>Ga0315268_10007290_pt1 | contig 11650 bp, 9 predicted proteins | sample C1_top_MG_FD_204535 | JGI IMG/M metagenome (GOLD analysis project Ga0315268, IMG submission 204535) | Sediment microbial communities from Yellowstone Lake, YNP, Wyoming, USA - C1_top | ecosystem: Environmental > Aquatic > Freshwater > Lake > Sediment | place: USA: Wyoming | collected 2017-08-01 | reverse complement strand
ATGGTACAGAATCGCCCCGACCGCCAAGGCATGCCGGTGATCGTTGAAGTCCTCGCGGGCAGAGAATCGGAACAGCCGCCCGTCATCCGCGTCACCGACCGTCGGAGTGGATCCATCTGGTCGTGTGCAGGCGAGTGTGAACTCGAACATTCGTTCGAGGCGCTTCATAAATGATTCAGGCAGGGGAATCTTGTTCTTCTGGCAGAGGACCGTCGACGTATACATCAATTCAAGCACAAAGCGGTGGTATCCTGTGGATTTTTCGTAATCGACACCATCAGCATAGACCTGATCCTCCATCGCTTCCAGAAGCGCATCTTCGCTCCAGGCGAGCCAACGCTGTCCAAACTCAGCGGAGCGGAAGAAAACACCAAGCATCAGCAACCCGACGATGTCGGAGAGAAGATGGTTCCCGTTCCGTTTTCCGTACTCCAGGTGGTTCTCGATGAAGAGTCCATGCGCATACAGACTCTTCAGAAAACGATCATAGAATTCGTCAGAAAGAGACTTCGATTCGCAGAAGAAATAGTAACCGGCGATCCAGTTGCACGCGCGAATAGCGACTTCCATCGCTCCAAACCAGTTTGGACCCTGACCAACGGGGTTCTCGTTCATCCACTCTTCGATGAGCGAGCGGAACTTGCGGGCGTACTCCTCATTGTGCGTGACCCAGTAGGCTTTGCCGAGCCGCCAGACCTGATGAAAGCGGTTCAACTCCCATGCAAGCTTGATATCGGAGGGATGGCCGGCATCGATGATCTCGCCAGCTGTCAGACGGCGGAGAGGCCACTCCTTGCCGGTCTTGAAATCTCTTCGCCAGTTGATTTTCTCGCCAAGAAATGTCTTGCCCGAGCCAAGGACGTCAATCTGATGTGCTATGACATCCTGCGCATCGCTGAGGATCTCCTCGTGCGGCTGTGACTGCGTGATGAGCTGGAGAAAGAAGTCCTTTTGATTGCGGGGGTGGAAGAAGAATCTGAATCGCGCCGCCTCGTGGAAATCCTGGAAAAACTCTGCCGGATTCTTGCGGAAAGGGAAAAGGCTTCGAAAGCCCTCGTCCGTCAGCTGCGACGCGTGCGCATTTCCGAACCAACGCCAGAGAGTCGGTTTGACAATCCGATGGTGAAATGCTCGCGTATAGGTTTTGACCATAGGTTTGAGGGGTACCGCGCACCCTGAAGATACGAAAGTGCGCCAGGGAAGGCAAGGAATCCATACGGTGTCTCCGCGAGAGCAATGTGTTCCTCGCGATGACCGATCACGTGGTATGATTCAGCGTCTTGCGGTTGCCCGTATCATGGTTGTCGATGATCGATCCCCAAGTTCAAGCGGTGCACCGTCGGTGTCACTCGCTGCAATGTTGCTGAGGATGAACGTTACCGATGTTCTGTCCGGCGTGCGAGCCGCAATCCGGAACCTGAGGCGGATCAGCAATTGTCCATCGGGAAGATCTTCGTCCGCATCATTTCTTGACAGGCTGACAGTGACTCTCCCATGAGCTTCATCAGGAGTTGCAAGGTACATCAGGTTGGGACCGAGCAGGCTGGATGATGCATCCGCCGACACGAAATCGACAAACTCTGTATTGGTAAATGTAACATCAAAGCCGAGCTTGCTGAGGTCTGTCGAAGCAAAGGACTCAGAAGCATTGAATTCAACCCAGAACATCTCTCCTGCTCTCGCGAACGCGGGGCTTTCGATGATGATCGTCGGCGGCGGCAGAGGTGAGGGCGATGGGGATTGCGCCTGCACTTGCGTGCCTGAGGCGATTTCGGCAGAACTCAGCGCCCTGTCATAGATTTGAATGTCATCGATATCGCCGCAGTACTGGTTGTTTGGAACGAACGGTTCACCAGAGCGATGTCCCGCTCCAAGTGTTATCTCCTGATCGCTTTCCTCTGTGCTTGTGCCGAGGACCCCCCTGCGTCTGGATGGTGATCCGCGGACTCCGTCTACATAGAGTTGCATGCGATTGGACGCCTTTTGCGATCCGTCAAACACCGCCGCGAAGTGAAACCACTCATCGGCTGCAACCGTGTTGCTCTCGAGTTCGAGATAATCGCTGGCATCCGAAGAGCTCGAGACAAACCACTTGATTCGTCCGTCATGATCGTGACAGAGACTCCACTGGTAAGGCCCGTAGGTTCCGCCAGCTGATTTTGAGATGATGACCCCGCCGCCCTGATATCCTGGGTACGATTGGGTTCTTGCCCAGCCCGTAATTGTGAATTTGGCGGCAGGTGCACAGAAAATCGAATTGAGAATGTTTCCAAGACGAACGTAGCTGGATCTGCCATCGAAAAACAGTGCGGCATTGGGATTGCCGAACCGGTCCTCCGTTGGCCGTGCCCTGATGATTCTTCCGTGAAAACCATTGCTGCTCGCGTCATTGGCATTGCCATCCAGCGGGTAACTGGCGACAAGCCCTTGTGTCGGATACTGAGCCGAGGAGACCGAACAAATGCAGAGAAAGATGAAGAGTGGGCTTACCCGGTTCATGGTGCCTCACCTGCCTTTCTTTGATGAAAGCGCTTCGGCAATTGTGAAGTGCCTAGTCGAGGTGACCGGCACACGTGATCGACCCCGGCGAGGTGACGGTCACCTTACATTGAATTCCCTCATCCACAACTCAAGGTTGAGCAGGCGCCAGACGTCGCTGGTGTGCATCGGAGATGAGGGGAGCCGGAGATCGTGCAGGTACTTTGCCGTATCAACAAATTGGCTTGATCTCATCGGTTCACGCTGCAGGATCTTCAGAAGATCGCCCTGAAGTTCGCGCATCCATACTTCTTCGGGAGTGACGAATCCCATCTTGTCTTTCCGCCACTGGATGTCCTTCGGCAACGTTCCGTCCATTGCGGTGCGCAGGAGGTGTTTTGACCAGCCGCCGCGAATCTTGTACACTGCCGGAACATTCATCACGAACTCAATCAGCCGGTATTCGACAAACGGGACTCGAGCCTCGATCGAGAACGCCATCGAATTGCGGTCTTCGTAATGGAGAAGCTGCTGGAGGTTGAACTTTGTTTCTTCTTCCCACAGCCGCTGTTGGAGATTGAAATCGCTCTTGACCAGCGCAGAAGCGCGGTTCCCGTTCTTGTTGACAAAGCCCGCGTTGAGATAAGGCGAGATTCCGAGAAGACCGGGCTGAAGGGAATGGGGGATCAGTGTTTTGGCGAGCTTCATGAGGACAGGCTTCGTGAGTTCTCCGATCGGGATACCGGTCACGCTGCTCGTGGAGCGAAGTTCTGTGGCGAGATCGGTAAAACGCAGCGCTCTGAGCATTTGTCCATAGAAAACGGGGAAATGCCATCGGTACCCGCCCAGAAGCTCGTCGCCGCCCTGGCCGTCGAGAAGAACTTTGACTTTGTGCTGTGCAGCGAGCTTCATCACGTTCCATTGGGCGTACATCGAAGTGGAGATGACGGGCTCATCGTGAGCTCGTACGAACGCCGACAGATCCGCCAGAAGTCCTGCGCTTGTCGGCTCAATGAAGAATGGGCTGGCGTGTGTCTGATTGATGACGCTTTGAACGAACCGTTCTTCGCTGAACCGGGTGTCGGCGTATGTAGCGGTGAACGTCTTCTGCCTGTCGCCGACAATTGCCCTGCTGACGGCTTCTGATCCGAAAATAAGCTGGTTGGCAGTGCAAACGATGGATGAGGAATCGAGTCCCCCGCTGAGACAGCTTCCAAGCGTTACGTCGGTGCGGAGATGGATGCGAACGGAGTTCGTAAAGCGCTCGCGAAATTCGCTGGCAAGGCGCCGCGCTTCGGCGTCATCATAACGGCCGAGCTCGGGATTGAATGAGAGCTGGTAGTATGGCCGGATCCGCAATCCCGACTGATCGAGCTCCAGTGTGTGCCCGGGCTTGAGCTGAGAGACCGATTGAAAAAACGTCTGATCGGTATGGTCAAGAATGCGATGGGCCAGATAGTCGTAGACCATTCCTTCGTTCGCCACACGGGGAGTCTCTGCGGATTCGAAGAGAGCTTTGATCTCAGACGCGAAGAGGAGGGTTGTGCCGTTCCAGGTATAGTAGAAAGGCTTGATGCCGAACCTGTCGCGTGCACAGAAGAGTCTTTCCTGCGCGGCATCGTAGAGCGCGAAACTCCACATACCATTCAGATGCTGAACGCAATCGGTACCCCACGCTGCGTAGGAATAAATGATGACTTCGGTATCAGACTGAGTGCGAAAAACAAATCCCTTGGCCCGAAGTTCTTCGCGGAGCTCGATGTAGTTGTAGATTTCTCCGTTGAAGACAATCCAGACGCTCTGTTTTGCGTCCGTCATCGGTTGATGGCCGGTGGGGGAGAGATCGATGATGCTCAGCCGGCGCCACGCGAGAGCGAGGTTGGGCTCGTGTCCTGCGCTTTCCGGTGAATCAATGTCAGGATGGTTGATCTCCGGAATCGATTCGCTGCTGCGGAAGGGCCGGACGTAGGATGATCCGGTTCGCGACAACAGGAAGCCCTCATCGTCAGGCCCACGATGCCTGATCGATCGTGTCATCCTGACAAGTAGATTCCTGTCGACAGGACGACCCGCTGGGGAAAATATGCCTGCAATACCGCACATGAGATGCCAAAGTTAGGTTGAATAGTTTTCACCGCAGAGTCGCAGAGGACGCGGAGGATCGCAGAGAATCAGATGAGATTGTTGGCGAACCGCCGGATACCCTTGGTCAGCTGCTCCACATGAAAATTGATAAGAAGCCCGAGTCGCACGTCAAGTAGTCGTACGTATGTCAGAACTTGGGCGTGCATGACCGGTGGCACTATATCAATCGCCTTTAGTTCTACGACGACCTTGTCCTCTACCAGAAAATCCACTCGGTACCCGCAATCGAGTCTGATATTTCGAAACACTACAGGAATCGGTTTTTGTCGCTCAAACCTCAAGCCACGTGCATCCATCTCCGCCGCGAGACATTCCTCGTATGCGCTTTCGAGCAAGCCGGGCCCTAGTGCTTTGTGGACTTCGATGGCGCACCCAATCACTTTCTCTGAGATCTGGTTTTCGTGCATCTTGAACCTAAATCTTATCAAACCCAAAATGATGAACAGTGCTCTGCGTTACTCTGCGAACTCGGCGTCTCTGCGGTAAGAACTTAGAATGATTTTCAGAAATAGATTGACTTGAACTCTTCCTTATTTTCTTTCACCCAAGCCGCCAGCAATCTTACACCTTCTTCAACACCGATTTTCGGTTCCCAGCCGAACTCGTTCTTGGCCTTCCGAATATCGCAGATGAATACGCGCTGATCGCCGGGTCGCCAGTTGCTGAACGTATAGGCAAGCTTCTTGCCAAAGAATTTCTCGAGATAGCCGATGAGATTCAGCAAGGACATCTTCTTGTTCGGTCCGCCGCCGATGTTGTAGGCTTTGCCGGCTGTAACGTTGATCTTCTTGATTGCCATGTCATAAGCCTGCACGAGATCATCGATGAAGAGGACGTCGCGTACCTGCTTTCCGTCGCCGTAGATTGTCAGCGGTCGGTCGAACATGGAAGAAATCGTGAAGTGTGCAACCCATCCCTGATCTTCGACACCAAACTGGCGATATCCGTATATGCACGACTGGCGGAAGACGATTGTACGAAGGCCGTAGATCCTGGAGTAGTCGATCATGTACTGATCGGCTGTGCCCTTGCTGCAACCGTAGGGAGAGTGAAAATCAAGCTGCTCGGCTTCCGATACACCGAGAGGGAGGCTTTCGTAGTCATACTCACCATTTCTCTCGACGATTTTTACGTGTTCCATCCCGCCGTAGACTTTGTTTGTCGATGAGTAAAGAACGATAGGCTTGTTGCCCGACTGGCGAATCGCTTCAAGGACATTGAACGTACCGAGAGCGTTGATCTCAAAATCTTCGCGCGGATCCACGACCGACGTCGTAACAGCGACCTGCGCCGCGAAGTGGAAGACAATGTCCGCTTTGCTTACTACAGATTTGAGCTTGCCGAAGTCGAGCCGGACATCTCCCTGAGCAACGGTGAGATTCTCTTTGTACCGCTTCACGAGCCAGTCAAGGTTCTGCAGCGTCCCCTTACGGGAGAAGTTATCGAAGACGGTAACGTTGTGTTTGTTCTTGAGGTAGTAGTCTGCAACATTACAGCCAATGAATCCGGCACCTCCGATGACGACAATGTTCATGACGACAATCGACCTTTCTGGATAATGAGGTAGAACGTGCGACTGTGCAGAGTGTCAGGACAACAGTGAACGAAATTCAGCCAGCAAGGCGCGTTCATGCTTTTCGGACGTGAAATTGTCAATGATACGCTCGCGTGCTTTCTTGCCAAGTTGTGGTGAAGCAAGTGCCCGCTTGATCGCCTCTGCCGTCGCCGGCACGTCGTTGAAGGGAACAAAGAATCCTGCATCGCCGACGACTTCGGGCAGAGCAGTTGTATTTGTAACGATCGGGATGCACTCGCACGACATCGCCTCTGTATTGGCAATGCCAAATCCTTCATGAGCCGAGACCTGGAGATAAACCGTCGCACGCTGATAGAACTGCAGCAGTTCCTGGCCAAACGTAAACTTGTCCTGGAAGATGACATTCGGGGGCGCAGTGCGCTGCACTTCATCCATGGTCGCATCCTTGCTGACTTCACCGATGAGAATAAATGTCGCCTCCGGCACAGAGCGTGCCGCTTCGATCATCGTGCGCAATCCCTTTTGAATAAGCGTGCTGGCGTTCAGTTGGAAGCAAACCGTGATCGCGAGCGGCTCCTTCTTTCCCCTCGGCTTGAAATACTCTGTGTCGATACCGAAGTACAATGCCCTGATGTTCTTCGGGCGCGCGTACTTCAACACGTCGGTTTTCGAGAACTCTGAAAAGGTGAGAACTAGGTCGACAAAATGAAGGGCGAAACGCTGAGCGATGCGTTTCCAGCATGTCTTCATTTCCCCCCAGTCGATCACCGGAACGTACGTCGTATCGTAGCCGCCGGTGATAACGGCGACTTTCCTGCCGAACAGTTTGGTCAGTGCGACGACGAACGGAGCATAAACAGGAACAGAAAAATACATGAGTACCATCAACACTTCGTCGTTCACCAGCTTCGTGAACAAGTGCCACAGAAGCACCAGTTTTCGCGGAAACGGCAGTGTCTCAACGCCAAGAATCTCCGTCGGATATTCTTTGGAGAGAATTTCGGCATCGTTGCGAACAAATGGTGACTTCGCACTCGGGGAAATGATAAGAATTTTCTTGTTTGTTTGCATCGATCGTTTGTCTTACTTCTCGGCAACCAGGACGAGCGTGTCCTTCATCCTGAATCCGAAATTGTAGAAGAACGACTGAATCCTAAGCGCTCCTTCGAGAGAGAGAAGTCCCCGGCGATTCAGGAATTTGGTGAGCGGGATACCAGAATGGTAGTAGTAAACCGAAAACTGTGAGAACCCTGCATCGTTCGCCGCACGCTGGAGGCTTGTTTTGGTGAATGGGCGAATGTGGGTGTAATCAATGTAGAATTCAAAACCGACTGTCTGAACGTTCGGTGTGACGAACACGGCATGCCCGCCCGGTTTCAGCACGCGGCGGCTCTCCTGAAGAAGAAAGAGCGGATTGGCTACATGCTCTATAACGTGCTGGCAGTCGATCGACGTGAATGCATTGTCTTTGAACGGAAGCCCGCGCTGAACGTCAGCCTGAGCGACCGTGAAGCCCTTTCTATGAGCCATGAGGAGGGCTTCGAAATCGAAATCGAGACCAATCTTCCGCTCGCCGCCGAACTGCGCGTGGTGGCCGACGCTGCAACCGATCTCGAGAATCGGGCCCGCCGAAGAGCCGTGATACCGCTCGAAGAACAGGCGTTCGGAAAGATACTGCGGCCGGTTAGAAAATTCCTGTATGTAGCTTTTCATGGCGTTCCGGATGACCCGCTTTGACGATCGTCCATACCGACGCGTTGTTTCATTCTTGTCACAATGCTGCGGAAATCGGTCGACATCGACTTCAGAATGGCGACGCATTCGGGCAGCGACATCCTCGAGACTCTCCAGAACACAATGACCGTCAGGATGGACGAGACGGTATAGGAGATGCCGGAGGCAAGCGCAGCGCCCGAAATCCCGTATCGCGGAATGAACAAAATATCAAAAATGACCGTGAATAAAAACGAAATAAAGGCAATGGCAGCGTTGTGTCCCGGTTTGCCGACCGCAGTGACATAGGTTGCAAGGACATTCGTGATGGAAAAAATCACGATGCCGGGCAGAAGAATAAGAAATGGTTCCACCGAGCCTTCGAACGCTTTCCGAAGGAGGAAGACGATGAGTGTAGGCCCAATGAGGAACGCCGCGGTGCCAGCAACAACCGACACGCCGAGTGTTGCGACGGCAGCTTTGACGGCGATCTCTTTGGACTTCTCATGCTGACCGGCGAGCGTCGGAAGAAGAACAGCCGCCATGGATGTTGAAAGGAGCCAGACTGTTTCACTGAACATTTTCGAACGACTGTAGAGTCCGACGGCCGCCGTACCAAGGAAGAAGCTGACAATAAACGCATCAAGGCGGTAGTTGAAGAACTGAGCTAGATTACCGATATGAATCGCGCCTGAGAAGCGTAGCAACTCTCCGTACTCGCTCCATTGCATGCGGGATTTCAGGACTTCTGCCAGCGGCGGAGATGATAAGCCAATGATGATCGCGAGAGCAAGTAGAAAGCTCGACGCATAGAGCGCTATGGCTACGGGAACAGTCAGGGAACCGAGAAAGTAGAGTATCGTAAGTGCGACTGCGAGCACTCCCTGGCTGCTGAGCGAAATATAGTTGTTCAGCGAAATTCTGTTCTCACCCACAATAATTCCCTGGGCGAACTGAGTATAGAACACGATCGGTACAATCCCTAGTGAGGCGACAATGGTGATTGTCAGCTTGCTCGTCGGAAAGATGAAGTCGAGCCTGAGCACATAGAGGATGTAAAGAACCAGAACGCTGACGATGGTGATAGGCACGGTAAGGACGATGGACGCCCGTGTGAGCTGCGCGCTGCTGAACTTCTTTTGAGCTTTGAAATATGTGTTCGTGCCTGGAATGCCGAAGTTGAAAAGCGTCGTAATTGTCGTGATGATGGTAACGAGGAGGAAATACTCCCCGCTGCCCTCCGGTTCAAGTGCACGGGCGGTCACGACGGCTATTACTAGCCCGATGCCGAACTTCAGGACAAAGTTTGACACGGCGGTATGAAGAAAGTTTCGACCGAGGATTCCCATGCATACCTTCTAGTAGCACACAGAAAACACTGATGCTACTGACCCCCACAGACAAAGGATTCTTATTAGATGGATAGCTTCTTCTGAGAAACCAGTATCATCAACGTATTTACTGTTCTGTTCATCGGCGTGCACGTGGATCGGGACTTTTCACCATCGCTTATCCAAAAAGAAATGGCGATCAAGCCCATTCGCGCGCCGTGCCTTGCTCCAGTTTGTACTTTTTTCCGGATTTACTGCATTTCGCCATTCCACTGCTGTCGAAAACCAGGCGTTCGCCGCCTTCACTCATCCATCCAATGATCCGCCCCGGATTTCCGACAACCAGTGCAAAGTCGGGGACGTCTTTTGTCACCACCGTGCCCGCTCCGATGAACGCAAACCGGCCAATCGTGTGCCCGCACACGATTGTGCAGTTGGCCCCGAGCGATGCTCCCTCTTTGACAAGCGTCTTAATGTAGAATTGTGATCCGACCTGCGGATACTTCGAACGCGGATTGTTGACGTTGGTGAAGACCATCGACGGACCGCAAAACACATAGTCTTCCAGAATCACACCCTCATAGACCGAGACGTTGTTTTGGATCTTAACGAAATTCCCGATCACAACGTTGTTGCCCACATTCACGTTCTGACCCAACACGCACTTCTTCCCGATGCGGGCGCCCGATTGCACATGGGAGAAATGCCAGATCTTAGTCCCCTCACCGATCTCGACATTGTCGTCGACGTAGGCACTTTCGTGCACAAAGAAGGACTTTTGGGTTGAGGGCTGGCTCATAGTATCCTCTCACTTCATTTGTGTGCTGTTAGGTTTCATGGATTTCAGGATGTGTTCAATCCTGTCAACCCGCTCCGCCCAGGAGTTGTTTCGTGCGAAGGCCAATCGTTTGGCGACCGCCTCCGGAGTCCGCTGTGTCAAAGCGATCCGAATTGCCTCCACAAATTGCTCCGGAGAAATGGCCGTCCGGACAATCTCTTCTTCAAGATCCAGAGGGCCGATCGTCGAGACAACGGGGCGTCCGGATGCAACATACTGGAAGAATTTCGCATTTGCTTTGATGTATTTTGTGACGTCATCACGCAGATATGGAACGATGAACACGTCGACGGCTTTACAGTAGGAGGGAAGCAACTGCTCGGGCTTGTTTCCGAGAAAATGGACGTTGCCGCACGTTTGGAGCCCGAGAAGGTCCTCGTGCATTTGACGACCGAGCTCGAGAATCGGCCCTATGAAAACGAATGAAGCCCCGGGAAGGAGTTTCGCGACCTGACGAACCAGCTCGATGTCAATCCGTGTGTTGATGACGCCCATATGCCCGATGATCGGGCGCGAAAACGAGCGGAGCTCTTCGGGAATCGGCGTTGACTCGTCCAATGCCTTCGAGAAAAGCTCGACATTCGCTGCCAGCGGTATCAGGTAAGTCTTGGCGTTGTGCCGCTGCCGTTCCTCTGTCAGACGCTCGGAGACTGTGAAAACAACATCCGCACCACGAGTCAATGTGTCTTCCATACGCTGGAGGTTTGGCCGGGCGCTCGGAAACTCGAACAACTCCGCGAATGGATCGTTACAGAAATAGATCGATGTGGTTTCCTGGAATCCGCCCAGCAGTGAGCCTCCATGTGGTGCAAAGAGATACAACCTGGGAGATTTCATCTTGATCGTCGGAAGGACGACCAGCTTCAGCCAGACGCGTACCATCCACCAGTTGAATCTGCATATCCATTCGAACCACTCTCCTCCCGGGAAGAACGGAGGTACCATCACGACCATAACACCGTCAGAAGTGTGTCGAACGCCGCGAAAAAGGAGCATTGCCTGCTTCCAGAACGAACTGCCTTTCAGAAGCTTGACCCAGGTGAGCGCAGCCTCAACAAAGAGAACCCGGTGCCCGCGCCGGACGTACTCCCGCATCAGATTGTGACGGACGCGTTTGGGTCCATCCCAGAAAGAGAGCGTGATGCAGAGAATATCTTCCGGTCTATGCGAGGTGTCGGCGGTCAAAGATTGCTACACTCCGGGCCGTTTCAAAAGGTAGGGGTGGCACAGGTGCCTGTTCTCGCGCGGAGCGGCGGTGCGAATATCGTGCACGAGTTCGATCGATGGGCGGGCATCGGCGACGCCGAATCCGCGTCCCGCAAGGATGTCCTCGTAGACGCGTGTGTGCAGATCGGTAAATCCTTCAGAGAATTCAACCTCGTTGCCGTCTACGGTAATGGAGCGGAACGTCGTGTTGTCCTTCGCCAGTGCCTGTTGCGGAAGGTCTTCCCGGGCGATTGAGAGATACCATCGGACGGATGCCTTCTTCAGTTCAAGAGCGCCGGCCATACGATTCTTGTCGCTCCAATGAACTTCGCTCCGAACGGTGCCGCCGAAAATCCACTGCAGCAAATCGAAAAAGTGAACGCCAATGTTCGTTGCAAGTCC
>Ga0315268_10007289_pt1 | contig 11651 bp, 11 predicted proteins | sample C1_top_MG_FD_204535 | JGI IMG/M metagenome (GOLD analysis project Ga0315268, IMG submission 204535) | Sediment microbial communities from Yellowstone Lake, YNP, Wyoming, USA - C1_top | ecosystem: Environmental > Aquatic > Freshwater > Lake > Sediment | place: USA: Wyoming | collected 2017-08-01 | reverse complement strand
CTCTTCGAGTCCTATGTTGCTAGCACAGTTGCAGCGATGATAGTAGGTCTCACTGCGTACAGCACGAAAGGTGTCACCTTGCCGCTTTTCATATCGGCCATAGGAATCCTAGCATCAATAGTCAGCGTGGGGTTCGTTCGCGTTCGCAAGGGCAAGGATCCAAGCTATGCGTTAAATACAGCGACCATAGTTTCAGTCGTGGCTACGGCAATTGGTTCTATCATCATCTCTGCATACGTGTTTGGATGGGGAGTTGGTCGGAACTTGTTTATTGCAATTTTGGCAGGCCTCTTATCTGGACTCGTCATCGGACTTACCTCGGATTATTTCACCAACAACATCCACCGTCCAGCACAGTTCATAGCCTACGAAGCACAGTCCGGCGCAGCCATCAGCATCCTCGGAGGATTTTCAATAGGATTGCTGAGCACTGTACTACCGATAATATCGATAGCTGCAGCGACCATCATTGCTTTTATGGCCGCTGGGTTCTACGGCATTTGCCTAGCTGGCGTAGGTATGTTGGCGATAACTGGAATAATAGTAGCGGCCGATGCATACGGCCCAGTGGTGGACAACGCAGGCGGCATCGTCGAACAGGCCGGAATGCCAAAAAAAGTGAGGAAAGTTACAGACTCATTAGACTCCGTGGGCAACACTACAAAGGCAATATGCAAGGGGTTCGCTATAGGCTCGGCCGCCCTGACAGCGGTGGCGCTCTTCGCGGCTTACAGGGAGGTGGCGAAGATATCAACAATAGACCTTCTTGAGCCTAAGGTCATGGCAGGCGTCTTCCTGGGCAGCGGTGTGGTGGCGCTCTTCTGCGCGCTGGTCATCCTAGCTGTAGGCAGAAACGCTTACAAGATGGTCGCTGAGGTAAGAAGACAGTTCAAAGAAATCCCTGGATTGCTGAAAGGAAAAGCCAAGCCTGATTACGCTAGATGCGTGGACATCGCGACAAAGGGCGCTCTGCGGGAATTGATAGCACCGGGAGTGTTAGCCCTATCGATGCCTATTTTAATCGGGCTACTTTTGGGCAAAGAAGCTCTTGGCGGATACCTTGCGGGGAGCATAGTGACCGGCCTAGTATTTGCTCTTTTAATGGCGAACGCGGGGGGCGCATGGGACAACGCCAAAAAATACGTGGAGATGGGGCACTTCGGTGGTAAGGGGACTCCGGCACATGCTGCGGCGGTGGTTGGCGATACCGTTGGGGACCCGTTCAAGGACACCGCAGGACCGTCTATCAACATATTGATAAAACTAATGTCAATGGTAGCCTTAATCCTTGCACCGTTCTTGTAGGCAATAGCTTCTATTCTCTCTCTTTCAAAGATTCCAGTTTTGCCCTAACCTCGCCATCGTAGACTCGACCTATATCCTCGCGGGTAATTATGCATATTGGCTTTCAGCCGCATTAATGGAAGGGCCACGACACTATCCTTTCCTTTTCCTTACGGATATGCCTGAGGAAAAATGCAACGAAAATAGCCACTATCATAAGGACGACACTGAACGTTACGAGCGGTAAACTTGGCGACCTACTCAATTCCTGACCGACCGCCACTACAGTAAAATTGTCCGCACGAATGTCGAGGTCGCCGCCTTGCTGAGGATCTGCCATGTGAAAAGTTCCAATTGCTTCCACTGTGTCACCGACGTGTCTATAATCTCCGATAACGGTAACTTTTCTAGCATCCTCTGCGCGACACAAAACTCCTATTGCTACTTCGTTGTCGAGAATGTTGACCCAGGCGTAATCACCCCTTGTAAATACTCCGATGACTTCCCCCGTAAAGGTCACGGTCTTGCCATCGAAGCTTGCGGAGTTTTCTATCAGAGCCTTGCCGGATTCGGCCCTCGCCAGCGGCACTATAAGAATGAGCAAAATGGCTACAATAACGCAAATCTTTAAGCTCATTTTTTAATCCCCTTTCTAATCCCTAAGATTGTGAACCCTATCAGCACTAGCACAGCAATTATCTCGAGCCTTCCAGCCCACATTAAGAAGATATAAAGTACCTTGAGCAAGGCGGGCATAGCCGGCGACGTTATCCCGCTGCTCAACCCGACATTACCGACAGCTGATGCAGTTTCGTACATTGAGTTGGTCATGTTGTACCCATAAAGCGTCGTGACCGTCGTGCCGAGGGCAAACAAGAAAATGTAACCAAAGGCGATGAGCAAAGCTCCCCTAGCGATTGTTTCTGTTAGTGGGGTGTCTTCTATGTGGTGAAACTTCTCGGTCACCACTGCTGATTTTGGTGAAAGGGCCTTTTTTATCTCCCGGAAGAAAGACTTGGCTATTATACCAACCCTAATTGCCTTTATTCCTCCGCCAGTGGAGTTTGCACACGCGCCTAGCACCATTATTATCGACATAATGAACAATGCGGCGCTTGGCCATGTGTTGGCTATTTGACTTGGGTAAATTGTTCCAAACCCAGTCGTCGTGTGAGCCGAGGCCGCTTGGAAAAACGCTTTTCTGAAAAGGATAGACCCGGAAGGATATACGTTGGAAAAAAGGAGTATTCCTGATATGATTAGTGTCGAAAGTGTTAATGTGATGAACATCGTTCTTATCTCGATATTCTTGAAAATTTCTCTGCGCTTGCCGCTCAGCACTGCGTAGTGGAATGTGAAGTTAAATGATCCTATAAGAAAAATTATCAATGCCACAATTTCATAAAGGGTGCTGTGGTAGAAGAGTATACTTTGTGAATGTGGGGCAAAACCACCGGTGCTGTAAGCTGCCATAGAATAGTTGACCCCGTCAAATATCGAATTGCCAATATTTGCGCCCTCGCTGATGCCTACGACCGCGAAGAAAGCGGCCCCAAGCACCATAAAAGTGAGAGCGATACCTAAAATTACGCGAGAGGTACGCACAATATTTGGCCTAATCCCTAAATCCCGCGCCTCTCCCTTGAAAGCTAAGACGGAGCTTATTTCGCTCCTCGCCAAGATCACCAATGAAACAACGATGATGCCCATGCCGCCCACGAATTGAAGATAGTGGCGGTAGAAATTGATGCTGTGCGACAAATGGTCTATACCTCTCACAAGGGTGAGGCCAGTAGTGGTGAAACCGCTCATTGCGTCAAAATTTGCATCTAAGTATGAGCCAGTAGCCCCAGATAACCAAAAGGGAATCGCTGCCAGTAGCATGCTAAAAATCCATACAAGAGCCGCGAAACAAAGCGCGTGCTTTAGCTCCATCTCATTTTTTGTGTGTAAAAAGTGAATCCCTACGTTACACAAAATAAACGTTATCGAAGAGGCTATGAAGAAATGTGGTATTATAGCAAACTCCTTGTAAATCGCGGCCACAATGATTGGTACAAGTAGTAATATTCCAACTACGTTGCCAAACCTGCACAGATTGAAACCTATGACCTTCAAGTCTTCCCTAGTCAGCGCCGGTATCAACGTAGCACCCTAGACCACTGACTTGATTAGCACGAGAAGCAAGCAGATTGCCAGAGCTGCTCCTATTATCAATACAGTTAGACCAATCTCACTGAGAACGCCTGTTATGAAATCAAAGTTTTTCTTTAAAAATGCTCTAAGGCTAAATTTCCTTAGCGCCATCTTATCCCTTCAAAATATCCACAACTTTTCTGATGGCACCTTCCTTTCCTATTAGTGCAATAATATCTCCAGATTTTATCACAGTATCACCATGCGGTATGATGAGCTTGCCACCGCGAAATATGGCAGCAATTACGCATTCATGAGGCAGCGCGAGGTCTCTAATCCTCTTGCCTATAGCTTTAGAACTCTCTGACACAGTGACTTCTACCGCCCTCGTGATGGTTTCGGAAATCAATATAGAAGTCGTACCTGGCAGGGCTATCGCATTTTCAAATACCATAGAGGCCACATGCGCTGGACTGACTATCAAATCTATGCCCATATTACAACACATCTGTGCTCGATCTATGTCTTCAACGCGTGCGAGGACTAAAGGTACTCTATAAGAATTTTTTGCGAGCTGACACGCAACAATATTTTCGCTGTCATTTCCAGCGACGGCAACAAATACATCCGCAGTCTTTATTTTTGCATCCTCTAATGTTTTTTTGTCGCTGGCATCTCCGCAGATTACGAGTGCATGTAATTCGGACGCAAGCTTCTCACAAACTTTTGGATCCTTTTCGATCAGGACTATGTCCCTGCCAGAAGGCTCCAATAATTTAGCTAGGGATAAGCCGACCCTACCGCCTCCGGCGATGATTACGTAATTAGCTTTTTTCATCATTACCCCGATTCAATCCTGCAGTGAAACCTATAAAAAGTTGATATTTTTTGAAAATCCTTTGCGCGCCGCCAAAAAGTAGCTAAGGGTAAAGAACAAATGCAATACGCCCTCGAGCTAACTAGATCTCAGGAGATTTTACCAGTAAAAAGTGGCGTAAATAGGAGGGACTAACTGTACTGGCTGGCCTCACTAATTAAGTAAAAGTTAAGGGAGATTAGACAGCCTAGGGCATCATCGCGGGTTGCCAATGCGATTTTGATGCCATGATAGAATTACGGGGATAAACGGACCTGGTTGGAGATTCGGGAGAGGCAGTGATAAAATGCTAGACATTGTCTGCAGGACTCATCCAGCTCCATTCCCTTTCTTTCTAAACATTCCCAAGTTGTCACCACGGCACCGTATTAAAAATTGGCAATTTTGGTCTATAAATTGCAAACGTGTTTTTTTCTTAAACAGTTGCTTTTGTTTAACTAGAAAACGGAATTTCGCGCTCTGCAGGAGAATGGCAAAAAAATGAATTGCAACTTCAGCATCGGCGCTGGATTTCAAAGACCAGAATCCTCACTCCAAAGCTTGCGGTGTTTCCTTATGAACTTTCCAAGTAGTTCAGCGCATTCACCGCTACAGATGTTATCCACCCGCACCCCGTGCACCCGAAGAAATCGCTCCGTCCCTCGATAGTTTATATTCTCTCCAACCACCAATCGCTTTATCCCGAGATGGACGATGGCTCCCGCGCACATGTAGCACGGCATGAGTGTGGAGTACATAACTGTTTCTCGGTAATCCTTGATACGCCCTGCGTTCCTTATGCAGTCCATCTCGGCGTGGAGGATCGGACTGTCGGTCTGAACTCTCCGGTTCCTCCCCCTTCCGATTATCTTGCCATTTAGAACGAGGACCGCCCCAATTGGAATGCCCCCCTCTCGCAGACCTTTTTTGGCCTCCCTAAGAGCTTCCTTCATGAACCTGTCCGACACAGAGATCGCCTTCATCGTTAAAATCTTTCCAACTAATTTTGAAAACTCATTAGTTAAAATCTTGACGCCTACCTGTGCCTAAAATCCTATCCGCACCTGTATTAAACGTGGAACATCCAACCTGAACGGTACACAAATAGCAAAAAGGAGGATAGTTTCACAAAGGACTTAAACCAACCGTTTACCTGTTTAACATGAAAACACAGAGTGGAGTGAATATGGGAAAATTTGACATGGAGAAGCTAAAGAAGGACAAACTTGTGGGTTACATGTTGCTCATCGTTGGTCTGATCATAATATTTCTCGCCATTGTCTGGGCATACAGTGCTTTCACGAGTGGTTCTTCACGCCTGTCTATCTTTCACTGGGATAATCAAAAGATAAAAATCAGCTCGAGCGACAACGAGCCACCCCAATACCTCGAGGTCCCCGGTGACCAGATAAGCAAGACGATAAATATCATGCTTTGGCTGACGCTGATGTTCTTCTTGGCCTGGGCGGGCGGAACGGTCGCGCACCTCGGCGTAAAGATAATAAGAGATATTAAAGTTGAAATTAAAGAATAGTAAAACAGCCCAGCTACTTTGCCTTCTTACGCCCCAGGATCTTTGCCAGCTTCAGGGAATCCATGTATATGCATCGTTTCGCGGCTATTTTTGTTGATGTCTTGGCTTTCTCCGTAAAGATTGCGCCCGCACCCCGCATCACAGCGACTGGAACCCTCTCAGCAGCCTCCCCCATGGCAACTTGCGCGGCGGACGCGAGCTGGTCCGCAATAGCCCTGAAGGTGATCAGAAGCGGCTTTCCAAACAAGTCCAGCTGCCTCCGGCAATCAACGGCCGGTTCGATCCCCGCGACACCCACCGCCTGACCGATGGTGCCCAACCGGAGCGGCTGTACAGCGCTGTCCGCAATAATAACCCCCAGACGAGCGTTCAAGTTTTGCTTCAAAGCCTGCAGGATATCCATCGCAGTTCGGTTGGGTTTGGTCGGCATTAGAACTACTTGTCCCGGGGGAGCGTTCGAGCTGTCGATGCCCGCGTTAGTACATAGCCTGCCATCCTTAATCGTTAGAACAGACGATTTTGAGGTGCCCAGCACTTGATCGGCCTCACGCAGCACAATCTCTACGAATTCCGGACTAAGGCCGCTGCGCCTCGCGATAAGATTCGCGCGCTTCGACGGGCGAATGCTAGCTAGCTTCCGAAGTCGCCCCTGCGCCATCGCCACCGCACTGGATGCCAGAACAAGTATGTCACCATCCTTAAGGCCCCCGACCTGCTCAGAAGCCTTTAAAATCATGGAGGGAATGTCATCTCCGGGTTTAATCAACGGCATGTTCAATCCGATGACTCGCATTCGATCACCACAACAATTGACCGATAGGGGTTTAACTTTTTGGATTCTCAGCGCTTCGCACGGCTTCGGCCAGTCGGATGGCGGGCAGGGTTTCCTTAGGATCGTGGGTTCGAATGACATCGGCGCCGTTAAGGACGGCGATGGAAGTTGCCGCGAGCGAGCCCGAGAGGCGGTCGGAGGGGTCGGGCAAATCCAGCGATTTTCCAATGAACGATTTCCTTGAAACCGCAAGGCATATCGGACGTCCTAATACTGTCAGCTCCCTCAAGTTCGCGAGGATGTGAATGTCCAATTCAGCTTTTTTTCCGAATCCTATGCCGGGGTCGATGACAATTTTTTTAAGATCGACATCGTGATGCTCACAGATTCTTAGACTTTCTCTCAGCTCATGCTTTATCTCTTCGATTGTTCCAACATCACCCGGTTTTCGCCTAGCGGCCATTAGAATTGCCGAACACCCAAAGTCCGCCAGCACCTTTGCCATTCGCGGGTCCGCCTTCAACCCGCTAACATCGTTTATTATTTGTGTGCCCACTTTGATAGCGGCCTCAGCTACCTCAGCGCGTTGGGTATCTACCGAGATCGGTGAATCGATCTCTTCAACAAGAATTTCGACTATCGGCAGTAACCTTCGCAATTCCAAATCAGGAGAGATCGGTCTTAACCCGGGCGCGGTTGACATCGCTCCGACATCTATGATATCGGCGCCCTCACCGAGCATACGCTTTGCCCGCTTTACTGCCTCAGCCGGGCCTTTGACGACCGAGCCAGCGTAAAATGAGTCTGGACTGATGTTGATCACGCCAACGACGACGACTGGGTTGCTTTCGCCAACCCGGATGCCTGCGAGATCAGCACTAGTCATGGAATCACGCCTGCTCAAAACGGCATTTTGTCAAGACCAGCCAGCCTAGACGCGCAAAGACCAGCCACGCGCGTTATCCTTGTCAATTTTTCGAAATCTATGTGGTCAATTGTGTCGCCCTCTGTGTGGTAGTATGGATCTATGAGCCCTTCGTGGATCCATATCGCGGGTACGCCAGCCTCGATGAATGGAATATGATCGCTGAGGGGCATCGGATATCCAACGTGATGCACGGGCCAAGCCATCTCATCAGCTATCAACAGTGCGAAATCTTTTGCCTGAGGGGTCGTCTCGAGGAAGTTTTGTTTGCACAGGGATGAACTGAAGCCATCCAGATTGATCAACGCGCGGCAGTTTTTTACACCATCTCGATGTGCTTTCACATAGGATGTAGAACCCCAGAAAGCACCTTGTTCCTCGGCTCCAAAAAAAACGAATTCGATGGTTCGCTTTGGCCTTACGTCAACTAACGCCCTTGCGATCTCGAGCAGCCCAGCATCCCCAGAAACATTGTCCCAGGCATGTTGCCCCTTAATCTGGCTGTCGTAATGGGAACAAACCACCACCTTCTCTCGGGGCATTTCGTTTCCAGGCACATCACCCACTATATTCCAAGAAGTCCTCTTTTGAAACTCGCCCTGCGATTGGAGGCGAACCTCAATTTTTCGGCCTTTCAACGATTTTAACAAAACTTGGCCATCCCTCAGCGAAATAGTGGCGCCTGGTATGGTGCCCTTCCGCCTGTCCGCCACGGCGACACCAACTCTGATTAAATCATCAGGAGGATCTGTGATCACGATGAATCCCGCAGCGCCGTTTTTTTTCGCTATCGGGTAAGTCCAAAATGGAAAAGGGGTTTTGGCGACAACAATTTTTCCCTCGATGTCTGTTCCCTCCTTCAGAAGTGCTTCGAGCTCCTCATTGGAATCTCCGCCATACACGAGCGCCCCTTCTACCGTATCTGACGAGGAGTATTGCAGCGGTTCACACGCTATCGATCGTCTCTTCGGGGAAAAAACCTCCAGTCCAGCTGAAGTGGGCATATAATTCAAATATTCAAAATCCTCAAGTCGCACATCGTTCAGCCCAAAATCTTTTAATTTACTTAAAATGTAATCCTTGGCTTTCACTTCTCCTGGCGTGCCGGCATATTTTATCCCAATTTTGCAAAGCTCACTCTCGTACTCAAACAAACCTGCGCTGGATATCTGAGCCATTTTTTCCATCATCTCAATCCCCGACATTCTAATCCAGTAGTATAAAAAAATTATCGGATGCGCAACGCTTAAGCCCCAACGATTGCAATCACGCCACGAGGTCAACGGATGAAGCAGCTACAGCTAGACCGCATTCATCGCTCGTTGGGGGCCGAAATGGTGCCATTCGTCGGCTGGGAGATGCCGTTGAAGTACACCTCAATCTCCGAGGAACACATGGCTGTCAGAACGGCGGTTGGGCTGTTCGACATCAGTCACATGGGGGAGATTTTAGTTAGTGGGGGAAATGCCATCAACTTCCTGCAGCGCTTAACCACTAACGATGTTTCATTGCTGGATCTTTTTGGTTCACAATATTCAACGATCTTGAACGAGCGAGGCGGGATCAAGGATGATATCTTCGTTTATCGCCTTGATGAAGAGGAGTATCTTGTGGTAGTAAACGCCGTCAACGTCGAGAAGATTTATGATTGGTTCATGCAACACTCGAGCGGCAGTACCAAAATAGAGGATATAACTCTTAAGACGGTCATGTTAGCGTTACAAGGACCGAAAGCAGAGGCAGTACTCCAACAACTCACTGATTTTGACCTCGGAGAAATGAAACGGTTTGAGGCAGATCTCATGAAGGTTGTAGGTCTGGAGTTATTAGTGAGCCGAACCGGTTACACTGGCGAGGATGGCTTTGAGCTCTACCTAATGGATGAGCCAGCTTCAAATCCGAGTAGGGCTGAGAAGCTTTGGAATGCTATAATGGACGCTGGCCAGATGTCCGGAATTAAACCCTGCGGTCTCGGAGCTAGGGATACAACTCGTTTGGAGGCGGGCTACGTTCTTTATGGCAATGAGTTGAGCGAGGATACAACTCCCCTAGAAGCGCGCATCTCTTATGCAGTCAAGCTTGAGAAGGGCGAATTCATCGGTAGGGATGCGTTGAAGGAACAAAAAAATGTCGGACTGAAGCATGTGCGCATCGGCCTGAGAATGCTGGATCGCGGAGTTCCCCGCCAGGGTTACAAATTACTGAGGGGAGACAAAGAAGTTGGCCGCGTGACATCTGGAACGATATCCCCACTATTGAGCACGGGCATCGCGATGGGATACGCGAGTCCCGATCTAGTGCCAGGAGATAAATTAGCTGTCGAGATTCGAGAAAAGTTACATGCGGCAGAAGTCGCCAAATGGCCGTTTTATAATCCGGACGAATATGGTTTTTCCAGGAAGTAATTTTATGAAGGCCATCGGACATCTCATGAAGGAGGTAACAATTCCTGAGTTCTGCTTGAGCTGTGGCGCATGTGTGGCTGGTTGTTGCCATGACGTTTTAGAGATGGTCGACGGGAAGCCAAAACTGGTGGGGCGCTGTGAGGTCTGTAACATTTGCTATTACCAATGTCCACAGGTGGTTGGCCAAAAGGAACTTGAGAAGAAAGTCTTCGGGCGCAATTCAACGGCCGAGGAAGCTGCAGGAATGTACAAAGGCGCGATTTCGGCTCAGACTTCTGATCACAAAATTCGTGTGCACTGCCAAGATGGCGGATTTGTCACGTCCCTCTTGGTTGCCCTTCTTAAAGCAGGATTCATAGACGGCGCAGTTGTAACGGCGAGCGATGAATGGCGCCCAGTCCCGAAGGTAGCGACCACAAAAGCTGAATTAATTGAGTGCGCGGGCTCAAAATATACGAGAGGGTCCCTCCTGCTAGGTCTGCGCGACGCAATTAACCTCTACTCTCTTGAGCAAATTGCGATTGTTGGTTTGCCATGTCAAATCAAAGCCGTTCGGAGAATGCAGAATAGCGATAGAACGGTTCACCGCCTCACAGATTCCATAAAGCTCTGCGTGGGTCTCTTCTGCAACAGGGCCTTCCCATACGAAAAATTCTTTAAGGGTATCATAGAGGGACAGCTCCATGTTAAACTAAAGGACGTATTGAAGTTCGATATCAAAGGAGGGAGTTTTCTCATCTATCGACAGGGAAAGCCGAGGCGCGAGCTAGCACTTGATGCTCTCGAACAGTTCGTTGATCTTCCCTGCAGGCTTTGCTCAGACTTCGCCTCTGAGCTCGCGGATATCTCTGTCGGAGCCGCGGGATCGCCACTAGCTCATTCTACTGCTATGCTGCGCACTCAAGTTGGAGCAGAGGCATCCAGAATTGCTGAGGATATGAAAGCAATAAATACGCGCTCAATTGAGGAAGTCAAGCCAGGTATTGAGGCGATAATGCGGCTCTCGAAATCAAAGAAGAGGGCAGCAAAGGAAGAGATGAGGCGGAGACTTGGATTAAACAAGCCTTTACCACCTTGGATTCATGAACAACGAACGGTTGAATGACCCTTTAAAACAGGACTTTTTTAATTGAGTTTATAGATTTACTTGGCTCCGAACCAATGGGCGACCCGATAACTGTCTGGTTTATGCCCAGCTCGATCAAGCTCTCCACGTGCCTTGCAAGCACAGCGGGTGTACCACACACCGAGAAGGCGTCAATCATGCGGTCGTTCACGGCTGCAGCTGCATCTTGGATCCTTCCGACTCTGAGTTTATCGCGTATTTTTTGAATGTCCGCAACGGCTATGCCGTGCCTTTCCAGAGATGAGGGCGGCGCCGAGGAGGCCACGAATGCCACAACCGTCCTAGCTGAATCACGAGCTCTGACGATATCGGTGTTGATGGAGGTTGCCATGTAGGCGACCACATCGAGTTCTTCGAGCTTTCGTCCAGCCGATTTAGCGCCCTTCTTTATGTGTTGTATGCACTCGCGTATGTCATCATAATCTGATGCGTTTATGAGCACGCCATCGGCAAGAGAGCCAGCTAGTTCTAGCATTCTTGGCCCCCGCCCCCCAACGTATATCGGCACTTTTGCAATTGGCTTGAACCGGAGCCTAGCGCCCCTGCAGACGAATGCCTCGCCGTTGAAGTTAATTTGCTTACCTGCAAGAAGCTCGCGCGTGATGTGTATCGC
>Ga0315268_10007288_pt1 | contig 11651 bp, 10 predicted proteins | sample C1_top_MG_FD_204535 | JGI IMG/M metagenome (GOLD analysis project Ga0315268, IMG submission 204535) | Sediment microbial communities from Yellowstone Lake, YNP, Wyoming, USA - C1_top | ecosystem: Environmental > Aquatic > Freshwater > Lake > Sediment | place: USA: Wyoming | collected 2017-08-01 | reverse complement strand
CCACTCGTAAAAACCATCGTATCAGTTTGGATGGCGACAGAATAAGGTCCGATCGCTCCCGGAGCTTTATTTGTTTTTATTACTTTTTTGTTCATATTTCTCCTTTTACGGACGAAAAAATTATTAAAAATAAAGGTTATCTTAGAATTAATCTGTTAATTGAAGTCAGTTTTATAATTACGATTGTAAGCGAACTCAATCTTATGGTCAAATTCATAGCTAATAAAATAGCCTTATACTTTATTTATCACTCTGAATAAAATTCAAGCGGCACGGTTCATTGATCGTGTCGCTTGATTAGAAATTATTTGATGTATTTACGGGATTGGATTATTGCTGGATGAATAAGGGGGATTTGCATCTTGGAAGGCTTTGACCGCATTGCGCAAATGGATGTCTGGATCCTTAACCAACGAACGGGCATCTTTCAATAATTTTCCCAAGGATTTCACTGTCTCAATGGCTTGAGAGCGGTCGATAACTTTGCCATTGTCATCAAAACCTTTATGTGCTGCGATGATCCCTTTTGCTTTCTGGTGGATCGGGTTTACATCTTTAAGGGTTTGTCGAAAGGTATCCAAAGCAGATAGTAACTGAGTTGTATCCCTTCCATTTTGATTCGCCTGATCGATCCTTTCCTGGATCTTGTCAACGATCACAATACTCCGTTCCAAAAAAATACTCTGACGGCTATAAATATTTTGCAGTCGCTCCCAAATTATTGCCAGGCGAATTCCCTCGATTCCACTAAATGTTGAATGGTTAATTTCAGGTTTTTCTCCGGCAGCCAGGGCACTTGAAAATGGGACGAAAGCAAGAGAGATTGCGATTACGAGTGCGATCAGGGTGACCTTTTTTAATATTTCAATACTTTTTTTCATTTTTATCTCCTTTTTGATTTATGAAATAATCGTAATTCAAAGAGATTACCAGGATGTGAAGGGGATGTAAAATCTTGTAAAATATGGGATTTATTCCGGTTAATAGAACTGTGATTACCTTGCTTGACAATCTTCTCCAGTACGTGTAAAATCACACCCGCTCGAACAACAAGAACGGATTACCTGGATAAAAACAGGATTATTGGATCTATTCAATCTCTTGCCGAGATAGCTCAGTTGGTAGAGCATGCGACTGAAAATCGCAGTGTCGTCAGTTCGATTCTGTCTCTCGGCACTCTCGCATATCCACGAGAAAGTTTTGCGGGTGTAGTTCAGTGGTAGAACGTCTCCTTGCCAAGGAGAAGGTCGTGGGTTCGAATCCCATCGCCCGCTCTTCGATTGAGGATTGCCGATTGATGGCAGTATACCGTCAATCGATGATCCTCAATTTTCTTACCATCACTGGCGTCGTGGCCAAGTGGCAAGGCAAGGGTCTGCAAAACCCTCATCACGGGTTCAAATCCCGTCGACGCCTCTCAAAAAAATTCCACCGAAAGTGGAATTTTTTTTATTGGTTTTCTGTCTCTGTGGTAATTTTGTTTCTTGAGTGAAAGATTATTAAACCACCAATGATGATGATTGCAGCGATCACATGCATGGAACTTAGAAGGATTTTGGTTTGAATACCTGTTCCCGGAAGATCAAGCGGCCCACCGAAAGATATCAACAAAGCAGTAAAGCAAATTGAAAGAAATGTAGGAAGTACGGATAAGGGAGTGACCTTATGCAGAAAGCCAAATAAGAAAGTAGCTAAGATCGCGGGAATTGCTGTCGCCAAAATAACCATTAAAATTGGCATAGGTTCTGATTGAACCGGGTTTTCATTTAAAGGGAGAATGTATTTTTCTCCCAACGCCTGGGTTAATGCAAAAAAAAGCAAATTTGCAAGAACAGAGGTTACACTAATCAATAGCCCGACTATAATAAGACTTCTTGTAGGGAATTTTTGCATGAGTTAGTAACTAATTTTTTCGGTCAACAATATAACGAGCCAGATCTTCAAGCGCTTGTCTCTCTTCCCCAGCGGGCATCTGATTTAGGATCAGAATAGCTTCTTCCACCAGCGATCTGGCATTATTAAGCGACAACTCGATACTTTCACTTTCTCGAATGGATTGCACCAGATTGGTCATGGCTTTTGGTTCTCTTGAAAAATTTCCATTGAGGAGAGTAACCACGTTTGCATCTTGTGGATATTTTTCTATAAAATAGAGCGTGGGTAATGTAATCAAACCTTGAAGAAGATCCGATCCAACCGGTTTTCCGACTGCTTCTTGGTCTCCCGTAAAATCAAGGATATCATCGAGTATTTGAAAAGCCATTCCTATGTTCCTGCCGAATTGACGCATTTTTTCAACTTTGGCAGGGTCAACCGGGCTTATCATTGCAGCTGCACGGGCTGACATTTCAAACAAAGAAGCAGTTTTTGCATAAATCCGTTGATCATAATTCTCTCGGTTAGCCAATCCGCGACTGGAGAACAATTGAGTCAATTCCCCATTAACGATAATTGCCAATGTCTCAGCAAACAACTTCATTAATGGAAGGCAATCAGTTTCTGCAGCTAATTTGGCAGCCCGGGCAAAGATAAAATCACCGGTTAATACAGTTGCAGCAGGCGACCAGTGCGAATTCAAAGTCGGGTTGCCGCGTCTTAACAATGCGCCATCGATCAGATCATCATGAACGAGAGTGGCAGTGTGCAACATTTCAACTGCAGCTGCGGTTTTTATTAGTCGGTCGTGCTCCGCACCAAGCATATTCCCTGTCAATAACACCAGGGTGGGGCGGACTCTTTTCCCGCCCGCGATAATAAGGTGGTCGAGAGCTGCCTGGAGCTCTGGATGACGATCGCGCGCTTGTGAGCGCATCAGATCTTCAACTTCCTGTATGGATGCCTGGATAGGCGAAATAAATGGATATTGTGTCAAATTTTCACCACTGAAATAATCGGGAGGCATTGGAGCAGGTTTGAGCTGCAACTTCAGCCAGGGTTTTGTTATGTAATTCCGCAATTTTAGCAGCCACCAAAGGAATGTTGGCTGGTTCATTGCGTTGCCCACGTTTTGGGTGTGGGGTTAGAAAGGGTGCATCAGTTTCCAAAAGCAAATTCTCAATAGGTATGGATGCAATTAAATCCTGACGTTTCTTATTATTTTTATATGTAACAGGTCCAGTGACACCGATATAAAAACCAAGTTGAATAGCCTGATTTGCTGTGTCAAGATCACCGCTAAATGAGTGCAATACACCGGGGTGATTTGCCAATGGATTATTTTTCTTTTTCAATTCCTTCACCCAGATGTTGATAATTTCCAGAAGAGCATCGGCACCTTCACCATGATCCACATCCTGCTTCTCCCGCAAATGAATAATTAAAGGTAATTCCAGTTCAGTTGCCAATTCCATTTGGGACCAAAGGATTTTCTTCTGATGTTCGTGAGGCGATGTATCCCAATAATAATCCAAACCGATCTCCCCTATCGCAATTATTTTTTTCACTGGGGGAGAAACATTAAGCGACGAGTTATGTATTTCTCTCAGATTTTTGATGCATTGATCATCCCATGTAATTGCATCGTTGGGTTGCACTCCAATGGACATGAAAAGCATAGGATTACTTTCTGCTAATTTCAGTGCTTTTCGACTGGAATTAATTGAAATACTCGGAATGAGAATATGGGTTAAACCAGCAGCCTGGGAGCGCAGGATGACTTCTGTTCTGTCGTTATCAAATTTATTAAGGTCCAAATGACAATGAGTATCGACAAATTCCACAGGTAATTCAAAATCCTCAAAGTGATCAAAATCCACTGGGAACCATTATCAACTAATTATTCCAGCAATTTTTAAGCCATCTTGTAAAATCGCTTGAACTTTATCCGCGTGAGTGGTTTCGCAATAAACACGCATGATAGGTTCTGTTCCGCTAAAACGGATCAACATCCAACCGCCGTCTTCAAGCCGAAATTGGAATCCATCCACCGTAACAAGATTAGCAACTTTTAAGCCACCTATGCTTTCGGGATTGGCTGCAAGAATGAGATTTTCCCGGGTTTTACGATCACCTTTGAAAGGTGTATCGACCCTATCGTAGTAATATGGTCCTCCGATCTTATCGAACAACATCTTTAAAAGATGAGATGGTTTTTTGCCAGTCTTAACCATAAAATCCAGGAAATATAATCCTGCTAAAATCCCATCCCGTTCTGGAACATTTCCTCGAAATGCGTACCCACCACTTTCCTCTCCTCCGATCAAGGCATTGGTTTCAAGCATTTTCGGAGCTACATATTTAAAACCAACACCAGTTTCATAAACGGGTACATTATAGATTGTGCCTAACTTGTTTAACATCGTTGTGGTGGATAATGTTTTTACTATTGGTCCGCGTAACCCTCGGATTTCCAGCAAATAAAATGCCAATAAACCATATACTTGCAATTGGTTGACGAAAGTTCCTTGTTCGTCGCCAATACCAACACGGTCTGCATCTCCATCCAGAATCAACAATACATCTGCCCGGTGTTCCAGAGTGGCTTGTAAGCCAACATTAATATTTGGTGGAATGGGTTCAGGGCGTTTCATCTCCGGGAAGGATGGATTGCGTGTGTTGTGGATCTCAATGACCCGGGTCGTTCCACCTTCGAGTAGATTCTTAAACCAACCCCCACCATTCCCCCACATGGCATCCACCATTATTGTCAAACCGGCTTTTTTGATGGGATCTAAATCGATCAATTTCTTTAAATGCTCAATATAATCAGGCGCTGCATCGAATTGTACGATCAGGCTGGCTTTTTCAGCCTCATTAAATGGGATGACCTTTACGCTGGCGAGATCATCCGGGATTAATGATTCTATTTTTTTTAGCCCTTCAGGATCAATTGCGCCTCCATTTTCGTCGCGGACTTTAAAACCATTATCAGTGGGTGGATTATGTGAGGCGGTGATATTGATGGCACCAACGGCTTGGTGGGAAACAACTGCGTAGGATATTACTGGTGTGGGTGTGGGACCATTAGTCAACAATACATAAAAGCCGTTGGCTGCCAGGACTTCAGCAGCCGCGGCTGCAAAATTTTCAGAAGAAAAGCGCTTATCAAAGCCAATTATTACTGGAGATTCTTGCTTTCCTTTGGAAATCAGATAAGAGGCAAACCCTTGGGCACAACGGCGGACGTTGTTGAAAGTGTAATCATCTGCGACCACACCTCGCCACCCATCTGTACCAAATTTAATCTTTAATTCCATGGTCTCTCCAGGTTTCTGTTCATTACGCAGAGTATTATAACAGAGGTGAGCCGGGTATTGAAGTTTCAGGAGCAAAAAGGAGGGAATACTTCAAACATTTTATTTTGTTTCCCTCGTTCATTCTGCTATTAGGTCACCTTGGAAGAAATATTGAGAGAAAATTATCATAAAATGGTCTTAATGTAGACTTGAATGGTCGTGCTATAATTTCAAATATTAAGGAACAGGTATTAATTATGGAAGAAACGATTTATCTCGATTATGCTGCCACCACACCAGTGGATGAGCGAGTTTTGGATGTGATGATGCCATTTTTTCGTAAGGAGTTTGGAAATCCTTCGTCCATCCATCAATTCGGCCAAAAAGCGGAAAACGCACTGGAAGAAGCCCGGGAGACTGTAGCAGGTGTTCTAAAATGCCGATCGGACGAGATCGTCTTCACCTCTTGCGGTTCAGAATCAGATAACCTGGCTTTAAGAGGTGCCGGGTTAGCCATGCGTGTAGCAAAGAATTCCAACCAGTTTCTAACCAGCCAAGCAGAACACCATGCCGTCAGTCGCACCGTGCAACAAATGGTGGACTTAAACGGATTTGAAGTGGAATGGCTAAAAGTGGATGAAGCTGGGATGGTCCTGCCGTCGACCGTTGAACAATCAATTTCAAATAAAACTGCCATTGTTTCAGTCATGCTTGCAAATAATGAGATTGGGACTATTAATCCGATCAAAAAAATATCAAAGATCTGCCATGACCAGGGGGTTTTGATGCATTCAGATGCTGTCCAGGCTGCAGCTTACCTGTCCGTGGACGTAGATGCTTTAGGAGTGGATCTTTTATCTTTAGGAGGTCACAAATTCTATGGTCCAAAAGGTGTTGGAGCCTTGTATGTACGAAAGGGGACCCCGTTGTATCCAACCCAAACAGGGGGTGGACAGGAGAATGGCTTGAGGGCAGGGACTCAAAATGTAGCCTACATTGTTGGTTTTGCTGAGGCCTTACGCCTGGCAGAATTAGAACGTCAGGAAAGGGTGACCCATGTGAAACCAATGCGGGATCGGATCATTGGCGCTGTCCTTGAAAATATCCCTGAGGCGAAATTAACCGGTCATCCTGAGAACCGGTTACCCAACCATTGCTCTTTTGTTTTTAAAGATGTGGATGGCAATCTTTTATTGACATTGTTGGATTCAGCCGGTTTTGCCTGCTCATCCGGATCCGCATGCAAAACTGGAAATCCTGAACCATCAGAAGTGATTCGTCTTTTGAATTTACCTCCAACTTGGAATTTGGGTTCTTTGCGTGTAACCCTGGGGATGTCTACCACTGTGGACGAAGTTGAAAAATTCCTTACCCATTTACCCGAATTGGTACAAAAGGCACGAAAATTAAAATGACAAAAGTTGTCGTCGCCATGTCTGGCGGGGTGGATTCTTCTGTTGCTGCAGCCTTGCTTAAACAACAGGGATTTGAAGTTGTGGGCATGATGTTAAGGTTGTGGTCCGAACCAGGCAAGGAGAACTCAAACAGGTGCTGCACACCGGATGCCATGCTTCTTGCCAGGCGCGTTGCTGCGCGGTTGGAAATCCCTTTTTATGCAATAGATGCCAGGGAAATATTTCATTCGACGGTAGTGGACTACTTTCTCAAAGGATATGCACTTGGGAATACACCCAATCCATGCCTGGAATGTAATCGAATCGTTCGCTGGAATTTTTTGCTGGAGCACGCTCTCGAGATTGGAGCAGATTTTCTGGCTACTGGTCATTATGTCCGTTTGGCAAACAGATCTACTACTGAAACTGGGAACAACCTTCATAATCAAATTCAATTATTGAAAGCGGTGGACCGGGGCAAGGACCAATCCTACGTCTTGCATGTAATGAACCAGTACCAATTAGGAAAAGCGTTATTTCCTGTCGGAGATTACCCAAAAGATGAAATCCGCAAGATAGCCAGCCAATTCGGGCTTCCCACAGCCTCCAGACCAGATAGTCAGGATCTTTGTTTCCTGGCTGGAGAGGATTACCGGGATTTTATAAAACGGATGGCACCTGGGAGTTTAAAACCCGGTGAAATAGTGAACAAGGAGGGAAGATTATTAGGGAGACACCTGGGTCTGAGTTTTTATACTATTGGTCAACGTAAAGGACTGGGGCTTTCCTCAACTGAACCACTTTATGTATTATCCAAGAATATCGAAGAGAACACCATCCTTGTGGGACCCGAAGAAGAATTAGGGCGATCAGAACTAAGAGTAAATAATGTTAATTGGATAACAGGAAAACCAAGGGGGGAGGTTTTTAGGGCACAGGTAAAAGTTCGCTATTCTGCCAGGGAAGCTTGGGCAGAAGTCAGTCATCTTGAAAATGGAGGAGTTCTTGCCTGGTTTGATAACCCACAGCGAGATATTACTGCTGGTCAGGCGGCAGTATTTTATGATGGGGATATTGTCTTGGGGGGAGGAATAATAATCTAAATTATGAAAGATCAGAGATTGAGTTAGCATAACAATCATCTTTGGAGGAATTGACCGTGAATATACCTATTCTTTTATTTGGAATCGTATTATCAACCTTATATGGCGCGTTGTACCATTTTTGGAAAGGTGGTTCCATCAAACGATTGGTGCTCCTTATTGGTTTGTCCTGGGCTGGATTCTGGGTCGGGCACATTATTGGTGGTTTGACAAATTTATCGTTCGGGGGGATCGGTTCTTTGAAAACGGGTATGGCAACGATAGGAAGTTTAATATTCCTGGTTGTCGGAGATTGGTTAAGTCTAGTGGAAGTGCAGAGAAAATAATTCAGGATATAAAATTTAAAGGTTCCCTGGCTTCCTCCCAATGGATATCAACCCCAGGTTTGTTTGAAATACCGGGATGGTGTGAACGGAGCGATCCATGGAGTTGAATAAAAAAATAAGGGTTTCCTCATTAATGAAGAAATCCTTAAATCCTTTAGCGTGAATAATTGTTCGATTGAGACAATCCCCTATAAATCCATTGCGTATTTTCTAGACAGCCCGCCTGTAAACACGGTGATTTTTATATTCTTCACCATTTAAATTCTTCAGATCAGCTCGCATTTGTTTTGTTGTTTCTGCGACCTGGGTCATTTCCACAAATTCAAATTGCTGAAAATCGAGCATGGTCTTCCCCATTTCGTAATATAGCAATGCGTTTCCTCCTGATCCCTGGAATTCGGGTAAGATACCCATCCCATTACCTGAAACGGTTTTTGTCCGTTTCATATCAAGCAAAATACCCGGTAATCCCAAAGGAAATAACCGCCCTTTCGCTTTTTGAAGAGCTGCTGATACATCTGGAAACGCAAAAAGAAATCCTACCATTTCATCTTCATGCATAATGATTTTTATCAAGCGATGGTCAGCTACCATAAAGACATTATCCACCGCGAAATCAACATCTCCCTGGCTGAATGGATAATATTCCCAATTGTTGATGAATGTCTTGTTATAAGTCTGACCGATGCGAGGTGCCCATTTGACAAGTTCCCGCTTGCTTCTGAATTTTTTTACAGTCAGCTTGCCACGTTGCAGCACACGAGTGGCAATACGTTCCACCCGTTCAGGAATATGGAAAGATTCAGCCGGTAAATAACACGACACGAAATCCACTTCTTTCTCAAAACCAATTTTCTCAACCAGAGTTTCATAATATGGATAGTTATAATTCATCATCGTCATCATCTGGCGATGCTCAAAGCCTTCGATCAAGATCCCATACCCGTCAAAAGGGGATAATCCTTTTGGTCCAACCACCATATCAAGATCTCGTTCCTTTGCCCACTCAAATATAGAATTAAATAGGGCGTCTGCAATTTCCTGCTCATTTAGACAATCAAAGAAATAAAACTGGGCTTTCCGGGTTTTGTGATATTCGTTAAAAGGTTTATTCTCTGCAGCACAGATCCTACCTACAACCTTCCCTCCTCTTAATGCAAGGAAAAAATCGGCCTCTGAATGGGTAAAGAATGGATGTTTTTTGCGATTTAATTGCATGTAGGAATCAATGTACAACGGGGGAACCCATTGTTGGCAATCTTTATACAAGTCATAATAAAACTCAACAAAATTTCGCACCTGTTTCTTATTGGTAGTATCAACTTTTTCTATTTTTATCATCAGACTGGCCTCACTGGAGAAATATAATAAAAAGTAAATATTTACTTAATAGTAGTCCATGTTGTGAATTTTGATTCATGTTATTTAAATTCCCATTATAATAGTTGAAATCAATAAAACCAATATTAATAATTCCCCGTCTTTTATAACGGCTTTTTCTTGACGAATTTAACGATTAAAAAAAGAATATTGTCTTAAATGTATAAAGGATCAATCATGCAACGATCTTCATTAACCCGGTTTGCCTGGCTTTCGATCGCAGCGGCAATTACAACCATCTTATTAAAATCTGGGGCTTATTTATTGACTGGTTCAGTAGGTTTATTATCGGATGCTGTCGAATCGGTCGTAAATTTATTGGGGGGTTTAATGGCTCTCTGGATGCTCACTATTGCTGCACGTCCGGCAGATGAGAGTCATTTGTATGGGCATTCCAAAGCGGAATATTTTGCAAGCGGTGTGGAGGGTTTCCTTATCCTAATTGCCTCGGTAAGCATTGCATTTGCTGCCATACAAAGACTCATTCACCCGCAGGATTTGGAAAAAGTTGGCTGGGGGTTGGTTGTTTCGGTAGCAGCATCTGTGATCAATTTCATTGTTGCGCGAATCCTATTAAAGGCAGGGAAAAATAATAATTCGATCACTTTGGAAGCTGACTCAGCCCATTTGATGACAGATGTTTGGACATCAATTGGAGTTATTCTTGCAGTTTTTGTAGTATCAATCTCCCATTGGAGAATAATTGATCCAATTATTGCTCTAATTGTGGCTGCCAATATTATCTGGACAGGGGTCCAATTACTCAGCAGATCCGTGTCAGGATTAATGGATATTGCCCTTCCCTCAAGTGAGCAGAAAGAAATTGATGAAATTCTTAATAAATATCGTCAGGTAGGGATTGAGTTTCATGCCTTGTTGACCAGGCAATCTGCTGCCCGAAAATTCATATCCGTACATATCCTTGTTCCCGGGAAAATGTCTGTCCATGATGGTCATCATATTGCTGAGAATTTTGAACATGATATCCTCGACCTATTTGGTAATGCAGTCGTTATTACCCATCTGGAACCAATCGATGATGAGATCTCATCACACGACATCCATTTGGATCGTGTCAAGGTAGGCAAGGAAGCTGGTTCAAAACCCGCAAAAGATGAAAGTGTGTAAGCGGAGGATGTGAGCCTTACAAAAGTGATGAGAAATAAAACGCTCCACATTAAAGCAGGTTTGCGGAGTGTTTTAAATATTTATAAAAGAGTGAAATAAGCACTCTAAATCAAGTTTGCAGGATTTCCCACTCTTTTATTTTTTCATCCATCTTTTTTTGTATTTCGCTATAAAGGTTACCCCACTTCCGAACGAGAGCAGTATCTGCTGGTGGATTCTCCAATTTTAAACCAATTTCTGCAAGTTGTTTTTCAAGGTCGGAAATTGCGTTTTCCATTTCCTGCAACTTAGCGATCCTTCTTCGTTCTTCTTTGGTAGAGTTGGATGTGCGGAGTTTATTTTCTTCATAAGATCTGGAAGATAAATTAATATTTGTCTCAGTCTGTGTTTCCAATGCAGACAATCGTTCCCGTTCTTCTTTTCGCTGACTATAAGTCCCATTGAATATTGAAAGGCTGGATTCATCCATCTCAATTTCCCAGATCTGGGTAGCCAGGGCGTCGATCAAGTAACGATCATGGGTGACAAGTAGAATGGTACCAGAGTAATCATCAAGAACCTCTTGAAGTATCTCCTGGGATAGGATATCCAGATGATTGGTAGGCTCATCCAATAACAACAGGTTGGTCTCCAATAATGCCAGTTTGGCCAGGGCAAGACGACCGCGTTCACCTCCAGAAAGGACTTCGACTTTCTTGTAGACATCATCTCCTGAAAAGAGATACCTTCCAAGGTAATTACGCACATCATTTGGCAGCATATGATTTGCCACCGATTGGATTTCCTGGAGGAGGGTATGATCGGGTTTCAACCCTTCATGAGCCTGGGCAAAGTATCCAATCTGGAGGCTGGCTCCCAATAGGACTTCACCTTCAAGAGGTTGAAGTTGCCCCAGGCAAGTTCTTAAGAATGTCGTTTTCCCGGCTCCGTTCGGACCGATCAAAGCTGCACATTCGGTGCGGCGCAATTCGATATCTGGTGCTTTAAAAAGGAGCTTGTTGGGATATCCAACTTGTAAATCCCGGGTTCGGATCACCAACTCACCGGAACGTTGCTGGGATTGGATACGCAAATGCAACCGGGGTGGACGGTGGTCTGGTAGATGCAATGAGCGTACTCGTTTTTCTGCTTCCTCAACTCCAAATG
>Ga0315268_10007286_pt1 | contig 11653 bp, 7 predicted proteins | sample C1_top_MG_FD_204535 | JGI IMG/M metagenome (GOLD analysis project Ga0315268, IMG submission 204535) | Sediment microbial communities from Yellowstone Lake, YNP, Wyoming, USA - C1_top | ecosystem: Environmental > Aquatic > Freshwater > Lake > Sediment | place: USA: Wyoming | collected 2017-08-01 | reverse complement strand
CTCAGAGACGCTTCGCGACCATGGCACAAGAAGTGCCCGTACAAGATGCGAGCGATTATCAGAACATCGTGTTCGCCGGTACAACTGTGACAAGCATCCACAAGACTCATCTTGGATGACGGAAAGAGAAAGATGGTGCAACACCAGATTGACGATTTCGCTGCAGAAGGATTCAGAGTACTAGCAATGGCCATGCAAACCCTTCCGAACGAGCCGAAGGAGTTCACGTCTGAAGAGATAGAGAGCAATCTCAGATTTCTCGGCTTAGCGGCTCTATTCGACCCGCCAAGGCCGATGATCGAGGCGGCGGTATCAGAGGCAAGGAGCGCAGGAATACGCGTGATCATGATGACTGGGGATCATGAACTTACGGCTGAGGCGATTGCCAAGAGAATAGGCATCATAACCTCGCCCGAACATGTCTTGGTTTCAGGTTACGAACTTTCGAGGCTGTCTGACAGCAAACTGCAGGAGATCTTGAAGAAACCGGAAATCGTATTCGCAAGAACAACACCGGAGCAGAAACTGCGCATAGTGAAGGCACTGAAATCCAAAGGCGAAACGGTGGCCGTCACCGGAGACGGAGTAAATGACGCACCAGCACTAATGGAAGCAGAAGTCGGCATCGCCATGGGAATAGGAGGAACCGATGTTGCCAGAGAATCAGCCGACATGGTTCTGTTGGACAGCAATTTCATCTCAATGGTCGAAGGCGTGAAACTAGGCAGAGGAATGTTTGACAACCTCAGAAAGTTCGTGTACTACGTTTTCACTCACAACTGGGCCGAACTCATGACGTTCGTGGCTTTTGTACTGCTTCAGGTGCCACTGCCACTATTGGTTGTGCAGGTACTACTAGTAGCAATAGATCTTGGAATGGATGTCTTGCCCTCGTTGGCTCTTGTCATGGAACCACCAGAACCAAATGTAATGAGAAAGCCGCCAAGACGTGCTGGAAGCAGACTCATCGACCCAGCGATCTTGGTTAAGGCACTCTACGTAGGCATCGTAATATCGATTGGGGCACTCTTCTGGGCGTTTCGCACTTGGAAGTCCGCAGGATGGAGCTTCGGTCAGATCACTGTGAACGATCCGCAGATCTACGCTAGAGGTACCGCTATTGTCATGGCAGGCATCATTACTGGTCAATTGGGCAACTTGTTCTCGGCCAGATCAAGTTCCGAATCTGCATTTCGAATGAGTCCGCTCAGAAACAAATGGCTCTTAATTGGAATACTGTCACTAACGGATTGGGTGTTTCTCTACAGCATCGCCCCATTGGTGCTCTTGGTTGAAGAACTCAGAAAAGTCGTCAGACGGCGACTATAGCTGTGTCAGTCGAGGTTCTTGGGAGCATTCGAGAACACGCGTCTTCGGACACCCTGCTTTTCTATTGGCAGAACTCGAGTTCTACATCACTGGAAGATCAATGGGGTGCCCAAAGCACCATTCTCCCTTTCCTGGTCATTTCCTTGGCTAGATCCTCGATCGGGCCGTGTTTGATGCATTTGGCCATGCAGTGCTTTACACACGTAGGTTCAAGACCATTCATCGTGCGGCTTACGCATAGGCTGCAATTCTCCGTAGGAAAAGGAATGAAGGAGAGATACGGTCTGCCATTGGGCAGCATCTGGACCATCTCAGTAACCTGCATCCCCACGATCTCGTTTGGCCTACCGTACTCTTGAGCGCAAGCTACCTGACAAGCGAAACAACCCGTGCAGTACTCGTAATCTATCAGGAGACCGTATTTGGTTCCCTTACTCATGACTGGCGCCCTCCACTGAAACCTTGTAGACTTTGCAGAGCAGATGTTTGATCGGGGCGCCCAACCCGTCTTTTCCTTGGTACCCCATGGGAATGAGCTGGTTGACGTTCGATTTCCAAACATCAAAGAGGGTTGGCTCTGCCCCTTCCCTCTCGGGGAACCACCAGCCGTGCTCGGCCATCACCATCCATTCAGGCACAATAGGGGTGACTTTCGCCTTGAACCTACATCTTCCAAGCCAATTCTCAACCCAGACCCACTCCCCATCACTGATTCCCAACGATCTTGCCGTGTCCGGGTGGATCTCAACAAGCGGATGCGGATGGATCTGCCTCAGCCAAGGGATATTCCTGTGTTCCGAATGGAAGTAAACCGGCGACCGCCTCCCAGTCGACAAGATCAGTGGGTACTCCTTTGCCAGCTCGGGTTGGCTGATGGGAGTGAATGGAGGCTCCTCATAGTGGGGCAAAGGCTCCAACCCCCACTCTTCACGGAGGGAAGAATACAGCTCGACCTTTCCGGATGGGGTTTGGAATCCGGGTTTTCTATCCTTGCGTAGCAGCCCCTTCTCGAATCTGTGATAAGGAGCACTAGGGTGACCTTCCAGCGGCAGAGCCCAGCCGCCTCTCTTCTGCAATTCACGGAAGGTCATGCCGGAGGGCTTCAGGATCTCATCGAAGAGATCATGGATCGTGCCCCATCTGAAATCCGGGTCAAATCTCTTGGCTAGCTCGAAGTTTATCTCGACATCTGGTTTGCATTCGCCCACGGTTACTATCTTGTTGATGGTCTGAAGTGGCACCCACCAGCTCCTGACCCCATCCTTCTCTAGGAAGGTCGCCGCGGGAAGAACGATATCGGCCAGCTCGGTGGTGGGGGTGTGAAATAGGTCGACGGCGACTACGAATTCGAGTTTCTTGATTGCTTCGACCCACCTCTTGGGGTCCATACCTATGCCCGCAATGGGATTGCATGTCTGTATCCACATGCCCTTGATTGGGTAAGGGTCTCCGGTGAATATCTGTTCAAGAACCAGGTCAGTTTGGGCCCGCCAGATGAATTTGTTCAGAGGCCCGTACCGGTCCGCTCCGATCCTTTTCTTGTCAACTTCTTTGGACTTCACCTTGATTACTCCTTCCGCCCCGGGGAGAGCATAAGCAACCGCGTCGAACGCGTAACGGGAGATCACGTTCCCACCGGGCACGTCCAAGTTTCCGGTTAGGCACCAGAGGCAGGTTATTGCTTGGGATGTAGGAGTGATTGCAGGGGTCATGTCGATAGGCACGCCCCAGTGTACGGATGCCGGTTTGCTCTTCGCGTACAGAATCGCTGCGTCCCTGATATCTTTCTCCGGGACCCAAGTGATCTCTGCTACACGTTGAAGTGGATACTTGTTGACTTCTTCACAGAATGCATCCCAGACAGTTCTGGCTTGCACTCTAGTTCCGTCTTCTAGGTCAATCTCAAAATCTCCCGTTAGTGCCGGCTTCACGTCGATTGACTGGTATGCGGCTTCATTCGAGTCCCAGATGGCTGGCATTTCATTCTTAGTGTTCCAGACAACAAAGTTGCTGTGAGATCCGTCATGAGCCAAGTCACTCTCCCGAAGCAGTTTCCCTGTATCACTTCGAACCAGATGATGTCCGTTTGTCCATTTCTCAACGAAGCCTTCATCGTACAGTCGCTCGTTGATTATGACGTTGAGGAAGCCCATCGCCAAGGCGCCATCTGTTCCTGGTCTCAATCTCAGCCATTTCGTGGCCCTTGACGCAAACCACGATAACCGCGGATCAATCGCGATGATCTTCGCGCCTCTTCTCATGAGGTCAATTATCCAGTGACCAAATACGTTGTCCGGGCATGTGGCCGGGATGTTGTAGCCCCAGACCACGATGCACTCAGGGGTCTTGTACGCTGGACTTTCGTAGCGGTCAGCAAGCCACTGAGCGGCATCGATTATGCAGTAGTCGCCCTGAACGGTTTCCACGGCTGAAATTCTTGGACTGTAGCACGCTATCCCGCTCAGACTGAACATGACGTTGGGGCTACCATATGCGTATGCGAGCATGCATATCCAAGGCCCAATGTCCCTACCGGTTCCCATGGAGAAGATGAAGCTCTCCGGGCCATCATCCTCACGTATCTTCTTCATCCTTCTCTCTATGAGGTTGAAAGCGTCATCCCAAGAGATCTCCTCCCACTTTCCTTCGCCACGTTCTCCAACACGCTTCAGCGGACGCGTAAGCCGGTTTGGATGATACACGTATTGAGTCATTGCAAGAGCTCTTGCACAAAGACGACCCTGATTCCACGGGTGATCTGAATCACCTTCAATCTTGACCAGCTTGCCATCCTCAACGTACGCCAGCACCCCGCAGCCGCCGTGGCACCCAGGTCCAGCAGACCAAGTTGTCGTGCGGAAAATCTCAACGTTCTTTCGGCTCATTGCCGAACTCCCTTCTTCGGACAAGATGGCTTGATCTAGGAAACATATATGTCCTCGACTCGGTTGTGGCTTCAGCCTTTTGCCATGGTCAAAGCCTCAAGTTGTACCGCCTCAATCTTACGATAGGCTTGGCTCCAGTCCATGGGCAACTCGCGCTTCCGGAGTAATTCACCCTCGACCTTGATGCCGAAGAGCCGTTCGTTCGTTTCGAGATATGGGAGAATTACGTTCCAATCACGTTGGCCGAGCATTGTGAATCTTCCTCCGTTCAGCTGGTCCTCCCCGACGAGTCGCTCGGGATCGCGTACGTATATTGCTCCCCCCGAGGCAAGGGAGAATAGATTGCATCCGGGATAAGGGCTTGGGAGCTCCTGCATTTGGCCTTCGTGGTTAAACTCGATTCCATTCAGCACAACGAACCCTCCACCATCAAGGGGATCCCCCGCCATGAATGATTCCGCAAGGTAGTCGAGGCATGTGCCGTTGATAACGACCCGAGGTCTTCCTACCGCATTAATGAGCGGCCTTCCGGCAGCATTGCCGAGCACGTAGACCTCGCCTCCCTTTGCGGCGTACATGAACGTCTGCCCCACATCTCCGTAGATTACCAGTTTCCCAGATTTCATAATCTGGGCCACCTGATCTTGGGCCGAGGCGTGGACGTAGATTTCAGCACCGTCAAGTCCCGACCCCAAATAGTCGCCGGGATTCCCGAAGATATCTATCCTGAAACCTTCGGAATGTGGGCCCAGTCCGCACCCGCAGAACCGTTGCCCACGCCAGTCGAAGGACAAAACGTGCTTCCATCCCATCCGGTAAGCCGCGACTATTGATGATGATGCAGAATTCTCTCCTTCAGCCGGGAAATCGCGAACATCCAACAGCAGCGTCTGTTCGCTACCGGCCGGGGGGCGCAGCAGCTCCTTCGATTCTACGTCAACAAGCGCCCAGCTAGTGTTCGGAGTCTCAGAAATCGAAGGGAAGCCCCTAAGAATCTCGAAGAGAGAAGATTCGAGCTTACCGCGATTTCTGCCCTCTCTGCCGTAGGGAACCAAGTGCAGGTTGTCAATTAACCACGTAAGAAGCTCAACCGCTGCCAATCTTTCCTGTATGCCTGTCGTTGCTTGCTTCCCGAGATCTGTGCATATGTCAACGATTGAACTCGGTCTTCGAGTTGTTCTTAACAGAGTGTCTATTCTTGGGTGCTCGGAGGCGAATTTGAAGATCTTTTCAGTGGTTATTGTGCCGGATCCTTTTGGCGGAGCGGCGACTTGGCGGCCAAACTTGTCAGTACAAACAAGGCGAGGCGCTGTGGAGGCGCGGTCTACTGTGAAGATGAAAGCTCCCCCATCGGTGTGGCTGCCGCCGCGGGCATTCCAGTAGATGTCGGCTTTTGCGGCGAAACGAGAATCTTCAGCAGCCATGTTGCGCAAATATGCGTCTATCGCTTGGCGTTCTGAGGCGATCAGAGCAATAGTGGCCTCACCTTCTTGGATGGCGAAGACTTGCGGTCTGAGCATTGACGTGTCTGTTATGCCTAGAAGATGCAGTTCGCGACCGTTCCTCTCACTTCGCCCGACAATGAAGAACCACGGGCCATCGGGAGAGCCGTGAATGTGCTCCGTTTGAATCTCTCTATAGACATGCTTCTTATTTTCCGGCAGCATGTAGAAGTCACGTTCCGTTGTTGGCGCCATCGCTTCGATGAGGTACTCCATTGGATATCCGTAGACTCTCCTCCAAAGATCGAAGAGGTACACCGCGACCTCCGTGTCCGTGAGGAATAGTGGGAAGATGTTTCGCTGGGCGAGGTACTCGGAGATTGAGTAGTAGTTTGAGAAATCTCCGTTGTGGATAAGGGCCTCGTGCAGGCCTACGAAGGGATGCGCGCCTCCGGGATGCCAGACTTTTCCTTTGGTGGGGTAACGATGGTGACCTATCCATATGTGCGCTGGAAAGTCTTCTAGCTTGTAGTATCGGATTACTTGGTCGCCGTATCCTACGATCTTGAGGACCATTATGTCCTTTCCATGTGATAGGACGAAAGCTTTCTTTTCGCCCAGTGAGGCATAGAATTTCCTGTTGAGCCTGTAGCTATTCTGGTAGATGAATTCGTCTTCCGCTAGCTCTGGCTCATTCAGTAGATTCTTCGCCATGAACTCTTTGAGAACGTCCTCCTTGACTCTGCAGAAATACCTTCGTACTTCCGGAGGCTTGACTACCAATCCGTCGATGGATCGATAATCATCGATGGTATCAACCAGACCGGTGGAGTCGACCTGCAGATTCGGAGAGATGAACTCATTCTCAAGCTCAGTCCTTACGGATGGCTCAAGATATGCTATTTGGACAAGGTAGTCTCTCTGCAGGATCGTCTTTGAGACACCTAGGTGGTCCGCAGAGAGCCCGAGTGCCGCGATTCCTCCGCCTTTGCCGTTCCCACGATTTCTCATCTGGGCCAACGCTGGCAGAAGATGTCGTCCTGGAATCTGCTCGGAGCAGGCCGCGCCGATTACGCCGCATCCGCCTTCTGTTTCGGTCTTTGGCTTGACGCTCATTCCAGATGTCAGGCTCGCTCTGGACTGGATGACTCGGAGGGCCGGGTGCATTGTCATCATCTGTAAACCAGCAGGTCGGTTCTTCCTCTAAGTTCCCTAATCGAGCGCAGACCGAGTTCTCGCAGGATCTGCTTCCATTGCTTCGACCAAGACGAGTAAAGGTTGATGATTCTTTGAGCGCCCCATTCCGGATCGATGAGGAGGCTCAGCTCAGGGTCGGTGGTGGTGATTCCTACTTGGCAGCCGCGCCCGCGCTCACAGTTACCACAATGCGTGCATCCGACCGCCACAGCCTCCGCGGTTCCTATGACGCAGCTGTCCGCGCCCAATGCGATTGCTTTAGCTACGTCGTATGCTGTCCTTATCCCGCCGCTGGCCATGAGGGTGACCTCCTCTCTCACACCCTCTGCGACCAAGCATCGATGGACTTTCGGTATCGCATATTCGATTGGCATTGCTATGTTCTTCTTTGAGATCTCGGGTGCGGCGCCTGTTCCTCCATAACCGCCGTCAATGTGAATTATGTTGGCCCCGGCATAGTAGCTACCGATCGCGACCATATCGACATCGACCGGAGTCGACACCTTGACGGAGACCAGACATCTCGGATGGATCGCACGGATCCAGTCCACATGCTTCTTGTGGTCCTCAACTGAATACACGCTATGAAATGGGAACGGTGAGTAGAGGCTGGTGAAGGGCATGGACTCTCTCATGGTGGCGACTTCTGAGGTTACCTTGTCTGCCAGCAGATGCCCACCTAGACCCGGCTTCGCTCCCTGAGCATATTTGAACTCCACAATGCGAGCGGCCTGTATGGTCTCCTCCCGAACCCCAAACATACCCGTCGCTACCTGCGTTATCACTTGGTCTTTGAACTCGAGCAATTCAGGTGGGTACCCGCCCTCGCCCGTGCATGTGAACGTGTTCAGATGCTTTGCCGCAATCGCCCGGGCTAGCATGAAGTTCAGGCTGACGGAACCGAACGACATGCCAGCCCCGTAGATAGGGATGGAGATGTCGATTCTAGGGCCAGAGGCCCGACGATTCAACGCGATGGAAAGATCGCAGTCGGCGTCCTCGGGCGACGAGGGTCTCTCGGTTTTCAAGAAGTCGAGGCGATCGAACCCTCCCCCAGATTTTCCCACCTTGTATTCGAGCCCTAGAGGAGGGTTGCCCGTCGCGGCCTGCTCGTACGTCGCCAGAATCAGCTGCGACGTCCATCTCTTGTTACCTAGTCCGCTAGGGATACCATACTTGAGGCTTGGCAGAACTCGCATCCCATAGTGGATCCTTTCAGAGTGCTTCCTTACTAACAATTCAAGCTCTTTGGACAATATCGCTAAAGGCCTCCTTCTCCAAGTCTTCTCTGAACATTGCGCGGCCTACGTCACCCCGCAATCTTCGGACATCACGCATGCCCATCGCACTCAGAATCTCAATAAGTTGATCATGCCAAGAGCCAGCCAGATTGACCAGTCGTTGCTCACCCCACGTCTGGTCGAAATGCTCTGGCCTGATCTGTCCGTTGCGGGATGATGCGCATTCGCCCTCGAATCGTGCTTGCAGCGCGACAAGGATCGTCGTGTTCAAGGCGACTAGATCTGCACCGCATGCGATCGCCTTGGGAACGTGCTCAGCAAGCGTGATGCCACCGCTTGCAATCAGCGTGACCTCGTCTCTAAGAGACTCTTTCACTAATGTCCCGTGTACCGAGCGAATGAGATCTTTCACGAATCGTGGGTTATGAGGTTCCCAAGCTCGCCCGTGATAGTCTGCAAAGCCATGAATTATGTCGACGCCCTCCCTTGCCATTTTCGCGGCTTGGGCGCCTGCATTTTCATTCAGTGGCAAGCGAGCTGAGATGGGCGCTTCAGGGTTGAGTTCTCTCACTCCCTCCACGAATCGAGAATCATATTCTGTTAGTTCGACAGCGAGTGCGCCAGCGATTATTCGAGCATGTTTGCTCAGGTCTGAGGGCGAGATGAGAGGAACGATTCGTTTGCAAAGACTGGAGTCTATACGACCCATCTGTTCAGGTGACGCCATGCACAAGGTTCCCAAGCGTGTTGCGGCAGCGGCGGCCGATCTCACTATGCTGGGGCTGTTCAGGTTATCGGGTAAGTAATCGAAGATCATCGGTACTGGGATCTCAATAGTCTTGGAGCGCTGCATCACTTGGTGATCGTCAAACTCCAGTAGCCTTGGTTTTCTTCCCACATCAACGGATGTTGAGATGTATTCCCTACCGTAGACTCCATCCCTTGTTGGCCTGACGATTTCTGACATATCGGTCCACATTGAATCCCAGCCTTCATCCGCGAAGCTGTCCCTGTATCCCATTCCCTTGATCGGGATCTTACCAGTAGAGGCTTCGTAAGACACCGTTGCGACCGGAGAGGAGACAGCGGTAGTCGGCTCTCTTGGAACCCAGTACGAGTCCGCGAAATCGAAGAACTCCAGGTTCCGGCTGACTTTGCACATGCCCGGCTGCTCTTCGACGCATCTCATGCAACCTACACATTTGTCTCTGATCGGATGGAATCCGCCAAAGCGTCCGCTGAATGTGCCGTATATGCAAGGTCTACTCAGAAGAGCCCTACGATACGCTCTATGCCTAAGCTTGAATCGCTCCTCGAAGATTTCGCCAATCAGCCACTTCGCCAAACGAATCTTGTCAACTTCGGGATTGAATGGGCGCGGTTCCTTACGTCGAGGCGGGGCCGAGCATGTCTGTATCCTGAAACGCTCGTACCCAGTCGTAATAATCTCTTCACGAAGTGGCTCATGCTTCAAACGTTGGCTACCCGCTGTCAGCACCGGAGTCCTTCGGCCCGCTCCGTCGAATACAAGGGCGCGTGGAAAGCCTTCGAACGAATATAACCTCTCTTGTCGACGCCTTGCAGAAATGTTCAGAAAGGGTCACAAAGGACTTTCGATCGCTCGAGTTGACCCGGCGACCGATGGGGCATACTAAGCATCGCCCGGCATGATTTCGAGGAGGATAGGCTGCCTGCTTCCCGGAGTAGATCAGGGCGTTTTCCTGATGCCTGCTAAGGCTTTGGAAAGCTCCTTTTTCGCTTCCAACTCAGCCTGTCTGAGAATCATGATTCTCTGTGCTTGGGGAGATCCCGCGCCATGCATTGACTCGACCAGGTAGCCCACGCCCAACACCATGTTCTCGATTAGTCTCGTCATGCGTATCCTGTCCTCTGTTGGAACGCTTGCGGCGCCTTTCAGGTACTTCTCGAGGTACTTTCCAACCTCAGGGTTTTTGAGATCTTTCTCCGATGGTAGAGTGCCCACTAGCCCTCCTGCGATATCCATTGCCAACCTTGCCATCTCAAACGGAAACCTCGTCACGTTCTGCTTCGTGGCGTTTGCGAGCAGAGGATTGACCAAGTATGTTCCTGAAGGCAATTTGTAGCCTTCATAGGAGCAAGCTAGGCCACAAGCGTACATTGTCTCGTTAAGGTGGATCATCTCGGTGATCTTTTCTCTTATGTGAGAAGCCTTTATCACTCCGTTGTATTCGGCCATCGTTGCGGCGGCACCAATCAAGACGTCACCTAGACCGGTCTTGCAGCCTCCGTAGTTCTGCCTGTGGTACGATGCGAATCTCTCGACCAGCGCGCCGGAGAATTCATGCTCTCCACACAGGAAGACGCGGTCCCAAGGCACAAAGACATCGTCGAAGACCACCAATGCCTCATGCCCAGCGTACTTCACATTGCCAAGATCTATCTCGCCGCCTTCTAGTCTTCTCGTGTCGCTCGTCTGTCTTCCAATTATGTGAAAAACCCCTTCAGCATCGCTGGGTGCCGAGAATGAAACCGCATAATCCTTGTCCTTCTCATCCATCGCGAGTGTGGGCATGACGATTATTTCATGCGAATTGATGGCGCCTGTCTGGTGGGCCTTTGCGCCCCTAACGACGATTCCATCTTTCCGCTTCTCCACGACCCTCACGTACAGGTCAGGGTCCTTCTGCTGGCTAGGACTGAGACCTCTGTCTCCCTTGACATCAGTCATAGCCCCGTTGCATACCAGATCGTTACGTTGAACGTACTTCAGAAACTCGTTGAACCTTGCACAGTATTCTGTGCCGAGCTTCTGATCCAGCTCGTACGTGACGCTCGACAACGCGATGAGAGCATCCATTCCCACACATCTCTGAAAACAAACCCCCGTCCTCTGGCCGAGTAGCCTGAGCATCTTCACTTTCTTGACGAGGTCGTCACTATTCTGTGGAATGTGCGTGAACCTGTTCACTCTCTCACCTGTGAGGTGAGATGTCGCCGTCATCAAATCTGAATACTTGGGATCCTGAGCGAGCGTGTATGTCATGGCCACGGCGTTCTGTGATGGCTTTGTAAGTTGGAAGTCAGCGGGGGCCTCGACCAGCTTGCCAAAGAAGTACACTCGAAGCTTCAGCTGCCTGAGACTTTCGAGATACTGTTCAGCGGTCTTCAATCCGGTTGTCATCCCTTTTCTTCAGTGAAGGACAGGCAAAGCAAAGTTAATTATGGTTTCTCAAAGAATGCGCTTGACGAGAATGAGGCGAGAGATCTTCTGCGAAACCCTAGGTATCGTAAGGTGCTTCGAATCCCAATCGGACATCAAGTCTGGCAGAGAACGCGCACCTTCCAGTTTCCCGAAAGACCCGAGCAGACATCTTGAGTGGACCAGACAATCTCCTAGTAAGAAATCGTCTTGAGAAAGATCTCAGAAAGCTTCCAGGAGCGTCCAGCTGGGATAGTTGAGTATCTGAGTCGTTAGCGCTACGGCACCGAGAATAGTAGACGCGCATCGCGCAGCTCGAATCGCTCAGCATGTGTTTTCAATCGTTCACGTGCGTCGACTGCGGAGCGCCTGTCCTCA
>Ga0315268_10007285_pt1 | contig 11654 bp, 9 predicted proteins | sample C1_top_MG_FD_204535 | JGI IMG/M metagenome (GOLD analysis project Ga0315268, IMG submission 204535) | Sediment microbial communities from Yellowstone Lake, YNP, Wyoming, USA - C1_top | ecosystem: Environmental > Aquatic > Freshwater > Lake > Sediment | place: USA: Wyoming | collected 2017-08-01 | reverse complement strand
TATCCATTCTCAACCTCGCGCATCGTCCGCCTCACATCCTGCTCACCGCTCCAGGACGGTTCCCGTGGGGACCTCGGATCCTTCCTTTCGCTAGCTCCGCACCAGCGCCGACACGTCGCTGTGCGAGGTGGCCTTGAGGCCCTCCTTGCCGATGGTTGTCACGCTGCCGCCTGTAAGAACATATTCGCCATTGAACAGGTGAAAACGCTCATTCACCGTGTGGTCCATGTAGCTCACACCGCTATAGTCGATCGTCAACTTCTTACCAGGCGGGAGCTTGTCCAGCTGGTCGCGCATCGAGACGAAATTGATGAAGCCGTGCGAGCCATTGAGCTTCAGGGCTACGGTGTCACCCCTCTCTTCCACTGTAGCACCGGCTTTCAGCGAGCGGACGCCGCGTACCGCATTGGTCACTACCGCGATCACAAACCCGATAATAACGCCCCATAGCAGGTCCTCCACTACCACGATTATGGCAGTGATGACCATGTACATCACTTCTTCCTTGCCAATATGCGCGGCATGGATGAACTCTTTCGGATGCGCCAGGCGGAAGCCGATGAACACCAGCATTCCGGCCAGCGCCGTCAGCGGAATCATGTTGAGGATACCAGGGATGAGCGCCACGGCCAGTAGCAGGAATAGCCCGTGGAAGAAGTTAGACCAGCGGGTACGGGCACCGCTCATGACGTTGGCCGAGCTACGGACCACTTCCGCGATCATCGGCAGGCCGCCGATAAACGAGGACAGCATATTGGCTCCGCCCTTGCTGAGCAGCTCCCTGTTCATGTTGGAACGACGCTTCCACGGATCCATCTGGTCCATGGCGGCGGCGGTCAACAGTGACTCTAGGCTGGCAACAAGTGCATACGTAAAAACAAATTTCCAGAACACGCCGGTGCCGACCATGCCCCAGTCAGGGCCCTGGAAGGACCCCATGAAATCAAGCGGCACCTTGACCAGAAATTGCGGACCGATGTCGAGCATTTTTGCCAAAGGCACGGTGATCAAGATGACCGCCATCGGTGCCGGCATGAACTTGCCGATTTGGCCAAGATACGGCCAGGCGATCATGATTCCCAAACTAAGCCCGCCGATCAGGGCCACGCTGGGTACCATGTTGGCGAAGCTGGAAGGGATAGCCATGATCGTGGGAATCATCTTGCCGGAAAAAGTCACGCCCAGCAGCGAATGCATCTGCTTGGACATGATGATGATGCCGATCCCAGCCAACATACCGTGCACCACGTTCAACGGAAACATGTTGGTGAGCTTGCCCATCTTGGCCAACCCCATGAGAATCTGGACACCACCGCAGACCACACCGACGGCCAGCGCGTATCGGAAGCCTGCCGCGACATCCACCGTGCCGTCTGGCATGATGCCCATCTCCTGCACCGCGTCATAAACAATGGCGATCAGGCCGGCTGCCGCGCCGTTAATAGTGATGTAGGAGCCCCCCAACAGAGAGCCCAATATGCCGCCGAGGAAGCCGGTAATCACTCCGGCGATGGGTGGCGCACCCGAGGCGATCGCGATACCCAGACTCAAGGGCAGGGCGATGAGGAAGAGAATAAAACCGGAAATCACGTCGGTTTTGGCGTTTTGTTTTAGTCCCGGAAGAAAGTCTAGAGGAACAGGACCGGCATCCAGGGCTTTCGCTGCATGCTTTTCTGATGACATAATGGTTCCTTCTACATTATTGCGCTATGGTAGATTTTGCCAGACATGTTGCTCATGATTTTCTAGGTGGTGGCGGCGACCCGATCCAGCAGGTCAGTGACAAGCTTCACCTGCTCGCTATGAATGGGTGCGAGAATCATCTTTACGCTTGAAATTTTGAGCATCGACCAAAGAATCGGTATCACCATACCTAAAGTACCGACCGTACACATGTCCATTAAGTAATAGCCGTGATAATCCCAGGTGATGGTGGGAAAGTGGAAGCCTGCGCTATGCCCAGGTAAAGCGGCAACGCGATAAGAAAAACCATACATAGTGACAGGGCCTCACCGCGCGAGTTGTCTGTTAATCCGGCCAGGCCGGATTTTGGCAATCCGGACGTGGAAGCCCCACTCATCGTTCGCCCTCGCATGTGTGTAGAAATGACACTTCCACTAATCAATCTCCACGCTGTAATCGATAAGTCGAACTTTCTGGCTCACCCTGTGCCTTCCCGTAATTTTTGGAGTGCTGTGAGTATCTCGACCGGACGCGGTGGGCAGCCTGGAATACGAACATCGACAGGAATGTGGCGCTCCACTGGACCAGTCACGGCATAGCTGCCTTTGAACATGCCACAGTTAATCGCACAGTCACCGAGGGCGATGACAATCTTCGGATCAGGCGTCTGCTCGTACACATCCTTCAAAGCTCTCTCCATGTTGACGGTGACTGGTCCTGTTACAACCAGTGCGTCCGCATGTCGCGGCGACGCCACGATATGGACGCCAAACCGTTCCACGTCATAGACGGAATTCGCCAGCGCGTTCATCTCCATCTCGCAGGCATTGCAGGAGCCCGTATCCACTTCGCGGATGGCGAGAGAGCGCCGGAACGGTTTGGTGTTTTTGGCTGCCTCAGGACTGATGGGTCCTTGGGGTGCTTCAGCGTTTGGATGCTGCCCCGTGACCACGCCTGTTTTGAGACTTTTCATGATGAAACGCAACATAGGGCTCCTCAGATAATATGTTCATGCATTCATTTGGTGATTTCGTCCTTGCGACACGAATAAGTGAATAAATAATTGATCACCCAATCGTCAATTCTTTAGAGATCGTTCCCTGCATACGACATGTTGAAGCTCTTGTTGATCACGGGGAAGTCGGGAACGATATTGCCGAGTACCGCCCACTGAATCGCGGGCCAGTTTACAAACGAAGGGTCGCGGACTTTACAGCGATGAATCCCTCCGTTCTCGCCAGCCATTACCATGTAAAGAATTTCGCCCCGCCATCCCTCGACTGCCGACAAGGCCCAAGTTCCCGGTGCAGGCTCACCGGTCGGCTGAACCACGATCGGTCCCTGTGGAATGCGTTGCCGAATTTCCCTGATAAGCCGCATAGACTCATGAATTTCATCCATCCGCACCCGCATCCGCGCCCGCACATCCCCGTACCGGTAGAGCACCACTTTGGGCGGTAACTCGTCATAGGCGGCGAATGGATGGTCGCGCCGAATATCCCGTTCGATACCTGATGCCCGACCCACGACACCCATCACCGAGTGGTCCCACGCAATGCGTTCCAAGAGGACTCCCGTTGTCTCTAAACGATCCGCTAAGGAGGCATCGGCAAGCACAATTTTCTCAAGCTCTGTGAAATCTGGCTCGATGCCATCCAATTCTGCGACAGTCTGGGTCAGTTGCTCGTTGGTCAAATCAGAGCCGACGCCACCAACACGATTCACCCCCCGCAGGAATCGCGATCTCGTCAGCCGGTCGTGGAGCTGCATGATCTGTTCTTTCATCCGGCCACAATGCGCATGGGCCAGGGCGTACGCAACATCGTTACAGATCGCGCCCACGTCGCCGAGATGGTTGTACAGTCGTTCAAGCTCCAGAAAGAAACTCCGCAGATAACGAGCGCGGCGCGGCACCTCCACCTGCATCAGTGTTTCGACTGCTTGGCAGTATGCGAGGCTGTGGCCGACCGTCGTATCGCCGGACACCCGCTCGGCGAGTGGCACGGCTTCCGTGAGCTGCTGCCGCTCAAATAGCTTCTCCACTCCCCGGTGCTTCCAAAAATGGTGGATCTCAAGCTGCATGATCGGCTCACCGGCCACCGAGAACCGGAAATGGCCCGGCTCGATGATGCCCGCGTGGATCGGTCCAACGGCAACCTCGAAGACCCCTTCGCCTTCAATATGTCGGAACACATGCTGTCCTTGGACCCGCTCCAAGACAGTGTCCCATCGGAAGTCTTTTTTGAGCGGGTGGGAGCCTTTGGGCCAGTGCTCATGGCGGACGAGCCGGCGCATGTCCGGATGGCCGATGGGGATCAGGCCGAACAGGTCGCGTATCTCGCGCTCATACCATTCCGCCGCGTGGATGTGCGGCGTGATGGAACGGAATAGCCGATCCTCGCCATGGAGGTCCGTACTGAGCAGAAGCCAGTCTTTCCGCTCAGCCAACGTAAAGAGATAAAGGATTTCATAACGAGTCTCCCGCGGACGATGGTCCACGGCCCAGAGGAGTGACAGGGCTCCGAGCAGATTCGGATGTGTGTGGAGATAATGCGCCACTTGAGGCACAGCGTCTTTCTTAACCTGCAGCCTCGGCGTACCATTGAGTGGGGTCAATTCCACGATTGAATCTCCGTAGACCTCCTTCAATTGAGTCATCGCTGTCTGCGCATCAGCCATATTCTTACCTCACCGTTAAGATGGCGACAGCTAGATCCATGAGTGCTCTCATCGGGTCGGGCAGTGCCACACCTAATCCCACTAACGCCAGGCATGTGACGATCATCGCCACATGTCCAATGTTCCATTCTTCCCCATGTTTCACACCGTCTGGCGCGGTGCCCCACACCATCGAGACCACGCGATAGGTGAAGCCTCCGAACAGGACCACCGCAAACAGGAGAAACAGCGTGACAATCGTGAGACTGCGCACCTCGTGGGCAATGACGATCGTAAGGAATTGTCCAAAATGCAGCGTATCAGAGGTAAAACTTTGAGTGGCCAGCGCCGATACGACCATGACCTCGCTGGCAAACATTGAGAACGGCGGCATCCCGACCAAGGCCAATCCTGCGACGAGCATCGCCACCGCCGTGATCGGTTGAATGTTCGCTAGTCCCCGCACCTCGCTGATTTCACGGGTGGCATAGCGGCGATGGACGTTCCCCGCCGCAAAAAACGCCAGAGACTTCGCCAATGCATGGTTGAGCAGATGGAACAGGCCACCGAATGTTCCAAGCGGTCCCCCTACCCCGAACCCCACCATGGCCAACCCCATGTGTTCCACACTGGAGTAGGCGAACAACCGCTTGTAGTCGCGCTGGATCAGAATGAAGAGTGTGGCCACCACGAACGAGATTAGCCCGAACAGTACCAGCAAATTGCCCGTGAAGCCCGGCGGGAGCGCCTGGTCCATGATGGCCTTGCTGCGGAGCAACGCATACACTGCTACGGTTTCCAATACGCCGGCCAACATCGCCGTGACCGGCGCCGGCGCCTCGCTATAGGCCGCTGGTATCCAGGCATGCATGGGTGCTAGCCCAATCTTGGTCCCGTAGCCGACGAAGACGAAGATGAACGCGATCTTGAGCACATGCGGATCCAGTTGGCCGGCCACTTCAAGGAGTTTGGTCACCCTCAACGCCGCGTTCTCCTGTCCCAGGATGTGGACGGATGAATAATAGGTTAACACCGTGCCGAACAGCGCCAACGCAATGCCTACCGAGCAGAGAATCAGGTAGTTCCACCCCGCGTCCAGCCCTTCGCGTTTTCGAAAGAATGCAATCAGGAATACCGTGGCAAGCGTCGTTCCCTCCATGGCCACCCACAGCACGCCGAGGCTGTTTGCCATCGTCGCCACGATCATGGCCAACAGAAAGCCATGAAACAGAAAGTGGAACAGGCTCAAGCGCCGCGGCGTAATTGTACCCCGAGCCATGTAATCATCAAGATAGGCCCACGTATACAACGAGCAGGACAATCCGATAAACGTCATGATGAGCAGGATGAAGGCCGAGAGCGCATCGATGTAGACCAACTCCCAGAGCGCGGTCTGGGGTCCGTGAGCCAGCACCTGCTGGATCACGACGATCTCGGATAGGAACAGGCCGGCCATTGTGGCGAGACTCAACCCATGCAACACACGGACATGCGTGGTCGCCAAGCTGAGTAAGGAAGCCAGTAGCGGTAGGCCGAGAAGGATCATCACCGGCACGACGATCGTATTCATCGGGACGCCTCCATCTCGGTGCCGAAGATCTTCACGATGGACGCCAGCAACGTCGCCAGACCAGGCGGAACGTGGAGGCCGATGGTTCCCAGCGCGACGATGTTGATGCCGATGGCGGCGCTCGTAAAGATGCGGCACTGTGTGCCCAACGCGGTGCCTGTCTCCCCCGGCGCTCCGAGCACCATACGCAACACCTGATAGAGCAAGGTCGCAAAGGCCAGAGCGAGCAGAGCCAGAAACACATAGGCCACTTCCGGCCTGACGGTGTAGGACCCAGCAACGATCAGCACTTCGCTGGTAAAGAGTCCGAAGGGCGGCATCCCCGCCAGGGCGACGCCGGCCACGAGGATAGCGGTCCCTGCGACCGGCATCTGGCTCAGCAGGCCCGTCACGCGATCGAGCGATTTATGGTTGTACCGGAGAAACACGAGGCCGGCGCCGTAGAAAGCCGTGGACTTGGCGAGGGCATGGTTCATCAAGTGCCACGCGCCCGCAAAAACCCCGAGGCCGCCGATGCCGAATCCCAGCAATGCGATCCCGATGTGCTCGATGCTGGAGTAAGCAAAGAGTCGTTTGTAGTCTCGCTGGACCAGGAGGAAGATCGCCGAGATGGCGAGCGACAGCAGCGCCAATCCGATGATCAGCTTGCCGGCAAATTCTGGTCCAACGGACCTATCCGTCACGGCCTTGAATCGCAAGATCGCATAGACGCCGACCGTAAGCATGTTCGCCGACAACATCGCACTTATCGGTGTGGGGGCTTCGGCATGCGCATCGGGTAGCCAGGTATGCATCGGCGCGACGCCCGCTTTCGTTCCATACCCGATCAACGCGAAAATGAAAGCCACTTTGATCCCAGCAGGATCCAATTCCCCAGCCACCCGATAGAGCTGAGACCAGCGCAGTGCCTCGTTCGACACACCCAAGATATGTTCCGAAGAGTAATACACGAGGATGGTGCCGAACAACGCGAGCGCAATGCCGAGCGAGCTCAGAATTATATACCTCCAGCCGGCCTCCAGCGCTGCCTTGCTCCGGTCAAATCCGATCAGCAGCGCCGCCCAAAGGGTGGAGCCTTCGATAGCGATCCACATGATGGCGATGTTCTCTTGATTCACGCCCAGGAGCATGGCTGCGAGGTACAGGTCGAACAGGCAGAAAAACTGGCTATAGCGTCTCAACGACAGGTGCCCGCGATCCATTTCCTCTCCCACATATCCCACGGCATAGATCGTCCCGCTGCTCCCCACGAAGCCAATGATCAGATCAAGCCATGCACTCAGCGCATCCGTCTGCAGAAAGTCCCCCACAGACACTTCGCCGGCAGCGATAACTTGTCCCGCAACAAGCGCGGCAGCGGCCAGCAGAGTCCCAGCCAGTGCACACTGAAGGACTTCGATGGCGCGCCGCTGTTGCATGAGCAGGCTTCCGAGTCCCGCCATCACCGGAGCCGCGACTAAAAGGGCCAGAGGCCAGAACATGCAGTGCTATTTCTCCTTCACTGTCGTGAGCTTGCTCGTATCCACATTGTCGAGGGTGTCCTGCAGCTGATGGGTGTAGATGCCGATGATCAACGCACCCACTAAGACATCGAAGAAGACGCCTAACTCCACGATCAGAGGCATCCCATACGCCGCCGCCGTTGCCGCTAGGAACAAGCCGTTTTCCATAACCAGGAAGCCGATCACCTGTGTCACCGGCTCCTTGCGCGCAATCATCATGAAAAAGCCGACCAGGATGATCGCCAGTGCGATTGATAGCGAATCGCGGGTGAGCAAAAAGCCCAGCGGAATGATGGGCTGGGTGATGAAGAACGCCAATATCACGAGCGCGCCACAGATCAACAACCCGGTCGGCACATTCACATTCATTTCGAGCTCACGATCCACATCCTTCCGCCGGATCACTTTCATCAAAATCCGCGGGATGACCACGGCCTTGACAACGATGGTGAGTAAGGCTGCGATGTAAATGTGATGAATGCCTGTGAGGAACGCGACAAGGGCTGCGGTCAGGCCCAGAAAGACCGACTGCAGAGCGAACACATGGACACAGGAAGAGAGCCGCCGCAGCCCCACAATCGAAAAGCACGTTATCAGCAACAGCACTGAGCCCAAATTCACCATTTGAGTGCCGATGTCAATAGAAGAGAGCGACACGTCACCCTCGCAAGATGTAGAAGAAGACCAACCCAAGCAGCGCCAGAATAAAGGCGGCGCCCAGGAGTTCCGTCACACGGAACAACCGCAATTTTGCGAACGTGCACTCGATGACCCCGATCAACACTGCAACGCCTGCGATCTTCAATGTGTAGGCCACGAGCCCGATCCCTATCGCCGCGGGCGTCAGCGTAGTCGCAATTCCCCAGGGCGCGAAGAGGTTGGCGATCAGGGAGAGAAACAAGGCCAACTTCAGGCTGGCCGCCCATTCGATTAAGGCGAGGTGGCGGCCCGAGTATTCCAGGACCATCGCCTCATGGATCATGGTCAGTTCGAGGTGCGTCGCCGGATTATCGACAGGCACCCGCCCGGTCTCGGCCAGCGCCACGATAAAGAGGGCCACCAGCGCCATCAGATGCGGCGACGGGTCCGTCACGATACCTTCCAACAGCGCGGTCTTATGGACAATGGTGCTGATATTGGTGGAGCCCGATGTCAGCGCGATGGCAAAAATGGAGAGGATCATGGCCGGCTCTGTCAGCGACACCACGATCGCTTCCCGGCTGCTGCCCATCCCGCCGAACGCCGATCCGGCATCCAGCCCTGCGAGGATCAGAAAAAACGTTCCCAGCGCCAGGAGGTACACGAGCGCGATGATGTTCCCTGCAAAGCTCATGGGGGTCTGGGAGGCGAACGTGGGGACGAGCAGACCTGCAGCGAGTGTGGAGGCGAACAGAATGTAGGGCGTGGCGGGGAAGATCCACGAGGTGGTGGACGAGACCACCGGCTGCTTCCGGAAGAGCTTGGCGAGATCTGCATAGGGCTGAAAAACGCCGGCGCCTCGCCGGCACTGGAGTCGCGCCTTCACCTTGCGGATGAGCCCCACGAGGAAGGGAGAGATACCCAGTAACACGATGGTTTGCGCAACGACGAGCGTGATGGCTTGCAGCATTATGTTGCTCGGTTCATCTGGTTTATTTGATTTCTCTGGTTGAACTACACAAACAAGATAACCAGACACACACCAAAAACGCTTTCCTTACACCACAAACAGCAACAGCACCACCAGCGTCACGAAAATATAGGTCAAGTACAGAGTCAGGCTGCCGGCCTGAAGAATGCTCAGCCGGTCGGCGATTCCCATAAAGAGATTGACCACCGGATCGTAGAGATACTTCTCAAAGACCGGCTCGATGAGAAGGTCAAAATGCCGTCGCTTGGCGAAGTAGCGTGACTCTTCCAAAAACTCGGTCTCGAGCTTGACCGTCGGCTGGTAAATGGCTCTGAAGACTTGCCTGATGGGTTGGGCAAACCCCGTGGCAGTGTACTCCATCCGCGGTGACAAGTTGATCCCGCAGCCCCAGGTCTTGTAATAGCGCTTCACCAGGCGTCCGCCGAAGACGAAGGCCAAGAATAGACCGAGGAGGCCGCACGCGATCAACATGGCCGCCAATATGGGCGTGGAGATACTGCCGAACTCCACGTTCACCGTGTCCAACGCCCAGCCATCGAGCGACAACACCTTGTCGCTGATCGACACACCGGTCAGTGGCCCGGTAATCCGGTCAAGAAGGGGCACCACAATCATCGGAGCCAGGCCGAGTCCGACGCAACATACGGCCAGGCTTCCCATCCCGATCCGCATCGCGATAGGGACCTCTTCGGCGTGGCGCGCGTGGGAACTTCGCGGAAGGGCCAGAAACGAAATGCCGAAGGCCTTGGCAAAACAGACCAGGGCTAAGACACCGGTTAAGGCCAAGATGGCCGCTGCGATCGGAAGCATCAACTTGAGGAATAGCGTCGGGAGCTGAGCACTCAGGAAGAGCGCTTGAAACACCAACCATTCGCTCACGAATCCATTGGTCGGAGGCAGCGCCGTGATCGAGACGGCTCCGATGAGAAAGAACAGACCGGTCCAGGGCATGCGTTTCAGCAACCCGCCGTACTCCTCCATGTTGCGCGTATGGGTGGTATAGAGAAGCGACCCCGCCCCCATGAACAGCAGCGCTTTGAACATGGCGTGGTTGATTGTGTGGTAGAGCCCGGCGAGGAGCCCCAGGGCAGCAAGTTCTTTAAGCCCGTAGGTTTGAAAGATCATGCCGGCGCCGATACCCAGCAAAATGATGCCGATGTTTTCCACGCTGTGAAACGCAAGGAGACGCTTAAGGTCGTGCTCCATGAGCGCATACATCACACCCAGTAAGGCCGACGTGGCCCCGACTATGAGTACGACAAATCCCCACCACCAGGGGAACTGGCCACCCATGAAATCGAAATAGACCCGGATCATCCCATAGATCGCGGTCTTGATCATGACGCCGGACATGAGGGCCGAGATATGCGACGGCGCGGCCGGATGGGCGTAGGGCAACCAGACATGCAACGGCACGATCCCGGCTTTCGTCCCGAAGCCGATCAATGCGGCGAGAAAAACCAGGGTCCGCATCCCTTCTGGTAAAGACTGCTCCGGATGACGAAAGGCTTCAAAGGAGAACGACCCTGCCGACTGAAATAAGATCAGATAGATCAGAACCACAAAGGCCGTGCCCACGTGGGTCATGATGAGATAGAAGAACCCAGCGTAGCGTACGTCCGCCCTCTCGTGCTCCGTGACGACTAGGAAGTAGGAGACCAGCGACATCAGTTCCCAGGCAATGAGAAAGAAGAATCCGTTGTCGGCGATGACCACGAGCGTCATGGAGAGTAGGAACCCGTTCGTCAGGGCTGCCAACGTGGCTACGGAGACCCGGCCGTGGAACTCCTTGAGATACCCCATGGCATAGATGGAGGCGGCCAGTCCGGCGAGGGAGATGGTCAGGACAAAAAAGGAGGCGAGGGGGTCGAGCCGGACCGCAAAGGCGAGAAAGGGAATGGTCGAGGCGACCGAGGCCGTCAGCGGCTCAGAAGCGATCAGCCCGCTGATCCCCAATGCGATGCCGCTGCCGCTTGCCACACAGGCGCAGACACTGCCCACCATCCCTTGCGCCTGCGGCTTTCGCGGGAAACAGAATGGAAGCACGACGCCGACTGCGTAGCTTGCGAGGAGGAGCAATAAGAGAATGAGCATGCCGTCCAAGCTTGGGTTACTGTTGCCGAAGAATCAGTGTCGCCACAATGCGGCTCTAAGCATCATCGGTGATGCCGAACCGAGTATAGGGCTGGCCATTTATACACTAAACCGTGGCGGTCGTCAGCTTTAGTTTTTATCGTTAGGCGCACATCGTTACTATTGAGCCTGTACCGCATGATGGTGAACAATCGATTCCAGGGTTTCGTCGGCATCGCCCCTCCGTGTCGCCTAGAATCGCCAGTATAGAGACAGTTGTACCCGGCGGTTCTCGGCGTTGGACCTATCTGCATAGCTGGTGCGGGTAAAGTTCGTCTCCAGGCCCGCCCGAATTTCCTGAGTGAAATCGTGGTACAGATACCCATAGTACGTGGATTCGCGGTCATAGATACTATTCAGCGTTCGGTTCGCCCCGCCACAGAACGTTGTATCTCCTGCCGGGTTCGTACAGGTCATTTGATTTGCATTGGAGGAGTAGACCGTCCCGTAGCCGCCACCGACCCAGGTCTTGCCGTTG
>Ga0315268_10007284_pt1 | contig 11654 bp, 14 predicted proteins | sample C1_top_MG_FD_204535 | JGI IMG/M metagenome (GOLD analysis project Ga0315268, IMG submission 204535) | Sediment microbial communities from Yellowstone Lake, YNP, Wyoming, USA - C1_top | ecosystem: Environmental > Aquatic > Freshwater > Lake > Sediment | place: USA: Wyoming | collected 2017-08-01 | reverse complement strand
GTCTAATTTTGTGAGTTGTTTGCTTTCTTTTATTCTGTCTAAATCTACGTGGTAGAGCTGTCCTTCGATTAACTCTGTGACTATGAAGAATTCTGCGCAATCACCCACAGACTTCAACTCACAATCCATAGTAAAAGCGCCCACGTCAATCGAACGCACGTGACGCGGAAGCCTATTGAACGTTGAATGTTGCCATATCAGAACCTGTGCCCGGTCGCTGAAGTGGTCGTGTCCAAAACCGCCTCCAATGCGAAGTGTTTCCAAGACTAGGCTTTTCTTTTTACCTTTTGTTGTGAATTCTATGAGGTAGGGCTTTCCGTATCCGAAACCCTTCAGTTCTTTTTTGGCGGCTGCTGGTGTCTTTTTTCCAAGTTCGCACACGCAGTTTATTGTCACGTCCTCGTCATAAAGCGAAGCCAAATATCCCCGCAACTGTTTAGCCGTAACCTTAATTCGTTCTTGCAATCGTCATAATCGCCTCGGCTTAGTATTCTATTCGCTCCTAAATTTAAAACACTTGCAACCACACTGCACTAACGAGAAAATATTGTTAAATAGTTTGACGCTTAAAGACACAGAACATTAAAGAGGAATTGAAATGCCAGATTACAAAGTTAAGGATTCCAAGCTCGCGAAGCAGGGAAAACTCCAAATCGAGTGGGCGAGCATGCACATGCCAGTGCTCAGCCAGATAAAGCAACGTTTTGAAAAGGAAAAGCCGTTGAAGGGCGTATCACTTGGTGCTTGCCTGCATGTGACAAAGGAGACGGGTGTGCTTATGGATACTTTTTTGGCGGCTGGCGCAAGTGTGGCTCTTTGCGGTTCGAACCCGCTTTCCACGCAGGACGAAGTCGCCGCAGCGCTGGCAGATTTAGGGGTGAATGTTTATGCTTGGCGAGGTGAGACCAACGAGGAATACTACTGGTGCGTCAACAAGGTAATCGACCATTCACCCGATTATACATTAGACGACGGCGCAGATCTAGTTACCATGTTACACACTAAGAAGAAAAAAGCCATGACAAAAATAAAGGGCGGCACGGAAGAGACTACCACTGGCGTGCTGCGGCTGAGACAGATGGAAAAAACGGGCGCATTGAAGTATCCTATTGTGGCCGTCAACGATGCCTACACGAAATACTTGTTCGACAACCGTTACGGCACGGGACAGAGCACTTTGGACGGCATATTACGCGCTACAAACATTCTGTTCGCTGGAAAAACCTTTGTCGTGTGTGGCTTTGGCTGGTGCGGAAGAGGACTTGCCAACCGTGCACGGGGGATGGGTGCACATGTGATTGTCACAGAAATAAACTCCACACGTGCGCTGGAAGCCGTCATGGATGGATTCCAAGTAATGCCAATAGAAAAAGCGGCTTCAGTGGGCGATGTGTTTGTTACGTTAACGGGCGACACGAGCATAATCAGAAGGGAACATATGCAGAAAATGAAGAACGGCGCCATCCTCGCAAATAGTGGACACTTTAACGTGGAAATCAAAATTCCAGACTTGGAAGCGCTCGCGGTTTCGAAGAGAACAATTCGCCCAAACCTCGAAGAATACACGCTGAAGAATGGCAGAAAATTGTACCTACTGGGAGAAGGCAGGCTCATAAACTTAGCTGCTGCTGAAGGTCACCCGTCAGAAGTGATGGATATGTCTTTTGCCGATCAAGCCTTATCTGTCGAACATTTGGCAAAAAACCCCAAACTAGAGCCTAAGGTTTACAATGTGCCAAAAGAAATCGATGAATCTGTCGCTAGACTGAAATTGAAGGCGATAGGCGTGGAAATCGACACACTTACGAAGGAACAGAAAAAATACCTCTCCTCGTGGGAAGAAGGCACAATCTAAAAGGATGACAAACTTTATAATCACGGAGAGAATAACATGGCTACAAAATGGGTGGTGAAGAATTGGCAAGTAAAGATCAAGCAATCGGTTGGCTGATTTTCATAGTTTGTATCGTTGTCATCATCGGCTACCTCGCTGGACTGCTGTACTTCGGCGACCCAATAGGATGGAATATTGCTTTCACTTTGATCGCTGTTCCAGTGCTTCTAGCATTTGTGTTGATTTTAGGCATCGGCGCATGGATAGGCTGGACAATGGCCACGACACCTCCGCCAAAGCCAATCGAAGAACTCGAGACTGAAGAGAAAAAAGAAACTGAAACAGAAAAGAAGGAAGAATAACCAGTTCTTCCTTTTTCCACCTCTACTTTCATTTGGGAACATTCATGGGAAAAGTTAAAGGTTTAGTTTTATGCGGTGGCACGGGCACTCGGCTCAGGCCTATCACCTATTATTTTCAGAAAACCATGATTCCCATAGGTTCTAAGCAGAAACCATTGCTGGAGTATGTGGTTAGACTTTTAAAGTTTCACAGAGTAGCCGACGTAGCTTTCCTCATAAATTACAAGGGCGAACAAATCCAGAACTATTTTGACGAAGGTGCTAGGTTCGACGTGAAAATCTCTTATGTACAAGACGACCCTGCTTTGAAGGGCACGGGTGGCGCAGTTTTAAATGCGTATAAACAGGGCGTCATTACCACCAAAGACACGATTCTGGTTTACTATGGAGACATCCTAACAAACATGAACCTACAACGTATGCTACGTGAGCATAACAAACGAAAAGCCAGCGTCACCATAGCCTTAGCCAAGGGCTTTACTGTGAGAGTAGGCGTAGCAGAACTCGAAAGTGACGGAAAAATAAAGGGATTCGTAGAAAAACCCACGCTGGAGAAACCTGTTAGCATAGGAATTCTAGCCTTAGACGGCGGCATCCTTGGCATGTTGAACCGTTTGAAAAGGAAAGGCAGAGAACTGGATTTGATGCGCGATGTTGTTCCACACCTTATCAGGAAGGGTAATCCAGTTTATGGGCATTTAGCTAAATCTTTCTGGTATGACGTGGGCAGCACAGAAGCCTATGAAAAATTGGACCCCAAACTCGTCGACAAGACAATGTCCTTTCTGTTCTAAAGCCTGAGTGAAAAAATTATTAACTCTTAAACTCTAACTCGCTACTGGCGAGTTGAATCAAGTGAACGAACACATAATTCTGCCTTACGCCCCCTTGGACACAAGTAGGAAACTGCCCTTCTCAGCTGAGATGGAAATGGCGGCAATCGTCTGCTCGGCTGAAGCCAAACGGAAAAAGAAAAGCGGAATCCTCGGCGGCAAACCAGAAAAAATTGCGTCAATCGCTAAACTGTATTATCCATTGTTGCTTGTTCCATGGGAAAACGAGTATGTGGCAATAGATGGAATGAAACTGTTTTCCTTCGAAACGGTTTACGGTAAACCGCCTGATTGTGACTCTTTCATTGACAGCGTTGATAAAAGCCAGAAATCGTACGACCAGTTCATTAGATTGTTGCAGCAAAATGCCAAGACGTTCAAGGATTTTGTCGCTTCGCAGAGGATTTTAATGGAAGGTGTAATCCAAGACAAAAAATTGCAAAATGCACTTCTCGAATACTTCCGAAACGAAACGCCCTTCAAAGAGCAACAAGCGAAAGAAATAGCTTTTCTAAAAGAACGACTAAGCAAAAACGATGCTTTGGCGAAGGTTAATGAAATTGTTGAGTTATGGAAGAAAAACCAGTCAGACACAACTGTGCTGCAAAGAGTCATGTCAACGCTGGAAGATGCCGCAGAAACCATTAACAAAGAGCTTTTCAGAAGTGCTGAAAACATCAAGCGTGAATACGATGACAAAATCAGCCAATTGCGCCCTTCAGTGGATGAGAAGGTTCGCCAGTTAACCAGCGAAAGAGATGCAAAAATCAAAAATGTCACAGATACAACCGCGATAGAGGTCGAAGCGAGAACTAGAGAGAAAGACGATCTTCAGACCAAACTGGAGGCATTGTTGCAGGAAAAGACCGAATTCGAAGAAAGAAAAGAATTGGCAAAGCTTCGAAAAGACGAGGAAAGAGTGAAACGCTGGAAATTCAGCGTGAAGGAACGTGAAAAAAGAATAGCCGAACTCTCGAAGAAAATACGGAAACTCCAAGAACAAATCGACCACGCGAATAAGGAAAAGGAAAAATCCCTTAAGCAAATCGACGAAGCTTATCAGGCTCAAATAAACGCGGAAAGCAGCAAAATCCCAAGCTTAGAAGTCTCCAGAGACGCCAAAATCGTCGAGATTCAGGAAAACATCAAACGAATGCGTTCACAAGTTGACGAAATCAAGAGGCAAATCGGGAAGCTCTTGGAAGAAAAAAACGCTTTTGCGACCAGACTAAGAGAAGTCGCTACGCCTTGGAAACTCGAAACTGTAGTTTCCGTACTTTTGCCTTTCTACGTTGTGGATTACTTGTCTGAGTCTAAGGAACGTTACGAGTTTTATGCGCCCGTTATGGCTTCAAGCCCAGAAGGCGCACTGAAAACGATTAAGAGAAAGTTTTTTGGCTTCAGCCTAGACGCGAGGATTGGCGTTCTGTTACGTCAGAGAGCAAAAGTTTTGGACAGAATGTTCTCCTCAGTGCTTGCCAAAAGATTGGACGTAGACCGTGAGTTGTATAATCACGTGCGCGAAAAAATGCAACAAAACAATCTCCGTTCCATCTCTGACTTTAAAGAAACGCTCGCGAAGGGTTTGGACAGTTTAGTCGCCGAGGAATGGGTGAAAACAGAAGAGCAGGACATGGTTTTGCAGGCGTTTGCCAAGTGATTCTTCGACGTTTAGAAGGATGCGAAGAAGCCGTTTATGCAGTCTTTGATGGACGTCAACATGGGATGCTTCACTTTTACAGGTGTCTGCAGTTTCTCCAGTCTGTTCACTCTGAAGTATATAGGTGGGTGCGGGTCAAATCCGAGCCATGTTTGAACCCGAACAGACTGTGCCTTTTCCATGCCTAAGCGTTTGAACCCTATTTTCCGCAACGCACCTGCTAGAACCTGTGGTGTGCCGATGCGTATGGCTGAGACGAGGTCGGCTCTTGCTTCGAAGAACTTGGCTATGAAGTAGATTACGCCCAATTCAGCGATAAAGTACACGTAGAAAAAGAGAATGTCATAGTCCAAGAGCATGGGCAGTATTAAGTAGAACCTAAACAAGTACTCTGCAGCGATTAACCCAAACAGCGCCAGCGGGTCTCTGCCCGTGAGATGGCTAAATTCATGTCCAATAACGGCTAAGAGTTCGTCTTCTTCAAGTTGCACCAAGATGCCGCTGGTGATTAGAATTGTTCCGTGTTTTGGACCTAGTCCTGTTGCCGCGGCGTTGGGTATGATTGTGTTTGAAATGACGATTTTTGGCACTGGGAGTCCAAATTTGTCTGCGGCTGTTTTTACGAGTTTGTAAACGTTCACGGTTTTCATGTACATGTTCTCTGGCAGGCAGGTGAGTCCATACTTTGCGAAGACTTCTTGCGCCGTTTGGCAGTCTACGGGTTTTCCGAGCGCTAGGGTTTTTTGGTAGATTTCCATCTTCATTTGCATCAGCGTGTCCTTGCTGAGTTTTTGTCTGAATATTTGGCTTTCCTCTCGCGGAACCATGTACATCAGAATGTGAACGTTCGCGTTCTGTTCCGTGACTCTCCAGTCTGCGCCACGGGCGATGAGTCTTGGTGCGGCTAAGACTATCAGAAACTGCACGCCTACCAAAGCGAAGGGCACATAATCTCCGAATATGGGCGCCAAAAGGATGAACAGGAAAACGCTGAATATGAGGAGAATAATGAACAGGAAAATCATGTTTTCGAAAAGGATCTTGTCGAGTAATCTTTTTCTTCGAAAGGGCGACTTTTCGGGTACGACTTTGACGCCTTCAACCCAAGCGAAGTATATGGTTCTTTTTCGCATTTGTTCTTCGAATACCTCCACCGCCATGTACGTGTCGTCTTTGAACTGGTCCAAAACCTTCTGTGGCGGTGGTGTTTCGCTGCCGGGCGTTGTTTTCACTTCGACTGTTTTGCCGATTTTCATCACGACATCAGCAGCCCACCTGCCTTGTGGGTCTTGCATTCTGAAGGTGAATGTGTGTTCGTTGTTTTGTGTGGTGCGTTCGAAGTTGAGGGCTGAGGGTCGTCTCTGCAGGATGAGCCTTTGGTACAGGAATTCGGCCAGTTCACTCGCTTGGGTTTGGGGCGTTTCCGTTTGAATTACAAAAGATATGGCAGAAGCTGCTGTTTTTTCCATCTGTGCTTTACCTTTTTCGAAATGTGAGAGATATGTGTGGTTTAAAAAAGGTTTCGTACAATGAGTTAAGGGTGACGTACGTCCGGCAGTTTGTCGGAGGCCAATCATCTAACGCTTATAGGAGAAAGGAGGAGAGAGGAAGGGAGAAAATTTTCCTATTCTCCTGGGCTCCTGCAAGCTGTCGATGACGTGCGTCAAAGTATTATGACAGACGTCATGCTTATATACTTTACTTGACGCAACTGTAGGTGGTGAAACCGTGATATTACCATGCGAAACAGCCGCTAAAGTCATAATACCAGCGATAAGAGCCTACATAGCCCGAGAACTCGTTGTAACCTATGATTTGAAACAAGAAGACGTAGCAGAAATCCTTGGCATAACACAGTCAGCCGTTAGCAAATACGCTAGTCACGTCAGGGGAAACATACTGAAAGTCGATGACATACAAGAAGCCAAACCAATGCTCGCAGAATTAGTGACCTTGGCTGCCAGCGACAAAAAATTCTCTAGAAACTTCTTTCTTCAGAAATTCTGCGAAACCTGTAAAACCATCAGAAAAACAGGACGCATGTGTCTGCTCTGCAGAAAGGCAAATGCAAGCGTAGACATTCAGGAATGCAGTTTCTGTATGCAAGTGTAATTTTTTTGTGAGATTTGGTTCAGTTTTATTGCCAGTTTGGCTTTTTTAGACGTGAGCATTATCAGTGACACAACTCTTATAGAGCTCACTTCGCTCTCTGTGTAGAGCAAAAACGGAGTGCAAACGAAAATGGCGTCAAATGAAAAACTTATTCAACTGATCAAGAAACAAATCGAAATCGAAAACGAGCATGTCAAACGGCTCACTGATTTAGAAAACAAAACCGACAATGCCGCGGCTAAACTGCTCTTGCTGGAAATGAAACTTGACTCGCAGAAGCACGCGGGCATTCTTGACGGCATACTCAAGGTGATTAGTGGTGTGCCTCCGTCGAAAACGTTGTGGGACTATAGACTCGAAAGTTACGTTGACCAACTCACTGTGAAAAAGGCGCTTGAGAACCACATAAAAATGGAAACTGATGTTCTAAATCAAGTGCAGGAACAGATTAGGCAGACCGACGATGAAGGCATAAGACTCCTGCTACAACACATCGCAGACGATGAGAAGAAACATCACAAAATACTCGAAACAATAGTCAAAAACGCCTACAAAATCAAATAAACATTAACCCTTTTTTGGCTCACTTGACTCGCTTGATGAGAAAACGGAGTTTTCCGTCCTCCTTACTAAAGTCGACCAACTCTTGTCCAAGTGTTTTCACTAGACGTTTAATGTCTTCCTCCGCCGCGGGGTCGTCGGCGATTACTTCGAGAATTTCGCCCACTTGTAACTTGTCTATCTCCATTCTTGTTTGAAAAACAGGTTCAGGACAAAAAAGTCCTAAGCAGTCAAGTTTGCGGCTAATTTGAATCTTCGACATCTCTTCCACTGTAGAATCTCTGTTTCGAGTCGTTATAAACTTAGCCCATTTTCTTCATTGTAGCCATAATATCAGTTTCTTCGATCTTTTGTTTCAGTAAGGGCTTGTCTCTCACGTGTGGAATTTCGTCGAGCAATATCGGACGGTCTTCTTTATAGAAGATACCTATTGGGATTTTGTCTCCCCACTCGAAAGCCTTTTCCAACGCTTTATTTTTGTCAGCTGGGTCGTGTCCCACTTCTTCCAGTTTGTAAACTCTATCCTTGAACCATGCGAAAGTGTTCAGGTAATTGAAGGTCACACACGGCTGAAACACGTCGATGAAAGCAAACCCTCTGTGCTTAATGGCTTCCACCATCAACTTCTGCAAATGCACCATGTCGCCAGCAAAGCCGCGAGCTACAAACGAGCAACTACTCACAAGCGCGATGGCTATCGGATTCAGCGGCACAGGGATGGCACCGTAAGGAGTGGTTTTTGTCTTAAAACCCTTCATGCTTGTCGCCGTAGCTTGACCCGTGGTTAAGCCCAAGACCATGTTGTCGTGAACGATTAAGGTCATATCAATATTGCGTCGCATGGCGTGCGTAAAGTGCTCAAAACCCTCATCATAGCAGTCAGCGTCTCCAGAGAACCCAACCACCTTCAAATCTGGATTGACGAGCTTAATGCCCGTCGCGGTTGGCAACACGCGACCATGAATACCGTGAAAAGCGTTTATGTTCACATAGTCAACCATCTTTCCATGGCAACCAATACCTGAAACGAGCAAGATTTGATTACGCTCTAAACCGAGTTCCACAATGGCGCGTTTGAAAGCCATCAGAATTCCAAAGTTTCCACAGCCTGGGCACCATGTATTTTTGGCTGGCGTTTGCAAATCGTTAAGCGTGACCATTTTAAAGCACCTCCTTAATCTGTTTGGCAAGACTAATCGGGTTGAACGGTCTCCCATCATACTTCAGAATTATGTGGTTGACGTCGATTTTGGTTTTTTCACGAATAACCTGCGCCATCAGACCAGTCTTATTGTTTTCAACCATGACCGTCTTTTTGGCTGATTCCAGAACATTTCTAACCTTGGCTTCAGGAAAGGGCATCACATAGATTATTTGAAGATAATTCGCCTTTACACCGTCTTTTTCGAGCAGTTTCATGGCTTCCAGAATAGGCCCCTTCGTGCCTCCCCAGCCAATTATGGTCACATCGGCCTTTTCGGGTCCATACATGCTAATGGTTTCGTAGTTTTCCAAGTCTTCGCGTATACCTTCAAGCTTTCTGAAACGCTTGTCGTTCATTTCAATTGTCAATTCTGGCTCTTCAGCAGTATACCCTAACTCAGTATGCTCATCCGAATTGGCACGCACAATGGCGCCCTTGGTCAACGGAACCGCTCGTAGCGAAATGCCGCTTTCCGTAAGCTTATACCGCTTGTACTCTTCCGTGCCCGTGTATTCGTCCATTATAAGCTGACATCGGTCAACTGCTACCTTGCTCTGGTCAAAAAAAGGCGTCGACTTATGGCTTTCGAGTAGATACTTGTCAGCAATCATAATCACGGGAACCTGAAACTTCTCAGCCAAGTTAAAGGCTTCCTGAATATTCACGAAACACTGCTCCACATCGCCAGACGCAACAACTACCCGTGGAAACTCACCCTGCCCTGCATGCATAGCAAACCTGAGGTCACCCTGCGAACTGTACGTAGGCAAACCCGTGCTAGGACCAGGTCGTTGTCCAAGAACTATCACCACAGGTGTTTCGGTCATGGCTGCCATGCCTAAGCCTTCGCTCATGAGACAAAAGCCTCCGCCCGAAGTGGCAGTCATGGCTCTTGCGCCTGCGAAGGATGCGCCTGCGATCATGGTGATGGCGGCTATTTCGCTCTCTGTCTGTATTACGAGCATGTTGTATTCCTTTTGCATTGACGCCATAAATTGCAGCAATGGTGTGGTGGGTGTCATGGGATAGCCTGCGTAGAACCTGCAGCCTGCCTTGATGGCGCCGAGTCCTGTGGCTTCGATGCCTGTGAGCAACATCTTATCGCCTGGCGCTTCGCTTGCTTTTTCGAGTTTGATGTCGAATTTGTCTTTGAAGTGTTCTTGCACGTAATTGAAGCCCTGCCTCGCCGCTTCCATGTTGAGGTTGGCGACTTGTTCCTTGCCTTCAAACGAATCTCTGATTACGCCCAACAAAACATCCAGATCATAATTAACAAGGGCAAGAGCCGCGCCCGTGATGACACTGTTCCTAACTATGCTCTGTCCTTTCAAATCGCGCACAATCTTTCCCAATGGCACAGGGAAAAGCTTGAATCCCGCTTTCTCAAATTCTTCGGGTTTCAGTTTTATTTCGTCACCGTCGTATATTATTCCCGCGCCTGGGTTTAGCTCGTCCTTGTGCAGCGTTATGGTTTCTTGGTTTAAGGCTAAGAGCAGGTCTGCATAGTCCATTTGTGAGTAGATTTTTTCTTTATTGACTCGGATAATGTAGAAGTTGTGGCCGCCGCGGATGAGGGATTGATAATCATTTGTGCCGAAAGCATGCAGTCCGCCTCTCATGCACGCCAAGCCTATGTTGATGCCTGCTTGTGTGATGCCATCGCCTGCTTGTCCGCCGACGATTATCGATAAGTCGTTTATTTTCATTTTTTTCTTCACCATTTTAGATTAGTTGCAGATTCCGTTCCACATCTTTCACGTGAATCGCTTTAAAGGGACACGCCTCTGCCCCTTCCCTTGCACATTCTAGGTCGTCAGTTTCGTAAACCTCTTTGACCAGTTTTCCGTCTTCAACGATTTTCTTAGAATCCTTAAGCATGGTGGATTTTCCGTCATCTTCGGCAAGTTTGAAAAATTGTGGGCAGATTTCCACGCACGCACCAAAACCTTGGCATGTTTTCTTGTCAATTTCAACAACAAATTTGGCCAACGCGTTAAGCCTCCGCTTATTTCTTATATTTGGCATTCATATAAAACCTCTCTGTAATTGTGTACTAGTCAAATGAACCACGGTGAAAAGGGACAATGTCAAAAATCCTCATCGTTTACTATAGTCGAACAGGCAACACAGAAAAGATGGCTATGGTAATAGCCGAAGGCATCAAGACTGTTCAAGGCACTGAAGTCGAAGTGAAATACCAAGCGACACCCGAAGAATTAACCAGTTACGACGCCGTTGTAATCGGGACTCCTACTTATCATCATGACATGAGTCTCGACATGAAAAACCTCTTCGAGGAATCTGCCGTGAAAAACATAAACTTAAAAGACAAAGTCGGTGCAGCCTTTGGCTCTTATGGCTGGAGCGGTGAGGCACCACGACTTGTTCTGGAGATAATGAAAAACAAATTCCAAATGCGAACAATCGAACCCGGCTTCTTAATCAAGTACGAACCTGACCAGAAAGATCTCGAAAAATGCAGAGAATTCGGAAAGAAAATCGCCGAGGAAATCACACTTCGAACCTAGTCTTTTGCGTATTTGTTATAACGACTGTGAATAGTAGTCTCTGAACATGAGCATTTGAATAGGAAGTTCTATAAGCAGTGACCAATATATCATAATTCAAAGTTTTTGGGGAGGTGACGTTTAGTATGATACTGCAGATTGACAATTTCGTAATAAAAGAAAAAAATATAAGGAGTTCCAAGACTGAATCAAGGCAAATGAAGAAAACCTTGCCGCTTGGGGCAAAAAAGCAGGCATGAAATATCGAGGAACATACTACTATGTTTTGGGAACGGGCGCACACGTAAACGCCGGAGGCTGCTTCATGTGGGAACTCTCCAAATATGGCGACATTGACACTGCACTTACGATATTCAAGGACCCTACAGACGAGAAGCTGACAAGAGAACTGACTGAGATCCTGATCAACACGCCCACGTCTTCATTGCTGCTTCGACCATTCGGAGAAGCACTCATCTACCAAGGAACCTAAAGCACGCTCTAAGACTCTGAAAACGCTAAGACCGTAATCGCCAACTCAAACGGCATCATGCTATTCAGAAACCCAAGAGGTTCAAGTG
>Ga0315268_10007283_pt1 | contig 11655 bp, 5 predicted proteins | sample C1_top_MG_FD_204535 | JGI IMG/M metagenome (GOLD analysis project Ga0315268, IMG submission 204535) | Sediment microbial communities from Yellowstone Lake, YNP, Wyoming, USA - C1_top | ecosystem: Environmental > Aquatic > Freshwater > Lake > Sediment | place: USA: Wyoming | collected 2017-08-01 | reverse complement strand
CGGTCCTCCAAAGACATTTATGTTTCGTGGAAAAGTTTTCTGGGCGTGTTTAACATGGCGTCCATAATGAAATTATTCGTTATTAGTAAAGGAGTTTATGATGAGTGTAACAGCAGCGCAGGGAATACTCGGTTTTGGTGCTCAACCTGCAATGGGCACACTTGCAACAGAATGGTTTCGTCACAGAGCGACTATGGTTGATCTCGATGTGGCTGATCCTGTCCTTGAAGGTCCTCCTGAAGTTGGTGGTATTGGTGTACCAACATTTCCATACAAACCAGGTCCAATGGTTGGTGGTGGTGCCACAATCATGCCTCGTTTGGAAGATACACTTGGTTGGTTATTGTACGATCTGATCGGCCAGGTGGATTCCGAGGAAGTTGATAGTGGAGGTGGTCTGTTTGACCATACATTCGAATTGCCATCAGATATTTCAATTGGCAATCCCTGGATGAGTTTTCGTAAATACATCCCTCGGGCGAATGGTGAAGAAGGTACTGACATGGGACAGGTTTTCAAAGACTGCAAAATGATCGGTGCAACCCTGACCCTTCCAAACGATGCACCTGTAAGCATGCGTCTCGATGTTCTTGGTCGTGAAGCCGAACTCGCAGATCCAACAGGCTGGTCGTGGGCAAACAATTACGAAAGTTGGGAATCAATTCCTGTTGGTTGTGTAACCGATGGATATTTGCAGACAGATGACGCAGAAATGCCTGTTGTCGGTGCAAATATTTCCTTCCAGAATATCCCCCTGGATCCTCGTCAGGAACGTGTCTTTGGAAGTCCTTTCCTCGAAGACATCACAACCATTCAGCGTCGCCTCACATACGACATGATCATCAAGTGGAAGAACCCTGATCTGTATCGCAAGATCTTGACCGGTGCAGTTGATGGCACAGCATGGTCGTCCCATCCTTATACTGCATCCTTCAAAGTGAAAATGGTTTCTTCAGAAAACATTCCAACCTTCGATATCCCGTATTCCCTGAAGATCGAAGCTGATAAGATTCTCATGAATATGGTGGGCGGACTTGTCTTAGCCGCCAATCAATCGATCTTGATGCGTTTTCAGGGTGTCGCTCTCGAATCCGAAAGTTCCTACGCAAAATTCATCTTACGTAATGCCGTAGCTACTTATATATGGCCAACCGTAGGTTCGAGTTCATAATCATATTGAATTAGAGAGGGTGGCAAGACCACCCTCTCTCTAAACTGTTTCCACTGGAAACAATACACATATCACAAATATCTAGGAGATAGAGATGCCCATCAAAATTGAACCACCCATCATTCAAGACTTCACTCTTGATAAAACAGATAAGGAAGCCAAGAATACCGGTGAACCAACAAAAATTCGTGTTCGCCAGGCTGCTCAAGGTGAAAGAGAACGTCGGGATGCTGTGTACTTCGACTTCAAACGTGAATATAGAGATGGCGAAGTGACTGTTACTCAACGTATTTCTTATAATGACGTTGCTCGAATGGAAGTCATGCTCACTTTGGCAGATTGCAATATTCTTGACTATGATGATAAACCTTTGTTCAAATTCAAGAATGAACGTATCGCAAGTGAGTTCGAGTTCCTGCGATCATGGGCACAACTTACTCCAGAGATTGCCGATGAAATCCACGAAAAGGTACTTGAGGTAAACCTTTTGTGGAGTGAATCGGGGAAATAAAGGCGGGAAATTTATTAGATGATATAGGTACACAAATCGAGGAGTATTACTTCTCCTGTAATGAAGTAAGAATGGGAGCAAGTAATAAAGTCCCAAAAAAACCAGATATTTTGGTAGCACATGAAATGTGTGTAAAACAGAGGTTGCCGCTTGTAGCGGGTGGGCTATTAGACCAACCTCATTTTTGGTTAATGGAGGTTGAACAAATAGACCAGACAATACAAAGATTGAAAGACCAGAAATTGATTTTGGAGTAATGATATGCCTTCGAATAGAAGAATACTTACTGAATATCTACCAGGTCAAAATGAATCGGGTGATTATAAACATACTTTTGAATTAGCCAATGGTAAAACTTATTCGGCTTGGTCTAATGAATCAACTGTTACTCATCCGGAAGATAGAACAGGTCCAATTTCATCAGATCCTTACAATGATATTCGTAAACATTTACCAGAAGGTTGGACATTAGATGTACGTAGTAATAGTCTGATGGAAATTACTGATAAAACTGGGATGGTTTTGCCAGTTGCCTTACAGTCTGTTGGTCAAGGACTCGGACGAGGACAACAAGTTTGGCAAGACGAATCTTCTTATATGCAGCAATCAATTATAAAAAGAATTGGCAAAGAAGGTAATCCGTATTACGAATTTAGAAGTTCTGCTGAACAATTCGTTTCTTATGCTGTTCAAAGTCACGAAAGAATGGCAAAAGATAAAACAGATAATTGGCTTGAGGAATATCGACACGTAAAAGCTAAAGGTGATTTTTCTGGAGGTTTGGGAGTTGTTCCAGCTATTCCAATTCCTTCTGGTATGTACGAAACAGTCAATGCCGATCAAGCTCTTACTGTACGTTTATTATCCGAAACGTCAAGTGGTACATATGGAACTGATAGATTTTCTACAAATGAAATCCTTTCGTATCTTTCAAGACATATTGCTTATAGTGCTGGTGGTATAGGAAATCCACTTACAAGAGATAGACTTGGTATGGAAGTTCCTAATCCAAATTATATTGCTTTTCAAAGTTTACGTTTAGGTGGTTATGGTTTTAATAAAGAAGGAGATGCATTAACACCAAGAAATTATTACTGGCGTGGATTTGACGAAACTGGTGCTAGTCAGGCATATGTACCTCTTAGCAAAAAAGGTAGAAATATGATAACGGCTGGTATTCAACCAGAATACGGAACAATACAAGGTACTGGCAATTTTCAAGAATTTGTTCCTTTTCAACCCGGACCTCTTGGAAGTAATTCTCCTCTACAAACATTAGGAACAGTTCCAGAAGGATTTAGACAACCACCGCCTGGTAGAGTGGGTAACTGGGCATTTGCACCTGGAATATTGAATGCAGGTGGTATCTTAGAGATGAAAACATCAAAACCTAAAAACAATTTAATAGCAGGATTTACCACAAGTAATACCACTGATCTTACTATTGAAGATTTACGTGATCTAACTAAACCTGGAATATTTGATCTTGGAAATATTAATGGTCGAGTAATACGAGCCAATCAAAGAAATACTACTGTAGGAACATACAATAAACCGGGTGTTGAAGGTGGAATACCTATCAGAGCAGAAAGTCCAATAAGAGATTTTTATTTACAAAAAGCAGTTCTTACAATTCCATTGAGAATAGACGAAACAGGTACTAAGGCAGTATTTGGAGAAAATAAAGGAATATCTTCAGAAAAACTTGCAGAAACAATTAGAAAAAACAACCCTGGTTTAACTGTTGCACGTGAAAATATACCCGGTGTACGTTTTAGTTTATCGGGTGTTGAAACATATATTGAAAGAGTTAGAGGATTAGGTATAAAAGGACAATTTATGCCTAACCCAGTTGGATTTTCAACGGGTGGAACGGAATATCAATACATCACAGATGAAATCAAGACTTCTACATTGTTTCCAGGAACTATATGGGGAAGCCGTTCAGTTGAACAACGTAAAGGTATACTTTCAGATTGGGCGAAAATGGTCGGAACAGATGTCGCTCAAGGGGTTTCTGATTACTATAATAACGTACTCTCTAAACGTGAAGGTAAAGACAATATATGGGATCGTTTAGCTGGAAAATACAGACAACTTTCTGGAAATCCGGAAGATAGACCTGGTGGATTAGAATTTGCAAATAGGGTTTGGAATACTGTTTTTGAAAATGTGCGTGAAAACAATCCTGAAAGTATGGAACGTAATGCTAGAAATAGAAAAGAATACGATCTCGGTTGGGCTACTAATGAAAAAGGTGGACTTGGAGTAAGTTATCCAATGGTATTATCTCCTGATGCTTACAAAATGGGACAATCTGATATTGATCGTGGATTGCGTATCAATCATCCAGATTGGACAAATGAGCAAATAGTTGCCGAGAGAGATAAAACCTTAATAAACAAAGGAACATTTGGAACAAATATTATTGCTCAGTTAAATGTTCCAAGTATGTTCCTTGCACCAAATCTTATTGAGCCAGGACAAGGCGATTACAATTCCAGAAATCTAGCAAATATAACCGTTGCTACGGCTATGCAAAATCTTTCGCCAACAATAGCAAACGCCTTAGGACTTGGAAATATAGATTCTGGATTAACAACCGATTCACAACGTGCCCAATTTGGTTACACATCTTGGCGTATGTACCAAAAAGGACTTGATGAAGGTAGTACGGAACTTCCACCTGGCGCAATAACGATGGACGATAATATGTCCACTACATTAAGTACTTACCTAGAAAAACATAATGATCCTAATAACTTAGAAGATCCAGAAAGACAAGGTTCATCAGGGTGGTATGCAGGTGTTACAGAAAGAACTGGCGATCCTAACTCAATGCTTTATTATAAAAAGACAAATACGCTCTTGCCACCTCTTAGTGCAGCTATGGCTTCTGCTGTTCCAGAAACCATGGGCGAATCAGTTGGACAAAGTGTTAATGAATGGGTTAAAGCAACTCAAGGTGTTTCTGCCGCAGAATGGGCATCTCAATATACTGAAAATCCAGAAGAAGCCCGCAAGATGGGCCATGATGCAATTTCCAATCTTTTATCTTATCAAGATAGAGTGCAACGTACTCGAGAAGCCGCAAGTAAATCCATGCAACAAGTTGAAATTGGTCTTGGTAGAGCCGGTAAAGGAATTACCATAAATACATTCCCGGAAGGTTCAGCACATATCTTTCCAAATCAAGTAAAAGACATGTTACGTGGACAAGGTATTAAAGAAGAAAAAATGGATGAGGCAGTAAAAGAATTTTATAAAAACGCAAGAACCGGTGCTGTTTTGCGAGATCCACAAACTACAATTAATTCTGCTTTTGGTGTAAATATGTTAAATCCAAAAGAAGCAATGGCTGGAATGGGAAATACCCCAGAAGAACGACAAGCAAATTACGAAAAAGCACAACGAACAATTGGAAATAGAGTTGCGTTTGGTCCAGGAATAGTTACAGTAACTAATGCCGATGAAGATGGCGATCCTTTTAGAATAATAATAAATGCAGAATTAACAGCAAAAAAACATGTAAAACAACTTACTGATCCAGAATTTCAAAGCAAAATTCTCAAAACTGTTGAACAAGTAACACAAAGAGAAATGGAGATCACATCAAATCAATATACAGCAGGTCTTTCAAATGCTAATGTTCAATCTGCTGTAAATGTAACTAAACCAGGTTATAGATCAACAAGTAAAGCCGATCCAGATAAATCAGGAGTTATGCCTTTATTTGATTTCTTAGAAAGTAAGAAAGAAAAGGTATTAAATACACAAAGTAATATGCCAGCATCTTTCAATTTTGGTTTGGAAGCAGATGCCGCAGCGTCCGCACTTGGATTGAGTAAAGAACGTAGAAGTAGAATTTCAAATATTCGAGCAATGTTCTATCAACCATCCGTAGATCTACGAGGTACAGGCGAAGAAGCAGTAGGATTCCGAACAGTCAAATCACTTGAAGGTGCAAAAGCTGGTACAAGTGAAGCCTATGGAGATTATCTTTCGTTTGGTGATAAACCAGGTGGAAAACGAACTTTCCTTAATTTAAGTCATGGAGCAGGTCTTGGGACATATGGCGAAATAAAGTGGATGAAACAAATGGCCAATGTTATGTCGCAGCAAACTACCATTGAAGGGAAGAAAGTAAATCTTCTTAATGCAACAGCTCTTGGTGATCTATGGGGTTCGACTGACGAAGAAGCTGCGTCGATAACTTCTACTCTAAATAAGACTGATCCAAGTAAGTGGGGAGAAACAATTGGGGAAACTCTTGATGTAAAAGATGGAAATTTAAATGAAGCTATTACCAATTTACGTTCTAAACCTGCGTGGATGATGTACATGGATGTAATGTACAGAAAAAGTAGAGAAACCTTACCGGCAAATGCAACTCCTGAACAAAGAATAAAAAAAGCAAATGAACGTCGTATTATGGATGAGGTACGTGAACAAACAGGTGCGCAAGAAATGGTTTCTGGTGCTGGTATTGCTTCTTTATATAGAAGATATTTCTCTGGTCAAAATCTATTTACTCCAAATGAAATGCGTGAATTAATCAATTCAACACCAGAAGGTATTGATAAAAATCATCTTACAAGACAAGCTAAATTCTTAAATATACCTTTAACTCCTGGAGGACCAGGAGAACCACCTAATTTACCTCCAACTGATTCTACTCTCGCAGGTCCAGATGATGAAGATCCTGTTAGAAGAAAAGCTATAAAAGCTGCTGGGATGCTTCGGGCATCAGGTGTATCAGATACAGTCTATTACAATCCTCTCAAAAATGTATTGAAAGCCATGGATACACCAATGGCTCCGGAAGAAGGACAAAAATATATTAATCGTGGTGAGGAAGTTCATACATCCTTAGAGAAAAAACTAAAAGAAAAGTATCAGAAACAAGGTTGGGGTGTTGATACTGAATCGGAATTTGAAGGAGTTATTGCTGGCAGAAAGGTTACAGGAAAACTTGACGTTGATATGATAAAACCTGATCCGAATAGACCTGGTTATCATATAGGAATGATAATCGATGTAAAAGGAAAAACCGGAGTAAATACTGCTGCCGGTCAATTAAGTATTTACGCAGAACTTAAACGTCAAGAAGGTGAAAAGGTTGGAATAAAATACAGTCGTATAGAACTAGCGGTACAACCATACGAAGGTGGTGAGGAAGGTCTTAAAAAAGACGTAGAAACTATTGCAAAAGAATCTGCTCAAAAAGAAGCAGTTCCAGTTATTCCCTGGTCAAAGAAAAAACTTGAATCAAGAATAGAAAAAGTTGCACGTGATCAAGAAAGTAATATCGATGCTGCCGTTGAACTTACTCATATAGCACAAGACAATCAACGTTCTGTTTCGCAAAGTGAAATAAAAGATCGCACTACTATAACTTCCGCTTTATCTGGTAGACAGTTATATCAAGCAAGACATCCAGGTGAAGTTTCTGCAGAAGATGCCTCAGGTGGAGGTACTGGTGGAAGTGGTGGAGGTGGAGGCGGCAATAGATATGGTAGTTATCGACCTCCTAGCGATAAAGAAGCAGTTACCGCATTAATCAAAGCGGTTGGTATGCTTGAGAAAATCGCCCCATTTGAAGAAATGGCACTTATCAATGCTTATGAACCAATAGCAAATATGCCTGCTCCTCCTGGACAAGAAGGAGTAAATGTATATGGATTAGACCCAGCTCAACTTACACGATATGCAAATCAAGCCGGAGGAGCCGTATCAGGAAGTCCTCAACTTGCCATGATAGCTAAAACTGCACAAGCTGTTAAAACCGTAACAAATAGAGGTCTCTCCCAGGCTAGAGAACTTGCAAGAACAACTGGTGATCCATTATTGACAAGATATGTTGGGATGGTAGATACTGTCAACGATCCTCAAACTACTCAAGGAAAAATGCTTGCTACCGGAGATGAATTAGCATATCTTACTGGATCAAAGATGAGTAGTGGTGGTATTGCAAGTAAAAAGGATGTTTCTTATACTGCTGAAGAAATGGGAAAACTTAGTGAAAATCTGGAAAAAGTTCATAAGATAACCCAAGAATTAAACGGATCAACTGTTGATCGCAAAAAAGTCCTCCAGGAAGAATTAAAGGCAGTTCAAGATAGTAATGCTTCGGTTATTCGTGGTGGTCAAATACGTGCAGTTGAAACAGAAATAAGTAAACTTATATCTCAAGCTGCTACTACGGGTGTTGCTCCCGCATCCCAAGTTGGTAGTCTTGAAACACTTAGAGATAAACTTGTTAAACAAGAAACAGATTACCAAGAAGGAAAACCAGCCGGTTTCAAACTCGGTACTATTGCACGTAGATTAACAAGTGGCTGGGGTTTAATGTACATGCAAAATGTTCTTGGTGCGATCGCAGGTGGTGGAGATTATGGATCCCAGGAAGCTCAAGCGCAATACGCATCTACAGCAGGTCTTGCAACAACTATGCTTGGTGCACCTACTATTGGCGCAACAATGGCGCAAAGAATTACGGCTGCCAAAACCAGAGTAGGTGGTATATCTCCAAGAGATACGATGGGACTTTATTTAGCGGAACATCCAGGTGCAGAAAGTGCTTTAGAAACTGGTAAAGCTGGCGCATTTGCATTTGCAGGTACAGAATGGGCGATGGGTATGTTACCTGCAGGAACGATAGCTCCAGGACTTACTTTGCCAATAGCAGTTGGTGTTGGTCTCGCCTCCGCAGCAGTAAACTTTGGAATGCAAAGCGCAGGTCAAACAGAAGTTTCCACTGGAAACTGGATGTATCAAAATCCTCAAAAGGGTAATACTTTTGCTGAAAAATATGCATCGGCAGTAAAAAATTACTATGCTAATCCTCCTGCAGCAATAAAATATGCTTGGAATGTAGTTACTGGTGATGAAAAATTTATAAAAGAAGCAGAGGGTATAGAAAGTCTAAATAAAGGTGTGAGAGCAGTTTTAGAAGGAAAAGAAAGTGTCGATACTATGAAAATCTTGGAAGGTGAATTTGGTCGCCATCCAAGTGAACAACAAGTCGTATCAATAATGGGTTCGCAACTCGCAGAAAAATATAAATCAGATATTGAATCTGCAAATAAAGTAGCTGCTTTAATTGATTTGAATAATGGTCAATTTGATCCTACACAAGCAACACGTTTATTAGCTCAAACGGCATCTGGAATTGATCAAGCAGGTGGTATTTCTACAACCTTTGCTTCTCGTGGAATGACGCAACAGGAAGCCATGAGACAAGGTTTGACCATGACCTTGCAGGCTCAAACTCCTCTTAATGCTTTCCAGCGCGCAGCCGTTATCGCAGGAGAGGCATTTGTTCAAGCCCAACCCTCGTTCTGGCAACCTAATGTTCCCAAAGGTACAGATGAATATAATAAATTCGCTATGGGATATGATCTTGCTCCAATGCGAGGAGATTATTTATCATCTTTGATTCAAGGTGCAGGTGCAATGATGAATCTTGGTATAAATGTACCTATGCCAACAGAAAAAGATGTTCCACAAAATGTATCTCAATTTGAATTAATGCAACAACAATATAAATCAGCTACGCAACAACAATATTCTCAAGGAATTCTTAGTGGTGATGCCAGGATGTGGGGTCAAATTGCCAATATTCCAGGTATCAATCTCCAAAATATGCCGGGCCTAAAAACTACATTTGGCACTACGATTGGTGCTGAATATGCTGCCTTTACAGGATACAACATGGCAGGTCAGCAAACAGGTGGAGAATGGGGTAGACAATCTTTGCAGATGGGTGCAGTAAGTAGCGCAACAATGGCACAAAGGATATACGCTCCTACGTCCAATGTTATGTCAAATTTCTCTGAATATGGTAAGTATGGCCAGGCTTATATTAATGCCCAAGTAAATGGTGTTGAATTAGATAATGGTCAATTGGTTGGTGGAGCAATCGGTGGTCAGCAATGGATCATGGAACAGCAATACGGATTTGCTCAACGTGGTATTGCCATTTCAAGACAACAAAATGCTCTTAGTGCCGCTAGCCTTGGGATCTCCTACCAACAATTAGCCTTAAACCAAGCATTCCAAACTGGTGTTGGTCTTGGTAATTATTCTGGAACGATCAATCCACAAACAGGACAACCATTCGGAATTTCCACTGGAAACTTTTCATTCAATGCTCCTGGTGGTTATAACTTCGCCTCTCAGGGTGGCGGTATGTGGGGTATTGAAGATGCTCAAAGAAATCTTGGATATGCTCAAACGCAATTTGGTTTCCAGATGCAACAGAAACAAATGAACTTGCAATCAACCCAATTCTTTGAAAATATGGGGTTACAAGCTCAGGGAATGGCTCTCAATAAAGCTCAAGGAATGTACCAGTATCAATATGGTACTCAAATGGCTGAACGCCAATTTGGTTTCAGTCAAACCATGTTCGAGGAAGGCAAGAGATTCCTTACTGGTAGAGAACGTAGATTAGCCGAAAGACAAAACGAATTCAATGTTGAAACATACAATCTCGAAACTGATAATCGTGAAAAACAATTTGGTTTCCAAAAGCAACAATGGAAATTGCAAGAAGATCAATTTAAATTGCAAATCAAGCAATTTAATGAAACAAAACAATTACAACAGGAGCAACTTGACGCCAATCGTAAATTCTTTGAGATTAGCAAGCAGTTGCAGGAAGAAGCAACTAAACTCACAAGAGCATCCTGGGTTGCACAAATAGAATTACAAAAACAATCTCTTGGTATTCAAGCTAAACAAATTGCCTTGAATGGAGAATCCATTGACCTTCAAGAAGATCAAATGGAATTTCAAAGAATAATTAATGGTCTTGATCTAATAGCAAATACAAATCGAGAAAATGTCATCGATGCAGTAAATCGTCTTAATACAGATACTTTTCCACTCTTGCTCAAGAATATCAAAGAAAACATACCAGATGCTATCAAGGATATGATCAACAAAATACTTATAGGAATGGGTGCTGATCCCATAATTTGGGGTGGTACTGGTGAAGAAAATAAACAAAAAGATGATAAATTAAATTCATACGTTCCTGCATTTGGTAAAAGTTCTGTAACACCTGCTTATAGTTATAGCGCACTTACCTCAAGTAATAATGGACCATCACCAGAAAATAACACTATAATAAAAAGGTCAAATAATACCAGAGAAAGAAATATTAATAATATACAAGTATATATTGGTGATAGGCAAATCACAGAATTCATAGTCCGCACGGTTGAGGACGAGTTGAAAAATGGCTAATAAATGGATCACATTAAGCGATAGCGATAATTCAGTAACCAAAAAATTTATCTGTGCATTTCCTGGTTATTATCCTCGACTAGAGCGCAAAGATACCATCAATACTACGCTTGATGGAGAACTCGATATATCTCGCGGTGGAGTATATCGAACATATTCATATACATTGCGAGTAAGAATTGAAGAAGATGACAATCAATATGGCACGCAAGCCGACCTTGAATATTTTTATAATTTGAATAACCCAAATGGTACTCCATCAGACTTGCTTACTCTGATAGATCACTATGAAAATATGTGGTTAGTGGCTATGGTTGGTAATTACAATCCACAGGCTCAAACAATTTACCTTGATGGGCCTTATGCTTTCGCATTGATACCAATTGAGTTAAAAGTTATATCTACTTTAGAGGATTCGGGATCATAATGAGAGAAGTAAGCCAAAAAATAACCAATGCAATAACTTTATCAACAAGTACAAAATCAACAGCTAGGTTTACTGCGTACAAATCAAGAATTTACTTTGATGTAGATTCTCCAAATTGGTACGATTATCATCCCAATTTTGCTCATGCAATTGGCGCAGGTGGTTTGCCTTCATCTTCCGCGGTTTCCTATATAGAAGCTTTAGGTAAATTCGTTACTATATCCATAAATGATAGTAGCTTTCTAGTTCTTCAAAAAGAGGGACTTGAATATTATGTTATCGTATCAGTTGATG
>Ga0315268_10007280_pt1 | contig 11661 bp, 13 predicted proteins | sample C1_top_MG_FD_204535 | JGI IMG/M metagenome (GOLD analysis project Ga0315268, IMG submission 204535) | Sediment microbial communities from Yellowstone Lake, YNP, Wyoming, USA - C1_top | ecosystem: Environmental > Aquatic > Freshwater > Lake > Sediment | place: USA: Wyoming | collected 2017-08-01 | reverse complement strand
GGAAACTCATTCGCGCCCCACTACAAACCCCCGAAGCTGACACTTCGGGGGTTCTATTCTCCGTTCTCATGCTCGTCCTCTGATGTAGCATCTGGCGCGCTCTCTTCTGGATAGACGAAGGCTAGCGTTGCTTCTGCCAGTTTCACCCACTGCTTGCGACGCTGTGCGCTGAGTGGCGTACCAGGCGGCGGGAGACTTCTCATCAAGCCTTCTAGGGCTGGTGCTATATTCGGCGATTCAACAGTCCCTCTTGGCCTAAGAGTGCCCGTCCCTTTGAGAGAAGCCTTGGCTGTAGATATTGCGGTTGTTCCTCTTGAGTGTCCCATGGCCCGTTGTCGGGGCACATCGAGAGTAGGGATTCCCGCCTCGCGGCACATTCCTAGAAAGAAGATGACCATGCGACTTCGCTGCGACGCAGGCGTGTATCGCCGGAAAACGTTGAGGATTCGTTCCTGTGAGTCTTCCGCAGGGTCGATGGAGTTAAAGACCTCAGCGTAAGCTTCGCGGACTAGTCCAGATAGGATCGCTCTGTATTCTTCGTCTGTACTCTTTGCGATGGCCTTCAGTGCATCGGTCAATTCTCCCTTTTCCCCAATCAATTTCAGAAAGCGCAATGCAAAAAACGTACGGTGCACTGTGCCCTCAGGAATACCTGCGTCTCGCAGATACTCCACATCGATGGTCTCAGGTAGGTTCCTTGACCTAATGCGTTGAAGGACGGAAAGCAGGTTCGATGGCGGGGTGTAAGGTCGATTTGTCTCTGTCTCCATAACCATTGCGCAACTCACCTCCTATAACCTAACCCTACCATATTTTATTGCCTGTGTCAACCCCCGCCGGTGGGTATCGGCGGCCAGTTGACTAGATACATTATTTGCCATCTCAACGACAATTGGCGAAACTAGATTCAAATCAACAGGACTGGAGGTCGGAAGTGCGTGTGATAATTAAACATGACCTGAATCGGGCAAAGAATGGGATCGCAGCGCGGAGTCCAGAGTTGGGTGTGACGGCACACGGCCTGACAGAAGAAATAGCGCGGCGCAATTTGGAGCATTTGGTGGTCCTCTTTCTGCGGCCATTTGAGCGGGAAGGTATCTTGGAAGAGGAAGTCGATGCTCTGGGGTTGGCGGTTGAGAACGGCAAAGGTGAACTGAGCGTCGTTACTATTTGAGCTGGTTGCTCTGCTATACTAGTTGTGCATGTGTGAGGTCCCTGTCGAAGCGCTGAGAGAGGCCATCCGCAACTTGCACAACTGCGAGTCTGTGTGGGTTGAGTCTGTGCCTGTTGAGGAGGCGTTTGAGGGGAAGACCGTCTGGGAAGGCGCGGTTCAGGTCTTTGACCTCGTAGGACACCCAACAACCAAGCGCTGTTACGTGTGGTCTTACGAAACTGGCGAGGGCGGCAAGCGGCGGTTCATTGCCGTGCTGCACCAAGGGCCTGTTGACTCACCCCAAGCCGCCGTGCGTGCGGCCATCGTTCAGGACTACCGCCAGAAGTAATTTTCAAAATTCCCCTGTCCAAACTAGGACACTACCAGGGGCTGCCGTCGTTTGACAGGCCGAGGGGCGTTTGGTAAGGTAACTGGATGGTTTGTGAATGGAAGTGGAATGAACCTTGACACTGTCCGACCAAGGTGCGCCGGCGTCGCTGGCGCCGTCCTGGCAGCGGAGGGTCTTGGGCCACCCCGCTAGGCTCCTGCGGGTCGGAATTGGACCCACCGCCGGTAGCGGCGGTGGGTTTTCGTTGTAGAGCGAGAGCAGCATCATGGCTCAGCAACTGACACTCCCGGGGCTGGAGGCGCGCCCACGGGCCAAGGCCAGGCGGCGCCCGGCGGTTAGCACATGTCCGACCTGTGGGGCGGTCTTGCCCGAGAGTTCTCGCTTTTGCGGCCAGTGCGGGCAGGCGCTGGCGGTTGCCTTCCAGCCGTCGCCGGAAGGCAACCTGACCATCATGTTCACGGACATCGAGGGCTTTACGTCGCTGCTGCGCACGCTGGACGAGGACGAATCCCACGAGTTGGTTCACGTGCACAGCTGGACGGTGCGCGAATGTGTCCAGCGGAAGGGCGGATTCGAGGTGAAGGCTCTGGGCGACGGCTTCATGCTGGTCTTCACCACCGCTCACCAGGCGCTGCGCTGCGCCGTGGACATCCAGCGCGCCTTGGCCGAATACAACCGCGAGCATCCGCAGCGGCCGCTTCTGGTGCGCGTCGGGATCAATAGCGGCGACACGTTCCGGCATGGAGAGGACTACTTCGGGCTGTCTGTGACCATGGCGGCGCGGGTACTGGCGAAAGCGCGCGGCGGCGAAATCCTGGTGACCGACACTTCTCGGGAGTTGGCCGGGCCGCTGGGCGGGGTCGAATATGTGGAACGGGGCCGCTTCCAGATGAAGGGCTTCGCTGGCCGCCAGCGCCTGTACGAAGTCGTGTGGCAGTAACGGCGCCCAGGTAGGGAACTATTCTGCGGGTTGAAACCCACATCTCCCAGCACCGTGAGCTTCAACCTGCAGGGACTGTCCCCAGAACTCCAGGTTCTTGCGCGAGGCGAGGACAGGTGGAGTTCCTGAGGCAGCGCTCGCTGCGCGAAGACATGTAGCACACTATGCCTTGATGGCGGCTCCTGGCTGCTCTCCGATGACGATGGCCCGGTGACGTGAGCCGCTCACAGGCGGCGGGCCCTACTCCGGGTAGGGCCGAAGATCTTGTATGACCTGCACGAAAAGGTCCGGGTTCTTGATGAAGATGCTAAGTTCGATCGTGCCCCCCCGCACGTCGGATGACAGGTTCGAGGGAGCTTCCGCCACAACCACCACGGGGTCAAGCTCAGCGACCAACCTGAGCCTACCCACTGGTCTAAGCGGAAGACTGGGAATGGAGATGAGTTCGGCTTGACGGCCCTTCACGGTGACCGTCTGCCGTGTCACCTCGCCTTCGTTCGACAGGAGCTGCGGATCCAGTAATCGGTCCTTGACCAATTCCCACGCGTCGGGACTATAGACGGTTATGTCCAGCCCTATGTTCGTGCCTTTGAATGGTGTCCCGTCAAGCCAGGAAATGTAGCGCATGAAAATGCCCCCGCCTTCGACCTCGCCACCGAATTCCAGTCCATACGGCCCCTGCAATGTGAGCGCTCCGGCATTGAACTCCCGCCCCAACCAGTAGACCGGCAAGCCCATGTCCTGCATCGCCTTCGCGTCCCGCAGGAAGTACCCGTAAAACCGCTCGCCCGCGTCGTCATTGTCGCCCGGTCCGACGCACGATATGGCTGTAAGGATAGCAGCCAATGCCGCCACAGGCACGAGTAGGCTCAGCAAGGACAATCTATGAACGTTGGGTACTGACCTTTTCACTTGCCGAAGTATGATAGCGGCGTCTCCAGAGTCCGGGACCGGCGCGAATGGCCGCCCTTCATCGAATTGCCTCGCCCTGTGGTTCTAGCTGCCCCCCAGCCGCCAAAAGGCCCCGGTCTTGCCCAGCCTTGTCAGGGTGACCATCCACTCGGGCAAAAATTGCGGGAGCCGAAGCACGTAGTCGGGAGCGAGCCGCTCCCGGAACAACTCTGTGCTGAACAGAGTGACATAGTCGGCTAGCGGCATGGTGCCTTCAGCGCTCTCGGGGTCGTACTGCGACCAGTTGCGGACGTGCTCTTCCGACCGGAAGAGGTTCATGGTGCTTCAGGCCCGGCCGAAGTCATCGCGCCAGTGGGAGAACGGCACGTTGACGTGGCCGAAGATTGTGGCCGGCGACGCCTCCAGAACCTGGCCATCGCGCATCCGCACGCGTATCGGCTCGTTGCAGTCGAGGCAAGGGCAGTCAATCTGAACCTGCTTGTTGGGGAAGAGCCAGCTGACCGCTAGCGATTCGAATCCTCACTGCCCGTACCATTTCTGCTCGCCCTCAACGGAGATCAGATACTGGGTGGGCAGGTTGGAGAACGGCGCGAAGGATGCCACGTAGTCGGTGTTGGGGTAGAGCCAAATGCCCGGCACACCTGCGCTAAAAACGTCGTGCAGCGCTTGGCGGGCCTGGTCCGGCGAGAGGCCTAGCTCCGCGGCGAGCTCCGTGTAGTGAGGCGCGCGGCCGGCGCGGACCATCCCTCTCTGGATGGCGTGGTACATGTTCGCGAGAAGCTGCTGATCTGCCATCGTGCGCCTCCTCCGTTTGTCCGGCCCTCGCGCAGGAATTCCTGCGCAGTTTGTCGCGCCCCGCTCGCGCCGGGTGTGTGAGTGTATCGATCTTACGACTTGGGCTGGGCTTGTCAATGCAGACGATCGCGTTCGCGGAGCTCAGCGGGTCTGATGCGGAATAAGCAATCTTGTGTAACATATTGCGTGATAAGTTGTCTAGTGATATAGTTCACGCAGTTTAGGCCCCCCGCAGCTTCAGTGTGGCGAGCTGGGCTCGTGGTGACCCAAAACTAGTCTGAACCTACGGGAGGAGTTCACCGTGAGCCACGAGAACAGGTACCCAGCCCGCGACGAGCGCGGCGGGGTTCCCTACCTTCACCGCTGAAGGCTCGGGTGTTCCACGCTGTGCGAGAGGGCCCGGTAAGTCCGAGCCCTGCCTCGGCTGTCGGATGGCCCGTCGACATGCGGGCGGACTCCCCACAGGGCGCAGCTTGTAGCCTGTTCCCAGTAGTCCTGCGCCAACGAGAGTTCCGCCTCTATTGGGGTTCCACACTCGTCTCCGACATCGCTCAGTGGGCTCAACTGGCCATCCAGGCCTGGCTAATACTGGAACTGTCAGCCTCGCCCCTGTTCCTCGGCTTGTATGCCGTGTCTCGCTTCCTGCCGAAGTTCTTGCTGGCGCCTGTGGCTGGCGTCGCCGCTGACCGGCTGAACCGGCTCCGTCTTCTCGCGATATCGCAGGGAGCTGTGCTGTCTATCACTCTGGCCCTCGCCCTTCTCTTCTCTTCCGGGGTAGGCGGCATCTGGGGATTGCTGGCCCTCAACTCCCTCCTCGGCGCCGCCTTCGCCTTCGATCAGCCGGCTCGGCGCTCCATGCTGCCGAACCTGGTGGAGCGGCGCAATCTATTGTGTGCAGTATCGATGAACAACTCGGCCTTCACTATCGGCGTTATCGTGGGACCGATCGCAGCGAGTCTCCTTCTGGGCACGATGGGCAGCGTAGGAGCTCTGTACCTCAACGCCGTCCTCTTCGCTTTGTCCCTCGTGCTTCTGCTCCAGATGGCGCCCGTGGCCGACAGTGTTCACGGAGCGAAGGGCAGATCCATCCACAGCCATTTCTGGGACGGCTTGAAGTATATGCTCAGCACGCCGCTTGTGGGCGGTTTGATGCTGGTCTCCCTATTCCCGGGGTTCCTCGACCGCTTGTTCGTCATGTTCCTGCCACTGCTGGCCCACAATACGACTTCTGTTGCGCAGAGCGGCGGCGACTTGATACCTCTCATACGCGGCGTGGGCGCCCTTGTCGGCGCCCTGGCCTTGGCGACCAGCGGCATGATGAGGATCAGGGGCGCCCTGGTGATGCCGGTAGCTCTCACCTGCGCCGCGACCTCTGCTCTGTTCATCTTCGCGCCGTGGCTGGCTCTGTCTCTGGTCATCCTCTGCATCGCCGGGTTCCTGCGGGCCGTGCTATCGTCATGGACGACGACGGCTCTCCACACCGTCGTGCCGGATACCTATCGCGGCCGCGTGATGGCGATCTAGGGGCGAAGGCTGGCTAGGGCGAAGGCGAAGCCGGGGCTGATTGCGTTGGCGCCGGCGAACCGCCGGGCAGAGCGGGCCCCGTGACAATGATCTTCCAGGCTCTCTCGTTGAGTTCGGCCCAGGTGAGCGTCTCTCGATAGAGCAGCGTTCCCGCCGAGTCCCTGGCCTCGAACGTCGCCTGGCTGAACTTTATGACGTCGAACGTTCTCTTTTCCATGGGCTTAAGTGACGCCTCGAAGTGGCCGTTATAGAGGATCGTGACCGCAGTGTCCGTGCGATTGTCGTAGGTGACGGAGTGGACGGGATCACAGGCACTACCCGAGAGCGCGGCTAGCACGAGGATCAGGAGCACGAGCGCGCTTGGTGGTAGCACGCTCGTCAGTCTGCCAGTTGCAGACGCAACCATGATCATTCTTTTTCCTTGCACTGGCTCTCCTCCCCCGCAATCTGTCGCGCCTCCTCCTCGAAGCGGTTGCACTCGTAACCCTGCGCGAAGTGTTCTCGGGAGTATTTGTAGAACCACAGCCAACCGTTCTCGTCTCCCTGGCGTACGTGCACCAATTCATGTTGAATTATTGTGTACCCTGGCTCCCTCTGCGAGAACACAAAGTGGCCGACGGTAATGTTGCTCGCCTCGGGGACCGCGCGGAAAATCGTGCACGCTCCCCAGCAGTTCTCGTAGAAGATCGCACCGTCGACCTCGTTTCGATTCCCCAGGGAGTAACGGGCGACTAAGAACCCGGCCGTCTCCTGGATGGCACCGCTGGGGTGGTTTATCATAGTGTCGATGTAATCCACGGTGTCTTTGACATCGTTTATTGGCTTCTTAAGCACATCTTCTACCTTGTCGCAGACGCACTTCGGGCCAATGCAGAACAGCCCATATGGATCAGTTGCATTGACGGGGTTGTTCCAAACGTAGGGGTATCGGTCTAAGAACGGTATCGGGTCCGGCGTCAAGAACCTCCCGGTGCTCGGATGGTAGTACCGCGCCCGCAGGTACTACAGGCCCGCCATGTCCCGGCTCGGCTGTGGCCTCACGCGACAATATCTATGAACCGAAAATTCGCGAAAAGAAAGAATAAGACCGCGAATGCTAACCATAGGAAACCGTTGAGCACCAAGAGGAGCGGGTAAACCGGTGCCCACTGACGGTTATGGTTTGCGGCGCGGATTCCCAGAATTTGCATGAGTCCATTCCAGCGCGCCCTTGAAGTGACCCACAGTCCGAGGCAAATATGTGAAACGGCCACAAGGAGCACTGCCGAGCCCGTGCCGACGAATACTGCTAATGCCATCCAAACGCAATACATCAAGAATCCGGCCAGCATGCTGCGCGCCAAGGGAACGTTCCGGCGCCTCTGAGAGCCAGCTGTCATCGTGCTCTCAATGGACGCAGCCGGATTGCTCCAGCGTAAGGAACGCTGGGACTTCAATGGCTGCGGCTACAAGCTCTACGAATTGAAAGAAGAGGACACGATAGACCAGCGGCGCAGCCAGCGTAAGAGCGACGTATCCGCCAGGGATCAATGGGATCAAGCCTAATGAAAACAAAGCTGCACCCATGGTCTCCTGCGGCATCTTCGTCTTCTCGCGATAGGTCTCCTGCAGCACCACCGGCAGGCCGGCCGCCACGTCCCAGGTGTAGTCGGCGCCATCGCCGTCGAAAGTCGGGGCAGGGCGCCTCGGGCAGTTGGGGAGAGCCTAGAACTCCTGGTCCTCGCGCGAGGTGAGGACGCGGCGCGATTGCCCGCCTTCGGCGTGGCTTACTACGCCCTCCTCCTCCAGCAGGTCCAGCAGGCGGGCGGCACGGGGGTAGCCGACGTGCAGCCGTCGCTGGAGGAGGGACGTCGAGATACGGCTGTGCTCCCGCGCCAGCTCGCGCGCCTTCTCCATCAAGGGGTCTTCTTCTTCCTCCTCGACGGCGCCCTTGGCTTCCTGGAGGAGGTGGTCGGCGACCTCCGGACGTAGGTGGCGGAAGCGGTCGTCTGCCCAGAAGCGGACGATGCGCTCGATCTCCTGGTCGGACACGAAGCAGCCCTGGATGCGCTTCGGCTTGGAGGCGTCGGTGGGCATATAGAGCATGTCGCCGCGGCCCAGGAGCTTCTCGGCGCCGGCGCCATCGAGGATGGTGCGGGAGTCCACCTGCGAGCTGACGGCGAAGGCGATGCGGGTGGGGAAGTTGGCCTTGATGAGCCCCGTGACCACGTCCACCGAGGGCCGCTGCGTGGCGATGATGAGATGGATGCCGGTCGCCCGGGAGAGCTGGGCCAGGCGGCAGATCTGGCGCTCCACGTGATACGGGGCGGCGATCATCAGGTCGGCCAGCTCGTCGATGATCACCACCCAGTAGGGCAGCTTGTGCGAGACGCGCGGGCTGCGGTTGTAGCCATCGATGTTGCGCACGCCCACGGCAGCGAAGCGGCGGTAGCGGGACTCCATCTCGTGGATCACGGCCTGCAGGGTGCCCACGACGTCGTCCACTTCCACGACGATGCGGGAGAAGACCAGGTGGGGGATGGGAGCGAAGGCGGCCAGCTCCACCCGCTTGGGGTCGACGATGACGAAGCGCAAGTCCTCGGGTGTGTTGTGCATCAGCAGGCAGGAGATGACGGAGTTGATGCAGACGCTTTTGCCGCTGCCGGTGGCTCCGGCGATGAGCAGGTGGGGCATGCGGGTCAGGTCGGCGACCACCGCCTCTCCGGAGACGCCCTTGCCCAGGGCGAGGGCCAGTCGGGAGCGGGCGGCGACGCGCTGGAAGCCGCTGGTCTCGATCACCGAGCGCAGGGTGACCAGGGAGGGAGTGCTGTTGGGCACCTCGATGCCTACTACCGGCTTGCCCGGTACGGGCGCCTCGAGGCGGATTGAGGGGGCGGCCAGGGCCAGGGCCAGGTCGTTGGCCAGGGAGGTGATCTGGCTCACGCGCACCCGCGTGCGGGAGACCACCTCCGTCTTGTAGCGGGGGCTGCCGTCCTTGTCGTACACGGGCCGGCCGCGGTTGTCACGCTCCATGGCGGTGCGCGTCTTCACCTCCCAGCCGGGCTCGATGCCGAACTGGGTGACGGTTGGCCCCTGGTTGACCTGCACTACCCTGGCGTCCACGCCGAAGCTGGCCAGCGTGTCCTCGATGAGCTGGGCGCGGGCGGAGTTGTCTATCTGCTTGACGTCGATCTCCGCGACGGGGCTCAGGGACTCGACGAGAGGCAGCTCCCAGCCGTAAGTGGCGGGCCGGCCGGTGGCCGCGTGGACCGTTGTGGGTGTCGTTGCCGGCTGCCCGTTCGTCGGCGTGGGAGCGGGGGCCTCCTCCTCCCCGGCGGGCGGGGCTTCCGGCAGGGGGAGCTCAGCCTGGACGCCGCCTTCTGCCAGCGGGCGCGGTCCTTGCTCCCAGTCCTCGGGGAGAGGGATGTCGAGCTCGGGCTCGCGGGGCTCGGCCCGCGGCAGGAACACAACCGCCACAGAGCGCAGGCCTTCGGCCATTTCGTCAGGCAGGCGGAAGTGCACCAGCGCCCGCCAGAGGTCGGGCAGGTGGCTGATCAGCCAGGCCACCTGTCGCGGCCAGAGGAGAGCGACGGCAAAGAAGGTGGCGGCCAGCCAGGCCAGGATGCCGACTGGGCTGGCCATGAAGGCGTGGCCCAGGTCGCCGCCGGCGGTAACCTCAGAGAAGCGGACGTCGCCGACGTGCCAGTCCGGCCGGAACAGCGACATGAAGCCGGTGATGCTCAGGCCCAGGAGGGCGCTGCCCCACCAGCGGCGCCAGAAGGTGCGCGCACGGCTAAACTGCTTGGCCAGCACCAGCCAGGCGTTGGCCAGCAGGCCCAACACCAGGATTAGAACGCCCAGCCCCAGCAGCCGCACCAGCGCCTCTCGCAGGTCCAGCGCAGCGTCGCGGATGATGGGACCAACGAAGGGGATGAGGATGATGACAAACACGATTCCGGCCAAGGCGGCCCAGCGGGCCAGGGAGCGGCGCTCGGGCAAGGAACGGGGGTGGTAGGTGCCGCCGCGGCGCTTCACGCCGGTGGAGCGGCGGTAGGTGGGCCTGACCTTTGTTCTGGCCATCCGCTCTAGACCTCCACCACCAGGGGCAAGACCATAGGCCGGCGGCGGGTCTCCTGGTAGATGAACTGGGACAGCGCGTCCTTAACTCGCGTGTTCACATCACCCCACTCGACCACGTGGTCGGATCCCTTGAGGGCGCGCACCACGTGGCGACGGGCCTTGTCACGCAGCTCGTCCACCTCCTCCATGTCGGCGAAACCGCGGGCCACCACGTCGGGCTGGCCTACCAGGCGGCCGTTGTGCTTGTCCACCGCCAGGATGACCACGATGATGCCGTCGCTGGCCAGGCGGCGCCGGTCGCGCAGCACAACGTGATCGACTCCGACCGCCAGGCCGTCCACGTATACGTGCTCCGCGGGCGCCCGCCCCACCACGCGGCCACCACGAGGGGATAGCTCCAGGATATCGCCGTCCTCCAGGACGAAGGTGTCCTCCTCGGAGATGCCGGTGGCTTGGGCGAGGCGAGCATGGCTTACCAGATGACGGTACTCGCCGTGGACGGGCACGAAGAAGCTGGGCTTCACCAGGTTGAGCATCAGCTTCAGCTCTTCCTGGGCGCCGTGACCGCGTACGTGGACGTTGGCCATGCGGCTGGTGAGCACCTCGGCGCCTCGTCGCCAGAGGTTGTCGACGGTGCGGTTGATGAGCATCTCGTTGCCGGGGATGGGGCTGGCCGAGAGGACCACCGTATCGCCGGGGGAGATGCGCACCTGGCGGTGGTCCTGGTTGGCCATGCGCACCAGGGCAGATGTGGGCTCGCCCTGGGCGCCGGTGGCAACAATGACCGCTCGCTCGGGACGGGTGCCGCCCAGCTTCTCGATGGGGAGGAGAACGCCGGGTGGGGCCTGAAGGTAGCCCTGCTCCAGGGCCATCTGGACGTTGTCTGTCATGCTGCGGCCGGTGATGAACACACGCCGGTCGTTGCGGTAGGCGGCGTCGATGACCTGCTGCACGCGCGAGATGAGGGAGGCGAAGGTGGCGACGATGACCCGGCCCGAGGCCCTGGCCACGATGTGGTCCAGCGCCTCGCCCACGACCTGCTCTGAGGCCGTATAGCCGGGCATCTCGGCGTAGGTGGAGTCGGACAGGAGGAGGAGGACGCCTTCTCGACCCAGCTCGGCCAGACGGGCCAAGTCGGTGGGCTCGCCCATTACGGGCGTGTGGTCGAGCTTGAAGTCGCCGGTGTGGACAACTGTGCCGATGGGTGTCTGGACGGCGACGCCGCATGAGTCGGGGATGCTGTGCGTGACGCGTACGAACTCCACCTGGAACTCGCCCAGGCGGATCTTCTCGCCGGGGCTCACCAAGCGTAGGTCAGCGTCGGCCAGCAGATTGTGCTCCCTCAACTTGACCGAGATGAGACCGTGGGTCAGGCGGGTGCAGTAGATGGGCGCCCGCAGCTCGCGGAGGATGTAGGGAAGGGCGCCGGTGTGGTCTTCGTGGCCGTGGCTGATAATGATGCCGCGCAGCTTTTCGCGCCGCTCGCGGACGTAGGCGATATCGGGTATGACCAGGTCGACCCCCAGCATCTCTTCTTCTGGGAACATGAGACCGGCATCGATGATGATGATGTCGCTGGGGAGCTCCAGCACCATCATGTTCTTGCCGATCTCCCCCAGACCGCCCAGGGGGACGATGCGCAACGTTTCGTCGGTCATGACTGGGGACTCAGAAGAGGCGCCCCTGCTGGGGCTCCGGTACCTCTTCTCGCGAGCCCTTGTCTCTCGCCTCCTTCAGGATAGTGGGCAGCTTACGGAAGTCCTCCTCGATTGTGCGACGCATGTTGGCGGCGTGCAGGGCGGCCGCGGGGTGATACAGGGGCAAGAAACACATGCCGTCTCGATGACGGGCCTGGCCGTGGACGCGGCCGATGGACTCGCCGGGGAGGAACCAGGCGAGGGAATAGCGGCCCAGGGTGACGATGACCTT
>Ga0315268_10007279_pt1 | contig 11662 bp, 11 predicted proteins | sample C1_top_MG_FD_204535 | JGI IMG/M metagenome (GOLD analysis project Ga0315268, IMG submission 204535) | Sediment microbial communities from Yellowstone Lake, YNP, Wyoming, USA - C1_top | ecosystem: Environmental > Aquatic > Freshwater > Lake > Sediment | place: USA: Wyoming | collected 2017-08-01 | reverse complement strand
ACCTCGCCAACCTGCAAATGCTGTTAGGCAACATGGGTGTGCCGGGCGGCGGCGTCAACCCGCTGCGCGGACAGAACAACGTGCAGGGCGCCTGCGACATGGGTGGACTGCCAAATTTCTATCCCGCCTATCAACCGATAACCAGCGAGGAGATGCGCATAAAATTCGAAAAGGCCTGGGGTGCAGCCGCCAGTACCAGGGTCGGGGCTGTTGCCACTGAAATGATCCCCGGCATTCTGGAGGGCAGGATCCACGCCCTCTACATCCTTGGTGAAGACCCGGTCATGTCCGACCCCGATACCAACCATGTGCGCAAATGTCTGCAGGCGGTCGACTTCCTTGTCCTGCAGGAGATCTTTCCGTCCGAGACTTCCACTTACGCCGACGTCCTGCTGCCCGGTGTTTCATTCGCCGAGAAGACCGGTACTTTCACCAACACCGAAAGACGTGTGCAGATGGTTCGTCAGGCCATCCAGCCGCTTGGGGATTCACGTCCCGATTGGTGGATCACGACTGCCATCGCAAAACGCATCCTGGACGGGACCCCGGACCGGGTCCAGGCCGAAGCGCCTTTTTCCGGCTGGGATTATCGCGACACATCCGCCATCATGGCCGAGATCAACGCGTTGACCCCCTCGTACGGCGGCATTACACATGCCCGGCTCGAGACAGGCGAAAATCTGCAATGGCCCTGCCCGACTCCCGACCATCCCGGCACGCCGGTGCTGCACACAAAACAGTTCACGCGCGGCAAAGGCAAATTCGCTCCGATCGATCACGTACCTCCCGCTGAGGAACCCAGCGATGAGTACCCAATGATCCTGAATACGGGCCGTGTGCTTTATCACTGGCACGGCGGGGAAATGACGCGCCGCGCAAAGGGCCTGATGCAGGTCTATGGCGAGGCGTTGGTTGAAATAAATCCCTATGATGCCGAAAGGCTGGGGCTGAACGGAAGGCAGGTCGTCAGGGTGACGTCCCGCCGTGGAAGCATTGAAGCCCGGGCCTGGGTCACAGACCGGGTGCCGCCCGGCATGGTTTACGCCAACTTCCACTTCCCCGAAGCTTCGGCAAACGAATTGACCATCGCTGCCCTGGATCCGGTTTCGAAGATCCCGGAGTACAAGATCGCGGCGGTCAAAGTGGAGTTGGTTTAAAGGCCTGATTTTGCTATACTATTTACAACATACTTCACCACGAGAGGAGACAGGAACATGGCAACTGTCAGACAATTGATCGATGCAAAAAAGGATGAAACCAATTATTCGATCGCATCTGGTGATACTGTTCTGCATGCATTGCAAATAATGGCCGAGGCGGGTATCGGTTCGGTGCTGGTCACTGAAAAGGACAGGATCGTCGGCATCTTTACCGAAAGCGATTATGCCCGCAAAGGCGAGATCATGGGGCACATCGCAAAGGAGACCCAGGTCAGGGAACTCATGACCGGCCACATGTACACCGTCACGATGGATACGTCCGTTGAACAGTGCATGGCATTGATGAAAAAATACCGCATCAGCCACCTGCCGGTGGTGGAACGCGACCAATTGGTGGGATTGGTCTCGATGAGCGATGTGATGCGTTCGGCGCTTTCAGACCGCGAAAGCGAGATCAAAGGACTGGAAAACTACATCCTGGCATCCGGTTTCGCAAGATAGAAATGAAATAATGGATCTTCAGATCCTGCAGATCTTTGATCGATCTGCGGGATTTTTATTTCGAGGCCGGCCAGGCAATGCATTCCACACTATTTGGTAAAATCACTCGCATGTTCCGCCACCCAACCCGCATACCCCGCGTTCTGACCGGCATGATCTTTTTTTCCCTGTGTGTTTCAGCCTGCTCTCAAGGCGCTGCCAATATCACACCGCACCCCACCTATGATCCGTTCGTTCCACTCGCCGGGACGTCACTTGCAGCCGATCCGAACACCACGTCCACACCGGCTCCCACGCGCACTCCCGGCCCGACTCCGACTTTTGCACCTCTTGCCCTTACCCTTCACCCGCGCGACCCCAATTTGCCGCTGACCACACCCACGCCGGATACGCCGAGAAAACTGCCGACGCAGCGTGTCAATGCGAACCAATATGCCGTTCAAGCCGGCGATACCCTGGGCTCGATCGCCCAGCAGTACGGCGTAAGTGTGCAGGCCGTGATGGAGGCCAACAAGATCACCGATGCGAACACTCTCGCCATCGGGCAGTCGCTCACGATCCCTGCACCCGAGCCAGGCACACCCGGCCCGTCGTTCAAGATCATCCCTGATTCGGAATTGGTATACGGCCCGGCCAGCGCCCGGTTCGACGTCGACACTTTTATCAAGGACCAGGGTGGGTATCTTGCGAACTACACACAGGACGTTGGAACCGAAACATTGACCGGCGCGCAGGTTATATTAAAGGTTGCTCAGGACTACTCGGTCAACCCGCGCCTGCTGCTGGCACTGCTTGAACTTCGCAGCAGCTGGGTCACCCGGACCGATCCCGCTCCGGGGACGATCGATTACCCGTTGGGCTTCATCGAACAAAATCACCAGGGCTTGTATCATCAACTGGCTTGGGCGGCCAACGAGCTCAATCGCGGCTTTTATCTGTGGCGCGTCAATGCCATCAGTTCATGGGTGCTGACGGATGGAAGCATTGTGCCGGTCAATCCATCCATCAATGCAGGTACGGCCGGCGTGCAAAACCTTTTTTCAAAACTCGATGATCGCACTGCCTGGGATAAGGATATATTCGCTTTCGGCCTTTTTCAAACATATTCCTTTTTGTTCGGCAGCCCCTTCGACCTGGCAGTCGAGCCATTGATCCCGGCCGGTCTGACCCAACCGCACATGGACCTGCCCTTCGAAAGCGGGGTGGCTTGGGCCTTTACCGGCGGGCCGCACGCTGGTTGGGATTCCGGTTCCGCCTGGGCCGCCCTCGATTTCGCACCGCTGGATTTGGCAGGTTGTGCGGTCAGTTCGCAATGGGAAACCGCCGTTGCCAGCGGGTTTATCATTCGCGCCAGGGACGGTGCAGTCATCGAAGACCTGGATGGGGATGGCTTTGAACAAACCGGCTGGGATGTACTCTATATGCACGTTGCCGAACAGGACCGCGTGCAGGCCGGAACGTATGTGTCTGCCGGCGACCGCATCGGGCATCCATCCTGTGAAGGCGGGATCTCTAATGCCGCACATCTTCACCTGGCCCGCAAATATAACGGCGAATGGATCGCGGCCGATGGCGACCTGCCTTTCGATCTGAACGGGTGGATTTCCAGCGGCACGGGCAGGGAGTACGACGGCTTTCTGAAACGAGGGACATCCGTACTCGATGCCCTGGAAGGCATCAGCGATCTCAATCAAATTTCCCGATAGAGAGCGTATTTCACAGTTCAATTTAATCAACACAGGTATAATTCCCGCACGGATCCAACGTGAAACAACTCATCCCCGTGTTACTCATCGCATCCCTCATATTGACCTCCTGCGGACAATCCACTTCGTTGTGGGGAACATATTCCACGCCCACGGCGGAGTATTTCGCACCCACGCCGTTCACTCCCGATCCTCCCACGGCCACGGAAACCTCAACTCCTGTCCCCCTCCCGACCGCAACTTTCACATCCACTCCCACATTGACAACGCAATTGTCATCCGTCCCGCAAACGCCATCCCAAAAGACCCCGGGCAGCGCAGTCACCATCACGCCGACGTTTAATGTGCCTTCGGTTCAATATTATTCACAGAGCGGCGACACCCTTCCCGCACTTGCGGCACGGTTTAACACGAACGAGTCGGAGATCCGAAGTGATACGGCCCTGCCACAACAGGCCATGATCCCCGCCAATACCCTGCTGGTCATACCGGATCGCATCCAGGATCAAACCACGCCCAATATCCAGGTCATTCCCGATAACGAACTGGTATTCTCGGCCACTGCGATCGATTTTGATATTTCCGCTTATGTAGCCAAAGCCGGTGGAGATCTCAGCACCTACCGTGAATACCTTGGTTCCACGGGCTGGACGACCGGTGCGGAGGAGATAAAGCGCGCGGCCTATGAAAACTCCATCAACCCGCGGCTGCTGCTGGCCGTCCTCGATTACGAAAGCGGCCGGGTGCATGGCCAGCCTGTGGACTCACTGCATACGGATTATCCCATGGGGTTTGTTGACCCGCTCTATAAAGGCATGTTCAGCCAGATCGTGTGGGCCGTAAATCAACTATCCATCGGATATTATGGCTGGCGCACGGGAACGTTGACAGAACTTAAGTTCATCGACGGTACCAGTCTGCGCATCGATCCCCGCCTGAATGCCGGTACCGTTGCGGTCCAATATTTATTTTCCCAGGAACACAGCCAGTCTCAATGGTCGCGGATCATCGATCCCAACAACGGCTTCCCGGCCCTGTACAACCAAATGTTCGGTGATGTCTGGGCGCGCGGCGGCAAAATCGAACCGATCTTTCCGCCGGGTCTTACACAACCTCAACTCTCGCTGCCCTTCCAGCCCAAGGTTGAATGGAGCTTTACCGGAGGACCCCATGGCGCCTGGGAACATGATGGTTCACTGGCTGCGATCGACTTCGCGCCATCCACCGACCACGGCGGATGCGCCCTGACGCCAACCTGGATCACCGCCGCCGCATCCGGCTTGATCGTTCGTTCGGGAAATGGTGTGGTCGTTGAGGACCTGGACGGCGATGGGTATGAACAAACCGGTTGGGACCTGCTGTATCTGCATGTAGCTGCCCTGGATCGCGTTCCGGTTGGAACATGGGTGCAAAAGAACGATCACATCGGTCATGCCTCCTGCGAAGGCGGGATCGCCACCGGAACACATTTGCATTTCGCCCGCAAATATAACGGCGAGTGGATCGCTGCAGATGGACCGATCCCGTTCGAGCTCAATGGCTGGACAGTTCATCAAGGTTTAAAGCCCTACGCGGGCACCCTGACCAATGGCACCCGGACAATTATCGCCGACCCGGTCGGCCAGGCCAAGTCCATCATCTTCCGCGACTCGAATGATTAATAAGCGCATCCTCACGGTCCTGTTCGTCATCGAGGTCGCCCTTTCAAGCTGCAGCTTTCCCGCGCAGTCCCAGCCTCCGAACACAACAACGCCTTTTCCGGACCAGCCCGGTTCTCAACCGATCCCTCTTATGGATGTGCCGACTCCCCTGCCGATCCGTCCCGCATATAAACCGGGAGAGCAGGTCGATTATATTGCCCAGTCCGGCGATACTGTGGCGGCCCTGGCGGCACGCTTCAACACGAGCGCGGCGGAGATCATGGCAGCCAATCCCATCATCCCATCCGACGCGACCACCATGCCCCCTGGCCTGCCCATGAAGATACCGATCTATTTCAAATCATTATGGGCCAGCCCGTACAAGATCATTCCCGATGGAGCATTCATCAACGGCCCAATGCAGATCGGATTCAACACCCCGGCTTTTGTGGCTTCACAACCGGGCTGGCTGAAAGGTTATTCGGCTTATGCCGGAAGCGGCCCAAAGCTCACCGGTGCCGAGATCGTTGATTACGTGTCCACGAACTGGAGCGTAAGCCCGCGCTTGCTGCTGGCCCTGCTTGAATATCGGACAGGTGCACTTTCAAAACCACAGGCGCCGACAGATCCTTATATGCTTGGATATCAACAGACTTATTACGAAGGCTTATATTTGCAGTTGGTGCTGGCGGCCAATACTTTTAATAACGGGTACTATGGTTGGCGTGCCGGCAAGCTCACTGAATTTGACCTGCCCGATGGGACCATCATCCGCCCGGACCCCTGGCAGAACGCCGCCTCGGTCGGAATTCAATACTTTTTTTCGAGATTCCAAAATAACCCGGATTACGACCGGTCAACCGGTCCATCGGGCCTGATACAAACTTACAGGTCCCTATTCGGCGATCCATGGGCAAATGCGATCGACCCGATCCCGGGGAGTCTGAAGCAACCCGCTTTGCGACTGCCTTTCCCGGATGGACAGCTCTGGACCTTCACCGGTGGACCGCATACCGGCTGGGGTGTGGGCGATCCGTTTGCCGCGATCGACTTCGCCCCGCCCTCGGAACATCATGGTTGTTTTACAGCTGACCCGCAGAATTTCTCCGTGGCAATGTCAGACGGACTTGTCATCCGTTCAGGGCCGGACGGAATAGCCGTGGACCTGGATGGTGATGGCGATGAACGGACCGGTTGGGTGATCTTCTACCTTCATCTGGCCGCAGATACCCGCGCACCGCTTGGCAGGCAATTACACGCCGGGGATTTTATTGGCTTCCCATCCTGTCAGGGCGGCGAGGCAACAGGGACACATGTGCATATCGCCCGGAAATACAACGGCGAATGGATATTGGCCGACGGCCCTCTGGCTTTTAATATGCAGGATTGGATCACACACAGCACCGGAGTCGCATATAAAGGCACACTGACACGCGGCGGCGAGATCGTCACCGCCTGCGATTGCTCTGATGCAGCCAGCCAGATCAGATCAGACCCCAAACCGTAAGGAGCCTTGAACAAAAAGACGACCGTTCATCGGTCGTCTTTTTGTTCGGTTATCGATCAGTGCTGCCAACCCGCCTGTTTGACCAGGCGGATTTCTCCGCCCACATCTTCATGGATCGAATAACGGATTTCGATCGGGAAAGCCTTGCTGAGCATGGCATGCACGGGGCAATATTTGGTCATGGAGAGTTCTATGGCCCGGACAAGCGCCGATTCATCCAGCTTGTGACCGACGACAACATATTCCAAAATGGCCTTTGTGATCACTTTGGGATAATCCGTCGACCGGTCCGCATGGACCTTAACATCGAAACTCGTTACATCCTGCTGCTTCTTGACCAGGATGGCGATCACATCCATGGCGGTGCAGCCCGCCAGGGAGATGGCCACCATCTCCACCGGCCCGGCACCGGTCTCAGGACCTGAATGGCTGTCCAACTTAATTTCAAACCCGCTGTCCGCCACTCCCACGAACGATAGTTCCTTTTGCCAGCTTACTTTTGCTTCCATTATGATCACTCCTTGATGATCGGGGCTATAAACTTTTCAAGATTTCCAGTACTGATCGCTCCCACCCACGCCAATCTTACCCTGCCATTGCGGTCTATCACGTATGAACTCGGCAGATTGGGGGTTTTAAAGACATGGTCGGTGGCCTGGTAGGTTGGGTCGAGCCATACAGGGAACGTCAGTCCGTAATCCTTAACAAAGGCGGCCACGTCGGCGGTCGGGTCGCCATCTTCCACCGCAATGACGATGAACCCCGCATCTCTATACTTCGAATAAAAAGCCTGCAAATTCGGCATCTCCGCCTTGCAGGGCGGGCACCATGTGGCCCACAAATTAACCAGAACCACCTGGCCGCGATAATCGGATAAGGAACGTTGGATGCCTCCCATATCATATAACGTTAACGCAGGCGCTTCATACTGCACTTGAGCCGGGACGGATGAAAAGTCCGATGCCGCCGCCGGATCACTACCGGTGCCCGGCTGGCCGGGTGGCAGGAAAAAATATGCGGTTACACCCAGCAGGATCAAACCGATACCGCTGACTGCAAGACCAAGCACACGGAATGAAATTTTCCTCACAATATACAATCTCTCTTTCGGTTACCCGCAAGGGCTGCCATAATAGGTCATCGCCGGTATTCAGGTTTCGGCAGGTCACAGTATAACGCGAGATAATGATCGGCGGTTCGAAAAGGGGATTAATGTCAGTGCTTTCAGGAAGGATATTACTTGGAAACCGCCTTCAGGCTGCGATACCATGCAATAGATGTTGAAAACCGTCGTTAATAACCCCTTTTTAAAAGACCTGCCCCAGGAACAATTCAACCTGCTCGCGCCTCTGTTCATGCCTTTTGCTGCATTTCAAAATACAGTCATCTTCGAACAAGGCGACCGGGCTGAGTATTTATATCTCATTTTGGGCGGGACGGTTTCGATTCAATACAAACCTTATGATGGACCGAAGATCTTGATCACCCACCTGCATGCCGGGGATGTTTTCGGCTGGTCCTCCGTTATCGGCGAAGCAACCTATACTTCGAGTGTGGTCAGTACAGGTCCGCTGGACGCCGTTCGCATTCGCGGCGCGGAGTTACGGGATTTGTGTTTAAAACATCCCGAAGCCGGCTGTGCCATTCTTGAGAAATTAGCCGAGGTGGTCTCACCACGCTGGAAGAACGCCAAGGATCAGATCAAGGAAATGCTTCAGAACAAAATAAAATAACAGACAAAAAGTGCCCCTGCCGTATACGCAGGGGCACTTTACTTAGACACCCAAAATTCATTGGCGGCGCACAAATCTATAGATCAGCATTAACCCGGCCAGGATAAGGACCACGGGCCAAATGTAATTTAGCGCCCCCGCAAAGGAAGTCCCGATCACCGCCCCCATCACCAACAGGATGATACCGGGAATATAGGCCCATTGCATCGAAGCCAGCACGGCCACCAGCAAAAAGGTCAGACCCAGGCCCAGGAAGAAGAAACCGCCTGTTTCCGGAACGCCGTAAATTTCGCCCAATACAGATGTAATTCCAAGCGTCAGCAGAACGCCGCCGGGGATCAATGCCCACCAACGTTCCTGCCGTGCGGTGAAATAAACTGCGAAGAAACCGAGGCCGAGGAAGCCAAGGAAGAACAAGCCCGTCCAGTTTCCAAGTATGCCGGGCAAAATATTATCCGCGCCGATGCCGATCAGTGCAAAGCCGGGTATGGCCGCCCACCACTCACCGCTGGCGTTGGTTGCAAATCGATACAGGAAATAAGCCCCTCCTGCCAGGAAAACCACGCCCCAGAAGAGCTCGGATGCGCCATGGAAGATGCCGATGCGCTCCAGCAGCATTAATACACCCAGCAATATCAGCGCTGCGCCCAAAACAATACGAAAATCAAGACGTTTCATGGCTGCTCCTAATATATTTTTATGGAGGTTGCGCCGCCGTCCACCGTGACTTCAGCGCGGTATTGCGCCCCATCATAATCTGAGGATTGATAGATGCCGCTCTCCCGGCGTGGGAAACGGGTCTCATCAATGTTCAGCGAACCAATGCTTTTTGTGCGGAAACGCATTGCCACGCCTTGGGGCACATGCAGTTCAATATTGGCGGCACCGGCTTCAATATCCAACAGCGAGTTCGCGACTCGTGCCGGCAGCGTCAGGTTGAGATTGCTTGCGCCGCCTTCGAAGGAGAAATGGGTCACATGCAGATCGGACAGGTCAATATCGAGACGGCTGGCTCCGGCATCCAAATCGATGATCGTTGGCAGGTCCTGGTCCAGGCGATATTGCCAGACGCCGCCCTCCGGTCCGATGAAGGGAATAAAGCTGGGTCCCGCATCGATCTTGACTTCAAGCTTGTCCCCGTTCAATCGGGAGGATAGATTCATCCCGGTACCGGCTGCACCCGTCAAAAAATCACCGGCATTCGCACCCGAACGCAGTTCGATATGACCCACGCCGTGGTTGATCGTAAGAAGGGCTTCCTTTGCACCCTGCAATGGAACGGAAAACTTCTCGGCATGTTCATAATTGCCGCGTTTGATGAGGCCGCCCAGCAGGATCCAGACACCAAACCCGATAACGACGAACGGCCAGAACCAGCCAAAGACATCGCCGGTTATGAAACCTGCCGTCTTGAGCAGGAACAGCACCCCGAGAACAACAAGCAGACTTCCCCAAAAGATCTCTCCACGACGCATTTCAACCTCCCGACTTGCGCGAGCGCATCAGCCCGCGCCCAATTACATACAACCCAAGGAAGATAAGCAGGGCAGACGGTCCGTAATCGCCAAGGAAATTCAGGCGCTTAAAAAGTGCGGCAAAAATAAGGAACAGCACCGCACTGATAACCAGCAGGTTGATCCCGCGCCCCAGGTTGTAACGCGTATCATCACCGAACAGTCCCGCCAGGATCGTGCCAAAGCCTGTAAAACCGGGGATCAACGTCCACAGGAATTCCCATGACGACCAATCTTTGGACAGGTTTTGATAGTAAAGAATTCCACCGATACCGGCCACGATCGAAGCCGGTATCGCCATGCGCGGCGCGCCGGTAAGCAAGCCGATGAGCAGGATCAACACCCCCGCACCGACCACGTAAAAGGGCCACTCAAATTGAATGTCAACCCAGGCTTTCAAGGCCGGGACCTGCCGCACAACCACAAACCATGCGCCCGCCAGGATCAACAGGATGCCGAGGATCAATTGTGTTCGATTCTCCTTGTTCATCGCATTCTCCTCATTGAGATCTATAAGTTCAGTGTATAACAAATTCGGGCTTTCGCCAAGTTTCTCCTGTTGGTCTACGCAGAAAATCCTGTGGCGTTGCAGGGCCTGGAATTTATCCCCGGGAACACAGGCTGGACAACGCCAGCCATTCGCCATTTGCCTTCGGATGCCCGGCCGCCTTCAATTTTCCGTCCTCGATCAACCGCGCCAGGGAGCGTGATGTTAATTCGCCCTTCCAGCCGAACAGTTTGTTCACATCACGCACTTGCGCCGCGCCGACGGATGCGAAATAAAGTTCGAGCAATTTCGCGCGCGCATCCGCCTCACCAATGCGCCGCGCCTGTTCGGGCAGCTCCGGGAAAAACCGCGCAGTGATCTGATAAATAAAGGCATATTTCCACGCACCGGCCGGGGCAATTCCAACCGGCAGGATCTTAAAATCCCTTTGCAGATCCTCCAGCGCCCTGTTCCATTGCGATTCCTTTGCGCTGGTCATATGGGCAGCCTTGCGCAGCGAGATCGAATCCAGCGGGCCTTCCTTTAACAGGACTTCATAAATATTCCTGGCGGCCTGTGTCAGGCGACCCTCCTGGTAGGCGATCAAATGATCCTCCTCAGGGGAGCCATAATTATCCGATAGCGCGTAAAAATAAGGGGCGACCTCCAGCGAGATCATCGTTGCTTTGCGCCGCAGGATCTTGGCGTAATACCAAAGGCGCCTGGGAAGCGCATCGTCCTTCCAACCCCAGGTCACGTGACCGGGGTCGTCATGTTCATTTGGGACCGGCCGGTCGCCTGCAACCGTGGCCCATAGACTGGGCATCTCGATCCCTTTGATCGGCCAAAAGAATACGAAGCCGCGCCGGTTGACAAAGGTTACGGCCTGGGCCTGGGAGGAGATCGGCCTGGCGGGCGGCAGATGAAAAGTGCGCGCACGATGCGCTTTAAGTTTATTTAAGTCCAGGATTGGCATGCCGCCAATTGTAGCGTAAACTTTTTCTGTTATGTTAGACTCTGAGTATGAATCCCGAAGTACGCGTCTTCAAGGATATTGAATTTCTCAGCCGGGCCGCGGCGCAGCTCTTCGTCGAACAGGCCGGACAAGCCGTCAGCGAAAGCCGCCAATTTCTGGTGGCGCTCAATGGAGGCAGCACACCGGTCAGATTGTTTCAATTGCTGGCCGGCGATTATCGCGAAAAAACGGATTGGGGCAGGGTCCATGTTTTCTGGGGCGATGAACGCTGCGTTCCAGCGGGCGACAGGGAATCAAGTTATGGGCAGGCACGGGAACTTTTGCTGGGCCATATCCCCATTCCAGACTCGAACGTGCACCGCGTCCAGACCGAACTCGGGCCGGAGGCCGCGGCAAAAGATTATGCCCGCACTTTGGGCCGTTTCGCCCAACCTCCGC
>Ga0315268_10007278_pt1 | contig 11664 bp, 23 predicted proteins | sample C1_top_MG_FD_204535 | JGI IMG/M metagenome (GOLD analysis project Ga0315268, IMG submission 204535) | Sediment microbial communities from Yellowstone Lake, YNP, Wyoming, USA - C1_top | ecosystem: Environmental > Aquatic > Freshwater > Lake > Sediment | place: USA: Wyoming | collected 2017-08-01 | reverse complement strand
AGTAAATGCATATCCTAGATGCATCCTAGATAAATATCCTAGATAAAATTAAGCTGACATGAGACATAAAAGTTATGCAAAACTTTTTTTGTGCATATTGGTTTTTAGTTATGCATAGGGTTATGCATATCGTAGGCTATGCATAAAGGGAATATAGGGCTATCCTTTCATGTGTTATGTTCTATATGGCTTAAATCTTTCCAGAAGGGCTATTTTATGCATAACTCCTTAAGCAATAGGAATATGAAAGAGAACAAAACGCCTTTTACAGCCTTCTAAAACCTTATGCAAAATCAAAAAAGGAGAAAACAAAAAATTGTGTGTGACTTATGCTTTCAATGACCTGCCATTAATGCGAAACGATTAAGTTTAAAGAAAGACATGCATTTGCGATGTAATAGTTTATGACAGTAATAAGTGCCTTCACCTTTCTTGACAGCTTCATGGCAATAGAAACATTTCTTCATTTCTTTGCCAACCTCTCAAGAAATTCAAGTTGCTTTTTAACTCTCCATCGACATAAGCCACATAGATTTTCTTTCGCATTAAGTCGAGTATTTCCACACACTTCGCATCTTTTCTTCTTACTCATTTTTCTATTACTCTCTTTTTTTTACCGCAGATAGAACATTTCTTTATTGTCACAATAGAGCTTAAATTAACACCAAAATCCCCACCTACTTTAATCCATTGATGTTTATGTTTGCTCATTTTTCTATTCATCCCTTACATCACTATCTTTTGGTTCGTATTCATCGTGATTATCGTAATTTCGTAAACAATTTTTACAGTTCTTTCCATAATTTTTACAGTTCTCTTCATAATCACAGTAATCATCCCAATTAAAGTAATCAACGTTACTATATCTTTTCTCTTTTGCTTCTTTGCTCATTTTTCTATTTCACCATAATAGCCATAGACCTGCGTCAATTCCTTGATATCTCTCAAATTCATTCTAATCCTATTATAAGAAATATAGAAGGCTATTGAAAGACCAATTAGCATTATCATTTTTCTAAGCACCACCTAATATTTTGAACAGCCATAAACAACGTTTTCAACTCTACGGAATTGTAATAAAAGCACTTCTACGAAATCCTCTAGCTCTTTTAAACTATGGAAGTAAATGCTTACGGTACTAGGGCTTTCGTTCAACTGCAAAATATAATAATGTTCGCCTTTCTCCTTTGTTTTACCGTGAATTATTCGTATCGAAGTAAAACCATTAATATAAGACATGTAGATATCCAATCAATACCACGACTGTAAGCTGTCAACGAAAACCATAGGCTTTTTATAGCCACATTTATGGCAAACCCAAACTAGCTTAGCGCCATCTAAAAGCCTTACAAGTATAAGCTCCATGTCAGAACCACAAACTTCACATTTCATTTACGCCAAGACCTCTTTAACCTCTCTTTTCTAAACCACAATTCAACCACGAATATAAGGATAACCCCGCACACAATCCAACAATAAACTGCTAGCCATAACGTTAATTCGTCAATCAACAATCATCATCTTCTTCGTCATCGAATTTTTCATCCCAATATTCACATTCAGTACAATCCCCAGAACATTCATCATCATAAATTAGCGGTGCGTCACAACCCATCTTTATCAACCTCATAGATTGGACAATTCAAAGTTTACCACGCTTGGACAATTCCTTAATTTTAAGGTTTAAGTCTATGCTTTCAATTATAAGCGCCTCTCTTTCTTCTTTGGTTAATTTATCCCATTCCCTATTAATTTTCTGGGATATTTCTAGTCTCCTGCTCATGAGCTTTAAAATTTCGTTGTTGTCTTTCATCTCAGAAGAACCCCGAGAATTTGCTAAGTTTCTCGCTTACATCTTCCCATATAGAGCTAAACATCAGATAGTGTTTGTTAGCAGTTCCGATATCTTTCCAACCCACATTAAGCCTAATTGCACGTTCTAAAGGAATACCTGCTCGCACAAGATAGCTTACGTAAACCTTTCTTAGGTCGTGAAGTTTAAGCTCTGTCACATTATTTTCTATGCACGCTTGCCTTAGCAGTTGCCCCGCTCTACTTGGCTCGATTGAAATAACCCAGTCTCCTTTCTTCAACGCCCATTTTCTAACATAGTTGTTAACAATATTCACAAGCATGGGGGGTTTAAAGTTAATATCCCATTCTTCTTCTTTCTTTTCGTAAACATGCCAGACGAAATCTTTTTCCAACACTTGTAGAAAACTTTTTCCTTCGGCTATACGTGAACCCCATAAGCCCTGTTCAAATTGACGCTTCCCCGTTCTTATCCCAGTCATGGCTTTAACGTTCACGATAAAGTTGATTTCGTCCTTTTCTCTTTCATCTTTAGCGTTGTTTATTGCACTAGCCAATATTTTTTTAAATAGGCTTGGAAATTCGGGGCTTGACAGTATAGCTAAAGTTCTAGGCTCAGCTTTAAGAGTCATGGTTAAGCCTGATATAGCCTTAAGCGGGGGGCTTATCATACGCATGGCGCAAACACTATTAAAACGGCTTTTTTCTGTTACTTTAGTAAGAATAAAGTTTACTTCCTTTTCTGTCCAATTGTTAGGGTTCGTTCTACCGAGCATCTCCCATATTCCCGTGGCTAAGCTGATGCGCCTTCTAAGGTTGTAAAGATATTTAGGCTTGTTTTTACTACGTGCATAGCCTCTATTACAATAATCCACAATCCACGGATATGGGCTTTGAAATTCTATTCCACCGTCGGGCTTCTCTACAATTTTAAGTAGATATTTCACTTCCTTTATTTGCGCTATATAGTTTTTGTAGTTTTCATATTCCGCTTGATTTTGTGGGAAAATAGTATCATGGTATTTAGCAAGTTGGCGGGATAAGGTTTCCTGCCCGACTGGAAGATTTAGTTTTTGCACTATTTGGCTTTGGCTTAACCTTTCAGTTTCGGGGGCTTCATAATAGTAATAATAGCTTTCGTAGATTTCGCTTATGCTTATCTTAGGGGGTCTAGGCAACGTTTTTAACCTCTAGCTTTCTAATTTGAATTTCCCCACATCTTTCGCATTCGTGAATAGAGTAAATCTTTTTTCTTACCTTTCTTATACCTTTAAAAGCCCATTTATGAAAGATAAAACCGTTTTCGCATTCACTCATTTTTAACAACCCCGCTTGGCATATATTCTTTGCACCATAATAAGGCTAGCACTTCCTCGCTTAGTGTGTGGTTATGTGGACAGCTTATATTTTTACATTTAACAACTTTTTTATTACGCATATCCTAAGGTATTATGCATAACTATATAAATGTTAATGTCAAAAAAATGAAGCCACATAAAATAAAGCCTATGGCAAACTCTAGCATATCCCCCAGTTTATTATGTATATCTTCCTGCTCTCTCGCTTCATAGACTAGGAAGAAGGCTAAAAGCAATAGCCCCACATTGCCAAGTAAATAAGTCCAAAATCCAAGTAAAAAATGGAAAACGCTATTTTTATCGTCGAATAGAGGAATATCCTTTAAAATCATGCTTTACAGCTTCATTAGGTTTATAGCTAAGTTTATTCTTCTTTTCGTCGTTGTATTTAGACCTTTATAGAAGTCTGTTCTACGCAATTTTAAAAGCGCACTTCTTTTAATTTTCCCCTGTCTGTCGAAGGGGCTTTCTTTTATCGCTCCTATAATCTTACGTTCGTTCTTACGTAACCATGAAGTTAAAGCCCCCTCTTTCTTAACCGCTCTTTGTATCCAATATTTCTTATTTCTTCTTCTAGCCAAGTAAACCACCACGCCAAGCGTATATGTAATATAGGAGAAAACCAAAGCCTGCCCCTAGTAAAGCGGTTTCTGGGCTTTTAAAAATGCCACCTAAGAGTATTGAAAGGGCAATAGATAAGATAAGGCTAAGTGTAAGGTCTTTTTTAACATTTTCAACATCCCCTTTTTCAACTACAAGATTTCTGGCTGTAAACGGGCTAGACAATAGGTAAGTGAAAATATGTTCTTCAGCAATAAAGCTAATTCCTATTCCTACGGCATCTTTAAGTTCCATAGTTAACCCTCTTTCTTTTTCCCTTTATCTATTACGAAAGCTAAGAATAATAGAACAGCTAAGGCTAGGATAATATAGGGGATATAGGGTTTTACGCTTTCAAATATGCTTTTTTCTTCGGTTGGCGTCGTTGCCTTCGTTGAAATGGTGGTTTCAACTCCACCGCCACCTGAGGCTAAAGTTGTTGTTGTAGTCGTTGGCGTTGTTGTAGTCGTTGTGGTTGGCGTCGTGGTTGTGGTCGTCGTCGTTGTTGGTGTTGTTGTCGTCGTCGGGGGGGTATAGGTTAAATATACGCTAAAGCCTGACATGGTTGAAGGTTCGATTATTTTTTCTCCACCGCTTAAGTTGTATCCACCTGAAATCTTGGTTACTCTGGCGTTTCCGTTGTTTGTGCATGCTGTAATATCTGGGTTTAAAATATCTATTCCATTCGTGCCTTTAATCATAGGTAAAAGATAGCTTTCGCTTGCGCTTCTAGTTGTGAAAGTTCTACTTCCCAAGAGCGTTGAATTGGTGTAATAGTTTACGTTTATCGATATTGTCACGATTTCTTTGTCTATGAATGCTAAAACATCTAAGCCTCTTTCTATCCACTCAACCATAATATCACCGCTACAACTACTATAAGGGCAAATATAAAAAGAATTTGTGTCGTTGTCGAAGTCGTCGTCTTAACTGGGGTTTTTGTTGTTGGCATCGTGGGGGTTGTGGGCTTAGGTGTCTTAGGCTGTTCAACTGGCAATAGGTCTAAATAAACGGTTGCGTCAGTTTTGAAGTCCACGAAAACGCTATAACTTTTTTGTGAACCAAATTCTGCATGGGCTAAATACATGCTTGGGCTATATGGCATTACTATTTTAACTTGCCCGCTTGCGTCAGATATCCCGCTTTCGTAAACGTTTATTTCCCATGTATCCATAACTTTAACAGTTGCACCTTTCACGGGCTTAAGATATTCATCTCTCACTATGAACGTGATTGTTGAATAATATTCTTGGCTTGCCATCTACTGTTTCAGCCCCCTGTAATATGCAAACTGGGTTAAGAATGCTAAGCCAAAACCTTTAAGGGCATTTAGAAGATTGTTAACGTCTAAACTTCCGTTCCATGTGCTAAAGAACACTATTCCCCCCACTATGGCGCTATCGACTACCATGTCTGAAATTTTTTTCTCTTCGGTTGTCGTTTTTTCGTTGTTTCCAACTGCAAAAATGTGAAAATCAAGCATTTATGTAACCACTCCTTTAACTTCTTTCACAACTTCTTTGACTACTTCAACGGGGGCTTTATGAAGTAAACGACTGGCTAAATAGATTATCAACGCTATAACTATCAACGCTATAATAAGCCAGATATACCATGGTAATTCTGGGATTTTAAAAGGTTCTTCTTCAACTATGTTATCAGCTTCAACTCTTAGAACCACGTAAGCATGCCCCGCATTTTCCCATGGGAAGCTCTGGGGGTTGTCATATTGTAATTCTACCACGTTAGCGCCTTCTTCGATTGTATCTTCGGTTACGTCCATCGAACCCGTGGGGGCTTTGCTTACCTCTTGCCCGTTAAAGCGTATTGATTTAAAGCCACCTGTTATAAACTGGCGTATTGTAACGTCCCATTCTAAGATAGCTTTCTTTAGATTGGACACATGAATGGTTTTTGTTTTGCTTACAGTTGTCCTGCCAACTGGTAAATCTTCGTTGAAAAATTGTATAACATAAGTTGCCATCTTCATCCACCTTTAAGAGTTTTGAAAGGTGACACTCTCCTTTCTCCTTCTAAGCTCGTAGTTGGTTACTCCATTCATGCCCGTGAAAACAACCCATTCTTTTCTTCTTCTATTTTCTTTTGTTGCACCTAATCCGTTGCTATTGTTGCCGTTTATGAAAATAGGATATTCAATTTTACGCCTTAGTTCAATTATTGCGTCGTTTACGAATTTAGCGGTTGAATAATAGTATTTCATAACCGTGTTGTAAATACTGGGGATAAGTGACATTTAGCCCACCACCAACCAATAAACCACATCCCCAATAGCGCCTGTAACATAAGGTTGGCTTTCTTTACTGACTGGAATAGCGATAGCGTCATTAGAATCTAGGGGATAGCCGTCCCCTATGCTTACGCTACTGTCACCTAAGTAAACCGTCCCCGAGTTGCTACTGCTAGCTCTTACCACAATTTGATTGCATGTAACGTTATCGGGAAGAATATATTGGGGTTGTGTTTGAATAACCCTTTTCTTAGCTACAATATGGCTATATCCCTTAGCTTGCGTCAAAAGTAAAGAGGGAAAGGTTACTTCAACCTTCCCCCCTTCAACGATAGTCTTAGTTTCACTAGAAGGCGCATATATAGGAATTTTTCTACCGTCACGGGCTATAATCCAACCTATGACTATTCCCATTCCAAGCTCTAAAGCCATCTAGGTCACTACTCGAAAGCGAACTTCAACATCCAGTTTACAGTAAAGGGGTTACTTGTGTTAATGGTTTGAGCGGTGAAATCTCCATCAGCTACCGAAAGCCTGCTAACAAAATTTTGCGAAGTTGTCATGCCTGTCGAACCAAAAGTTTGTAGAGTTGTGTTCACTTTCAAATATAATCCAACTTCGCCAACTGTCCCGCTAACCGTCCCTGCGTTCCACGTGCCAATATAAAGAACATAAGTGTAGCTAGTCCCGTTATATGCGCTACCGCTTTGACTATTCGGTTTTGTTCCTATACCTGTTCCAATAGGTGCAACAAGTGAGGTCATGTTAACCGTTGTTGCCGTGGTTGTGTCTGTTCCTAAAACCATCGTGCCATTGTTGAAAGGGGACGTCGTCCAACCGCCAGCTGGGTAATCGGAAGATGAGGAAGCTTGGCTTATTGCAAATAGATTAACAATACCTATTAGTCCGTTGCCTACGAAATGGTTTCTGAACCATCTTGTCTTTTTGCCACCGTTTTCAAATTGCACATATCCACGGATTTTTATTTCATCTATGGCTTTGTTGTCGATTTTTTTAGGTTTCAGTTTAGCGATTATGTTGTTTAGGCTTGGGATTTCAAATTTTCGGAAGATATATTCTTTCTCCATTTATATCACACTCCACCATGTAAGCGAAGGATATAAGTTCTGTAATGTTGAGCTGACCGTGATTTCTTTCGTGGCTAAGGGGCTTAAGCTCTTGTCGAATATGCCAAAATATCCTTTTCCCGCTACATTTTCGCCTACGTAATAGTTTCCGCTTGCAGTTGCGTAGCTTGCTGTAAACTTATCTCTATCTGGTGACCAATAGACATAGTTTCCTTTCATGACGCCCACGATATAGTCTTTTCCAACCTGAAGCCCTGAAGCGTCCCATTTTATAACTTCTCCTACGTTGTAGTTGCTTTTATCGGTTGCTATACTTTCATGTGTTGGCGTCGGTGGAGTTGTCGGTGTTGTCGTGGTTGTTGTGGTTGTTGTAGTGGTCTCTTTTAAGCCTAAAAGTTTCGCTATTTCATCTTTGGTTTTCTGGGGGATTATGAACCATAAAACTAAGGCTACTGCAAAAATTCCTATTACCACTAATAGGATTTTCTCTATCGTTGTCATCTTTTATCCACTTAGTCTATGGTGTGGAATACTCTCACGTTTTCGCCAGTTGAATATGTAGCCACCAACTTCGTGACGTCAGTCTTAAAGAAAGGTGCATGTGGTATAGCCACCAAGCCAGTTTTATGTGTGTAGTCGGAATATAGAGAGCCTTCTAACGCCACCAATTCTGAAGGCGTCACGTTGTCAAATTCGGTAGCGCCTGCACTAGAAAAGACAAGTTTCGTAACGTAGCTTTGCAAGTTTGCGCTAAAAAGCCCCGTGGCTGTTATCTTCACGCCATTAGGCAAGAATTTTTCGATATTGTTGTCTCCGCTTGCTATACCTGTAACGTTGTATATTTTGGTTTTAATACTGGGTTGTCCTGCTATATGGTCTTGGTAAACTGCTCCTACTGAAAGCGTTACGTTGCTTGCTCCAGTTCCTACGGTTGAAAGAATACCTGAAAGAGTGTTAAAGGTTACGCTTAGACTTGCAGGTTGGTCGTCGGTTGAAATATAGCACGGTAAGAAAACGTTCCCACTTCCGTCCCCGTTTGTGTCTAAGGCTAGGTTAGATATTGCCTTAGCGTTTGTGCCTCTTAGTCTCATGTTAAGCATGTTTCCTGCTAGTTCTATGTCATGTTTTCCGTAAGATATGTTTGAAAAGTCTAGGACGCTATCTGACGCTTTGTTTTTCACCGTGAATTTGCTTAAAACGTTCCATGCACATGCGCCTGAGCCTAAAACTCCCGTGCCTAGAGTTGTGTCCACCGCTAGGTTTATCGTGAAGCCTACTATGTCACCGTAGGCTTTTATGGTTTCTTCAGCTTGCGCCTGCTCTGCGCCTGATAATGCTATCGTTCCATACGATTTTACTATTGCGTATTTCATTAGTTAGTCACCTCTTACTTTGGAAGATATCCTTTCAGAAATTCGTATAGCCACATTCCAACGATTACGCCTATCACAAGGACTATGAAGTCCACTATTCTCTTATCCAATTTTTCACCTGTTAATAACGATTTAGGTTTAGTTTATTAATTTATATGTTTTGTTGTTGAAGTTTTTAGCCATTTATTAACTTATTTGTTATAGTTGTATATTAATTTATTTGATAAAATATAATTGTTTAGCGCATGGAATACAATAGTATTTTATACTTCCGTTTCCCCCTTTACTTACTATCTTCTGACCGTTTAGCGGTTTCTGGCATTTATAACATTTTAAACCATGGGCTTTATAATATTTTGAATGTGTGGCTACAAGCCTGAAAGTTGAATATTTGCTTAAATCTAATATTTTAATCATAGGAATATCATTATATTGGTTCATAAACTTGCGATATTTGATATTTCGGGCTGTAATAGTAAAAATAATAATTGGGAAGCGTTTTAATCGTTTCTTCACTACATCGAACCCACCTCTTTAAATATTGTATATCCGTGGGCAAGTCAAGCCTGAAAATAAATCTATGGTGCGAATTTGAAATAATCGCATTATGCACTTCGGCAGGTCTTTGACTAACCCCGATATATGTTATACCTTTTCCCCTTCCGACTCTCACGATTTTGCTTAATGGCGTTGGAAATCTAAATTTATTAGCGTATTCTTGGATTTCTTCAAAGGCTACTGTAAGATTATATTGGCTAAAAGCTATTTCGCAAAATTGGTTAAATTCTTCTTCGCTTCCCTCTTGTGGTCTATAAACTAGGTTTCCTAGGTAAAGGTCGGTAAGGTTTTCAACTATCGGAAAAATATCATGTTGAAGGCTGTAATCCCATATCCACATAGGTTTATTTTTTGTAAGTTGTTTAGCCAAATATTGTAATAAAGTTGATTTTCCAGTTCCACTTTGCCCAAAAATTACAATATGTTCGTCATAGGGGTTTATTTTCAGCTTCATTTTTGCCCCCTTCCTTCTTCGTTATCTTTATGAATATTAGTAAACCGTTTTCTTCCTCTTGCCATTCAACTTCTATGTTCACGTTTTTGAAAGCGTCCTTAGGTATCATGCTAGAAAGCATTTTTAAAAGCATAGGGTTAGACATGTTATCAAGCCTTCCTTAGCGGTGGTTTAAGGATATTGGGCAATAGGGGGATAATAGGTAATGCGTGAAGTATAACAGCTAAGATTAAAATTTGTATAAAGTCAACTTTAATGGTTTCAGTTTCAACTTCTATGTTGCTAAATAGTTTTGCGTCAAGTGTAGAAAGCAAGTTAATTAATTCTGGGGGGTAAACGTCCTTTTCTGTTTTCAATATAGTTTTAACCGTTGTATTAAGTGAAGAAAGTAGAGCTTTAAAATCTTCTTGGCTAAGCGATAGGAGTGTATAGGTTTTTTCTTCTTTGGGGGCTTCTTCTTCTTTGGCTTCTTCTTCTTTAGCTTCTTCTTTAGGGATTTCTTTAGGTTGTCCTTCTACTTCTAGCTCCAGTTTTCCAGTTTCAGCTTCAACTTTAGGTTTCTTAACCGCTTCTTTTTGAAGTTGTTTTATTGCGTAGATAACACTATATTCGTTTTTTGCGCCAACATAATCGGCTATCGGTTTAACAACTTCATAGGGTAATTTCTGTCCAATATCCCATAAGCCTTTATCTTTTAACGCTAAGAGTATTTTCTTTATCTTGTCTGTTATGGTTTTTCGGTCGCTTACATCTATTGTTTTCATGTAAGAGATTATAGGGTTTTCTTCGGGGGGCTTAGCTTGCTCTATTTCTTGTTTAACTTCTTCTTGCTTGGGTTCAACTTGTGGGGGTTCTTGTGGTTCTTTAACTTCTTCTTGTTTTATAATATTTTCTTCGGACATATCGTATTATCTACTCTTATGTTGTGTATTTAAGATTTTAAATTATGCGTTATTTACATGTCTTGATTATGCTATTTCATTATGCGTTATGCATTATGCAAAAAAATAAGTGAAGGCGCTTTTCAACGCCTTTTTTAATGTCTGTCTGGGTTTATCTATTTTCCTCTATCTTGTAAGAAATTGTAGCCTGATGAAGGGAAATTTTGCCATGATGGTTCTTGTGAAGGCTCTCCGAAGTCATTATATTGTCTTTTATATTTCTGCCTCTCTTTTCTTCTTTGTTCTTGTTTTAAAGCCTTTTCTTTGACAAGACATGTATTGCATGCTTTCATAAGAGCGTCAACTCTTTGTTTTGCAGGTAATTGAAGAATGTCGGGGAATACTGTCAATATTGGGCATTCGTCTATTTTGCTCCATTCTAAAACTTGCCCTGTCTCTTTGTCTTTACTTCTTGCTTTCCAATAGTAAAAGTTCCATATACACTTATTCAATATAGGTGTTGGTTGTTCTCTTGGTTCTTCTTTTTCAGCTAGGAAGTCATCTATAACTTCTATTATTGTTTTTTCCCTTTCTTGTGCTTTTTGTTTTATTTTTTGATATTGGTCTGCTCTTATGGATAAGGGTTTGTATTCTATCATATTTTCACTCGTTATTTTGCTTTTTTGTTTCTTTGACGTAATCTACTATCCAATTCACTAGGTCGTTTTCGTTTTCGCACAATTCGGCAACTAACTTTTCTATCGGTTTATGTAATGGAATTTTGTTTTCTAAACATGCCCTAAAGTATTGTGGGGGGACTTGGACATTAATTACAACCTTAGTTATTTTTTTAAAAAGTTCATCTCTTTGTTTATAATCACTCATGGGACTACGCCTCTTTCTTGTATTGGTTCGCTATGTTGTGGGAAGAAAACTATTTTTATGATGTTGCTAAATGGCAATAATTCCATGCGTCCTATTTCTTTTATTTTGAAGAAAAGCATTTTGTCGATTTTTGTTATGAAAATTTCATGTGTGCTGTCGTTGCATAAGATATTTTGTTTTTCTTTAAGAATAAAAAGAGCAGTTCCGTAGCCTTCTATTTTCTCTATATCATAGCCTATTTCTGGCATAACCTTTTAATAGGATTTAGATGGTATATATATTTTATTTTTATGCGTTATAGCCATGTCTTGATTATGGTATTTCATATTCGGTTATGCATTATGCATTATAGAATATATTGGCTATTTCATGTTTTTTTATTGTATTGTCTGGGTTCGTTGGTTAAG
>Ga0315268_10007277_pt1 | contig 11665 bp, 7 predicted proteins | sample C1_top_MG_FD_204535 | JGI IMG/M metagenome (GOLD analysis project Ga0315268, IMG submission 204535) | Sediment microbial communities from Yellowstone Lake, YNP, Wyoming, USA - C1_top | ecosystem: Environmental > Aquatic > Freshwater > Lake > Sediment | place: USA: Wyoming | collected 2017-08-01 | reverse complement strand
CATATCATCAGAGGTTCTCATTGATTACAGTAAAAGTGGCTTAAAGCTTAACGGGAATGTAAAGATGAGAGATTTCATACTCGAAGGAGAGAACAACGAATATTCCGTAGGTCCAGTTAACGGCGTAATCCCTATAGCATACGCAAAACCCGAGAATGGACAAAAAACAGTAACAATACCTTCTTTCGAACGTTCTGAATTCGACACCCTCAGTGCATACTATTCGCAGAGTCCCTTTGAGAAAGATTTTAGTAGGATAACAATCGGATCTTTTCGATACGGTTTTCGGCTGATGAAAGACATTGATATATGGATTAAACAAAAAGGTACTGTTTTGAATATCGAACGTTTTAATGGTACTATATTTGGAGGAAGGTTTCATGGTTCTGCTGTGGTCGATATGTCGAATGGCATTCGTTACAGGGCTGGTGTCCTTTTGAAGGGGCTCAGTCTGACAACCCTCTGTGAGGAAATCGAACCCATTAAAGGGTATATATCAGGAAATGTTGATGGTGTAGCACAGTTTAAAGGATTTGGGACTGGTATTTCTCAAATTATTGGTAAGGCAGATTTCTGGACTTATAGTACTGACAATGAAAAAACAAAGATAAGCAGGGAATTTTTACGGAAGATCGGAGGACCTTCTCTCAAGACATATCTTGGAGAGCGACGTTTTGACAACGGTATAATGAGCCTGTATGTACAGAATAGTTTTTTGATCTTCAAAGAGCTTGAGATATCAAATAGAAACTTTTTTGGCATTAGAGACCTTTCAATAAAGGTAATGCCTTTTAATAACAGGATTGCAATTGACCACCTCATGTGGACGATAACCGAGGCTGCTCACAGGGCTAAAGAAAAATCATAATGTGTATTCTTTCGAAAACACAATTCAAACTTACTGCAAGGAAGCCTCTCTTTTTTCGTGATGAAAAAAAGTAACGATATTTATAAGCTATGAGTATAAAAGCAGAATATAGTATCTTTACTCATTCTCGTCCTATGGAGTAAGTTTCACTACTCCATAGGACTTCCGAGGCTTTTGCCTCTTTAGTATTTAATACAATAGGCTAAAGGACTATCGGCAAAAGAAACCGTTCAGATACTATATCCTGCTATCGCGGATTTGGAGATGCTTATTTACTGAAATATATATAGTGACTGTCATGATCTCAGTTTTAAAGAAAAAGGAGGATAGTGAGATGAAAAGAAAGGTTATAGGTAGTGCTTTAGCACTGGTTTTTATTATTATTTCATGTGCGGTTATTACTGTTAACATCTATTTTCCAGAGAAAGCTGTGCAAGAGGCCTACAAGAATCTTGAGAAGGAATTGATGAAAACAGATGATAAAAAACCAGAAGGAAAACCGGAAAGTTCATTGAGATTTGAATTTATTCCATCTGCATATGCCCAGGAGGAAAACCTTGCAGATAGGATTGCGGAAATCATTAAAAAGATGCCGGATGTGGTCAATGCATATAAGGAAATGGGAGCACGGATCGCTGATACTGAGAGACTGAGGGATACCGGAGCAGTAGGAGATGGAAATAAGGGGCTACTCGTTGTAAGGGGAAAGACATTGACTCCAGATGACGAGAAGATTGCAAAAATGGAAAATGAAGACAGAAAGACTGTTATGAAAGGAATGGCAAAGGCAATAATAAGGATAAACAGGGTACCTGAGAATGAAGAAAATCTCAAACAAGTAATGCCCCAGGCTATTGAGCAGTTTGCATCAATACGGCGGGATTCTGCAAAAAAAGGGTGGTGGATTCAAGATACTAACGGTAACTGGACGAAGAAATAAATATCCATATTAAGGGAGTGAAAGATGGAAAAAGAGAAGTTATCGAGGAAGATAAGTTTTCTCAGGGCAGGTTGGTGGATAATACACTGTATAGGAATAACCATAGTCTATGCACTTGGCCACATTCTCTGGAGGTAACATGCTCAAATACTTTATGAGATATAAACCTGGATGGTGGATCCTTCATGTTGTTGTTATCGGGCTGACTTTTTACATAGGCCACATGGTGAATTTTAAATTTTAGGTGCCTTATGAAGAAAAGCTCGTTATTAATTGCATTATTCTTATTAGCTGTATCAGGGTTAATGCTGCATTACAGGATTCATAACTTTATGATTGATGACAAGTCACACCCAGGTGCTTTTATATTCGATGGCACACGGTTCCTTGCCACTCTATTCCCATTATTAGACGTTGTACTGGTAACCGCCCTTTTTATGTCACGAAAGACAGTGGTGTATGGTTATCTCCTCAATGGTCTCATCGTTATTTATGGAACGATATTCATGGCCCATTTCAGCATCTCGGAGATGATAGCAAAGTCTATCCCCCTTTATTCTATACTTTTGAAGTCAACCCTGCCGGATATAGGAATAGCTTGGGTCGATTTCTTTGTCGGCAAAGCTCTTTATGATCTGTATATGAAGGGAACAAGTTAGAACTTCTATTTTTATCTGTGACAATGTTTTCTTAGCTCTCTGGAATATTTCCTAAAATGAACAATTAAAAATCAGCAGTAAGGATTGCAGAGAACACATAATAGTTAACAGGATGCAAAGGATTTGCCTCTTTATGAAAAGGGATGGGAAATATAATCCAAAAGAGACCTGTACCCCTTCATCTTGCTCAACGGTAGAAAATTCGGACGGAACTTTAATAAGATTTGTTCCTTGCCATCGTGAGAAAGCTTGTAAATCTTAACCTTTCCTGAGACAACAATAAAGAAAGCGGTAGCCTCTAATCCTTCAGAAAATATCTGTTCTCCTTTATTCACTTTCTTTAAAGAAAAAGAAATAGAAGCTTCAAGAAGTTCTATCTCTTTTTCAGTGAAAGAAGTAAACAAAAATATTCCTGAAAGAAATCTGCGCATATCCATCTTCGATTTCATTTTATACGATTCTGATTTATATCGAAAGGATAACGGGAATCGAAATTGATATTTCTTATAGCAAAGAGTAAGAATATCTTATGAACTTTGGTGAAATCATCGCTTTGAGAAAGGCATTTGCTTCTGTACGAGACAGGCAAGAAAAGAATATCCCGCTTGATTTTGATGGGAAGAAGAAAAGGCTGAAGGCTGTGCGAGAATCGTCAGTCGGAAATGAGAAACTGCTATCACAGGCAATAAAGAAAATAGAAAGAAACAGCATCAAAGTCTTCAGAGCAGAGAGCAAAGATGAAGCTCTAAAGATCATTATTCAAGAAATAGGCAGTGAGAGACTTGTCGTTAAGTCAAAATCAAATGTGACAAAGGAGATTGAACTCACTTCTGCATTACAATCACAGGGGATAGAGGTTATAGAGACAGATATCGGTGACAGGATACTTCAGATTTTAAAATGTAAGCCTTCTCACCCAACAGGTCCCGTAGCACATCTGTCAGCAAAGGCGATAGCTGAAGGACTTTCTAAATTCTACGGGGAAAATATAAGCGAAGACCCTGAGGATATTGTCAGGTTTGTCAGAGATGGAATAAGAAATTATATCGAAAAGGCTAATATAGGCATAACAGGTGCGAATGCAATTACCGCAGAGGAAGGCTCGATAGTGCTTGCCCATAATGAAGGTAACATATTTGAGGTAATACGCAAGAAAAAACATATCGTTGTAAGTGGAATTGATAAAGTGTATCCGGCTGTTGAGGATGCGATCAATATGCTCAAGGTAATATGTTTTAATGCAACAGGGTCCCTTATCCCTTCATTTGTTGAAATAATAAGCGGGGTAAGCAAGACAGCTGATGTTGAAAAGAAATTCTTTAAGGGAGTTCATTCTCCGAGAGAAATAGTACTTGTTTTGCTTGATAACAAAAGAACAGAAATGATAGAGAAAGGGTTTCAGGAATTGCTTTACTGTATTGACTGTGGCAACTGCCTTCTCCATTGTCCAATGTATAATACGGTTGGTAACTATTTCGCATCAGGGAAAAATCTTGGAGGGAAAGGTCTTGCATACAGTTTTCTGTCTGATGAAGATGTTGATAAAAAACTTGAATTGTGTCTTACCTGCGGACATTGCAGGAAGAACTGCCCTGTGGAAATAGATGTGCCCTCAATTATCAGGAAGTTGAGAGGGGACAAACTGCCTTCAGAGATTTATTACTTCCTAAAATCCCATCTCTTATGGCTTTACTACAATATAAGGCTGAGACTGAGTTAAATCTCCTACCTTGACAAATAATTTCCTGATTCTTTAGAGTAAAAACCATTAGGTAACCGTTTGCCGATTACCAAATAACCATGACAAAAATATACTCCGGCATAACCGACCTTGATAATCTCATAGATTCTCTCTATGTAGGAGATAATGTAGTCTGGGAAGTTGATGCAGGTACAGCCCCGGAAATATTTGTATTGAATTTCATGCAGCAATCCTTTTCCGAGAGCCGGGATGTAATCTATATTAGTTTTAACAAGTCGCCCCAGACTATTTTTCAGAAAATCGGTGAAATCCCCTCGAAAGAGAAATTTATTTTGCTTGATTGCTTTACATCGGGGAAGGGCAAAAATGACAGGGCATTCACAAAATTCTATGACAATAAATTTGATTTCAATGTGATAAAAGTCGATGACCCCAGGAACATAGACAATTTTACTTCCCTCCTTAATTCCCTGGAGGACAAATTTCAATCAGGTGGAAGATATGTTTTTGACAGTCTTACAGGCATGCAGGATCTCTGGGGAGATGAGAACAGAACGTATAAATTTTTCACTTATATATGTCCCCGTCTTTATGATCTCGGGACTGTTGCGTACTGGATTTTAGAAAAAGAGGCCCACAGTCAAGCCTTCAAGGCAAACCTCAGACATATAACACAGGTAGTTTTAGATCTCTACAAGAGAAGAGATAAGCTTTATATTAAGGCATTGAAGCTTGATGGCCGTTCCAACAGAGAGGCGTTCAAGCCGCATCCTTATGAAATTGATATTAACAAAAAGATAGTAATCACACCAACCAAAAAAGAGCCTCCATTTGATATAGGGACAAAAATAAAAGAATTACGAATCAGTATCGGTATGAGCCAGAAGGAACTTGCTGATAAGGTTTACCTTACACCGAGTTTTATTTCTCAACTTGAAAGCAATCAAATAAGTCCATCGCTGAATTCATTCATGCAGATATGTAACGCACTCGGAGTTACACCTGGAGCAATCTTAGAAGAAAAAATTTTAGACGATGTCCAGTGGCTCATTAAAAAAGAGAAGATATTTTCAAATCTCTCACTGAATGAAAATGGTCTTAAAGGCTACAGGATTGTCAGGAATGGAAATATGTCAGGTACTCTCGTTGTTTTAGAGCCTTACACGAAAATCGAAAGGCGTTTCATCCCTGAAGAGGGTAAAAAGTTGATATATGTTTTGAAAGGTGATGTCTCTGTTGTCATAGACAATAAGGAAAAAACACTCAGGCCAGGTGATTCACTTTACCTGAAAGAAGAAATTCCATCTCTATGGAAGAATGAAGGAGGTGATAAGGCAGAAATGCTGCTTTTATGCTCGTAAGAAATCATTTTGAATTGTAATTGTGCAATGGATTTTTTGCGGGTGTTTTTTTGCCACTTAGCATTAGAAATACTTAATCCATTAGTGGATAAAGTAAAAAATACTTAAACAAAAGGAGGAGAAGATGAGTCTTAGCAAGCCGAATTCAAGTGCCGCAACTGTAACAACAACAAGGGTATCGCCTTCACCCATGTCCGGACTATGTGTCAACTGTGTTGATGGTTGTCCCGGTTACTGTGAGGTAGGAAGGTCTGCCCTTCGTGGAAGGGAAGTCATTTACCCTCAACCATTTGGAAAGGTTATCTCCGGATCAGAAAAGGATTATCCTGTAGATTTCTCACATTTCAATATTCATGGAACCTGTGTTGGTGCTGTTGGTGCTGAGGCTGACCCTGATAAAGCTACATTCCCTGCCGTCAGCGTAGAAACAGAGATAACCGGTCAAGGAACAAAAATTCAAATGAGAGTTCCTTTCTTCACCGGTGCCCTTGGTTCAACTGAAATAGCACGGGTGAACTGGGAAGGAACTGCCATTGGTGCAGCTATCAGTGGTTCTATCCTCGTCTGCGGAGAGAATGTCTGTGGAATGGATCCAAAGGCTGAGATCAAGAATGGAAAAATAATGAATTCGCCAGAGCTTACAAGAAGGGTCAAGATTTACAAGGACTGGTATGATGGCTATGGAACGATGCTTGTTCAACTGAATGTAGAGGATACCCGTCTCGGTGTTGCTGAATATGCTGTCGAGAAACTCGGAGTTGAAGGCATTGAGCTCAAATGGGGACAGGGAGCAAAGTGTATCGGCGGAGAGGTAAAGCTCCCAACATTGGACAGGGCATTACAGCTGAAACAAAGAGGTTATATTGTTCTCCCCGACCCTGAAAATAAAACCGTGCAGGAAGCACATAAACTCGGAGGCATTGCAGAATTCGAGAGACATTCACGCCTTGGCATGGTAGATGAAGAATCATTCTTAAAAGAGGTTGAAAGAGTGAGAAAAATAGGTGCGAAGTATGTGACTCTCAAGACCGGTGCCTATAGACCAGTAGATTTAGCACGTGCAGTAAAGTATTCATCAGAGGCAAAGATAGACCTTCTTACAGTGGATGGTGCTGGTGGTGGAACAGGAATGAGCCCGTGGCGCATGATGAACGAATGGGGAATCCCGACTGTCTACCTTGAATGCTTACTTTATAAGTATCTTAAGAGACTGAAGGAAAAGGGTGAATTTGTGCCTGCTGTTGCGATGGCTGGTGGCATTGTCCTTGAGGATCAGATTTTCAAGGCAATAGCACTGGGATCTCCTTTTGTGAAAGCGATTTGTATGGGACGTTCAACCCTGACCGCTGGTATGGTCGGCAAGACACAGGGGAAACTCATAGAAGAGGCTTATGGAAAAGGAAAGGAATATGAGGAAGCCCTTATGCGAACCTTCAACGGTGCTGCACAGCTTAAGGAGAAATATGGAAAAGATTTTAAGAAGATACCCCCGGCAGCAATAGGTATATGTACTTACTATGACAGGCTTGCTGTAGGACTGAGGCAGATGATGGCAGGTACCCGTAAATTTGCTTTAAAGTACATAGACAGGGACGATTTAATGACCCTTACCCGTGAAGCAGCCGATATCTCTGGCATTCCATATCTTATGGATGTAGACATGAAAGAAGCTGAAAATATCTTAGGATAATTAAAAATGATTACACAGATAAAAATTAAGATTACAGCGATAACAGGAATAATCTCTGTAATCGGTTTTTGAAATCGCTGTAATCAGCTTAGAGAATAAAAAGGAGGAAGACAATGCTTAATTTAATTTGCTATAAATTCTGTGCATCACCTTTCTGCATGGTTAGCTGTCCGGCAGGGGCAATTAGCATCTCAGCAAAGGATAATAATGTTTATGCTGATACAGATAAGTGCAATAGATGCGGAATCTGCCGTGCGATGTGTTCCATTCTGAGTTTTGATAAAAACCTCAGAAGAAAACGTGTCTGGATGCGTGAGGATTTCGGGAAAAAGTAGATTAGAAAATAGAGATCACGATAATGGAAGAAGAGCTTTTAGACCAGATTCTGGCATCCTTCAAGGGTGAGAGGGGCGAACTTGTCCCGATCCTCCAGGAGGTACAGGAAAACCTCGGCTATCTGCCGGAAGAGGCGATGCAGGATATTGCAAGGTTCGTCGGTGTTCCTGAAAGCCATGTTTATTCTGTCGCATCTTTCTATGCTCAATTCAGAACCTTGCCATTGGGAAGAAAGCGCGTTGCAGTTTGCAGGGGTACTGCCTGTCATATTCGTGGAGCACCTCAAATCCTCCATGAAATTGAGGAGTCAATCCATCTTAAGGAAGGAGAAACGTCTGAGGATCTTGAGTTTACTCTGGAAACAGTTGCCTGCATTGGCTGCTGTGCTCTGGCACCTTGTATAAGAGTAAATAAAGATGTTGCCGGCGATATGACACCAGCAAAGGCAAGAAAACTTTTTAATGGTAATGGAAATGGTAACGGAGGCATCGGTGTCGGATAAACAGCATGCAGTCCTTGTGTGTCAAGGCACGGGTTGCATTTCAGGAGGGTCTGAACATATCTTTTCTGCCATGAAAGATGAGTTAGAAAGTTCAGGGCATGCAGAAGATATCCTTGTAAAACGCACAGGCTGTCACGGTTTCTGCCAGCAGGGTCCTCTAATTGTGATCGAGCCCGAAGGCATTTTCTATACAAAGGTCAAGACAGACGACATGCCTGAGATTATTCAATCACTTTTACCCGGCGGAAAAACGCTTGAGCGTCTTTTTTATCATGACCCAGCTACAGACAAGCCTATCCCGCATTATCACGACATTCCTTTTTATAAAAAACAAGAGCGTACGATATTGAAATATTGCGGATCTATAGATCCTGAAGATATCAACGACTATCTTAAGATTGGTGGCTATAAGGCATTGCGTAAGGTTATTCCTGAGATGAGCTCTGAAGGAGTTATCTCGGAGGTGAAGAGATCAGGGCTAAGGGGACTTGGTGGTGCAGGCTTCCCAACAGGACGAAAATGGGAAGCCTGCCGCAATGCACTCGGAGATATAAAGTACGTCATCTGTAATGCTGACGAAGGCGACCCGGGAGCTTTCCAGGACCGTTCTGTTATGGAAGGGAACCCTCACTCGGTTATTGAGGGAATGATCATTGCAGCATATGCCATCGGAGCAGGAAAAGGTTTTATCTATGTGAGGGCAGAATATCCCCTGGCAGTCAGTCGCCTGAAGATTTCCATTGAACAGGCAAGGGAGGAAGGACTTCTTGGAGATAATATCTTGGGTAGTGGTTTTGATTTTGATATAAAGATCTTTCAGGGTGCAGGTGCTTTTGTTTGTGGCGAATCCACTGCACTGGTACGCTCAATCGAAGGCAAGAGAGGAATGCCCAAGGTAATGCCTCGACCTCGAACTACTGAGGAAGGATTGTGGAATAAGCCAACGCTTCTCAATAACGTGAAAACCTTTGCTAATATCCCTTTAATAATATCCAATGGGTCGGAATGGTTTGCTCAGAGAGGTACTGAGAAAAGTAAGGGCACTGCTGTGTTTTCACTGACAGGCAAGGTTGTAAACTGCGGTCTCATAGAAGTGCCCATGGGGGTTACACTTCGAAAGATTATTTATGACATCGGAGGAGGGGTACCCGGAGGCAAAGCATTGAAGGCAGTACAGACAGGCGGGCCATCTGGTGGTTGTCTTCCAGCAGATATGATTGATATGCCTGTTGATTTCGATTCCCTGACCCTTGCAGGCTCAATCATGGGATCAGGAGGTTTGGTAGTAATGGATCAGGATACCTGCATGGTAGACATAGCCCGCTACTTTCTCGATTTTACACAGAGGGAATCCTGCGGCCAGTGCATTCCGTGCAGGCTTGGAACAAGGCAGATGTTTAAAATCCTTGATGATATTACGAAAGGTGAAGGAAGACCCGGAGATATTGATATTCTTGTTGAATTAAGCGATGCGATAAAGCGGAGTTCTATATGCGGCCTCGGTAAAACCGCTCCCAACCCTGTGCTTACAACCCTCCGTTACTTCAGGGATGAATATGAAGCCCACATACATGAAAACCGATGTCCAGCCGGAGTGTGTATGCAGAAGGAGAGTGAATGATGGAAACGGTTTCTATCCGGATTGACGATCAGGATTTCATAGCTCTGAAAGGTTCTACCATCCTAAAAGCAGCATTGGCAAACAAGATCTATATTCCGCATCTCTGCTACCATCCAGATTTAAAGCCTGCTGGAGCTTGCCGTGTGTGTCTTGTTGAACTCGAAAACGGTCAGCTTGTAACATCCTGCAGGACACCCATTAAAGAAGGTATGGTGATAAAAACAAAGAGCCGTGAAGTAGACAGGGTGCGACGACCTGTTGTTGAGATGATCATTGCAAATCACCATATGGACTGCAAGAATTGTCCTAAAAAGGGGCAATGCGGATTACAGAGAATCATGGCTTATATGAAGATAGACAAAAAGAGGATCCAGGAGAACCTGAGGGTACCTAAAGTGGAATTGCCATTAGATGAGTCAAATCCATTCTTCATCAGAGATCATAACAAATGCGTTCTTTGCGGGATCTGCGTACAAACCTGTCAGAGGATAGCAAGGATTAATGCTATTGATTTTGCAGGTAGGGGTATTAATGCAAAAATTGCTACGTTTGCAGATAAACCTATAGCTGAGTCGACATGTGCGTCTTGCGGAGAATGTATAATCCGTTGCCCTGTTGGCGCATTAGTCGTTAAAAAACCTCAACGACCAGCCAATGAGGTCAAGACAATCTGTCCTTATTGCAGTGTGGGTTGCGGTATATTTCTTGGAATCAAGGAAGATGCAATTGTCAACGTGCGAGCAGATAAAGAGAGTCCTGTTAATAATGGACATTTGTGTGTAAAGGGTAGATTCGGCTTAAGTTTTGTTCACTCACCGGACAGATTGAAAGAGCCGCTTATTAAATTAACCTTTAAAGAACGTAAAGCGTTAAACGTAAATCGTTCGGCAAAAAATTCTGAACTTCGTACCCCGAGTTCCGAACTCTTTAAAGAAGTTTCCTGGGATGAAGCATTGACAACGGTTGCCAAGAAACTAAAGAAATATAAAGGAGAAGAGATTGCTGTTATCGCTTCGACCAAATGTACAAATGAGGAAAATTATATTGCTCAGAAATTCGCAAGAGTTGTGATGGTAAGTAATAACATTGATACCTCTGCTCGACTCTGTGATGCCCCATCGATAACTGCATCGGTAGAGACAAACAGTATCAGGGCGATTACAAACTCAACACCTGATATCGATAAGGTCGCCTGCATTCTTGTTATAGGTGCGAATGTTACACGTTCACATCCGGTAATGGGGCTGAAAATAAAGAAGGCGGTTGAAAATGGAGCACGTCTCATTGTTATCAGCCTGAAAGAGACTGACTTATGCAGGTACGCTCAGATACGTATGAATCCTTATCCGGGAACTGACCTATCTCTAATTATGGGTATGTGCAATGTGATTGTTGAAGATCAATTGTATGATAATGCATTTATCGAAAAGTATGTTGATAATTTTGAGGAATTCAAGGAATCCTTGGAAGATTTTTCTCTTGGCAGAGTTGAAAGAATCACCGGTGTCTCAAGGGAGAAGGTTGAAGAAGCAGCAAGGATTTTTGTAGATAGCAGACCAGCATCCATACTCTGGGCAACTGGGATTACCCAATACTCTCAGGGGACGAATAATGTACTCAGCCTAATTAATCTATCTATCCTATCTGGAAATATAAAACATTCTTCAGGTCTCATCCCACTCTGGGGACAGAACAATGCGCTTGGAGCCTGCAATATGGGATGTCTTCCTGATTTTTATCCCGGATATCAACCGGTATCTGATCCAGAAATAAGAAAGAGATTTGAGACTGTATGGGGACAAAGTCTCAATCCTGAGCCAGGATTAACTCTCACAGAGATACTCGATGCAACCCGTGAAGGGAAGATTAAAGCATTGTATATTATTGGAACTGATCTTGTAAGAAGTGTAGCTCCAACGAAAAAGGTTAAAGAGGCATTGAAGAAAGCAAAGTTTATTGTCTGCCAGGACATGTTTATGAATGAGA
>Ga0315268_10007275_pt1 | contig 11666 bp, 8 predicted proteins | sample C1_top_MG_FD_204535 | JGI IMG/M metagenome (GOLD analysis project Ga0315268, IMG submission 204535) | Sediment microbial communities from Yellowstone Lake, YNP, Wyoming, USA - C1_top | ecosystem: Environmental > Aquatic > Freshwater > Lake > Sediment | place: USA: Wyoming | collected 2017-08-01 | reverse complement strand
GGCTGTAGAGATAGGCTGAAGGATAGCTGCCCAGTGTGAAATCGTTGAGACAGTTCTTGCACTGTGCAGGACATGGTCCGCCGCAGTCAACTCCAGCCTCGCCATGGTCCTGGATGCCATCATCGCACCCGCCCCAGGTGATGGTTTTCATGGCTAACCGGTGGTTGCCCCCTATGTCGCACACCTTTACTGCGACTGTAGCCCGAATTATGGGGTCGTATGTTATGGAAAATTGCGCACCCGCCGTGTGACCTTCGAATCCTGTTGTTACAGCTATCGTGCTCCAGGTTCCCGTATGATAGGAGCCGTCTGCGTATTGCATATCTATCCTTTTCCAGATAGTAGCTATTCCCCTATCATCATCTGCCAGAATAGTAACCTCGACATCCTCGCGCAGGTCCGGTTTTTCAGCGCTCACTGAAATGCTGACAGTCGGGGGGCGGGAGTCCAGAGGCTCGAAGGTGAAATCGTAGCCGGTCGCGCTTGTGTCAACAATTTTCACCACCTGCCCTTTAGCGGATTGCCACCTGCCCTGCCACTCGCAAATGGGGTCTATTACAGCGCGACGATACACAGGCTCAATGATGTAATCCCCGGGACACAATCCCCAGAGCCTGTACTCAAGGTCTGGGCCAGGCAGGTCTCCAGAAAATTGACGAATCACATCGTAATATGCCACCCATCCGCCTTCTTTGCATCGGGTCACTGCAGGTAAGGGTGGGGTGCGGGGGTCTGATGGGCTGAAGGTAATGGTTTCAGCCTGACAAATCTTAATCTTCAGTGTGGTCTCATCATACGGGAAGTTATGGATGGTGCCCGAGATCGAGTACCAGCACCATGTGTATACTGGTGGTGGGGTTTGAAACGCAGGTGTGGGAGTTGGGGTAGGCGAAGGAGTGGGCGTTGGTGTGGGTGTTGGCGTTCGAGTAGGAGTAGGTGTCGGTGTAGGAGTAGGACTTGGAGTAGGAGTAGGAGTAGGAGTAGGTGTAGGTGTAGGGGTTGCTGCACAAGGTGTGAGCAAGGTTGTCATAGAGTTATTCTGCTCGTTGGACTCGGTTATGCTATTAAGGTAATCGGCATTTATCGTTACTGAAATCTGGCTGGTAATATCCAGAGCTGTAAGGTAATATGAGCTGCCTCCTGCGTTTGCAATCCCTCCACCGCTGGTCGAGGTGGGATACCTGAGGTCGTAAGCACCCATTTGCTGCTGGTTGAAAAGGACCTGAGCCAGAGCTCCCCATCCATCTGGGAGGCCCACTGTACCCTGGTTCTTTATGGTGAAGGCCAGTTTGTTAGTTGAGGCACACTCAATATTCGCCACAATGAGGTCGGGTAGATTCTGAGTCCAGACTTTGGTGAGACAGTTATTTGTCTCATCACTTTCTGTTATTACGTTTTGGCCCCAATCTGCGCATACCATGATAGTGTGTTGTGACTGTGTCATCTGCCACTGGTAATTGAAGCATATCTCATTGGATTGCTGCCCTGGGGCAAGGTATAAGGTAACCTGCTGTGTTGCCACTGGTTGCTTCATATTGTCGATAAACAGGGCATTCCAGAATGTCGTGGGTGCTACGGCGCTTCCTGCGCTGCCCTTGCCGACGTTCTTCACGATATAGCAGATCTGACTTCCTGAGGGCCACACGTCGGCGATTACTAGGTCAGGCAGTGATGGCGCACCTACTTGCGCTTGGGAGGGTTGGGAAGCTAGCGTTAGAGAAGAAAATAGAAGAACTATGACTAAAGCTGCATGGAATATGCGCGTCTTAATCATGGGACACTATGGGTTTGCTAACCTGCGCAGTATTGTAAGCATATCTGGGTAAGCAAGTCAAGAGAATACCGGGGCTTCTTCAAGAACTATTTGGTTGTTATGCGATTGATGGCAAGTATCAGTTCTACCTGACAACCCCAGCATACAGACTGAAGATTTACTTATGATATCACCCTGGGGTCACAACATGGCTTAAGGTGTGACGCCAGATGAGGTTTCCCTGCTGGTCATAGATTTGGAGGTATCTTCCCTGTGAGGTGCGTATCCAGACATCCTTGCCGGCGTAGTCCGAGGGAACAGAATAGCGGCTGCCCTCGAAGGGTACAAGACTATCCCGGCTAACATGGCGCAGAAGTTCCCAGGAGCCAATAAGCCTTCCCGATGGTAGAGGCGTAAGGTGTTTCTTCTCCCACTGCAACCGGTCTATGGGCCTCTCCTGCGTGGTCTGGTGTACCTGGGAGTTTATCTCCTCATCGAAGCGTTCCAGCTCTCGACAGAAGTGCTCAAAGCTTTCAAAGGAGTGACCCTTGATGAAGTGCTGCTCCAGCTGGTAGAAAGGCCTCTCCACTTTGCCTTTGGCTCTGGCATTCCCTACACGGCAGGCCACCGGCTTAATCCCATAATGGCCACAGAGCTCCAGAAAACGGGGGTTCCACTGGAAGTGAGCTGGGTGAGCGTTAAGCACAAAGGCTCTGGCATTGTCCAGCAGCAGCTCCTTGGGAGCACCACCGAACTTCCACAGCGCATGCTCTATGCCTTCAAAGGTTGATGCCTGGCTTGCGTTCAGACTGGCAAAGTGGCATCTCCAGCGGCTATAGCCGAGGATGGGGCGAAATACCACCACCCTGGTCAGGCGATCACTTATAGGAACTGTGTAGGGAGACCAGTCAAACTGCCCCTGCTGTCCCAGCGGCGTCTCATAGCGCATGCATGCCCTGGCTTTGCCCTGCTCAGCCTTGACCTTGCTCAGAAACCGATAGAATGCCGCCTGAGAACCATCGTAGCCCTTCTTCCGCAGCTCCTTCAAGATGCGGCTGCCGATGAAGCGCTCCTTGGTCAGCATAACCAGTACCGCATCCTTGAATGGCTCCAGCTTGGGATTGCTACGACCCGGCCTCTGATATCTGGGTGGCCCCTGGGAGCGCAGGGCGTGCCTTATCGTGTTACGAGCTACGCCCACCTCCCTAGCAATGCTGCGCTTGCCATAGCCTTGTGCCTTGAGGTAACGAATCGTTGTCCATGCCTCCACCGAGATCATCTCCTTCTCCTTGCTGAGTTATCACTACCCCAACAAGGAATCATATTCTCCCGGGGAGGGTCAATTTTCAGAGAGAATTAACAGCAATTCCCCGTGGGGGCGCCAGCTACCATCTGACTCCCCTTGCAACAGGATAGCGTGCTGCGCAACGTTATATGTTCGACCGCCGTGATATCTTTATGACCGCCTCTTTGCCCAATGTCCTAAAAGCGATCTGAAACCAGTCGCCCCGCTGTGAAGTTTCAATCATTTCTACATTCTCGCTTGCTGTTTCTGTGCCCTCTAGTTTCAAGAATTTAACCACAAACGATCCCTCAGTGGGCGACATTCGGAATACAATCGAATTGTCTTCCTTTACGGACGAGATTGTTGTTTCTACATCATCGTAGAGTATGGAATTGCTCTCCTCCGGGTCGAAAACCAGAAGTGTTACTGGTTCAGTGGATTCATCGACGAAATTGACGTCGGGCCCGAGTGGAATGATGGATCGCTTCCGTAAGAAGATGGGGAGCCGTTCCAGGGACGCGCTCACTTCCTGAAAGCCAGGCCCCTCGTATTCATGCAGGTCATGCCAGTCGACCCATTTACCTTTCGGGAAATACACCCTCTTCTCTCTTTTACCTTTCTCGAGAACCGGGGCGATGAGCAGGTCACCGCCGAGCATGAACTGTTCCGTCAACTCATGCGTGTTTGCGTCAGAAGGAAACTCGAACACCATCGGCCGCAGAATCGGATGGCCGGTCTTCGAGGCGATATAGGAGGCGGTGTACAGATACGGAATCAGCCGGTAGCGCAATTTTGCGTAGTGTTTAAAAACATCCAGCGCCTTATCCCCGAACACCCAGGGTTCGCGCGGAGTTATGCCGTGCAGCCTGGCATTGGAGACGAACAGCCCGAACTGCGCCCATCGGATGTACAGCTCCCTCGAAGGTATGCCGATAAAACCGCCGATGTCATGGCTCCAGTAAGCGAAACCCGATAACGACAAGTTCAATCCGCCAATCAAGACATGCTTCAGGTCACGCCAGTTGCATTTAGAATCGCCCGACCAGTGAACCGGATACCTCTGGCTGCCCGCCCACGCGCTCCTGGCCCACAGGACACCCGGCTCTCCAAGCTCCTCGAACACCTGGTGAACCGCCCGGTTGTAGAGAAGGGGATATAGATTGTGGACGTAATATTGCGGATACTTTGTGCAATCCACACCCTCGGGCACGGCCTCGCCGTAATCCGTCTTGAGCGCCTTCACCCCCAGCTTTATCAGGGCGGCCGTTTTCTCCTTGTACCACTTAACGGCATCGTCGTTGCAGAAATCGACCGCTGCGGCGGGGCCGTCCTGTGTCAGTATCGGCTTGCTCCTTCTGGTAACCAGGTACCCTTTGGATTTCGCCTCCCTGAAAATGGGAAGCAGCAGAGGTATGTAAGGATTAATCCAGAGGCAGACCTTTATACCCTTTTCAGCGAATCCCTTGATCATTTCGCCAGGGTTGGGGAATCGCTTCTCGTCCCACACGAAGGTCACGCTATCCCGCAGATAGAACAGCCTGTGCTTCAACCATAGCGGATCGAGCGACACCACATCGCAGGGGATACCCTCCTCTCGCATCGCATCAACGACCTGCTCGGTATATTTCCGATTGGGATACATGCACCTCGATATCCAGAGTCCCAGCGCCCATTTGGGTATGAGTGGTGGGCGGCCTGTCAGCTCGGTGTACTCGGTGATGATCTCCTTGGGTGTCCCCCTCACTATCCACATATCGAGCGGGCCCCGGCATGCTGCTAGGCACCTGTCTCCCCTCGCGTCGAAAAGCACCCGTGACGCAGAATTGATGAAAACACCGTAACCCGCGCTGGATAGAAGAAACGGCACCGGCTTGTAGCTATGCGGCGAGCTGTTTCTACCGATCGGGTCAGAAGCTTGGAGCACATGCCTCTTGCCTCTAAGATCGAAGGAAGTGAACCTCTCACCAAGCCCGTACAGATGTTCGCCACTCTTCAGTGCCCAGCTTATGGTAAACCCGTCCTCGGTCTCCGATGCAGAGAGAGCGAAATCGCCGAGGATAATTCCATCGTCACTTGGTGAAATCTCTGCCCCCTGCTCTTTGATCTCCTTTACTATTATCGGCAGATCAACTTTTTCACCGATACGGATTCTGTGCCATTTGCCGAAGCACCCCACCTGGACTTCCGATGGCGAAACTTTCTTTATCATTTTGGGTTCCCAGTTCAATACGAACTTGGACTTGATCAGATGCTTAAACACCCACGGCGCCGATAGGAAATACAGAAAAGGCACTAGGAAAGTGGCGGCAATAAGTGCTCGCGGCCTGTTTTTCATGTTATGACTACCTTTACGCTTCATAGTTGCGCTTTCAGTTATTCTATCATGCAGTCGAAGGGCGAACAAATAACCATTCCATTTTATAAATAACCCTGTGATGAAGCAGCCCTTTCCATCACACAATACTGCTAATCTAAGATGGTATAATCACAGGAGGCAGGTTTCTTCCATTAGATTACGGAATTGGATTCTAAGTAAAATGTCGGCGACAAGGGCTAAAGACCGTGGGGCTTATGCTCTGGGGCTGGACTTCAGTACCAGGGCGGTGAAAACCGTGGTCCTGGATATGAAGGAGGCGGATGTGGTATATAGCAGCACGATAGAGTATGATACCACCTTCGCCCATTACCACACCCGGGGTGGTGTGCTCCCCACAGATGAGCCCACGATAAGGCACACCTCGCCGTTCATGCTCATAGAGGCTCTCGACCTAGCATTCAGCGAATTGAATAGTAACGGCTTAGATTTAGGACGCATAGGAGTCGTCAAGGTGGATGCCATGCAGCACTGCACAGTATATGCCGATGCGTCTTTCGGCGAGCGGTTAGCGCATCTCGATTCCACTCAGCCTCTGTTGCCCCAGCTCCGTACCAGCATTACGAGGGAAACATCACCTATCTGGGAAGACCGTTCACCGGTTCGGGAAGTGGAGTATCTCACTAATGCTTTCGAGGAAAATGGGTCGATACAGGCTCTCACCGGGAACGCGGCGGAACTGCGTTTCCCCGCGGCCCAGATCATGAAGTGGGCCAGCCAGTCCCCGCATGACTACGCCCGCACTGCCCATATCTTCTTGCTGAGTGCCTTTCTGACCTCGATCCTGGCCGGCAGGATAGCGCCGGTCGATACCGGTGACGGCTGGGGCACGAACCTCAACACGCTCGATATCGACCGACCGGGATGGAATGAGATAGTGTTAAACGCGATAGATGCCTATCTCCGCGACCAAGCGGCAGGGTTATCATTGCGGCATAAACTCGGCGATATGATACCGTACGACACCCCGCTAGGAAACATCAGTCCCTATTTTGTGGAGAGACATGGTGTTTGTCCCGAAGCGATCGTACTTGCAGGCACCGGGGACAACCCGGCGACGCTTCTCGGATGTGGGGGAAGCGCGGTAATCTCCCTGGGTAGCAGCTACACCGTCAATGGTGTAATGGATGAAATCATACCTTCTGCCGATGGCGAGTACAATATATTCGGTTATACACCCGGAAGGGCGATGGCCTTGGCTGTCTTCACCAACGGCGCTAAGGTGCACGAGTTTTTCCTAGATAAGTACATCTCTGTAGGAGCAGATTCCGGTGGGTTGAAGGGTTATTGGGATGAATATGTCGCTGCCGCTGGTCAGCCAATCCTTACGGAGTATGAGAAGCTGATGCTGCCCTATCTGATGGACGAGTCGGTGCCCCGGCGGCGGATGGGCATCGTGCGGGACGGCTTCGATGAGACAGATGCAGCAGTGAATATTCGCGCCCTGCACATATCACAAGCAATTTCCCTGAGGCTGCATTCGAGCCATCTGAGTGGTGCGGACACAATCTGCGTGGTAGGTGGCGGGGCCAGTAACCGTTTCCTGAGGCAGGTGATCGCCGACGCCTTCGATGCCGCAACCTGCACCATACAGCATGCCGATTTCGCCGCGCCGTTTGGCTGCTGCGTAAGCGGAGCGAGGCTACTCATGAGCGTGACTTACGAGGAAGCAGTCGGAAGGTTTGTGCGAGTTGATAGAGCATCCTTTTTACATCCTCTTGAGAAGAACCAATCCCCAATTCGCGCGTTGCTGAATAGATACGAGGCCCTTGAGAAGGCTACAGGTGTACAATGAAACCGAGGAGAGAAAGTAAATCTACCAACATGAGGGAAGTTGGTTGAAGTTCGTTAGGGTGTCTCATCTCGTCGACAGTTTTAGACGCTCTAGATAGACTGTCAGTGGGAGGTAACAATGGCACAGAAATCATCGCTGCACAGCATATGCGCCTGGACGTTTCATTCCGGGAAAGGTGGGTTCACGCCCGTACATATACGCCCTTCCTGGGAGCCCCCCCATTTCGATACCATCGCTAAGATTAACTTGATTAAGGAAAAGATCATCCCCAGGTTGCCACAGCATATCCAGATAGGCTTCGAGATGCACTACGATTATGAGTTCAATGAGGACACCGCCGAACCGATAGCCGATACCCTGCTGGAAGCCGGGATTTGGCTTGCCTTGACCACGCCCGGCGCCCACGCTCATTTCGGCTACGGGGGTATCGCCTCCCTAGATCCAAACGAGAGGGCGGCGGCAATGGACTACGGGCGGAAGACTGTGGAATTGACCTGCGGGCCGCTGCGCAAGGCCTGGCACCCGGATGTGGATAAGGCCCCAACCCTGGTCATCTGGAATGGATCCTTCGGCTACGATATCGCCACCCCCGCACTCGGCAAGATGTATTCGAACCTGAAAGAAAGCATATGTGATCTGTGTCAATACGGCGATGGTCTGGATAGTGGCCTATACTGGGCCATCGAGCCCAAACCGAATGAAGGCCATCCTGCAATGCTGCTCCCAACGGTAGCCAGCACTATCGTCTTCTGGAACAGGCTCGCGGCGCAGTTTGGTATCAGCTTGGATAGGAAAGGGGTCAACATGGAGTTCGGTCATTCGGAGATGATAGGGCTTGATATCATTCACGACACCATCGAAGAGATCGACAACTCTATGCTGATCCATATGCATGTCAATTCACAGGGGTACAGCGACGGGATTATTCTCGGCGGTCCGGGGAAGTTCGATATCGACCACGGGGTGCGGGTATGTGGTATTAATATCGCTCTCGCCGCCCTCGTCGCCGAGGCGGGATACAATCGCTGGAAAGGCCACGACATGCAGCCGCGGCCCTATGACAACGAAGAGCAAGCCACCGATCGTGTTGTGCGCTCTATTCTCAGCTGGGAGGCATGCGACAGAGCCGCAGCTGAAATGGATGATGAACGACTGATGGCGCTGCTCTCACAACGGGAAACCGCCAAGGCTGAGGACTTAATGCGGGAAGCTGTGAACAGTGCCCAGAGACACTTCGATGATATGTATGAAATTGGTTAATGTCTTCAGCTACTGCCATGGCAGTACTATGCCTCTATTGCACTCTCTTTATTAAATTAATTCTTGAACATTCTTTCTTTCTGTTCTACAACTATATCCTTATTAGAACACGGGTCACTTAGAGGCGCCACACTGTCCGCAAAAACCACCTCCTGAAGGTTCGAACACGCGGCACTTGGGGGCACCAAAGTGAACAATCTGACGGAAAGTGTGACATTGCCAGCTACGGTTGCACTTTCCTGAATTGTTACATCTTAGCATCTTCTCGTCTGCACAATCCTCGGGATTGTACAATTCGCATACCTCGAAGGGCAAAAACGGCATATTACAACTCGATCAGATTCGCTGTCGGTAGCCTTCTGGGAATCAGTCAAGATGGCAAGCTTATGGAGACAGTTGACAAGCCAAACGGATGGGTACAGAATGAACTCATGTCGAGGGGAGCGAAAACATAGTGCGGGGGAGGTATGACCACCATGGCTAAGCAGACGAGAGACTATTACGGTAGCCTATACAAGATAGCATCGATACTGAACTCAGAACGCGACCCTGGCATCTTGCTCCATTCCATGCTCGAGGGTTTAGCCAAGGCTACTGGTGCAAAGGCTTGCTCACTAATGCTCTTGACCCCAGATAGAGAGGTTTTGATGCACACCGCTGCCTACGGGCTAAGTGAATGGTATCTTAGAAAGGGGCCAGTAAAAGTTAGCAAAATCATCTCCGACGTACTCAGGGGCAAGTCCGTAGCTGTCCTGGATGCAGTTACAGACGAGCGTGTGTTGTACCGAGAGCAAGCCAAGAAAGAAGGGATAGCGTCTATCCTTTCTGTTCCGATGAAGCTCAGGGGGGAAATCATAGGGGTCTTGAGGTTGTATACTGCAAAACCATACCGTTTCACTAAAGCTGATATAAACTTTGTGGAGACTGTAGCGAATCTTGCGGCTGTAGCTTTAGAAAATGTGAGGGCATACGACATTATTCAAAAGGATTACGAAACATTCCGACGGGAGATGCTCCAATGGCGCGCTGAGCTTGGTGATGAGTGGATGATGGAGGATCTTGTCAAGCCGTCGATAGAGCACGGGGTGAAGATGCCCCCAGGAGGATAGAAACCGAGCAACATAGGTCGTGCTCGGCTGATAATAGCATCATGAGATGGCGTTGGGTTTGCCTCGAATATTTGATCGTCATGCTCACTTGTTTACGCAATAATATGTCTCTTAGCCAACGAGGCCAACAAGCGAAGCCATCGCCTCTCAGAACAGCACCTGGCACTCGATGCCCCGCTTTTGAAACAAGGATGCAAGTTCCTCCCCTCTTGAAGAGAAAAATTCATCGCTCAAGCTGTTCTCCAAATTGTATCTCCTGTAAACCCAGTCTGCATAGTGGTAGTTCATCCTGTCTACCAGTACAAAATCCACCTTCCCTGCCAGAGGAGAAACGAGTCCTTCCGCGCCGGGAAGCATGGGTGCAATCATGGCAAAGGTTCTGATGCCTGCACTATGCAGTTCCTCCAACGCCTCGATTCTTTCCTTGATCAATGGCGCCAAAGGCTCAAACAGCTTTCTGATGCCTTCGTCTAAAGTGGTAACTGTCAGCCCAACCTCGAGTTCGTTTGCACCTCTGAGGAGCCCAAGGTCACGAAGAACAAGCGGGGATTTTGTCTGGACCGTAATCGGCCAATTGTGTCTAACCAGTATCTCAAGGCATTTCCGTGTCAGCTCGTATTTTCTCTCCAACGGTTGGTATGGGTCGCACACTCCGCTTACCCACACCCTACCGCGCGGCATCGTGTTTAATTGGCGTCGCAGCAACGGTGCGGTGTTGACCTTGACATCAACAAATTGACCCCATGGCTCTGCGTGCCCTGTGAACCTTTTCATGAAGCGAGCGTAGCAATAAGTGCAGCCGTGCTGACAACCGATGTATGGATTGACCACGTAGTCAAAGACCTTTGACCTAGACAAAACGCTTCGGGCATGGATTTCTCTGATGACCATATCACAGCAAATTATAGACCAGATTAAGGTCGATCTATAGTCCCACAACTGCACTTTCACTCAGAATGTTTAGCTACTACAAGATGTTGGTCGACAGACCATGAATACGAGCGAGCCTGTCATGAATCAACAGTGTGCGAACGTGTGGGTAGCGACAATGTGTTATACTTCTGGCTAACGGGGTTCATTAGGCTTTGGATTACATCAAATTCTTTTGGGGTAGGTGAACCATGAGCCTAACAGATTTTGTGTCGTTTCCCGAAGTTAAACAAAGACTCACTCAGGAATTCAAAATGCCAAGCATGGAGTGTCGTGGTCCTCTACGTGTTTCGTCACGCACAAAGAGCTATGGGTTGGTGGGCACTGTCTTCGACTATTTGTTAAGATTTTGGCTACGACGAGTGAATCCTACAGCGGAAGTCAAAACTTGGGTTGCTGAGACCGCTGTGGAACTGTTGCACTATGGGCTAGATATATCCCCATCAGTCAGGCATACGGCCAAGAGAGTTTTCAGAGAAGCAAAGGAGACGTATTAGGAATATCTGATGACTGGAGATATGACAGACGAAGTTATTCGTGCTGCAGTGTGCCTTGCTCAACTTGACCCAATTTACCGAGCGGGGTATGTAGATCCAAATCTTGGTTCTGTGGAACAGCCCGTTATTGACGAACTCAGAGAGTTGTTCTCGCTTGTAGACCCTAGCGTCTTTAAAGTAAAGACATTCTGTGCCCTTAATCCAACATTTGGAGAAGCGTCGCTTCTGGTGGGAGGTGCAGATGCAGACAGTGTGATTGATGATGCGCTCATCGATATAAAGACCACTAAATCGGGGAAGCTGGATATAGAGCAGTTTCACCAATTGGTAGGATACTACCTATTGACTCAGATAGGCGGGGTCAATGGCAATCGAAACATACAAATCCATCGGCTCGGCGTTTACTATTCCCGATATGGTGAGTTGCTGACGTTTCCTGCCGCTTTGCTAGTCACTGAAAGATTCCCCCAGCTAGTGCGATGGTTTAAGAACAAGGCAATTGAAATTTATGGGCAATAAGTACTCGTTGCACCCGTCGGCCAGTGTCTGAACAAAGTAGCGTTTCGTCCAATTTCGGAAATACACTATAATTAACCCCATGAGCTACATTGCATCCTGGAGTGGTGGTAAAGACAGCTGCTTTGCCTTGTACGAGGCAGTAGA
>Ga0315268_10007274_pt1 | contig 11670 bp, 11 predicted proteins | sample C1_top_MG_FD_204535 | JGI IMG/M metagenome (GOLD analysis project Ga0315268, IMG submission 204535) | Sediment microbial communities from Yellowstone Lake, YNP, Wyoming, USA - C1_top | ecosystem: Environmental > Aquatic > Freshwater > Lake > Sediment | place: USA: Wyoming | collected 2017-08-01 | reverse complement strand
CGGCGTAGGTCGTTACGCCTTCGCCGATCTGGAAGATGATCAGGGGACGATCCGGACATCTCTTGGCCGAACTCTCAAGAACCCTCCACACCGGAACCGCCGGGTAGTCGAGCGAGACCGGAAGACCGGCCGGCCAGAACGCGTACCATGGCCTGTCACGCATGGCCTCTCACCTCTCGGGTCCGGCTCCGGCCGGAGTCATTGGCCCGGCTAGGCCCTCCGCTGGGTAGGGCAAGACCTTCCGAGCCGGGGAAGGGAGGCGACTATAGCAGGGGATTTCGTCGCAACCGGGGACAAACCTGCCGCTAGCGGGGTCGGAGGTCGGCTGCCGGGTCCGCGCGAGATGCTACGGCTGCGGCCTGTGCGCCGAGGTTTGCCCGGTGGGCTGCGTGGAGATGGGGCCGGGGTCGGGCGGCTGACCTAGGTCGCCATCGACCCCGCCCACGCGCCGCTCGCCGGACGCCGCGAGCCTGAGCCACGAGATGCAGGCCAGGGCCCAAAGACCGCCGAAGGCCAGGCCGGCCGCGACGTCGCTGGGGTAGTGGACGCCAAGGTAGACGCGGCTCGTGGCCAGGGTCACCATGGCCCCCAGGGAGGCGGCCCCGGCCAGGGGACCCCAGAGGGCGCCTCGCCCCGGCATTCCGTCTGAACCCGTGCCGCCCGGGGTTCCACGGCGCTTCACCTTGCCCCCGACCGTCCACAGCACGTAGGCCAGGACACCGTAGAAAGCGGAGGCCACCATTGTCTCGCCGCACGGGAAGCTGAAGTCGCCGGCGTGGGCCAGGACCGTGCCCGCCGGGCGGGGGCGTTCGAAGGCGTCCTTGAGAAGCTCGCTCAGGACCCACGCTCCCCACCAGGAGACCAGAAGGGCCCACCCCTCGGCCCAGCGACGGCGGCGGCGATAGATAGCGGCGGCGGCGACCAGGCCCACCGGAACCAGGAACCACAATGAGCCGAGGTAGGTGGCCGCGTTCGTCACCGCGGTCGCGACCGGACCGCGAAGAGAGTCGATCACCCCGGCCACAGTGGTGTCGAAAGGCTGGAGCTGCTTTGCGAGAAGGTTGGCGATCAGGTTGGTCAGGACCAGGGCGAAAAACCCCGCCAGGCTCAAGGCGATGATCAGATATGAGCCGAGGTCGCCAAGACGCCCGAGCCGCAGGCCGGAGATAACCCGCGCCCGCGCCAAAAGGCGGCTGCCCCAGTCGGTCAGGCGCCGCCGGTAGGCGGTCTTCCGGCCCAGAAGCCAAGCCGCGACGACCAGGGCCGCCAACCCGCCGGTGATCGGCCCAATGTAGTGGCTGATCAGGCTCGGTCCCTGCCGGCCGAAAGCGACAACCAGAGCCGCCTCCAGGAAGAACCGCCCGCCGCGGCCGAGAGCGGAGGCGAAGATCACGGTCGGGGTGGACAGCTTGAAGACCCCGGAGGCGATGGTGAAGAGCTTGTAGGGCAGGGGCGTGAACCCGGCGACGAAGACGGCCCAGCCCCCGAAGCGGGCGAAGGCCCGGTCGAGTTTGTCAATGAATTGCGCGGAGGTAAACCGGAGCAGGAGCGAGCGGCCCACGGTGACTCCGAGATAGCGTCCGAAAATGGAGCCGAGGACCGAAGCTACCGTCGCCACCAGGGCGTACCACAAGGCCCAGGTCGGCCGTAGAGCGCAGAGGGGAATGAGGAGCAGATCGGGCAGGATGGGCAGGAAGGACGACTCGGCGAAGGAGACCAGGAAGAGGCCGATCACTCCGTAGGCGGCGAAAAAACCGGACAGCGAGTCCAGCCAGGCAAGGAAAGAGTGGAGCACCGACACACCCCTAACCAGCGCGGTCCCTATTAGGTCTTCTCAGGTCAATATGGTCTTAGAAGTGATTGTGTCATTGGGGGCGGGGCAAAGCAAGGGCATCGGCCTCCCATCCTCGCCTGGACTGGCAGCCCCCGGCCGGCCGGGACACTCCCCCCCTCCCCGGTCCCCCGTCTCTCTTCCACGCATTTTTTGTCGGATCATAGCCCTCCTGGGGTCGAACGGAGGAGGAGTCTGTCGAACTGTAAGCGAATGTCTAGGATGGCAAACTAAGGTACGGATAACTCAACGGGTCTGGGTGCGTAACGAGACACCTCCACTTCGCGGACGGAGGGGTCAAGATGCTCTCAGCCTTCCTAGTGGGAGAGAGTAGCCTTCACGAGTGGCACCTGGCCAAGGCCTTGTCGGCCACAAAGCGTGTCCGTGTCGTGGCGTCTTTGTCCACGGCCGCGGCCAGCCTCGCCGAAGCCCCCTCAGACGTTGTCATTGTCTGCCTCAGAAGCGGACTGACCCACACCCTCGGTCGTGTGCTCCAAAAGCCCACCCTTTCCCCGTGCCTCGTCGTGGCCGAGCGGCCATCTTCGGCGCTGGCCCGCGCCTGTGTCAGCCGTCAGGTGTCGTGCCTGGCGGCGCCGGAGTCGCCGGAGCAGATCGTCTCGGCGGCGGAGCTCTGCGTTTGCGGGGTCGTCTTCTACAGCGCCAACCTGGTGGCTCTTCTCCCGACCAAGCCGGCCTCGGGCGGGTGGACCGACGTTGACGTCCAGATCCTTCTTCTCCTGGGAGAGGGGCTTCCCCTTAGGCAGGTCGCCCATCGTCTGAGCTACAGCGAGGGCACGGTCCGAAACATGTGCTCCCGGCTCTACCGGCGCCTGGGAGCCGGCAACCGGCTGGGCGCGCTCCTCGAGGCTCGGAAGATCGGTCTGCTTTAGGTGACATGTGTCACCCTTCGCATGACCGCCACCAGGTAAGCCCCATCTCTCCCTGTATCCCCCTGGGAGCCACAACTAGAAGCTTGAGGGGTTGTCGGCCGGAAGGAGGTCGGATCAAAAGATGTGTCCCTGTAACGGCGCTTATTGTGCCTTCGCATGCGCGATCGGCTGCGCTGCTTCTTGCGCGCTCCTGGCCGGAGCCCTGATCGCTTGGGGGGCGGCCGGCGGCATCGCCGGTGGCTCCGGAGCCTCGATCTACTACGAGGCCACGTAATCGACGAAGACCCAGGTTAGCACACCCGTAACCCGATGACCAGATAGGACCAGTAACCGACAACCCCTCAAGATCAATTGCCTGGATGTCAAAGGTGCTGAGATACCGAAAGCAGGGGAGCGTGAAACTCTTGGAGCACCGCGTCACCCTCAAGTTCAGTGTCGACAGCGGTAATCAATACCTATACGACGATGCGACGGGAATGACCTTCGTCTGGTCGGACCTCCGGGAGCGGGTCCTCTCCGCCCTCCTAGACGGCAGCCTGGGTGAACGCCGCGCCACCTGGAACAACTACGCTCCCGCCGACATCGACCACGAGGTGCGGTTCATCTCCCGATGGCGGCAGAAGTACGGGGCCTTCGTCCGCAAGGTCGGCCCCTACCCACCCGTTCCGCCACCCGCCGAACTGGAGGCCTGGATCCGGAAGGAAATCCTGATGCAGCTCATCCTCGTGGTTACCGAAGACTGCAATCTTCGCTGCCGCTACTGCGCCTTCTCCGATCACTACCCCCTGAACCGCGGCCGGACAACCAAATCGATGACCTTCGACATCGCCCGGCGGGCCGTGGACTACTTCTTCGAACTGGCCCGCCCGGAGATAGAACGCAATCCAAGGCGCCTTTTCGGTGTCACCTTCTACGGCGGAGAGCCGCTCCTGGAGGTCGACCTTATCGCCAGGGTCCTCGACTACGCCCGCGAACGCTTTCCAGGTCTGGTCATCCCGGTCATGACCGTCAATGGGACCCTTCTCTCTCCCGAGGTGGCCAAGACTCTGGCCGACCGCGAAGTCCACATCTCGATCAGCCTGGATGGGCCGGCCCCCGAGCAGGACCGGAACCGGGTTTTTCCGTCCGGACAGGGGTCCTATGAGCCCACGATGCGCAATCTGCGGCGCATCCGCGAGGAGATGCCCGACTTCTTCGCCAACTACGTGACCTCCGTCTCGACCTACGACTGCCGGACCGACGTTGAGGCGGTGAGCGAGTTCTTCTTCTCGTCATCCGATCCCACCCCGCCGGTTCTCTTCGTCAGTAAGGTCGCCACCCGCAACACCAACTACTATGACGCCTTTGGGCCGGAGGACCTCGAAAAGCACATCGCCCAGGTCCGGCGGCTCCGTCAGGACTACAAGCGGCGGGTCATCGAGGGGGAGCGCTACTCGACCTACGCCCAATCCTATGTGGGGCTGCCCATCGCCACCTGTCTTCTCCGGGGGCGGATCGCCAATCTTCGCCCACCCTTTCTACCCTTCACCGGGGCCTGCATCCCCGGAACCAAGCTCTGCGTCACGGCCGAGGGGCAGCTCGACATCTGCGAGAGAGTCAACGGCAGTTTTCCCATCGGTCACCTGGACAGCGGCGGGATCGACTTCGGTCGCTTGAAGCGGGTCATCGAGGACTACCGGGATTCGATTTGCGACAAGTGCCATACCTGCCCGGTGACAAGGCTTTGCGCCATGTGCTACTCGACCACGGAAAAGGAAGGGACCTTCGCCAAGACTCCGGAGGACTGCGCTGAGACGGTGGCCATCACCCGTGGCAGTCTGGCCGACTACTACTCCATTAAAGAGGGAAACCCGTCCGCGGATTTCTCCTACGAGACCGATCGCGCTTATCTTGAGCGTCGCCTGATGTTTCTCTAGGGGGTAATGATCGTGTACTTCAGGCTGGGCACCGACTCGTTCCTGGTCTCGGGCAAGACCGATGGGGTGATCTATGACTTGGGGCGAAACCGCCTTCTTCTTCTCGATCCCGGCGCCGCCGCTCTGCTTAAGCGGTGTGAGAGTAATCAGCCCACTGACGACCTAGCGCCCGGCTCGGCGGAAATGGTTCTCCTGGACAAGCTCGTCCAGCGGGGCGTGGGCAACTTCCTGCCCTCGCCACACTTCGTGGAAAAACTGCAGTTCCAGTCTCCCGTCCGCTTCCAGGGGATCGCGGCCGACCCGCCCCGCTTCGACCGCCTCAGCTTCCAGATTACCGACCGCTGCGGACTGGCCTGCAAGACCTGCCGGCTCGAAGGCCGCCAGGCAACCTGGCAACCCTGCACGGCCTGTCTCATGAGGGCGCTGCCCGGTGAGAGGGCCCACCCGACCGGAGACGACTTCGACGCCCTCTTCGATGATCTCCGCCGCCTCGAATTCAAGAACCTCCACCTCCGCGGAGGCGACCCCCTGGCCGAACCGGACCTCCTGGCCGACCTTTTCCGCCGCGCGGCCGCCCGCTACCCGGAGCTCATCATCTTTGTCACCACTCCCGGCGAGGGCCGCCTGCCCAATCTCGCCACAGTGCCGAACCAGGTCCGTTTTAACGTGGTCCTGCTGGGGACGAGCGCCAAGGACTACGAGGAAGCCGCCGGCTGCGGAGCGGCCTGGGACCGCGTTGTCTCCAACGTCGACAGCCTCCGGGCCGCGGACTCTCAGGGCGTCGGGCGTCTCCTGGTGACCTTCCTCCTGACCGAGACCACCCGCGCCCGCAAGGACGAACTCCTGACCTTCGCCAAGGATCGTTGGGGTCTCACCCCGGGGCTGGCCGAGACCTACCCCTATCCCCTTACGGGCTGGGACGGGCCGCCTCGGTTCTCGCACGTCGGCCCGCGGGCCAAGACCATCACCCCCTTCCGTGACACCTTGGAGTTCTTTTTCCGGGCCTACAACAACACGTGCCTCTTCGGAGGGGTGGACCTCGGCCTCGACGGCGGCTTCCGCCCCTGCGCCTGGGTGGATGAGGTCTTCGGCCACTGGCCGGCCGAGTCGCTGCACAAGGCCATGTCCAGACCCCAACCCTACTTCTACTGGGAGCTCACCAAGGAGGGCATCGAGGGTTGCCGCGAGTGCGCCCTCCGCTACGCCTGCGCCGATTGCACGGTGGCCGAGCTTGACGGCCAGTTGCTTCCAGGTGTAAGAGAGATGTACTGCCCCCTCAACCTCTCCGAGGACCTGGCGCCGGGCAGGGTGCGGCCGGTCCTGGGGCCGGCGGAGTTCATCGAGGAAATCGTCCTCGCTGAAGGGAGTGGTCATCGTGGCTGACCCGCTCGTCAGTTTCGAGGGGGTCTCCAAGCGCTTCGGCTCGATCCAGGCCCTCGACGGGCTGACCTTTGAGGCCGGCGAGGGAGAGATCTTCGGTTTCGTCGGCCCGAACGGCTGCGGCAAGACAACCACGACCCGCCTGATGCTCGACCTCTATCGCCGCGACGCCGGGGAGATAAGGATCTTCGGCTACGACCCGGCCGTCGACTTTGCCCGTGTCGGACCCCAGCTTGGGGTGACCTTCGACCAGCACGCCCTCTACGAGAGCCTTTCGGCCGAGGAGCATCTTGTCTTCTGGGGCCGCATGTTCGGAGCGAGTGGGCCTGAACTCAAGGAGCGCTGCCGGTTTCTCCTCGAGGCGGTCGGCCTGACCACGCGGATGAAGAGCCCGGCGCGAACCTTCTCCAAGGGCATGCGCCAGCGGCTGGCCTTCGCCCGTTCTCTCATCAACCGTCCCCGGCTGGCCATCATGGACGAGCCCTTCGACGGCATCGATGTCGAGACCAAGCGAGATCTGGTCGACCTCCTCCACACCGTGGTCCGCGAGGAGGGCATGACGACTTTCCTGACCTCCCACAATCTGGTCGACATCGAGCGGCTCTGCCGGCGGGTGGCCATCGTCAAGCATGGCCAAGTCATCGCCTGCGACACGACCGAGAACCTGCGGGCCAAGACCCGCAAACGTCAGGTTCTGGTGGTGACCCTAGCCGAGGGTGCTGACGGCGACCTGGTCCAGGCCGCGGTGCCGGAGGGTCTCTACGACCCCGAGACGCGCTGCCTCAGGGTGGAGTACGTGCCCGACGGTGGCCCGCCCGACGCGGTCGTCCGGCGGCTGATGGAGAGAAACCTGCCCGTCAGAAGCTTCCACGAGGAAACCCTCAGCCTGGAGGACATCTACCTCAGCCTGACCGGAGGGGGGAAAGAGATATGTGGCTGACCCACGTGCGGGCCCTGGCGGCCAAGGAGGTCCTTGAGGGCTTCCGGGCCGGGTGGCGCTTCGCTCTGCAGATCCTGGCCCTGGCCGGCTTCATGAACTGGTTCATCATCCGGTCCTATGTCGTGTCCGTTGGCAGCGACCCGCTTCAGCTCCGGATCGCCGCCTCGGTGTCCATGGTCTACGTGGCCATGATCGTCATCCCCTTCCTGGCCAATGGTCACCTCGTCCGGAGCCTGGTCGAGGAGCGCCAGAAGCAGAGCATCCTCTCACTTCTGGCCACGGGGGTCACGCCACGGGTCATGTGGCTCACGAAGCTGGTCATGGCCGCGGCTCTGAGCTACCTGGTGATGCTGGTGAGCCTTGGCCTGCACCTCCTGGTGACCGTCCTTTACTGGCACGTCACACCCGTCTTCACGACCCAGATCGTGCTTGGGGCCCTGGTCGTCTCCCCTCTCCTGGCCTTTGCGGTCGTGGCCCTGATGGCCTTTTTCTTCTGGTACTTCCGTTACCCGCACCTGGTGGCGTCCATCGTTCCGGTAGTCGTGGCCATGGCCTCGTGGGGCTACGCCTCGAGGTCGCCCGGGTCCGATATTCTCCGGAACCTGACGATCGTCGCCTGCGTGGCCCCGTTCGTGATCACGGCCATGGGGGCCTTTCTCATTGCCCGGCTGTCTAAGCAGCGCATCGCCGGGTTGTAGGTTTCCAGGCGGGAGGTTGGGGGGAATGAGAGTGTCGGCCATTCTAGCCGGATTGGCCCTGGCCGTGGTGATGGCTCTGGCCCTGGTCGGCCTCAGGCGGCTGCCGATTTTCGGTGGTCGGCAGGCGAACCCGGGCGCCGGAGACAGCGCGCCGCCCCAGGTGGTCTTGACGGTCAGGACCGAGGGCGACAAGCGAGTCGGCTCGGATCTGGTCTTCCTGTTCTCCGTCGTCAATGCCGGGCAAACCCCGGTGAAACGTCTCCATCTCAGGGCTGATGGTTCCTGGTCCGCCTTCCAGGTTCGCCTGGTGGACGTCGACGGATCGTTCGAGACGGAAGGCGGAATGGGCTGGTTTCTGCTGGGGCAAGGCATCCAGCCAGGGGCCGGGCGTGAGCCGATCGTTAAGATCGTCCCCCGGGCGGCCGGAACCTACCACTTCGAGTTCCGGGCTTTCGACGGCGATCTGGCCCTCTCCGACCCTTCGGGCCAGCCGGCCGCGGCGGCCTTGGACGTGGTCATCGGGCCGTAGGCCTCAGCCTCCCCACCAGCGAGCGGTCAGAGCCGTGGCCAGAGCCTCGGAACGGACTAGGAGGCTCTGGTCGTCGTAGAGGCGAAGAGAGCCCGCCGTCCAGTTGTGCGATCCGCAGAGAATGTCACGGCCGTCGACGACCAGGACTTTGGCATGGGTCACCCACTCCTGATTGTCCCACCTCACGTCAACCCCCTGGGACCGGAGGTACCGGTAGGCGGCCCGGTTGATGTGGCGGGACCCGTAAGGATCGGTGGGCCGGTCGAGGTCGAGGATAACCTTGACCTCGCAGCCCCGGCGGCGGGCGGCGACCAGTTCCTCCACGAGGGCATTGCCCGGGTGAGTCCCTCCCGGGCGGTAGGTCATGAAGAACATAACCAGGCTCACTTCGCGCTTGGCCGAACGCAGGAGGCGCAGAGCGACGTCGAGGTAGGCCAAGCGGGAAACCAATCCGGCCCAGGCTACGACCTGCTGACCGGGGGTGTTGGCGAAGACCGCCATCGCCGAGGCCCGCTGCTGGAGGCGTCCCAGATAGGCGGCTCTCTCGGGCAGGATGAATGAGCCACCCCCGGGCGCCGGGTCGGAGGCTACGGTCTCGACGGCTCGCCGGACCTCGGCCACCAGGGTGAGGGGGTCAAGTTCCGGTTCGCCGGCGGGAGCGGGGTTGACGCCGGGGTGAGAGGTCTGAAGAAGCCCATCCTGGCCGCCGGAGGCCTCGGCCCGCTTTCCCGAATGGCGCCGGAGTCCCTGGTCGGCGGCCATGACCGCGTAGGCCGAAAGGCCGTCGGGGTCAACGAGGGGTCCGATGTCCAGGGGCTCGCCCCCAACTAGACCAGCCAACTGATAGAGAGTCGATCCCAGGATTTGCGCCTGCGCGGACTCCAGGGCGAGGGCCGGGCGCCGGGCGACGGCCCAAGCGGCGAGGGCCTTCTCGAGAGTGGCCTGAAGCCTAGCGGGATCGGCCTTTGCGTCCGCTAGGCCAGGCGCACGTCCAGTTGCCGCTCCAGGCGCACGTCCAGTTACCGCTCCTGACGCCGGGGCGGTGTCCGCTCTCGGTTTCGCCGCGGCCTCCCGCCCGGCCGACGTCCCTGCCCGCTCCCATTCGCCCTCGAAAACCGACCTGAGCCGGAGCGAAAGGTCCTTCGAGCTGACCGCGAGGGTGAGTTCGTCATCCAGGCAGAGGGCCTGGTGGCTCCAGTTGTGGCTGCCAACCACGGCGACGTCGTCGATGACCAGGTACTTAGAGTGCAAACTCCCGCTGGGACCCTCGGTCGCGTAGGGACGGCAGAGGACGCCGAGGTCGGCAAGGCGGCGGCGGGCCACCCGGTCGGCAAGTTCAATGGCCGGAGTCTGCCGGGAGCTTCCGACAATGACGCGCACGTCGATCCCACGCCAGCGAGCGCGGGCCAGGGTGTCAAGGACAAGACGGACGTTTCCGCCAAGGTCGGTTTCGGGGCGTGGGTCGACAATGAAAATCGTGGCCAGAACGGACTCCCGGGCCCGGTCGATGAGCGAGAGGAGATAGGGAAGGTAGTCTCGACCCGCCAGCGGGACAGCGTGGTCGACCCGATGCGCGTAGTGGGGCTCCGGCTCTAGGCTCATCTAGTTCCCCTCCATCCGGGAGACCAGGGCTTCCGCCCGGCCCACAAGGGTCTGGGCCCCGGCCCCGACGGTCCGGGCGTGCGCGATGTAGGCGGTCAGGGCCGCCGCTTTGGCGGCGTAAGTCTCCGCGGTCCTGGCCTTCAGCCGGGCCAGGAGTTCCTCGCCCAGACTCTCCGCCTCGGCGGCCGTAGTGGCGACGAGTTGGAGGCGGGAGGCGAGAACCCGAGCCGCCGCCCCGGTAGCCCGGCGAGCTTGGATCGGACCGGATCCGGGGCCGGGCCCCGAGCCCTCGATGGCTTTGGCCATCGCGTCGAGCCCGTCCAGACGATTAGCGTAGGAGGAGGGGGAACCCTTGGACGAGCCGGCCGCCGGACCGCCTGTCCCCCGCGCCGAGGAGGCCTGTTCCTCGGACTCTTGGTCTTCCTCCTCGTCCTCGCGCTCCTCCTCTTCCTCCTCCTCGGGAGGTTCGTCGTCCTCCGGGGGTTCGGGTCCGGGAAGTCCGGGACCGGGCGGCGGATTGGGACTTCCGCCGGGCTGGCTCCCGCCCCCGCCGAGCGAGGACGCGCCCCCGCTATCGCCGGGAGGGTCGCCGACATCGTCGTCATCGGGCAAGTCGTCATCGGGGACATCGTCACTCGGACCGTCCCAGGAGGCCGACCCGACCGCAGCCGGGCCCGCCGCGCCAGGCGCCGGGCCGGAGGAGACCCCGGCGGCGGCCGACACGCCGGCGGCATGGCCCGTGGCCGCGGCAAAGGCCCCGACTGGGGCGGCGGAGGAGGCCGACACGCCGGCCGCGGACGGGGCCGCGGACGGGGCCGCGGACGGGGCCGCGGACGGGGCCGCGGACGGGGCCGCGGACGGGGCCGCGGACGGGGCCGCGGACGGGGCCGCGGACGGGGCCGGAACGTACCGGCACTGGGTGACCGGGTCGAGCGGGATACCGGCCGGATCGGTGACCTGGTAGTAGACTTTGGCGGCGGCCCCGACAACCTCGCCCGCGCGCACAACCTGCCCGGGCTTGGCGCGAATGCTTTCGAGGTAGACCAACTGATGCAGGTAGGCCCGGCCATCCCTGACCGCGACGCTACCGAGACCGCCTCCGGCGAACTCCACGGTCCCCGAGACGGGTGTGCGCACCTCCGACGGGCTGTTCATGGTCTCGCTCTCCACAACAAGGCCTGGGTGCAGGCGTCCCTGGGAGAAGCCAAACCCGGCCGTAAGACGTCCGCCGCCAATGAGCCGCCCCGGGCTGAACCCGGTCAGTGACGCTTGCCTCTCTGGACCCACGGTAGTTCGCCTCCGGTGGAAAGGGCAGTATGGGCCATTGGTTCCTTATGATCCCAGGGAACCCTGCCGTTCGGAGATGAGCGGGCCGAACCAAGACCAGGCGGACCGAACCGAGACCAGGCTTGGGCCGTGCGCCCGGCGTCCAAGTGTGGCCTATCGGGCGCGGATGTGCTGGTGGGTTCGCGCCCTCATCCCGATCACGGCGGCAAGTCTAGCCGTAGATGAGATGGTAGACAATGATGTCGCTTACCGCGAGCGGGTTGATCTCCAAGTCGCACCGGAGAACGCAGTTGGCGGGGCACATGTTCCAACCGGCCGGTGTTACGGTTCCATCCATGAACTCCACGGTGTTCGCCTCTCTTCCACTGCGGGTCGGGCCGCCTGGGCGCACGGCTACCGGGCCAGGGCCGGGTTCGGCCGGCGCATGGAGCCGCCAGCCGGCCCCAGCCCTAGGAGAATGTTCCAGGGGTCGCCCTCTTGTCCTTCCGCCCGGCCGTGGATAGGCCCACACCGCCCCGTGGCGCCACAAGGGCGCGCCGGCCGCCTTGACAGTCGACCCCTCGGCTTGTTAGGGTGATGGCAGAGTATGGAGGTGTG
>Ga0315268_10007273_pt1 | contig 11671 bp, 19 predicted proteins | sample C1_top_MG_FD_204535 | JGI IMG/M metagenome (GOLD analysis project Ga0315268, IMG submission 204535) | Sediment microbial communities from Yellowstone Lake, YNP, Wyoming, USA - C1_top | ecosystem: Environmental > Aquatic > Freshwater > Lake > Sediment | place: USA: Wyoming | collected 2017-08-01 | reverse complement strand
GGAACTAGATTTAAAAGGTCTTTAGGGTTTGACTTAAAGAATTTGACAATATTATTCATGTATATTTCAACATCAACATTCATTTTGTTAGATTTAAAAGGTTAAACAATTAGTCTTGTAGGTCCCACATTCCACCACCCATGTCAGTCCCTTTAGCTTGTACACTTTCAGGTACTCTAACATTTGGACTTCCTTTAAGGTTTAAGAAGAATAGGTTTGGTAAATCAGAAACACACTCAGGTATTTCAGTGAGTTTTTGGTTATTAATTAACGCCAAGAATCTTAACTTAGGTAAAGTACAGATTGATTCTGGAACGTGGTCAACACAGTTATCAAATAAAATCATAGTTAAATCTTTAAATCTACCAATAGATTCAGGGATGTTAATTGTTACATCATTCTTGTCTCTATTTTGAATTTGGAATTCTTTTAGAGTTGAAGGTAAATTGTCAATTAAATCGTCAAGACCATAAAGTCCAATAAATTTACCAATTGCTCCGTGACTGAAGCTATCAATAACTAATTTCTCACCACCAACAGTTAATCCTTTTGCAAACTCAGGTTTGAAGAAATCTTTTAACTCAGACATAGGTCCGTTCAAGTATTTAACCAAATCAATTGAGCGGTCATCCTTGTCCATGAATTGATTACTTGGGAAGTGGAATTGGTATCTTTCTTTTGGAAGACCAGTTTCAGGAGAAACGTCAGTATCCGCCGATTTGTATACAACATATAAAGGACCATCTTTAATGTATCTATCAAAATATGATAGACCTGGAGCCGATGTACACCATCTTGTTTCTTGTTGATTACCACCATAGAAACAAGCTGCCTCCTTACCAATAGCGCCTTTGTCTTTAATTTCAATAACTCTCCATGTTGGACCGTCATATAATAATTTAGAACCAGGGTGAACAGGTGCAGATTTTCTTTCCGCTTTAGTAGTTGTTGCAATAGTTAAATCAAAATTTTTAACCGCATCATATAGACTTGATGGACTTAACTTATTAATATCCCTCATATCTTGAGGTAATTTGTTTTTGAATTTTTCAAACTTGATAAGGTCGTCAGTAACTTTATATAAGTCTTCCATAAAAGTATCCTTAACTTGTTTTACTTCTCTATCATAACCATTTTCACCAGGTTGTCTTTCAGTTGATGGTGATAAGTAACTTTTAATTAACCACTGAACATACTTACCTGCCTTAACTTTAGCAAGTTCTTTAGAATCCGCAGTTTCCATGTCAACATTATTAGCTCTAGTTGTTGGGTCAGCATTAACTAAGGCAACGAATTCATCTTTGCTTAATCTTGGCTTAACTTTGTTTCCTTCTTTATCTTTTGACGGTTTAGTTAACGCATCAAATAATAATTCAAATCTTGATTGTTCAAGAATAACTGTTTTTAGTAACGACGTAAATTTCATCTGCGGTATTTTTATACTATAAATATATTGACGATACAAAAATAACTTAATAATTCAAGATTAACAACTCTTCCCCCATATTTTGTTTCGTTCCTTTTTTTGCGGCAGCTGCCTTAGCAAACTCTTTCTTCTCCCATCTGTAAGTTTCTTCAGGAAACCATTCATGTAATAAATCAAAATCATAATAAGATAAACTGAACTTACCTTTAACCCCATGTAATACCTTTGCAAGTCTATCATGGTCATTTCGGTCAAAGTCATGGTTATTATAATAGTTTTCGGTCTTCCAATAAGGAGGGTCTAAATAGATGTATGTGGTTGGTGAATCATACTTTTGAATAACATCCGCAAAATCCATATTTTCAACTTCAGTTATTCTTAAAAAATGTTCAACCCATTCAGGTTTAGATAACTTATCTCTAAAGGTAAGGTACTTTGATTTGTATTTACCTTTTAAGTCAATGAATGAACTTGTTTCAGGTTTACTACCACTGAATACTTGTGTAAGAACATAGGCGTACTTCGCAGCAACTTGATAGTCGGGATAGTTAATTGTAAATCCACTTCCAAATAACTCTGATTGAAAGTCATTGAACTGTTCTTTATAGATAGTCGGTGTGTTTTCTTCCCCAAATTGTTGACAAGGAATAGAATTAATTGATTCCAACAATAGTGTCGGATTTTTAATGCACTGAAATAAGTTATAATTCAGTGGATTGAAGTCGTTATAAACAACCTTCTTAAGATTAGGGTACTTGGTTAAGTCCATATTAAAGAAACACCAAAACATTCCTCCGAATGTTTCAACATATGTTTCCATGTCTTCAGGATAGAATGGAACAATCCATTTACCTATTTTTGATTTTCCACCGATGTATGATAGCATAAGATTACTTTTCTACAAGTATAAGAAAAAAAATCTAAAAGGCAAATTATTTATAACAATTCTTATATGGTCGGCAAGATGCCTTTTGAGTGAATCCCATCTTATCACATGGAGTTTTTTCACAATATGATTGACTATATTTGCGAGGTTTCTTATAATTACGTTGTTCTTTTTCATCAAGATATTGATATAGAACTCTTTTAATAATCTGCTCAAGTAACATAATTATAAATATAATGGAAAACAACGAACAACAAACACCTGGATGTAAATCATGTAAATCTAAAAACCCAATAAAAAGCCCAAAAGGAATGATGGTAGTTGGAGGGTATATTTTATTTGCAACAGTTTACGGAACTATAACTTTTATTAAAGATATTATCCATCTTTTAGTTAAATAGGTCTATCAAACTTAACATTAAGTTTAACAAACATATCCCCTCCTGGGTAACCTTTACCTCTTAATCTTAAAGGTTTTGAGGTATCAAATGTTTTCAACGCATTCATAATTAAGGTTCCGTCAGGATGTGGTATTGTAAATTTATTTTTCTGAGCTTCTTCTAAGTTCAAGAATAAGTTATATACCAAATCATTATTAATTTTTTCAAACCCGTCTTGAGGTACAACTTCAATTTGAATAACTAAGTCACCATACTCACCATTTCTAAAATCACCAAAATCCGCCAACTTTAAATATTGTCCATTATCAACCCCAACAGGTAATTTAACATTTATCTCATGCGCATTAGGTTTAACACCATTACCACCACAATTATAACACCTGTGTATTAAAGTATAACCTCTTCCTCCACAAGAACCACATGCGGTTCTAATTTGTTGCGTCATAAATCCAGTTCCAAAAGACTTAATTTGGAACCCATTCCCACCACAAGTTTTACAAACCTGTTGGTCTCCACCACCTCCACTACATATATTACATTTATTATCTTTAATGTAGTTGATGGTTTTGTCAGAACCTCTATAAGACTCTATAGGATTAATTTGAACTTTAATTATTTTATCGGGAGCGGACTTTCTTTTTTGATTACCTGCAAAAGGATTACTCTTTTGATTACCAAACATTTGATTAATAAAATCCTCATATGACGCACTACTACTTCCACCAGCAAATGGATTATTTAACCGATTATCATAATCCCTCCTTTTATTCTCATCACCAATAGTTTCATAAGCATGAGCAATCTCCTTAAATTTATCAGCACCTTCAGGGTTTTTATCTGGATGGTACTGTATTGCGAGTTTTCTATACGCTTTTTTGATGTCATCTTGAGTAGCGTCTTTACTTACTCCTAATATTTCGTAATAATTATTCATATATGGCAAACTATTTGGTAGTCTTATTTAAGAATAAAACAAGAAAAAAAATTATAAAGAAGTTTATAACTTTATCTCGTGCTAAAAATTATTTTAAACAGTTGATTAAAGAATCTGAGGATGTAATTTTTGAAGTTTTAGTTGAAAATGGTAAAGAGTGTAAATTTGAGTTAGGACTAATTGAATTGTCTGTAAATCAGTCTGCACCTGTATATATGACCGATGAGTTTGGTAGAAGCATTAAAGTTAAGTTGGAAGATGGTGGTATGTCTATATTATTAATAAACCCTTATAAAGAAGAAGATTTACTCTATGATGTTAGAAACAAATCAAAAATTACTGCACAAGAATTTATTAAAAAATACTTAAAAGGTGATGGGTTAAAAATGGTATCAGTACTTAATAACAAAGTCATCCTACAAAAAGATGAAGAAATTGATTTATTTTCATTAAAAAATGAATCAGAGTGTACCAGATTTGTTGAGTCTTTATCTTCATATTTCTTTAAAACAAAAAGAGGAGACTGTCTTTTTATTAAAGACTGTTCCTCCCCTCAACGTAAATATTTGTATAGTTTGTTAGAATCTAACGGATTTGATAAAAAGGTATTATATCGTAAGTTTACAACTTATCCTGTTCGTCCAAAATAAAATGGAACTCAGTTCCTGATATATCAATAGAAAACTGTTTGTGGTGTCTATCAACCTCTCTAAAGTGATTAAGAACACTGTTATACTCACCTTTAGGTAATTCAAATATAATGGTACCTTTACCACTAAACAAGGTCTGAACAGACTCAGCAATTAATGCCAATTTTTCTATTTCCCCAAAAGTATTATTTTTATTCTCTTCCATAAACTTAATTTAACAGGTTTTGGAAAAAGTTCATCTTTTTTCATACCTTTTATTTGTTTAATAATTTTTTCTTTTTCTCGGTCTACTTCTCGTTTGTCTTTTAGCTTTTCACTATTAAACCAATTCACTAACTGTTGACCCCTGTCTGTCTTGCTCATCTTCTAAATCTGTTTCTATATTGGTATCTAAATCTGTATCTAGTTCACCTTCGTCAAAATCAAAATATAGATTTTGTAATTTATCTAAATCGGTTTTTTCAAAAGTTTGTTTTAACTGTTCAACAGTTTGTTTAAACAATCTTTCCTTCAATTCTCGTTCTTTATTTAATTTAATGATTTTGCTAATCTTAACTACGATTGAAGAAACTTCTTTGTCTCCTATTGGGCAAATAAATGTAACCCCTTTCATATTTGGGTCATCAACTTCAAATCCAACGACTTGGCCTTCATCTACTATACTCTTAGGTATAGACCATTTAGTTGGGAACTTCATATCAAAACTTAGATATGTTTCCAACTTTCTAATTGAATGAACGTGTTCAACAAATGGTAATATTTCTTTATAAAAACTCATTTTTGTAATAGATATGTTATAATATAACTAATTGATACTCCTAAGAGAATAAGTTCCCTGTTACTATAAACCAGTGGTTTTGGTTCTTTTTGTAACAGGGCACCTAAAAAATTTGTGACATTTTTTAATGACACCAATATTGTGAAAACAAATATAAAAAGATATATTGTATCAATATTATGCATTCTTTTCTGTCTTGTTGTGTTCTAAAATTTCACCTCTTAATTGTTGAAGTAATGCCTTCAACTCTTGAGCAGATTTTCTAGCTCTTGTTCCTGCGCTTTTGTTACCGCCGAAAAATTTTGTAGTGTCTACTGAAAGTAATTCAGTTAATACTTTGATTTGTTCTAATGTTTCCATTTCTTTAAAAATTGTAATTGTTTATTTTAATAACTAAAAATTAGGTTTTTTCCTTCTGGTGTAAATAGAATCAACGATTTATTCCATATTTTTTTCCATTAATTTATATAATTCAGTCAATAAATCTAAATCTGATTTAGAAAATGTAATTTCAGTATCAAATATTTCTATCAAAAATTTATCAATAGAATGTTTAATGCTATTTTTTTGTTGATTATAAAATGTATCAGTAAAAAATGACTTGAAGTAGTCTTTGTGGTCACCATTTAACTTAATAATAATATTTTCTTTTTTAAAGTCATTAATCATTTTTTTCCAACACCATTCAAAATGAGATTCATTATCTTCATTAGATAGCATTATTTTGGTCTCAGATATGTTTTCTCCAAGATACGTGTCCATAATAATTTTGGTTAATGACTTAGAGATATCACCATACAATTCAATTTTTTCATAATTCATATTATGAATATTGAACCATATTATAACTTCTTCTTGAGGTATTGGCTTAGTCATCCAATTAAAAAAATTCTCCATAGAATGTTGTTTCTATGGAGAATAATAATGTAATTTTATAAAATGTGAATTTTTATTGTGTTTTTCTGCTATAAGAAATTAAATTCTTCATTTTTTGAAGGTCCTCTTTGATAATTTTTGTTGCTTTATCTTCGGTAGATTCTAACTGATTCATGATTTTGTTAGACTTACTTGTTGAACTTCCTTTAATACTTTTTAAAGAGCCAGATTGTTTTTTATTACCAGCAATATCAACAGGAGCAATTGTTTTTTTATACGTACCGTTCATTTGTTCAGCTCCGTATAAATTTTCATCAAAGTTCTTTTTAAATCTATCTCCAACTTTTTCACTTCTTTTTGAAACATTACCTAAAGCCTTACCATCTTTACCAGTAATTGCATTACCGTTTTTAGAATCACCTTTAATTTGTTTTGTAATCATTTCATCGTCAGGTTTAATCTCATCATAAACAAGATTTGTCATACCAGGATAAGAGAATGCTTCAATATATTCTTCAACCGCATCTGATGGATGATACTTCATCTCATTATGTTCTTTTTCCATGTCATAATTGCTTTGAGGGAAGTCATCAGGGTTTTCATCATATCCTTTACCACCCATATACATATCTTTCATGTAATCTTTCATTTTCTTAACAACTTCTTTAGCATACTTGTCATTTTCTTTTTGACTTTCACCTTGAGCCTTTTCAGTTTTCTTTAAACCTTGTGGTTTGTTAACACCAAAATTATTTTTTTCAGATGGGTCTTTAACCATTTGTTCTTTTACGATATTTTCAATCATATCAATTAACTCATTTTCGGTTAACGATAAATTATTTTTACTCTCATTAATATTTCCTAATGTTAAAGCCATGTTAACTTGTTTTAACAACTTAGAATCCGCATCAGATAATTTTTTATCTCCTTTAGCCTTAGACATTAAATCTTTCTTAATTGAGTTTAATTTGGTTTTAGATATTTTTTGACTTTCAGGAATTCCTAATGCTTTATGTAATGCACCTTTTTTCATGTTAGCCTTTTGAATAAATTTATTATCGGATTCATTAACATTATATTCTTTACCGTCAACTTCAAAACTATCTTTACCTGAATCTTTTGCTTTAGCCAATGCTCCAGTAAAGGCATTACCTTCTTCAGTTTCAGCCTCTTCTAATCCTTTAGCCATTCTAACTCTGAATGGTTTACCACCAAAATGTTGTTGGTATTGATTAAAGAATTTTTCACCATCATTTGGTGCAAACCATCTTTGATTTTTACCGTGTTTTGCCATTAATGATGGAAAATCTTCAAACTCTTCTTCATTGTAATCAAAATCAAAATCACCTGAATGTTCTCTATCCGATTGGTCAAACCAACCATGTTCGTCATCAAATGAACCAAACATTTTGTTTCTAATTTTGTTTTTAATTTTATTATCCGCTAACCCTTTACCAACATATGTTGGCTCATCTTGAGACAATTCTTCAGCATCTTCAACACTTTCATCATCACTATTGTCAAAATAATATTCTTCAACTTCTTTTTTATGTGCTTTAGCGTCCCTTAATTTTTTAAAATCAGCTGCAGTTATTTTACCTTTAGGTTCGGCAACATCAATTTTGGATTGTCCACCACTAAGGGTTTCATCCATTTCAATTTCTTCCCATTGACCTTTTGTCTCTGAGATATGTTTAACTCTAGATTCAATTTCTTCGTTAAGAATTTTTGAAACTAGTTTATCAATATTTTTTTGAAAGTTTTCCATTATTATTATTATTATTTATTATAAATATCTTTATTTTAGTCTTTTACCCACATTTTCATATTCATGTTCTAAAATACTCATGATTATGTTTTTACTAACACCAAGTTTCTTGGCGACATTATCAATAGCCTCTTTAACAGACTCATTTTTACTAATCTTTAAATTATTGATATCACCTTGGTTACAATATGGAAATTTGGTACATTTTTTTTTAATTTTAACAAATCCACCACCAGGTATTTGAGTCTTTCTACTTGGACCCCAATCTTTCTTGTTTGTTGATTTTGCCCACATAGATGGTGATTCATATCCACCAACAGAACCTGATGTTGTCGCTTCTTTTGCTTCTACCTTTTCAACTTCACTTTCTTTTAGTTTAGGATTTTCGGCTCTACTTTTTTCCCAAAACTCATCGTTACCACCAAATACAGGACCTGAATATGCTCCTGATGAACCTGAACCTGTTGCTTCTTTAGTTTCTTCTTTACCTACTCTACTATATTTTTTCTTATTAACAAATGGGTCGTTATGTACCGCATTAGGTGTTCCAAAACTATGGACTTCACCTTTTTCGTCTTTGTATTCAGCGTCTTCCTTAAATCCAATATAATCTCTATCCTTCGCAATATCTTTACTAAATTGGTTTTTAGCCGAATTTTTTGATTTCTTATTTTTTTCTAAAAAAGTTTCATATTCATTACCATCATCATCAACTTCTTCAGTAAACCCTGATTTGTATTTAATAGCATCACCAATAGTCGTACTATTTAATTTAACATTTGGTTGAGTTAAATATGCTTTATCAATAGCATTTTTAAATTCGTTTCCTGAACTATTCATAATTAAGCATTTTTAAGTCTTGGTTCCCAATAGCTACGATTCATCCACATAAATTGGTAGAATTCACGGAACATTCTTAGGGTTATGTCTTTAACATCACCTTCAAGTTTACCTCTTTTAATTTCTTTTGAGATTCTGTCTAACAATTTGTCTTCAAATTGTTTAATTGTATTATTGTCCATAAAGTTTCTAATCTCTTTACGAATCATTACTTCAATTTCGTTTTTTTCTGTTGATGTAAGTGCCATTAGTTTGTTATTAATAATAATGTTAATGTTAAAATGGCAATACCAGCCAAACCAGATGTAAATTTATTTTTGATTTTTTCTTTTTTTAAATTTAACTCCACTTTCTTTGTGTGGTTTTCTAAGATTGAATATTTTTGGTCTTGAGTCCCAATAATTGTTTGATAATTATTTTCTTTAATTCTTAGTAAACTTACAACACTATCTTTCAGAACAACCTTATTTTCTGTCTCTAACAATTGTTGTTCTGTCAATTTTAATTGGGCTTTAGCAGAATCGCCGCTAATCAAATCTTTGGTGATTTGTTTAACGACTGGTATAGGAAAACATTTAGTTGGTTGACTATTTGTACCTGTTTGAGAAAAAGCTGTCAAGCTCAGGCTCAGAATACTTATCAACACGATTAATTTCTTCATGATATTTTTTTCCTGTTTTTATTTTATTTGTTTTTACCTTTGAAATGTTATCGTCAATCTTTTCAACTTCTTCGTCAATAAGTTCAATTTTACTTTCTAAGATATCTTGTTCTTTATTAATTTCATTAACAACGTTTGTTAATGAATCAAGTTTATTCCTATCAATAGTACTCATTGTACTTGTGTTTAACGTAGTCATAACCCAATATACAATAAACAACCCTACCAATACTGATAAGATTGTCTTATAATTTTTAATCACAAAATTTTTAATTGTTTCCATTATTCTGGTGACTCTTTTGTTTTCTTTCTACTAGCCAAAACTTTACCCCATTTAGATTTAAATTTTTGGTAAAATTGTTGTAGTTTATTAATCATAGTTAAAAAGTCTTCATCAACTTTCATCATTTCACCATTAATATAGATTCCACTGTTTTCACCAATTGTGAATGTAAAATCAATATCTTGGTCAATAATTTTACCTGACCAATCAACATTATTTGTATAAACATTTAATGTATTAAAGTCAGCCAAATCAGAAACTTCTTCCACAAACTCATCCATAGTCTCTTGGAAGGCAATTTTTTCGTCTGAAGTAATGTCTAAGTCATTTCGGCCTTTACCGTGTAATGCCAAAATACCACCAGATATTCTATACTTTTGTGATTTATCTTTAGGAGTTGATGTTTCACCTTCTTCTTTGTCATCTACCGCAGTTTCGTATTCAGTATCTTGACCTATTCTACTTTCAATACTTGCTGCCATGTTATCTTGAGTATCTTGCTCAAATAACATTTTTGATTTTTTAATCAACGATTTTATTTCGTCGTACCTGTCGTTATGCAAATTGCCCATTTTCTATTAGTTTTGTAAAGGTTTCAAAGTTAAATGATGGATTTAAATCTGTGTATTTTCCGTTAAAATTGCTCCTTGAAACAATCCCTTCAAAATTCTCAACACCATCAATCTTGGTGTTATGACTTACACAGTTTTTTTTAATTCGGAATTCATTTATTAGGTGACCACATAACTCAGCAGTTTTTTCAATCTGACTTGTTGTGTATGGCTCCCAAAAGAAGAAGTCCCTCCATTTTTTCTCGTAAACCTGTTGATTATAAATACTCCCTTTCCAGTTAATATGATAGGTTGTTAGCGGTTTCTTTTCTAACCATCCCAAATTCTCTAAACAAACCACAATTGAGTTCCTGTTTATCTTGTCTTCAGTAAAAAAATTGGTGTGCCCTTCGTTGGGTAACAGTTGTAAAACTGTTCCATTTTTGGTTACGACGTAGTTTGGAATTTTATCGTACGTGGAATTGTATCTAAATTTAAGGGAGGCTAAGTATTCCTCAACCTCCCTTGAAGTATGACACAAAATTATTTGTTTTTTCTTTTTTTGTTTACCAGTAGTTTTGAAGTTTCCGTATTTCTCAATATTAAGCATCTCTTCTTGTGTAACTCAGTCTTTTAATCTCTGGGTCTTCAATCGCTTCTGTTTGGGATTCTTTAATTAAACTTCCAAACTTTTTTTCGTTAACCCTTCTTAATTCCTCTTCAAGTCTATCTAAATCTTCTTGCGTTGGAGTGTATTTTTCTTTTTCAATCTCAGCTTCTTTTTTACCCGCTTCAATACTTAATTCATCAATATCAATAATAGGTTGTGGTAAGTTATTACCCGTTTTCTTATCCTCTTCCTCAAACTTAACTAACATGTGAAGGAAAGACAATGATATAATTGGTAACATACCACCAGCAAATAAAGCCAAGAATCTTTTATGACCAACAGGGTCACCTGATTCAACACCAAGATAAGAAACAATTGGGTCAACCAAATCAATCCAATCTTTAAATGCTTGTGAATTTACATCAATGTATTGATAAGCAAAAAAGATATTACCAATAAACTGAATAAGGGTTACAATCCCGAATGGGAAATACACTTTTTTACCCATCTGAGCGGATATTGCCGCAAGTGCCGACAACGCAGCAATCTCAATACCTACAGACAAATAAATTGCCCAACTAAATGGATTGGATAAACCATACCAAGAAGTTACGTGGGATATTGACACACCAGCTACCGTTAAAATTGGTACCAAAAATGCGACATAAATTATTTTTTTAAAATTTCTTTGAATCCAAGTCATATTACTTTGAATTTAGTTTTTTAATTTCCTCTTCAATTTGAGTTTGTCTTTGAACATCCAATAATTTTCTATCAGTTGCTTGAATCATTCTCTTTTCTGATTCCAATCCCATAATTTTCAATTCTTTATCTAATTCTTTTTTAGTATAAGTTGAATCTTTAATCGCTTCAACTTCTTTTCTTATTTTAGCTAACTCTCTTCCGTCTCCACAACTTTTAAAGAAACTAAGTAATGCTATTACCAGTACAATAACTGTAAAGTTTTTTTGTATAAAATTTTTAATAGTTTTTATTTTTAAATTTAT
>Ga0315268_10007272_pt1 | contig 11671 bp, 12 predicted proteins | sample C1_top_MG_FD_204535 | JGI IMG/M metagenome (GOLD analysis project Ga0315268, IMG submission 204535) | Sediment microbial communities from Yellowstone Lake, YNP, Wyoming, USA - C1_top | ecosystem: Environmental > Aquatic > Freshwater > Lake > Sediment | place: USA: Wyoming | collected 2017-08-01 | reverse complement strand
AGCTCCTGACGCTGGACGACGGCGAGCCGGCCGTACCGAAGAACAACAAGATCGTGCGGAACGTCTCCTATGGAGGCCGCTGGATGGATATCTACGACTACAACGCTTTCGACTTTTCTGTCGTTACCGTGAAAGACAACCTGATCGGGGACCCGGACGTCTGCAGGAGGCGTGAGAAAGGCCGGACAGGATGGGATCCGTATTATCTGGATATTGACAAAAAAGATGGGTATGTACTTTACCGGATGGCGGACAAAGAGATCGAGGAGGAGTTCAAGCAGAACACCTTTACAGAAGCTGATCCGGGATTTGTCAACCGGGAGCGGCAGGATTTCCGGCTCAGGGATGATTCTCCCGCGTTCAAGCTAGGGTTCAAGCGGATCCCCATCGAAACTATCGGCCTTTTCAAAGATGGGTATCGATTGACCTTGCCGGATTGACACTTCGACAACCTTGCAGGACGACGACCGTTTACCTCAACCACGTTCCGGAGAAAGGCACTCACTATGGCCGCACGGAAAGCTGAAGACCTCCTGGCGACAGCTCGTTCCATCATGAAGGAAGCAGATTATTGCTTCTTCATGAGCCATGGAGAATCAGGCGAGATCAATGCCCGACTGATGCATCCCTTTGAGCCCGACAGCGAGTTCAACGTCTGGCTCGGTGCAAGCCCCAGCTCGCGCAAGGTGCGCGAAGTCCTCAAGCAGAACAAGGTGACGCTCGCTTTCATCAACCCGCGCAGCACAGCATACGTTACCATCATCGGCACCGCCGCGCTCGACAGCAACGTCGAGCTCAAGTGCAAGTACTGGAGGGCATACTGGACGGATACGTATCCCGGCGGCCCCGAAACCAATGAATATATTCTGATCAAGGTTGTCCCGTCTCGGATCGAGCTGATGGATTTTGCCGAGAGCGCGCTCCCCCAGCCGTACGGGTTGAAGCCTTCAGGTCTTGCCCGACAGGATGGCGGCTGGAAGGTCATCGAAGATGGGGATGAGCTCTGAGACCAGTAGATAGGAGAACCTCATGCCTCGGAACATTCTCACCTTTGTCTGTTTCATCGCTGCCATCGTCCTGCTGCTCGGCTGCAACACAAGACAGAAGCAGCAGACGAAACGGATCGCGGGGATCGTTTTCCAGGAAGATCAGTTTTTTCGCCTTGTCCTCTTCGGCATGCGCGACGCCGCGAAGAAGGACAGCATGGAGCTCCTGGAAGCAAACAGCGCAGGCAGACCGGACAAGGAGGTCCAGCTCATCAACACCTATATCGCGACGAAGGCTGACGCTATCGTCATCTCTCCGCTGAGCGCGAAGGCGTCCGTCAGCGCTCTGACCCGCGCACACGATAACGGGATCGTCATCGTCACGTACAATACCGCCATCGACAGTGACGTCCCTTCGTCGTACATCGAAAGCGATCAGGTCGACCTCGGGGCATCGACCGGGAGGGCCGCGCGGGCCTACGTCGAGAAAAAGCTGGGAGGAAAAGCGAAGGTTGCCGTCATCGCCGTGGCGTCGCAAGTCCCAGAACAGAGTATGATGAGGGTCGGAGGCTTCAAGAGCGAAATCACCAAGCTCCCCGGCGTGACGATCATCGCCGAGCAGGATGCGTGGTTGGCAGAGCAGGCGGTGAAGAAGGTCGGAGACATCCTGACCGCCAATCCGGGCGTCGACATTGTCTGGGCAGCAAACGAGGGGGGAACGGTCGGTGCGGTGATGGCTGTGAAGAACGCCGGCAAGGCCGGGAAGGTCGCGGTGTTCGGGACGGACATGAGCGAGCAGCTTGCGAATTTCTTGCTCGACAACGACAACGTGCTGCAGGCTGTCACAGGGCAGCGTCCCTTCGAAATCGGCTCGATGGCGGTTGACGCCGCTGTCAAGGTCTTGAAGGGTGAAAAGGTCGAGAAGAAGATCTCCTTGCCAGGCACGCTCTTTACGCGCGAGAAACCGGACGAAGTCAGGCAATTCAAAGAACGGCTCAAAGAACTCAGCAAATAGCATCAACTCCATCCGAATGGACGCACCGGTCCACAGGCTCGAGACCGTCTCCCTCCGCAAAGAATACCCCGGAACGCTCGCTCTGAATGACGTCTCCCTTTCTTTCGAAAGCGGGAACGTCCATGCCCTCATCGGGAAGAACGGTGCCGGCAAGAGCACGATCGTGAAAATCCTCGCCGGCGCGGTTCAGCCAACACGCGGCACCATGATGCTGGACGGGGAGCAGGTGCAGTTGCGATCCCCTGCGGATGCGCTCCAGCGCGGCATCATCGCCGTGCATCAGGAGCTGAGCCTTGTGCCCGAGCTCTCGGTGGCGGAAAATATCCTGCTCGGCCGTCTTCCGATGAGACAGGGATGGGGCCAGTTCATCATCGACTGGAAGGCGGTTTTTGAGGAAGCCGGCGAGGTTCTGAGGAGCCTCGACATCGAACTCGATCTCCGGGCGAGAGCAAGCACGTTGGGTGTCGCGCAGCAGCAGGTGGTCGAGATTGCCAAGGCGATGTCGTATCATCCCTCCGTCTTGATCCTGGATGAACCCACCTCCGCCCTCGCCCAGCATGAGACGGAGCGTCTCTTCGACCTAGTTCGAAAGCTTGCAGGCCAAGGGGTCATACTTCTCTACATCACCCACCGATTGCAAGAGCTTCAGCGGATTGCCGACACCGTGACCGTGCTCCGAAACGGATCGCTTGTCGGGACGATCGACATCGCCGATGCAACACCCTCCACCATCGTGCAGATGATGTTCGGGCAGGACCTTCAGAAGGCGCGTCCCGCGGAATTGGTTGCACGGGAGGAATCCTTCCTTGAAGTGAGAAACCTTTCGAAACGGTGCGCTTTTCAGGACGTAAGCTTCGCCGTGAAAAGAGGGGAGATCCTTGGGATCGCGGGCCTCCTGGGCTCCGGCAGAACCGAATTGCTCCGTGCGATCTTCGGAGCAGACCCGCCAGATGAGGGTGAACTTGTGCTCGAGGGGGTGTCAGTTCGGCCAACCAGCCCGGAGCAGATGAAACGGTTGGGCGTCGCACTCACTCCGGAGAACAGAAAGGAGCAGGGACTCGTGCTCCTTCTGAGCACGCGTGTCAACCTCTGCCTCGCCAGCCTCGATCGGATTGCCACGCACGGGTTCCTCACCCGTCTGCGCGAGCGGGTGATTGTCGACAGGAACATCCGCGAGCTGGACATTGCCGTGGCGAATGTCGATGCGCCCATCACGTACCTCAGCGGCGGCAGCCAGCAAAAGGTCGTCGTCGGAAAATGGCTGAACACACAACCTCGCTTGATGCTGCTCGATGAGCCGACGCGCGGCATTGATCTTCAGGCGAAGCAGCAGATGTTCCAGCTTATTTGGGAGATGAGCAAGCGGGGCATCAGCTCCATCGTTGTCTCGAGCGAGCTCGAGGAGCTGCTGGATCTTTGCCACCGAATCCTCATCATGAGGCAAGGGCAGATCGTCGGAGAGGTGCGCCCGCAAGAACTCTCCCTCGATACGCTGTTCGCGGTCTGCATGGGAGAACAGGAAGCCGAGCGATGACTCAGACAAGATTTCGCACGTGGCTGAGTGAGGGGATCCTCGAGATCATCCTCATTCTCTTTTGTGTCGCCCTTTCGTTCATGGCGCCCGGATTTCTGACGGCGGAGAACCTTCTCAATGTTCTGCGAAACGTCTCTATGCAGGGCGTCATCGCCTTCGGTATGACGATGGTGATCATTGCCGGAGAGATCGATTTGAGCGTGGGATCGGCAGTCGCGTTTGCTGGCTGTCTCACGGCTTTCCTTACGCAAGCGCTCGTCGGAGCGGGAGTCGGATTGCCGCTGGCAATTGCCCTCGCTATCCTTATGACGCTAGGCGTCGGTTTTCTGATCGGCGCGTTCACGGGCTTCATGAGAACCAGGTACCAGGTTCCCTCCTTCATCACCACGCTCGCGCTGTTGACAGGGCTCTCCGGGGCGGCGGAACTTATCACGAACGGCTTCCCGCTCACGCCGTTTCCGAGCTGGTACAATTTCCTTGGCGGCGGCTATCTGCTCGCCGTCCCGTTTCCCGCCCTGATTTTCCTGTTGACTTTTGGTGCGCTTCAATTCCTGATGAACTACACTGCCTTCGGGCGCTCCGTGTACGCCGTCGGGGGGAATGCGGAAGCCGCCCGGCTCAGCGGCATCAATGTGAAACGCGTGAAGACGCTGGTTCTCGGTACCACCTCCTTCCTCGCTGCCATCAGCGGGATCATGGTCTCCTCCGAGATTATGTCAGGCACGGCGACAACTGCCAAGGGGTGGGAGCTCGACGTCATCGCCGCAGTAATTATTGGGGGCACAAGCTTGATGGGAGGAGTGGGGAGGATCTGGGGGACAATGATCGGCGTTGTGTTTCTCGGCGTCATCATGAACGGGATGACGCTCCTCAACGTGAGTGAGTACTGGCAGCACGTCGTGCGCGGAGCACTCATCCTCGTCGCCGTCCTTTTGAATCTCCTGCAAAAGGGGAAAGAACAACGATGAACGGTCACCAGCGCATCATGGCCGCCTTCAGCGGTCAGGAACCAGATACAACACCGATCATGCTCCACAATTTTATGATGGCCGCGCGGGAAGCCGGCATGACGATGAAGCAGTTCAGAAGCGACCCGAACGAAATGGCACGGGCATTCATCGAAGCGGTAGAGAAGTACGAGTACGACGGTATCATGATCGACGTCGACACCGTGACGCTTGCCGGAGCGGCCGGAGTGCCGATTGATTTTCCGGAGGACCAACCTGCTCGGCTGGGAGGCGCACGGTTGAAGGAGCTCGAGGAGGTAAAGGACCTTGAGCCGGTCAACATCCGCGCCTACCGCGGCGTCCAGATTTGGCTGGAAGCTACGTCAATCCTCAAACGCCATTTTGACGATCTGATTCTCATCCGGGGCAACTGCGACCAATCACCGTTTACGCTTGCGAGCATGATGAGAGGTCTTGAACCATGGTTGCTTGACCTTGCCGATCCGGATCGGCACGCGCTCGTTCACCAGCTTCTGGAGCACTGCACCGACATCACGCTTCAGTTCGTCCACCTGATGGCCCAGACCGGCGCGCATATGACATCGAACGGCGACAGCATGGCAGGTCCTGAATTGATTTCGCCCGCCATGTTCCGGGAGTTCGCACTCCCTTATGAGAAGAGGATCGTCGACTGTTCCCACGAACTTGGGCTCCCATATGTTCTTCACATCTGCGGTAATACCGGTCGCATCATTGACGATATGCTGGCGACCGGATCCGACGGCCTGGAGCTGGACTATCGAACCGACGCCGTTGTTGCTCACGAAAAGATGAAGGACCGGGCAGTGTTCGTTGGCAACATTGATCCGAGCGGCGTTCTTGCCCTCGGGACTCCAGACCTCGTTGAACAGAATACGCGGGAGCTCCTCACCATCTTTGCCGATACGCCGCGGTTCGTCCTCAACGCGGGGTGTGCCATCCCGCCGATCACTCCCCCGGAGAATCTCCGGACGATGATCCACGTCGCGCGGAGCTTTTGATACAATCTTAGGGATCGGCCAGCTCGGCTGACCCCCAACGCACGTCATGACCTCAAAAGAACGAGTTCACGCCGCCCTTGAGCGGAAGCCGGTCGACCGAGTTCCCATTTTCATGTGGTTCCACCCCGAGACAACAGCCCGCCTCGCGAACTTGCTCGATATCCCTCCGACCTTCGTCGGCGAAGCGATGGGAAACGATATCCGGCAAACGTGGGTGAACAACAACTATGCGATGGAAGGGATCGTGTGCCAGTATGAGGGGGAGCGTCACACTGACTTCTGGGGGATCAAGTGGGAGAAGGTCGGTCACTTCAACCAGATCGTCGATTTCCCGCTTGCGGAGGCAACAAAGGAGCAGATCCTCTCGTACCGCTTCCCGACCGGCCATCGGGAAGAGCTCCTGATGCAGATGACTCCTGTCGTCCGAGATTCTGCTTCGTGGTTCGTCGGCTGTGATGTCTCCCCATGCGTGTTCGAAATGTACTTCCGGCTCCGCGGCATGGCAGATGCGCTTCTCGATATGGCGCATGACAAGGAGCTCGCAGGAGAAATGCTCAAGCGTTGCGCGGATTTCTCCATCGAGCTGGCGGAGCGAGCCTGCAAACGGTATCGGCTCGACTGGCTCTGGACGGGCGACGATGTCGCCGGACAGGAGTCTCTCATCATGAGCCCGGGGATGTGGCGGGAGTTGATCAAGCCGCAGCTGCGGCGAGTGTTTGATGTAGGAAGATCTGCTGACCTCTGGGTGGCCTATCACTGCTGCGGGGCGCTGCGGCCGATCATCGCTGATCTTATCGAGATGGGTCTGGATGTTCTGAACCCCATTCAATGTAACTGCCCAGGAATGGACCCGCTCGAACTTAAGAGGGAGTTCGGTCGGTATCTTGCATTCATGGGAGGGGTGGACACGGTGAACCTTCTTCCCCACGGGAGCGTGGCGGATGTACGGAGATCGACGGCGCGCCTTATCGAGGGAATGACCTCGGACGGCGGCGGCTACATTCTCGCCGCTTCACACACGGTCCCGCCCGAGACCCCTGATGAAAACATCTTCGCGATGTTTTCCGAAGCGGGGGTCAGTAAGGAGGAGATCTTCGACCGCGCAGCCCGGATCCGCCAACGGCAAGCGTCGCCTTCGCTCTAGACGCATTCGGATTGCCCGACGATCCGGGAATGTCTCAGCTTATTCAAGTAATGTGTAGATTTCCCGGCGCCCCGATTCCACAAGCGGTATGAACTTCTGATACCAGGCCCGGAACTCGCTGTTCGACGTGACGTCGCGCAGGGCCTTTTCGAATGAGGCAATGGAGTCATAGGTTGCTTCTGCTACGAGGGTGTAGAACTCTCCTGTGAGATCTACCATGGCTCGAGACGGGCTTCCCCCATGTGCTGCTTCGAGCTTCGCCCCCTCCTTCCAGAGCTCCTTCGCCTCTCTGGCCTTGCCAAATTTCAGTTGGAAGACATCCCGGACGAGAATCATACAGCTATCCTCCTTTCAGCGGTTGAATGATGTGAGACAGCAGAAGTAATGGGGTGAGTTATCCGGGTGAACAACTCATCCGCAGCAGGAGTTCCGATCCCCCTGGATTGAATCCCACTCCCCTTTTCTTTACCTTTTTTATCGCTTTACCGACGTTCTGCTGGCGCCAGAGGGAAGATGGCGGCGGCTCGATCTTTGTCGTCGATGCATTGGGAGAAGCATGCTCAATAGATCGAGTGATCGAGCCATCGAGCCATTTCCTCACAGGTTGTATGAACGATGGGAAGGTTTTTCGATGAACAAACGGTTCGAGTGTCTTGCTGCAGGATCCCCATGTGGAACGAACACTGTTTGATCGCAGGGGGTGTGAGGCAGCTGAGGGGTCCTTGCTAGAATTCAAGAGACTGCATGCGAAAGGAGCGCGATTGTCTCTTCAATCCCTTGCACGCATCCCCCTCTTCCTCTTGATCGCTCTTTTGGCCCAACCCGCCAAGACTGCAGGAGCCGACTCTGAGCACGTGATCTCAAAGCCTTTTGTGACCTGTGGAATCTTCATCGGCAAGATAGAAGAGGGGGCCCGCGTGTTTACGCCAACTCGACTCTTGCCGTTCGACCATCCGGAAGCTCTCAGACACCAGTTCCCAACGGCGCTCGAGCTTCACCAGTCGGAATACGAAATCCTGGTTTTCATCGGAGAGAAGGTCGGCCTGAGACTTCAATCAACCCTCCAGCGCTATCCCAAGCAGCCGATCACCGTTTGGAACTATCCGGACTTTGAGGTTCCCCCCGTGGAGGAAGTTCGTCAAGCCGATACCCTCTCGTTTGATGCCAAGACTTCGCCTATCCCCGGCTTGCGAGTCATCGCGTATAAGGATCGCTTCCCTCTTTCGTTCATCGTCGACACACGCCACCTCACACTCAAAGAGCGCGGGATGAAGCGTGCGACTGCGATGGGACTCGATATCACTCGCGCACAATTTCTCGACGGGCTCATAAAGGTCAGCTCGCGAATCCCGGCTCACGGCAGCTGGATCGTCAGCTTCCGATCGAAGAACAAATGACTAACCTGACTTGCCACCTTTCAAATACTTCGGACAGAAAGAAGGATGACCGTTATGAAGAAAAGTAGAAATTCCCACGGAAGCCTCTCCCTCGCCACCCGCGCAATCCACGGGAATAAGCTGTACGCGCATGAAGGACCTGTTGCGACGCCGATCTATCAGACCTCGACCTACCGGTTCGAAACATCCGAAGAGGCCATACGATATGCGAAGGGTGATCCTACCGTGTACGTCTACACGCGCTATCATAATCCGACCGTCCACGATGTAGAGGAGAAGATCGCATTGATGGAGCGCGGGGAAGCTGGCGCCCTCTTTTCTTCGGGCATGGCGGCCATTACGACTGCAATCCTCTCCGTCACGAAAGCCGGCGATGAGATTATCAGCACGCCGGCGTTGTACGGCGGCACGTATCGATGGTTCCGGGATGAGCTCCCGAAGAACAACATTACGGTGAAGTATGTACAGCCGGATCGTCTGAGTGAAATTGAACAGCTGGCCACCCGAAGAACCACCATCGTCTATTTTGAGACGCCGACGAATCCGACGCTCGATCTCGTGGATATTGCAGAGGTTGTCATGCACACACGGGCAGCGGAGAAGAAAATCGGACGGAAGCTTCTCGTTATGCTCGACAACACGTTCGCAACCATCATCAACCAGGACCCGTTCGCGTTCGGTGTCGACGTCATCGTTGAGAGTTCCACAAAGTATCTCGGTGGTCACAGCGATCTCGTTGGAGGCGTTGTCATCGGAAGCGCCGACTACCTCAAGCAGGTGAAGGGATTGGCAAAACACCACGGCGGGTGCGCCGACCCCTTCGCGGCGTACCTGCTTTCACGGAGCCTGAAAACGTTCGAGCTTCGCGTTCGCAAGCAGAACGAGAACGCTCTCGCGCTGGCGACAGCCCTCGAGAAACACAAGAACGTCAGCCGCGTCCTCTACCCCGGGCTCCCCTCCTTCCCAAAATACCGATTAGCGAGAAACCAGATGTCAGGCTTTGGCGGAATGGTAACGATCGAGGTCAAGCCCTCGAAAGGGCGGACTCCGGTGGAGGCCGCGGTGCGGGTGTGTGACAATCTGAAGATTGCAGTGAACGCCATGTCCCTGGGAGGCGTGGAGACGCTGGTCAGCATCCCCGTCTATTCTTCCCACATTTTCCTGTCAGACGAGGAATTGAAGAAGCACGGCGTGACGCCGGGGATGATTCGGATCTCGGTAGGGGTGGAGGGGATTGAGGATTTGATCGGGGATTTTGAGCAGGCGCTGTCGCTCGCGTAGAGAGATTCCCGAAATCGCATGCGGTACTCGCTGTGAGATTTCGGGAGTCTACCTGGTGCGCAGGTAGGTCGGTCCCGTCGGTTGCTGCGCGCCCCCTTTGCCTTCAAGCGTCACAAGGAACGCTTGTGCTTCCTGCTTCTGGCCGACATCGGCATCCAGGATTCTGAGGAAGTTCTGCTTCTCCTGTTCGTTGGCGACCGCAAAGACCCCCAGGCTGATCGGCCTGCCGCCTTTCGTCTCCCAGAGCTGATACTCCTTCTCCACCGGCGTTATCGGGAGATTGCTCGCCTGGAGCAATAGTCTCTTCTTTCCAGGATCCCACAGGATCTTTCCGTACGCGGCCGGATTCAGGACCCCATTCATCGCCACGACCTCAAGATCCTCCGACTGCAGGATGGCAAGGAGCTCACCCTGGCGCTGCAATTCAGTCTGCAATTCGTTGGATCTTCGCTCCTGCCCTCCGATCGTTCCCACCAAATCGTTGATGTAGAGGGCGAGCGAGAGGATGATGAGAATCGACAGAGCGCCGAGTGTGTATGGTGCCCATGCTCGCTTGGAGGGTGTGCGTTCCGTCGCTGCTGACGGCTGTTGCACTGCCGGTCTCTGCTCCTCAGGCCTGATCCGTTTACCGGCCGAGAGCTTGGACATCAACTGCTGTTTTATTCGCGGGGGTCCCTCTTGCTGCTTCAAGAGCAGCGGCATGAGAGCCATCGCTTCGTGCAGCTCCGCGACCTCCTTAATGCACAACGGGCACCCAGTCGCGAGGTGAGCTTCGAATTGTTTGCGATTGCCCGGATTGAGCCTCCCGAAAACATAGGGAATGCACAACTCCAAATTCTTGTGGCGCTCCTCCGTTTTCAAGCTCGTCCCCCGGGGCTCTTTGCTGCCTGTCGCAACCGCTGGATGCCTTTGCGCATCTTCGATTTGACTGTGCCCAGCGCCATCCTCATGGTTCGTGTTATGTCGGACTGACTGCTTCCCTCAAAATAGCTCAGCTCCAAGATCCGCAGCTCAGGCTTCGGCATCGACTTGAGCGTACTTCGGACCGCGGCGGCATACTCTTTCAAGACGAGGAGATCCTGTGTATCGAACCGTATCGATTGCTCCTGCACTCCTTGGGATGCGCTTCCCTCCCCCTCTTTCGGTCTCCGTTTCTGGGCTCGCGCACGAACCCTGTCGAGCGCCTTGTTGCGACAGACGGCAACGATCCAGGAGTAGACCGAGCCCCGCTCGCCGATATATCTTCCCGCTCTCTCCCAGACGTGTACGAAGACTTCTTGGACAAGCTCTCCGGCCTCCTCAACCGAGCCACTCATCCGCACGGCAAGGGGATAGACGATAGGGGAATAGCGTGCATACAGCTGCGCGAGCGCCTCTTGATCTCCGCGCTGCATTCGTTTCAGCAGCTCGATGTCCCGCTTGTTGTCTTCAGCCAAGGTCACAAACGTGTCGGCTCCGTGAATCGTCGCAGAAGTATCCTTGAACTCCCTTCCTCAGGTTTTTAGGACTCGAAGAATCTACGCAGAACCACGGGCAAAATCAACGTGATATGTCAATGAATCTCGACGCACCTCGGGTTATGCATTTACAAGGCCGGGGGTGATTCACTCGACGGTGCAACATTGTGTTGTTTCATCAGGTTTTCCAGAGCTTCCACCTGCTCGGTACCAACGGACATTGTAACGGTCCTCAGCAGCGCGATCGGGCTTTTCTTCTGAAGAATCAACGTCAGCCACTTGCCCCTTTGTCCTTCCCATGCATACCCTTCGATCTTCTCCCACCCAATCAAGCCGGTCCCGTGAAAAATACCCTTCTCCCGCACGTTCCGGCGCAGAAGGCCTTGCACAAATACAGCGAATGCGACCGAAAGCTCGAGGACCTCAAACGAGATATCATCGATCGCCCAGCCCGCCGTATTGATCTTCTTGACTCCATCGATGATCGCGTTCGCCGCCAGCGCTACTGCCACGATTATTGCAATGAGAAACTCAGATGTCGGGACCCGCCCAAGGTCCATCACAATTGCACCACCCCGGATCCAGTGCCGGAATATGGAGAACCCACGATACAGAACGATGAGACAGCCAAGGATCGCAAGCAGCACATTCGGAAATCTTTCTGACCAGTGGTAGAGGTCGTCCAGCACCAGCGCGGTCATAGCAATGACGACGAAGAATCCCAACGCCACAAAGATCTGCTTGTAGGCGACTTTCAACCGAGTTCGCTTCGAAAACCCGAGGCCAATCAGAACAGCCGCAAAGAGGTACCCCACGACCCACATCAATCTCATAGTCACCTCCCTTTCTCGTCTCCGTTCATGAGTTCAC
>Ga0315268_10007271_pt1 | contig 11671 bp, 14 predicted proteins | sample C1_top_MG_FD_204535 | JGI IMG/M metagenome (GOLD analysis project Ga0315268, IMG submission 204535) | Sediment microbial communities from Yellowstone Lake, YNP, Wyoming, USA - C1_top | ecosystem: Environmental > Aquatic > Freshwater > Lake > Sediment | place: USA: Wyoming | collected 2017-08-01 | reverse complement strand
GCCGGAGAGCAGGAGGTAACTGAGGGCTGTCTCAGTGTTCCTGGCTACTTTGGTGAAATAAAGCGGTCGGCTGAGGTCATGGTTAAAGGGAAAGACCGCCATGGTAAAGCGGTGAAAATCAAAGCCACCGGCCTGATGGCTGAGGCGTTGGAGCATGAAGTTGACCACCTGGATGGAAAGTTGTATATCGACCATATCGGGAGTACGGACAGGCTGCACAAAGTTGAGCATCCGATATCAGGAATTGAGGGTGCGGCATCAGGACAGGAGGCATGACAGGTGAAGTGCAGTCGATGTGGGCGTGAAATATCTGCGGATAATAGCTATCAACACTTCGGCGAAACGCTGTGCGAGGACTGCTATATCGATATCAGAAATCCGGCAAAAGCATGTGACCCGTGGGCGGTTTACTCAGCCACACGGTCAAGGCAGAGAGAGGGGCTGAGGGGAATTGAGGGACTCAATGAGCTGCAAAGGGAAATCTATGAATTCGTTATAAAAAAAGGCAGGGTGACCAGAGACGAGTTGACCGAGTATTTCGGCGTTAAGGAAACAGAACTTCAAACTCAGCTAGCCACGCTAAGGCACTGCGAGCTGGTGAAAGGACGTAAGGAGGGTGATACGGTCTACCTTGTCCCTTTCGAGTATGGCAGACAAAACACTGACTCAGGGAGATAAAGCGATGTTACGGGTGAAGAAGGGCTTATGCCTTGGCTGTGGGCTGTGTGTTGAAAGATGTCCACGGCAAGCCATTTCTATTATTTCAGGTCAGGCTGAGATAGACCAAAGCCGATGCAATCAATGCCGCCTTTGTCTTGATGCCTGCCTGCAGGGGGCAATTGTTGAGTTGGTTCCGGTGTCGAGCGATGAACTGGAAGCGACTGTTTTTTCATTGAAGCATCGAGCAAACGAGATTATTGAGAGAATCGAGAGCCTCAGGAGGTCACGCTGATGCGGAAGGTTCGTTGAGACGCGCGAGCTGGAAATACAATAGACAAAGGAGGACAAGACTATGAAGATCGCTGCTATAACGGAAGATGGGGTGACCATCAGCCAGCACTTCGGCCGGGCACCGCTATACGCGGTGATTACGGTGGAGGAGGGCAAGGTCGTCGGCAAGGAAACACGGGCCAAGACAGGACATCACACTTTTGCCGCTCGTCATCCTGATTTAGCTCCGGGGGAAAGGCATGGCTATGATGCTGGCTCACAGGCTAGGCATGCCAGCATGGCCGAGACCATTGCTGACTGCCAGGTCCTTATCGCTGGGGGTATGGGGTGGGGTGCCTACGAAAGCCTGAAGAGCCGCGGCATCGAGACGGTGGTCACAGATGTTGACGATATCGAGAAAGCAGTGATGCTCTATCTTCAGGGCAAGCTGCCCAACCTGATGGAGCGGCTGCACTAGCGGCAAACAGGAGGGAATAAAATGCAAGAAGAAGTTGAAAAATACCGGAAGCCAACCCGAATTCTCCACTGGGTGCATGCCGGTGCCTTCATCGTCTTGTTTCTCACTGGGTTGGTGCTTTTTGTCCCTCTGCTCGGCGTGCTGGCGCAGGACGGCTGGACCCGCCTGCTACACCGCATCGCCGCGTTTGTCTTTGTGATAGCACCCCTTATCTATATCCCGATGAACTGGAAGACAACTTTGAACGGAGTAAAGGAAGCCTTTACCTGGGGAGTTGAAGACCTTGGGTGGTTAATAGCAGCACCTCGATACTACTTTCTGTGTGACGAAGAGGCTATGCCGCCCCAGGGCCACATTAATACGGGTCAGAAGATGTGGTGGCTTCTAGTCATCGTCTTCGGACTAGTCTTTGTGACAACCGGAGCAATTATGTGGTTTGGCAAGACGACTGCTCCGCCAGCGCTGCTGCAGTGGATGGTTGTCGCACATGACGTAGCCTTTATCGCGACTGGGAACATGTTTTTCGTGCACATTTACATGTCTGTAGTGCACCCCTTGGTGCGTCCTCTCAAGACTGGAGCATGGAGTTCTATGGCCAGTGGCAAGGTATCGGTCGATTATGTTAGGTCACATCACAGCAAATGGTACGAGGAAATAGCCAAAAGCGAAAGCACAATGACAAGACGAGATAGTTACTCGGCCAAATAGATGAGGATAAAGTCTGAGATTCTGCTACCTGGCCCATTGGAGCAAGAGTGGGTGTAGACAGATGTGCTTGGTTAGAGCTTTCATAAAACAGCCAACAAGGAGGTAGCCAAAATGGCCAAGGAAAAGGGCACAATAATGTGTGGCTCCTGCACCAAGGTGGAATGCAGAAGCAATTATCCTGAAGGCATACCAGCCTGGTGTGCCGCCACGCGATTCCGCGACGTACTCGAGCGGACAAAGACAGAGTATTCGGCGCCAGATAATGAAGAAATATACCGCGCAGCAGCTAAGACCGTAGCTAGCGGCTATGGGAAGTGGCCCCGAATACAGGAGGCCATCGAATTCGCCAGGGAGCTGAAGCTGAAGAAGATCGGCCTCGCCTCTTGCGTAGCGTTACTCAGCGAACTGGGATTGGTCACGCGGCTTTTTACCGGGGCTGGATTTGATGTGGTTTCATCTGCCTGCCAAATTGGAAAGGTATCGCCGGAAGACCGCGGTGTAAAGTTTGACACCACGGACCGGCATGGTCTCACCTGTAACCCCATTGCTCAAGCAGAGATCTGCAACGATGCGGGCACTCAGCTGAACTTCATCTTAGGCTTGTGCCTGGGCCACGATATCCTTTTTATGCGGCGGTCTAAAGCACCCGTATCCGTGCTTATCGTTAAAGACAGGGTGACAGGTCACAATCCGGCCGCAGTGTTGTATGCCGACCATCTTCGCGGGTCTCTCCTCAAGCTCTACTGTGACAAATGATGTTCAAGTGTAAGCTACCTAACGGGATGGAGCGACTGCACTAAGAGACGACGATGCGATTAGAACGCAGCTGATGCAATGGCGGTTTGGAGGGTTACGGGTTGCAGGAAGAGGAACTCCAAGCATATAAAGACCATCTCAGAAAGCGACTGCTCAAGTACACAAGGAAGGCATTTCAGGCTCTACCTGGAATGACAAGACCTTGTATATTGGATATTGGTTGTGGTTCCGGGGTCCCGACTATGGAGTTGGCAAAACTGAGCGACGGGAAAATAATGGCCATTGATACCAGCCATACCGCATTGGATAGACTGACCAGCAAAATCAAAGAGGCAGGATTAGTTGTTCGTGTCAAGGCTGCGAAGTGCTCTATGCTAAACATGGATTTTCCCGATGCAAGCTTCGATATCATATGGACAGAAGGCTCTATAGCTGCAATAGGTTTTGAGAAAGGCCTTAAGGAGTGGCGGCGACTACTCAAGGCCCGGGGATTTCTCGTCGTCCATGACGACCTGGGTAACCTCACTGAGAAACGAAGACAAATATTCCAATGCGGCTATGAACTGATCAACCATTTTGTCTTAAGTGAGGATATCTGGTGGAATGAATACTACGCCCCACTGGAGAAGAAATGCAATGAGGTCCGGGAAAAGCACACAAGTGACCAGAAGACTATTGCGGTATTGAATGATGACAAGCGCGAGATAGATACGTTTAAGCGAGAACCTAACCGTTATCGCTCGGTGTTCTTTATCATGAGAAGGAGTCAATGAAAGCACGCTTTGTGGGAAACGGAGTGTCAAATGGTAAAGGCAATTGAGGTCTCGGGATTAACCAAACATTATGACGGGCTCGTGGCGGTAGGCGGCATTGATTTCGAGGTCGAAGAGGGCGATATTTTCGGCTTTCTCGGGCCCAACGGTGCCGGCAAGACAACCACTATCCGCATGCTCACCGGTCTCTCCAAGCCAACCTCAGGCAACGCTAGTGTTCTCGGCTATGACATGGGCTACGAGATAGTGAAGGCAAAGAAAGCCTTTGGCGTTGTACCTGAAATATCCAACATGTACGATGAGCTTAGCGGTTTGGATAACCTGATTTTCATGGCGCAGCTATACGGGCTACCGTCCCGCGAGCGTCGAGCAAGGGCAGAGGAGCTGTTAAAAACCTTCGGTCTTTTTGAGAGAAAGGATTCCAGGTTCGCTACCTACTCGCGGGGGATGAAGCGAGCGTTAACCATCGCCGCTGCTGTCGTTCACCGTCCGCGCCTTCTCTTTCTTGACGAACCGACCGTCGGGCTGGATGTGGTCGCGGCGCGTAACCTTCGGTCCCTCATCCAGCGACTTCGGGGAGAGGGGATAACCGTCTTTCTCACCACCCACTATCTTGAAGAGGCAGACATCCTGTGCTCCCGCATTGCCCTGCTGGTCAAAGGGAAGATTATCGCCATGGATACGCCCAGCACGCTCAAAGCTAAGGCTGAGGAGAAGCCGGCAGTGGAGATTGTTTTCAAGGCACCTTTACCGCAGGCAGCAGAACAGCTTGGGCAGCGACTTCCTGATGCGGTGGTGATGAAGGTTAATGACAAAGTAAGAGTCTATGGCGGCGATACCGCCATAGTGCTTGAAGCGGTACTCAAATATGCCAGAGAGATCGGTACAGGTGTAGCTTCGGTAAACAGCCTCAAGCCCACCCTGGAAGACGCTTTTGTCAAACTGACCGGTTTGAGTCCGCTGGCTATGGCCGCGGAGAAGGGAGGTAAGTAAATGCGGTACGAGAGCCTGCGCAGCATCTACCACATCGCCATCAAGGACATGAAGACCTACTACTTCAAGCCGCCCGCTATTAGCTGGGGCATTGTCTTTCCGATAGCCTGGATACTGGCTTTTTACCTGAGAAATCCACGGAACTTTGAGGAACTTATCCCTGGCCTTATTGCCATGACTGTTCTCTTCAGCACTACCGCTATGGAAGCCGTGGTCATCAATTTTGAGCTTCGGGTCGGCTCGCTGGAGAGGTTGCTCCTGACACCAGTTACATTAACTGGAGTCCTTCTGGGGAAGATATTGGGAGGCGCTATTTTCGGGCTGATGATAACGGCGGTGGTGACCATAGCCTCCGTACTTGCCCTGGGGCTTTACCATATCAATGTCATCTATCTCCTGCTTACGCTGCTGCCATCGCTCCTTTTGTTCTCCGCCTTGGGTGCCCTGCTGTGTGTGCTCGTCAAAGAGGTATTTGAGGCACAGACACTGGCTAACTTGCCCCGCTTCCTGATGGTATTCCTGTGTGGCGTCTTCACCCCGGTCTATTCTTTACCTCCTGCACTGCGGCAAATAGCCTATGTATTGCCTCTCACTTATACCGTTGATGGGATACGGGTAGCCTTCGGCGAGGCAGGGATAGTTAATATCGCTATTGACATCGTGGTGCTTATTGCTCTTATTCCGATTCTGATTTTGCCCGCAACGAGGTTGCTGGCGAGGAGATTCATTTAGGCTTTGAAGGAACCTTATGCCAACACGACAAGCAAATACTAAACCAAAATCCAATCTTGACTTCAGACTTATGTCTCTGACCTACAAATTTCGGGACCTTCTCCTACCACGCATGACCTTCTTGAAGGAAGTAGGCATAGAACCAGGGTTTCATGTGCTGGATTACGGCTGTGGACCCGGAAGCTACATTGTGCCTCTCTCAAGATTGGTCGGCAAATCTGGTAAGATTTGTGCTCTCGATATCCATCCGCTCGCCATTCAGGCAGTTCGAACTATAGCTTCAAGAAAGCGACTGACGAATGTGCAGACTATCCTTTCCGACCGCCAAACCGGATTACCGTCCAATAACGTGGACGTGGTTCTACTATATGATACTCTTCACGACTTAGGTGACCCAGGTGGAGTGCTGGAGGAGTTGCATCGGATATTAAGACCGAAAGGCATTCTATCGGTAAGCGACCATCACATGAAACCGGATGAAATAGAATCCGGGGTAACCAGTGGAGGATTGTTTGGGCTATTAACAAAGGGCAAGAGGACATACAGTTTCTCGAGAGAAGGACTGTAGAGGCTCACTCATATCTGGAAATGGAGAAGACCATGATGACCGAGGAAGAAAGTATGACACATTCCGCGGGCAGGCAAATGATTGAAATTACCCAAAACCCGATTTCCCCGGAGTGGGTAATTGATAAGGTCAAAAGTAGCCGCGCCGGGTGCGTGGTGGTCTACGTTGGGCTGATTCGTGACAATGCTCAAGGCAAGCCGGTCCTTGCTGTAGAGTACTGTGATTCTCAAGAGAACGCTGAAAACGTATTGTGCAGGATTGCCGATGAAGTTAGGCAAAGGTGGCAAGTGGGAAACGTAGCTATATCCCACAGGATAGGTAAGCTGAGGGTCGGAGAAATCAATCTAGTTGTTGCTGTAGCCTCGGCCCACCGTAAAGAAGGTTTCGCTGCCTGCCAATTCGTCATTGACCAGTTCAAGCAAAGGCCACCTACCCTGAAAAGGGAAGCCTACGAGGACGGTAGCATGGCAGTGCAGGCATAAGAATGGGAGTAGACGAAAGAGCGTCTTGTATTGTACGCGACTTCACAGAATGTGAGGTGAAAAATGAAAGTCTGTATCGTCGGCACCGGCGACGGCGGTTCCACAGCGGCAATTCAGGTCCGGCGTTTGGACGAAGACGACCGAATTGACATCTTCAGCATAAGGACTAGCCTGGGCTGTCCACCTTGCGAGATGCCCCTGGTAATCGGCGGCACTGTAGCTACCTGGGATGAGCTAATTCGCGGCTTTCGGCAAGACTCATTCTGGGAGAAAAGAAATGTGGCTGTCCATCTGAATACCGAGGTCACTGACATTGACAGGGAGGGGAAGCGCATCATCGCCGGTAGTAAGGAGTATAGCTACGACAAGCTGATACTGGCTCTAGGTGCAGTGCCGGTCGTTCCCTCTGTCCCGGAATTGGATAGCAAAAACGAGTTTACCCTAAGCACGGACATGGCTGACGGCATAGCGCTGAGTAGCGCCGTTGCACGGTCCACCGAAGCGGCTATTGTCGGCGGGGGATTCGTCGGGCTGGAGATAGCCGCCGCCCTCAAAGCAAGAGGCTACAGCAAAGTCTACCTGTTAGTAAGGCAAGAAATCCTGCGCACATACCTTGACGAAGATATGGTGAAAAGTGTTAAAGACGTGCTCAGGCAGAATGGAGTGGAGTTGATCCTACCGGCGAAGATAGAGAGTATAAGCTCGAAGGCAGAAAAAAAGTGCATTAGGCTCTCTGACCGGGAACTGCAAGTGGACTTTGTCTTCTTCGCCACTGGCGTAAAACCCAACGTGGCGTTGGCTGAAAAAACCAGGCTGGAGATAGGCGAAACGGGTGCTGTAAGGGTTAATCAATTCCTGCAGACCAGTGACCCTGATATCTACGCGATAGGGGACTGCATAGAAAACTGGGATGTCATCACTGGCACAAAGAGGCGACATCAGCTAGCTGCCAATGCCATTCGAACTGGCTATATCGCCGGCAGAAACGTAGCCTCAGGCAATCGAATCGCCTATGAAGGCACGGTCATGCCGTTCGTCACCAAGATATCTGGCTGTCAAATCGGCGCAGTAGGGTTTACCGAGAGGGAGGCAAGAGAAAAGGAGCTAGATGCGGTCTCAATTGCAGTTGATACGCCGCGGCTTCGGGAAAGGACAAACGGCAGGCCGGCACATTACAAGTTGGTTGCTGATGAGAAGACGAAGACCCTTATCGGGGCGCAAATAATTTCTGAAGAAATTGTATCGGGTACAGTTGACAAGCTGGCAGTGGCTATTGCTAGTCGAATGCCCGTGATGAAGCTGGTGCAGATTGATAGCTGCTACTCGCCACACGTTCAGGAAGACCAGATAGCTGTGCCTTTGCACCGTCTGATAGACAAACTCGGAGAGTGAGCTTATGACCTTGATTCAGATATTGGCCGCAACTCTCGCAATCAGCCTCATCGCCTTCGTCGGCATCCTGACGTTTCTCCTGAGAGAAGAGCTGCTGAACCGGGCTTTACTGGTCCTGGTGGCGCTTTCCACTGGAGCTCTGCTCGGAGGGGCGTTCCTGCATCTGATACCGGAGGCTATCGAACAGATAGGCGGAGGCACGGACATATTCCTCTATCTTCTTCTTGGTTTCTGCCTTTTCTTCGTACTGGAGCAATTCCTGCAGTGGCGCCACCAGCACACTGCGACTCATGGGGTAAAGCCCTTCTCCTATTTGATTCTGGTGAGCGACAGTGTGCACAATTTCATCGACGGACTGGTTATTGCTGCCAGCTTTCTCTCCAGCTACCCTTTGGGCATTGCCACGACCCTGGCGGTAGCTCTGCACGAGATACCTCAGGAGCTTGGGGACTTCGGAGTTCTGGTTTACGGTGGGTTTGGCAAGGGTCGAGCACTGACCTTCAATTTCATCTCGGCATTAGCGGCAATCCTGGGTGGTATCGTTGGTTATTTCGCTTATTCCCTTCTGCAAGCCTCCATTGTTTATCTTCTTCCCTTTGCTGCTGGCAACTTTATTTACATCGCCGCGGCTGACCTGATCCCTGAAATCAAACACCGGGTCAGCCTGCGCCGGTCGATAATTCACTTTTGCGTCTTTCTAGTGGGCATAGGAATTATGCTGGCAGTCAAATATATTCATTAAGGAGGGAGAGGAAATGGCACTTCGTATAACGACCTTGAGCGAAAATACCGCCGGCAGGAGTGATTTCCTCGGCGAGTGGGGGCTGAGCATTCTTATCGAGACAGATGAGACGAGAGTCCTGCTCGATACTGGAAAGGGGGGTTCCGCCGTCCACAATGCGGATACGCTTGGTATTGACCTGGGCAAGATCGACAGGATTGTCTCGAGTCACGGTCATAACGACCATACTGGTGGCCTGCGTGAAGTGCTGCGCCGGATGAGGAAAGAGGTAGAGGTAGTAGCCCACCCGGATATCTGGCAGACCAAGTACGCACGCCGTGAGGGCGAACCGGACAGATTCATTGGCGTTCCGTTCCAACAAGATGAACTGGAAAGCCTCGGGGCCAGGTTTCATCTGACTACTAATGCAGTGAACATTACCAGTACCGTAATGACCACTGGCGAGATTCCGATGGTTACCGCCTTCGAAGAGGTAGACGCTGCTTTGTTTATCAAGGAAGGGACTGCCTGGAAGCCGGATAAGGTCATGGATGACCAGGCACTTATCGTAAAGACGGGGCAGGGGCTTGTCATTATCCTGGGATGTGCCCACCGGGGCATGATCAACACACTATACCATGCTCGGCAGCTTACCGGTACGGAGAAAATATATGCGGTCATCGGTGGGTCGCACTTGATAAGTGCTTCTGAGGAGCGCCTCTGGCAGACAATAGATGCTCTCAGGGAGCTTGGTGTGCAGAGGCTGGGATTGTGTCACTGCACTGACCTGCCTGCCGCGAGCGTGCTGGCGCAGGAGTTCAGGGAGAGCTTCTTTTTCAACAAAGCGGGAACATCTGTTGATTTAGTTTGAGCAATTACAGCGATTCATTACCTATTAGGAAGTGGGAAAGTGGGAGTTGGCAGACTGACGGCCAGTGCAGAAGACTACCTCAGGACAATAGCATTGCTCAGCAAAGAGGGCAAAGCTGTTAGAGCAGCCGAAATTGGGAAGATGCTAAAGGTAAGAGCACCCAGCGTTACCGAAGCCCTGGCGAAACTCTCTCAAGCAGAACTAGTTAAGCACCAGAAGTACGGCGGAGTTGAACTCACCGATAAGGGAGCCAGAATAGCCTGGGATATAAACCGGCGCCACGAAGTGCTGTGCCGTTTCCTGGCCGAGATATTGAATGTTAATCCTGACATAGCCGAGCAGGATGCCTGTGGCATGGAGCACGCTCTCAGCGCGGTCGGCCTGAGCAGGATGGCGAAATTCGTCGAGTTCTTATCGAACTGCCCGCTGGGAACGCCTGAGTGTCTAAAGGGTTTCAACTACTATTTTGAGCATGGCGAGCGAGACCAAGGGCTTCTCGCAAGTTGCAGGAAGAAGGAGCCACCAAAAAAACAAGATGACAGCAAATACGAAATACGAATAGTATAAGGAGGACAAAGTGGAAAGATCAATGTGGTTTCTAGACCAAAAGGATATGCCGACGCAGTGGTATAACATTCAAGCTGACCTGCCTGAGCCGTTGCCGCCGGTATTGCACCCGGCCACAGGCAAGCTTGTGACTCCCCAAGACCTGGCTCCTCTATTTCCTATGGAGCTTATCAAGCAGGAGGTGAGCACCGAGCGCTGGGTCGAGATCCCTGAGGAAGTGCAGGAGATTTACCGCACCTGGAGACCCACCGTTTTGCATCGGGCACGACGGCTTGAGAGGGCCTTGGACACGCCGGCCAAGATCTTCTTCAAATACGAAGGAACGAGTCAGGCGGGAAGCCACAAGCCCAACACCGCTATTGCTCAGGCTTATTATAACAAGATGGAGGGCATTAAACGTATAGCTACTGAGACTGGCGCCGGTCAGTGGGGCAGCGCCCTGGCTATGGGCTGTGCATTTTTCGGCCTCGAGTGCAAGGTCTATATGGTCAGGGCCAGCTATGACCAGAAGCCCTACCGTCGCATCCTGATGGAGACCTGGGGAGCCAAATGCGTGCCCAGCCCGAGCCCGGAAACCAAGGTGGGGCGAGATATGCTGGCAAAGTGGCCTGATTGTCCCGGCAGCCTGGGGCTGGCTATCAGTGAGGCCGTAGAAGACGTCGTCACACATGGTGATGCTCACTATTCTCTGGGCAGCGTGCTAAACCATGTCCTGCTTCACCAGACCATCATAGGGGAGGAGACGCGGAAACAAATGGAGATGGCAGATGCCTACCCCGACATTATCGTTGGTTGTATTGGTGGTGGCTCCAATTTCGCCGGGCAATTCCTGCCTTGGATCCGGGACAAGATTAGCGGGAAGAAACCGGAAATGCGCATTATCTGCGTTGAGGCGGAAGCCTGCCCGCACGTGACGAAGGGCGTATATGCCTATGACTTTGGCGACGTGGGCGGTCTGACTCCCCTGCTCAAAATGTATACTCTGGGGCATGGATTCATTCCACCGCCAATCCATGCCGGCGGGCTGCGCTATCACGGGATGGCACCCATCATCTCCCACCTACGCAGGCTGGGCTTGATCGAAGCCCAAGCTGTGCCCCAGACCGCGGTCTTCGCGGCCGGGATACAGTTCGCGCGGACCGAGGGCATTATCTCCGCCCCGGAGCCATCCCATGACCTCAAGGTGGCCATTGATGAAGCCATTAGATGCCGAGAATCCGGGGAAGCGAAAACGATCTTAATAGCCCATAGCGGGCATGGGCACTTCGACCTGGCTGCCTATGACGCCTACCTCTCCGGTAAGCTCGTGGATTATGCCTATCCTGAGGAAGAAGTAAGGAAGGCAATGCTTGAACTGCCCAAGGTGCCGACCTCAGAGTAACAAATAGGTGGCTGAGCGGAATTCTTAGGGCAGAAGAGCAAACGAAGGCATGGTTTCCGCTTAGTGGAGCGTCCCCATTGCGGAGGAGTGCATAGAAATCAAAGTCAGTCATTAGGACAGACGTAAGGGAGGCAGTGCAATGAAACCTAAGGTAGCATTCTTTGATTTCACCGGTTGCGAGGGATGTCAATTGGATGCCCTCAATCTCGAGCCAGAAGAGCTTCTTAATTTGCTCAACGCGATTGACATTGTTAACTTCAGAGAGGTCAAGACAGAGAGGCAAGATGACTACGACATTGCTTTCATTGAGGGAAGTATA
>Ga0315268_10007270_pt1 | contig 11673 bp, 9 predicted proteins | sample C1_top_MG_FD_204535 | JGI IMG/M metagenome (GOLD analysis project Ga0315268, IMG submission 204535) | Sediment microbial communities from Yellowstone Lake, YNP, Wyoming, USA - C1_top | ecosystem: Environmental > Aquatic > Freshwater > Lake > Sediment | place: USA: Wyoming | collected 2017-08-01 | reverse complement strand
GAGCCAGTTGAACGCACTGCAGTTCTACAAAACATACCGGGAGAACGGCCAGGCTCCGATGACCTCCGTGGACCGGTTCCTGAAAGGCAACCTCGCCGAATATATTGCACGCAGGTTGGGAGCGCGCGGACCGCAATTGTCCGTGGTGAACGCCTGCTCGTCCAGCACTGACGCGGTGGGTGTAGCGCTTTCCTGGCTCAAGAGCGGTTTGTGCGATATTGCGATCGCGGGCGGCTCGGACGAGCTGAACCATGTTCCCTACTGCGGCTTTTCCTCGCTCGGCATTGCGAATCCCGGTCTGTGTGCGCCGTTCGATCGCGATCGGCAGGGACTGAACCTGGGTGAAGGCGCGGGAATTCTGGTCCTCGAGACCAGGGAGACGGCGAACAAACGGGGAGCCTCCTCGACGATCTCGGTGCAGGGATATGGCACGTCGTGCGATGCGTATCATCTGACCGCGCCGAGTCCAGAAGGCGTGGGCCTGAGGGCGGCGCTGCAGGACGCCTTGGCAGAGGCGGGCATCGGTCCGCAGGAGATCGGTTTTGTGAATGCCCACGGAACCGGAACACATGACAATGATCTGGTCGAGGGGAAGGTGCTGGGCGACCTCTTCGGACCCGACCTGGTCATGCTCTCGACAAAAGGATTCACCGGCCATACGCTCGGCGCAGCAGGGGGCATTGAGGCCGTGTTCACGGCTGCGGGGCTTCGCGAGGGGTGGGTGCCCATGAGCGCGGGATTTACGACGCGCGATGAAGCGATCCCGCTCGCTCCAATACGGGAGAAGACCGCGATCAGTAAGCGTTTTGCGCTATCGACCTCGCTCGCGTTCGGAGGCACGAATGCAGCGATCGTGTTCGGCCGGGAGGCGGGCCTATGATGATCTCCGGGATCGGGATGATCAGCTCGCTGGGCCTGGGCATTTCCCGTTTTGAAGAGGCCTTGCGGAACGGTTGGCAGCGACCGAGCGAGGTCCCTGCGCATCCGCGCATCGGCGGCACGCTTCCGGCGTATCTGGTGGATCTCGCCAGCCTGCCTGACAAGAGTCTGCTGAAAAAAGTACGGCGTTCGGACAAAGTGAGTAAAATGCTCGTGCTTGCCGCATCGGACGCCCTGATCAACAGCGGGATCGAGCGGAATGCGCAGACCAGGATCGGCATCATTGTGGCCACGGCATTCGGCCCGCACGTGACCACGTTCAGCTTTCTGGATGACATCCTCGACCATGGGGATGTCGCTGTTTCGCCGACCACGTTCTCCAACTCCGTGCATAATGCAGCTGCTTCCTACGTTTCCATGTCCCTGAATATCAAAGGTCCGACGCTGACGGTCACTCAATTTCGTTTTACGTTCCAGGCAGCGCTGCAGCTCGCGCAGATATGGCTCGACCAGGGGCGCTGCGATCACGTGCTGGCAGGGGCTGTTGACGAGTACGGCGAGGTCCTGGGATATGTCGCGGATCACAAACTGACGACCGCCAAGGACGGCAGGATCACTCCATTCACCTTGAATCCGACGTGCCAGGTCCCGGGTGAGGGAGCGGCATTCCTGCTTCTGAGCAGGGAAAAGACGGAGAACGCATATTGCGAGATCGGCCCCATCGGGATCGGCTGTGCAGTCGATGCTGTCGCACCTGTTGATCTTGCCATCCTCGATGCTGACGGCATGCTGCCGGACGAGTCTGCCTACCGGGCTTCCCTGTCAACCGACGTTCCTGCAGCGGCCTACTCACCCTTGTTCGGAAGCATGATGATCGGCAGCGCGTTCAATGTGGCAGCAGGCGCCTTGATGCTGAAACAGCAGATGTTCTATGCTACGCCAATCCAGGACAACCCGCATGGCATCCGTCTCCTCACGGAGAACGGAAACGCGCACATCGGGTCGATCCGCTGCATTGGATATAATTGTTACGCTGAAAAGGCGGAAGTCTGTTTAACGAAACTCTAGGCTGCTCACGGATTGATGAGCGGTCAGCAGGAACGCATTTAAACCATCAGTACGAGGGTGAAAACGTATGACAGTACAGGACATCGAAGACAAACTGGTGCAGGGGATCGCATCTATTGCAAACCGTGACGCAACGACCATTGCGCCGGGAAAACCGTTCCATGAGCTGGGGATCGATTCGCTCGGCTTTGTCGAGATCCTCGTGTTCATTGAAAAGACATTCCAGCTCAAGTTGATCGCATCGGACCTGACCAAGCAGGATTTTGAAACCATTCACTCGGTGGCATCGTACATCAGCCGAAAGTTGTAGCCCGGAGCTCTATGCTGGTATCAAAGCGCAAACGCTACCTATCCGGGTCCGACTGGGTGATCAACTCCCTTGACCGCATGATGAAGAATGCGACCAATGCGGGCAACATGTCGCAGATCGTTCTCGTGCTCGCTGCTCCGGTTGACGAGCACGAACTTCAGATCCGTCTGAACGGTTTTGTGAAACGCTTTCCGGTCCTGCAGGGTCAGGTAAGCCGTGACATCAAACTTGCGCCATACTGGAAGATTCCGAAGCGGGTGGCGAAGGATGCGGTGTTTACTGTTCATCGGCTGGACCGGGGGCCAACGGACGGCTCATTCGAGTCTCTGCTCGAGAAAAGCGCGAATACGCCTTTTCGCGGCAGGGAAGACCATCTTGCGTTCCAGGTGGTCACGGACAAGGACCGGAGCATCGTTACTATGACCTTCGACCACCGGATCTTTGATGCGCGAGGGGCTGAACTGTTTCTGGACCTGTTTCAGCAAAGCTTAAAGAGCAGCTCATTGCCAATTGACGGGAGCATCCCGTTCTCCTCCTCGTCAAACCTGAACGAGTGGTCGAAGAAGTTCCTGGCAGGACGGAACGTGAATCGAAGGATCATCGCGCTGGCGAAAGCGTCCGAACCGGAAGGACTTCCGATTCCCGCGGGAACGGACCGGGGATTCCGGTATCGCCTCCTGTCCTTCACCGCGCAGGAGACTGCCGGGATCTATGATCGTGCGTACAACGAGGCCGGGTACCTCATGGAGTCGCCGTTCCTGCTGGCGGTCATTCTGCAGAGCATGCAGGAGCTGTTCCGGAGCAGGAAGGGGAGCGCGTCCAGTTACCTCATTCCAGTGACCATGGACCTGAGGCCTGGTAAGGACCCGCTGCAGGAGATCTTCTTCAATTACGTGTCGTATCTGTTCTACCAGGTGCCGGTCCAGAGCATTACCGGACGGGCTGGCCTGATCGCCCTGCTCAAAGAGCAGATGTACGAGCAGGTAAAGTCCGGATTCCCGCGGGACCTTGCCGAGGCAAGCCTGCTTACCCGCATTGCACCGCTGCCCGTGCTCGGGAAACTGCTGAACCTTCCGATGAAGGGAAAGATGGCAACCTGCGCGTTCTCGCATCTCGGGAAGAGCTCGTACCGGGACGCGGAGTTCATGGGAATGAAGATCGACAACCTGTACCACATGCCCCGGGTGCCGGTGCCGCCCGGGTTGGGGTTCTTCAGCAATTATTTCAACGGACGCCTCAATCTGGTCGTCTCCTTTCTTGACGGTTTGCTTGATGACAAAGAGCTCGAGATGATCGAACAGGGGATCCGCACGCGATTCTTGACCGGGAGCGACTGATGAGCACGACCTGCGATGTCATGGTAATAGGCGCCGGGGTTGCCGGAGCGGCAGCAGCCGTGGCCGCAGCGCGCGGAGGCGCCCGTACCATCCTCGTGGAAAAAGAGACGTACCTTGGGGGAACAGGGTATGCCGGAATGTTCCCCTCAATGTGCGGCCTGTACCTGAACAGCAGTGAGCCTCCCACGGAGACCTTGAATCCCGGGATCAGCCGGGAGATCGTTGCACGCTTGCGCGAGATTGCAGCGAGTGCGGGGATTGTCAAGATGGGGCAGGTCTATGTGCAGCCCTTCGGCCGTGAGGACCTTCAATCAATCCTCACCGCACTCTGTTACGCTGAGAAGGATATTGCAATGCTGCGGGGCAACACACTGGCTGAGGTCGCTGTCGAGGACGGTATGATCATTTCCGCTACCGTGAATGGTGCGCGGGGAAATCAAACCATTGAACCGAAGATGCTCATCGATTGTTCGGGAAGCGGCGAAGCTGCCGCACTTGCGGGAGCTGCATTCGACCTTTCTCCGATTGCAGAGCGTCAGCTGGCCGGGTTTGTGGTCAAAGTGTCCGGCCTGACCGGCGTCGATGGCCTTGAGCTCAAAGTCCCGTTCCATCTTGCAAAGGCTGCTGCGCAGGGACTGGTCATGCCCTCTGCAAAGTTCACGACCTTCAGCCCGGGAACTTCTCCGGGCGAGGGATTCTGCAAGATAAGCATTGATACGGATGAAGCAGGGCCGGATGAGAACAAGGTCCGGCTGGACGCAGAAGCGGTGATCAAACATCTGGCAACGGTAGAACCCGCATTCAAGGAAGCGCGGATCGTCGAAACCTCTCCAAAGGTGCTTGAACGGGAGGGACGGCGGGTCATCGGGCAGTACACCCTGAGCGAAGAGGATGTGCTGAGCGCCCGGAAGTTCCCGGACGGTGTTGTCAGGAATGCGTGGCCGATCGAGCTCTGGAACAGGGAAAAAGGGACCCGGTACCGGTATCTTCCTCAAGGCGAATACTACGAGATCCCGTTCCGATGCCAGATGGTCCAGGGGTTCCCGAACCTGCTCACCGCGGGGCGCTGCATCTCAGTGAGCCATGAGGCGCTCGGATCCACCCGGGTGATGGGTACCTGCATCGCCCTGGGAGAGCAGGCGGGTAAGGCCGCGGCGTTTCGCATCCAGAACGGCCACTACCCGGAGAATATCAAAGAGTATTGATCAAACTTACGGCATTAGCCACAGAGCTCACAGAGAGCACAAAGAAGATCACGAATGATCAGCGTAAGAAGCATTCCTCTGTGTCCTCTGTGAACTCTGTGGCAAAGGATTTAATTCGCTGGTTTGTGCTGTTGATTATGGCTTGAACGGAAGAGGAGATCGTACATGCGTATATTGCTGGTAAAACCGAACCCCCAGCTCCTGGTTGCGAGGCGTCTGCAGGAGGGGTTCCTGCATCTTGAACCGCTGGAACTCGAAATGGTAGCCGCGGGAGTGCCGCCCGAAGACGAGGTCGTGATCCAGGACCTCAGCTTTGAGAAGGACCCGGTGCTGGGTTTTCAGGACAAGGTTCGCACCTTTGCGCCGCAGATCGTCGGGTTTACCGGGTACAGCAGCCAGTCCGCGCTGGTCAAGACCCTAGCAGGACTGGTGAAACAGCATGACCCGAAGATCGTGACCGTGGTCGGCGGCACCCATGCGACGATCATTCCGGCTGACTACGCGAAGAATGGCGAAGGCATTGATATCATCGTACGGGGCGAAGGCGGCACGGCATTTGCCGAGATCGTGAAACGGTACAAGGGCGGCCAACCCCTGTTCTTCGGTGATGCGGTACTGTCGCCGAAGTCCCTTGATTTCGCTGAAAAGGCCGCGCTCCTGCCGCCGGAGTTCCCGCCCGTGGACCAGATCCCGAGGGCGCGGCGGGAACTGGTCGACCGCTCTCGGTATTTCTGCGTCTGGACCTCGAGCACGGAGAAGAAGCTCGACACTATCTTTCCGCGCACGGCCAGCATGCGTACCTCGACCGGCTGCGCGTATTCCTGTTCCTTTTGCGTGGTTCACCATTTGATGCGGGGTAAGTACCTTCAGCGTCTTCCTGAAGACGTGGTGGATGAGATCGCGAAGATCCCGGAGCAGCATATTTACTTCGTGGATGACGAGACCTTTTTGAACAAGGACCGGCTCACGAAGATCGCGAACCTGCTACTTGAGCGGGGGATCAAGAAGAAATACATCAGCTGGGCGCGAGCGGACACGATCGTGAAGTATCCCGAGCTGTTCAAGTTGTGGCACCAGGTGGGCCTGAGCGTCGTGTATGTGGGCCTCGAAGCCATGGTCGGGTCGCGGCTTGATAAGTATAAGAAGCGAACAACCGTGGACACGAACCGCAAGGCCATCGAGATCCTGAAGGAGATCGGCATCACGCTGCACGCGAGCTTCATGGTCGATCCGGACTTCTCGGTCCAGGATTTCCGCGACCTCGAAAAGGAGATCATGAAAGTGTGCCCCGCGGAAGTGACGTTCACGGTCTTCTCGCCGTCGCCCGGCACCGACCTCTGGAAAGAGCACAAGGACGATTACATCGTGGACCCGTATCTGTATTACGATTGCATGCACACGATCCTGCCCACGAAGCTGGATATGAACCTGTTCTACGCGCATTTCGCGAAGTTGTCGCGCGTGGCGCTGGAGGCGAATCCGCTGCGAGTGAACAAGGTCAAGGTGCCGTTCCGGGAACTGATCAAGATCATCTTCCTAGGCACGCGCTATATCTTTGCCATGAGGAACATTTATAAGGATTATCTGCCGCAGAAGACGAAATAAAAAAAAGGCAAAAGACATTTTGACACTGAGGGACACTGATTGGGTATGATAGTTCTTCACGGAAAATGCCAGGTGCTAGTATTAAGAGGCCGGAGAAAGTAAACTTATTAGACACGGATAAAGGCGGATGAAAAAAAATGAAAAAGCCGGATTCTGCTTCGTTTTATCCGACCTTATCATAGCTTTTATCCGCCGTTATCAGTGTCAAAGATTTTGATTAGAATCCGACCATGAATATCTACGATACTATAAAACGGGAGACCGAAGGTCTTTCCAAGAAGCTCGCCGTGATCGAGGCAGAGGACCGCGTGACCTATGGCCAGCTGTTCGCATCTGCGGAGCAGCAGGCGGAGATGCTGCGGCAGGCAGGCGTCTCCCGGCTGCATCGCGTCGGTCTCCTGTGCGACGACAGCATTGATTACATCATCGCGAGCCTGGCGATCCTGTCGCTCTCAGCCGTGGTGGTACCGGTATCGCCCGAGCAGACAGCGGACGAGATCGAAACAGTGATCGAGACGATCGATGTGGATTATCTGATCACCGAACCGGGGCTTCGTGAGGGCGGTTCAGGGGATCCGCTGCCGACAGCGGATCACGGGAAAAGAGAGTTCATCATCGTAAAGCGGACGGTACGGGAACGTCCGAAAGCCGAGTACTATCGCGTCAATCCCGCGTTCATCCGCTTCACCTCGGGCACGACGGGCGCGAGCAAAGGCGTCGTGCTGTCGCATGAGGCGATCATCGAGCGCACGGATGCAGCTGACCGGGGACTTAAAATAACGTCCGATGACACTGTCCTCTGGGTGTTGTCCATGAGCTTTCACTTTGTGGTCACGATCCTGCTATTCCTTCGGCGGGGAGCGACGATCGTGCTCTGCGCGCACCGGTACCCCACCTCGATCATCGAAGGGGTCAAGGCGCACCACGGGACGTTCATCTATGCATCACCGTTCTACTACAGCCTCCTGTCCACGAATGATTCGTTGCCAGGAGACGCGCTGAAACAGATCAGGCTTGCGGTCTCCACGACCATGAAACTGCCGGAAGCGGTGGCAGAGTCATTTTATACGAAGTTCGGTTTTGAGCTGACCGAGGCCTACGGCATCATCGAGGTCGGGCTTCCGTTCATCCGGCTCGAAGGAGGACGCGACAAGCGCGGCTCCCTCGGGAAACCGCTCCCGGATTTCGAGGTCAAGCTCGACCGGAAGGACGCGGACGGCGTCGGAGAGATCCGGATCAGGGGCAAGGGCATGCTCGACGCATATTACTCCCCCTGGCAGGGCAGGGACGATATCCTGACGGACGGGTGGTTCAAGACAGGCGACCTCGGCAGGATCGACAATGACGGATATCTCACGATCGTGGGCAGGGAGAAGGACGTGATCAATTTCGTGGGAATGAAGATCTTCGCGCTGGAGGTGGAGTCCGTGCTGAATCAGCATCCGTGCGTGCAGGAGTCCCTGGTGTACGGAGCTCCGCACCCGCAGTACGGACAGCTGCCGATCGCACGGCTCGTGCTGCGCGAAGGTCCCTCGGCGCCTGATGTGAACGAACTGAGACGTTTCTGCTATCAGCGCATGGCGCAGTACAAGGTGCCGAAGGATTTCGAGTTCGTTGAGAACCTTCCGAAGACCGCCAGCGGAAAGCTCAAACGATGAGGGTCCTGCTGATCAATCCGTTCGGTTCCAACTGGGTCGAAGGGATGAAAGACAACACCCAGACCGCCATCCGCATGGCGCCCATCGGAATCCTCTCCATCGCAGCATATTTAGTGCAGCAGGGCCATGAAGCAGAAGTGCACGATTGCCGCGGGCCCGTGACCCGCGTGGGCGCCGATGATGTCCTCGAACGGGTGCATGCTTTTCAACCGGATATCGTCGGCTTCTCCGCGGTGACATCGAGCTTCCTGAATGCCTACCGATTGGCCGAAGAAATCAGGAAAAAAGCCCCTCATATCATCATTGTGTTCGGCGGCGTGCATGTGTCGGCCCTGCGGGGCAAGATCCTGGAAGCCTATCCAGCGATCGATATCCTGGTGACCGGAGAAGGGGAGGAGGCCATGGCGGAGCTGGCAGCGGGCTCCCGGCCGGAAACCATCCAGGGCCTGGTCTATCGGGACGGCCGCGAGATAAAGGACAACGGCCTGCGAACGGCGCTGTGCGAGCTCGATCAACTTCCGTTCCCGGCCTACCATGCTCTGCAGGGATTTCCCGACAGCTTCGAGGCTGCGTTGTTCAACTATCCGACCGCCCCGAGCGCGACCATTATCTCCAGCCGCGGTTGCCCGTATCAATGCTCCTACTGCGACCGTTCCGTGTACCGGCAGAGCTTCCGGTTCAATTCCGCTGAGTACCTCTACGAACATATGGCATACCTGAGCCGGGAGTTCGGGATCCGCCATGTCTTCTTTTACGACGACCTGTTCACGTTCAACCGTGAACGCATCGAGAAGCTCTGCACGCTCCTGCGAACCAAGCCGCTCGGCATGACGTACAACTGCGCGGTCAGGGTGGGCCATATCGATGACGGTCTCTTGACGCTGCTGAAAGCGTCGGGTTGCTGGATGGTGAGCCTCGGGATCGAATCCGGGGCGCCGGAGATCCTGGCCCGGCACAAGACCAAAGTGGATTTCAATGAAATGAAGACCACCGTAAAACGCATCCAGAAAAGCGGACTTCGGGTAAAAGGACTATTCATGATGGGTCTGCCGGGAGAGACCGAAGAGACCATCAAAATGACCACGGATTTCATCAACGGACTGGAGCTGGACGACCTGAACATGACGAAGTTCACTCCGTTTCCCGGGTCGCCCATCTACCAGACCATTCATGATGAAGGGACGTTCGAGGAAAAATGGGAGCTGATGAACTGCCTGAACTTCGTTTTTGTGCCCAAGGGGATCGAGTCAAAAGACCGGCTTGAGGACCTCTACAAACAGTTCATCCAGCAGTTCTATACCGGAAAGAACTGGACCAGGAAATTCGTGCCGCTGATGTTCAAGTCACCCGACAGCGCGCGCAGGCTGATCCGTAACCTGCCGACCTTTCTCAGGATCAGGCGAGAATTCGTGCCCAAGAAATGATACGCCAGGCGCGCGGGAAGCGGGTGCGACTGATGCTGCTGTGCCTGGCCGGAGAACCTTCCTCATAACTCCCTTTTGTTGACAAAACACTATTTTTCTTGTATTGTGTTGCTTGCATTTGCGCTGCACAGGATACAGCGGGGGCGCTGTTTTCGTGATGATGGTCGCTCCCCTGCCGGGTTGTTCTCATCCGATCTGGCGGTCAGGAACGAGGCGGGCGAGGGAGGGAGTTGAAGCGTGATCCCCTTACGAGATATTAATCCGACTGAACGCTTCGCCATCGTGACCTTTATCCTGATCGTCCTGAACGTCATTATCTTTATTTACGAACTGACCCTGGGTGAGGTGGACGGGGACCTGTTTGTCGCGGCATTCGGTCTCATCCCGAAGCAGCTGTTCGATCATGATGTGGGCGCATTTTCGGGCACCCCGGTTCCTGCAACACTGGTCACCCATATGTTCCTGCACGGCGGTATTCTGCATCTCGCGGGAAATATGCTGTACCTCTGGATATTCGGCAACAATATTGAGGATGCCACGGGCAGGATCCGCTTCATCCTGTTCTATCTGCTCTGCGGTTGGTGTGCCGCCTTTGCCCATGCCTACATGAACAGCTCCTCGTTAACTCCTATGATCGGGGCGAGTGGGGCGATTTCCGGGGTGCTTGGAGCATACCTGCTCCTGTATCCCAGGGCGCGGGTGGTAACGCTGATCATCTTCGGTTTTTATATCAGGACCGCAGAGATTCCGGCCAAGGTTGTGCTGGGGTTCTGGTTTCTGCTCCAGTTCGTGAACGCGCTCCTTTCGAGCGGTTCAGGCGGCGGTGTGGCATGGTATGCGCACGTAGCCGGGTTTGCTACGGGTATGCTGCTGATCGGCCTGTTCAAACGGAGCGATGTCCCTTTTGGCGGAGGGAGGAGAGTCAATTATTTATGATCGTTCCCTGTGATTGCGGCGCGAAGCTGAAGATCGACGATGCAAAGATCCCGGACAAGGGCATTAAGGTCCGCTGTCCCCGGTGCGCCAATCTATTACAGGTTCGCAAACCGTCCCCGGTGTCCGCATTTCCATCTCCGGCTCCAACGAAAACAACGTCGCCAAGCGATCCGTCAGGCCCCCTCATTCTTGTCGCGCATGACAGCGAGGTACTGAGGGGTATGGTCAGAGATGTTCTCGTCGAAGCGGGTTTCAGGGTCGACGTCGCTGCCGAGGGCGTCGAGGCGCTGAAAAAGGCGATCGAGAACAAGCCCCAGGGCATCGTCCTCGATGTCGGTCTTCCCGGGATCTACGGATTTGAACTGTGCGAACGGCTGAAAGGGAGTCCGGAGACCAAGCACATCAAGATCGTCCTGCTGTCCTCGGTGTACGATATGCGGAGGTATAAGCGCACACCGTCGAACCTGTATGGCGCGGACGATTATATCGAAAAGCACCATATTCCTGATTTCCTGACGCTCAAACTGCGCAAGCTGATCTTTCCCGAGGAGTTCAAGGAAGAAGCTCCGAAGATCAAAGAGCATACTCCCCATGACCTGCCGGAGATGTCGAGACCGCCGGCACGCGAATTCGAGCCGTCACTGCTCAGTCCGGAGAGCCTGGCACAGGTAGATCGGGACCTGTCGGCAGCTTTTCCCCAGACCGCAGCCGGGGCAAAGGGCGGGACGGTCAGCGGGCAGGACGGGACGGCGCTGACCCCGGAGTCGTTCAGCCTCGATGCCTCTATCTTCCAGAATGAGGAGTGCGATATACCGCGCGTTGACGAACTTGATCCCGAAGCCGTGGAAAAGGCGAGGCGGTTCGCCAGGATCATCGTGTCGGATATCGCCCTGTATAACCAGGATGCGGTGCTTGAGGGCATCAGGCGCGGTACTTTTTTTGAGCTTCTGAAGGAAGATGTCGTTGAAGGACGTGAGCTTTACGAGCGGAGGGTCCCCGATGGTATCCGGGCGCGAAAGGACTACTATCAGGAAGCTTTTGATAACTTTATTTCAGCTGCAAAACACAAGATTGTTCATTGACATGCGGATTGAGTTGGTATATTATACGGCCTTGTCGGGGCGTAGCGCAGCCTGGTAGCGCACTTGGTTCGGGACCAAGGGGTCGGAGGTTCAAATCCTCTCGCCCCGACCATTCTTTCTATTTTTCCATAACTGTATGATGTACCTTATCCAGACAAGGAGCACCTTG
>Ga0315268_10007269_pt1 | contig 11673 bp, 10 predicted proteins | sample C1_top_MG_FD_204535 | JGI IMG/M metagenome (GOLD analysis project Ga0315268, IMG submission 204535) | Sediment microbial communities from Yellowstone Lake, YNP, Wyoming, USA - C1_top | ecosystem: Environmental > Aquatic > Freshwater > Lake > Sediment | place: USA: Wyoming | collected 2017-08-01 | reverse complement strand
AATGAAGTTATGAAAAGCATTGACAGTATTCCAATAAAAGAAAGAAGAGAAGAAGTTGAAGAAGATTTAGAAGAGTCAGAAGAAGCCGAGGAAGAACCAGAAGAAGTTGAAGAGAAACCTAAGTCTGAGATAAAGAAACGTATCATGAAAAAAGTGCTAGAGCAAACTGAGAAAAAAGAGGAACCGAAAGAAGCCGAGGAAGAACCAGAAGAAGAAAGCGATGCAGTCGTAGAAAGTGATGAAGAAATAGATAACTGGATGAGAATCTAAGTCTCAAGCTCAGCTCTCGTCCTATTTGGGTATTCTCGAGTTTAACTATTTAAATCTCTTCTCTAGAACAAAAACCTTTTATGTTGAGGTTTTGATAATCCTCCTACATTCTATTCACCTTTTAGTTTAAATAAATTAGTTAAATTTTCATATAAAAATAAAGAATTTATACTTTTTCATGTAATTTTTACACATGACCAAATTGGATGAAACCAAGACAAAAATATTTGCCATAGAAATATTGAAACTCTTCAAACAAGAATATTCTTACAATCAACTATCAGCTTTCATAAAATTACCGATTCCAGTCCTGAGTAGGTACATAAACGGACACGTTCTTCCTAACATTGAAAGATCTAAGGAAATCATAGAAATGTTCAAGAGAAAATACCTTACAGACATCTTAATGAGAAAAATCAAATCAGATGAAAATGGCACTTATGATCATTCAGAAATTCTATCCAATGCCAATCTGTTAGAAAAAATTGCTAAAATGACTTTTCAAGAGTTCAACTTTGCAAAAGTGAATAAAATCTTGTCTGTTGAATCTGATGGTATTCCTCTAGCGATACAAACAGGAAAGGAATTTGGCGTTAACACCGTTATAGCAAAAAGAAACAAGGAGATGGGTGTAAAAGATTTCATAGAAGTCAAGAGGTTTTATCTCACAGGAACTTACAGCTATCTGTACATACCTAAAAATTCCATAAAAAAAGGCGAGTTCATACTGTTGATTGATGACGTTATCAGGACGGGATCCACGATTGAAGCATTGATGGAAATATGCAAAAAAGTTGGCGCAAACGTTGCTGGCGTTTTTGCTATAATTTCTATCGGAGATTCGATAAAAAAACTGAAGAAAAAATTAACGTGTCCAGTAAAAGCTATGTTGGAATTCGATTAACAAGAACTTGACCATTTAACACGAATGTGTTAACGAATTATTATTTAAATGTAAGGACATTATTTAAATGATAAAAATGAAGAAAGAATCTTGCGGCGTATTTGGGATTTTATCAGCAGATGAAAATGAAACTTCTAGAATGATTTACAGGGGTTTAATTGCTATACAACACAGAGGTCAAGAATCCAACGGTATAGCCATCTTAGACGGAACAAAAATTCGTTTAAAGAAATTCATGGGTTTGGTAACTGATACTTTTACTCCAAGTTTACTCAATCAGATGAAAGGAAAAATAGGTCTAGGTCATGTTCGTTATTCGACTGTTGGCGCTTCAAGGGTTAAAGATGCACAACCATTTCAGACAGATTATTCAAAGAAAGGCATAGTATTAGCACACAATGGAAATTTAGTCAACTACATGGGTTTAAGAAAAGAATTTACTGAAAAAGGAAGAAAGTTGATATCCACTTGCGATGCTGAATTGTACTTACATGTTCTGGCTGAAGAAATGGCAAGATCTAAAGATATAGAAGATGCTGTCCTAGGTTTAATGGAAAGAGTTGAAGGTTCATACTCCATAACATGTTTTACATCTGATGGTGAATTAATCGCTTTTCGTGATCCCTTCGGTTTCAGACCTTTATGCTATGGCGAGAATAAAGAGACGAAAATATTTACTTCAGAGAGTGTTGCTATAGAAACTAATGGCATGGATTTAAAATCTGATGTGAAAGCTGGAGAACTTATAATCTGTGATAAAAAAGGCAAGTTAGAAAAAAGGCAAGTAGTTTCATGCAAGAACACAGCACATTGCATGTTTGAATACGTTTATTTCAGTCGACCCGATAGCATACTCGATGGTAAGAGTGTTTATGATGTTAGAGTTAGACTAGGTGAAAATCTAGCTAAGACTTATGCATCTGATGCAGACCTAATAGTTCCTGTCCCCGATACATCGCGCTCAGCAGCAGAAGGAATATCGAGAGTGACAGGTATACCAGTTGCAGAAGGATTAATAAAGAACCGTTACATCGGCAGGACTTTCATCATGCCATCCCAACAGATGAGGAACGAAGCTATCTATGTTAAATTGAACCCGATCAAATCCGTACTGAAAGATAAACACATCATACTAGTCGATGACAGCATAGTCAGGGGAACTACATCGAAGAAGATTGTTAACATGATAAAAAAAGCTGGTGCAAAAAAAGTCGACCTATGGGTTACTTGTCCACCGATAGTATCACCTTGCTTTTATGGTATTGATATCTCGACTCATGGAGAATTAATAGCATTCAACAATACTGTTCCAGATATAGAGAAGATTATTGGTGCAGATAACTTATGCTACCAGAAGAGGGATTGTTTGATTGATTCGATAGGACATAAATCATGTGACCTTTGTATGGCTTGTCTAACTGGTGAGTATAGGACACCGATAGCTCAAAAAATCGCTGACAAGATGAAGAACCAGACTTCACTTAAAAAAGTAAGATATTGGGAGACTGAAGTGAGTTGAATGGAAAAAGTTGGCATTCTAGTCGTAAGTTATGGTGCCAGAGAAGTAGCGATGATAGATGCATTCTCTCGAAGTCAAAATTATAGTCCACAATTTTTCGTGGCTGACAAACAAAGGAATCCCTTCAATGCAAAGATTGCTAAACAGCATGTTGTCATTCCTGACTTGAACATAAAAATTATCTCCGATTTTGCTAAAAAAAATAAAGATGACATTGATTTTGGAATAGTAGGACATGAAGGGCCGATTGTCGATGGTGTTAGAGATTTGGTAGAAAAAGAAACTGGTATCCCAGTGATATGCCCCACAAAAGAATTTGCACTGGAAGGAAGCAAAGTTGCACAACGTGAACTTATAGAGAGATGTTATCCCAAGGCAAATCCACTATTCAAAGTTTTCGATAAAAAAGATTACAAGAGTGTTGATGATGTTAAAAAAGATGTTTTCTCATGGTTGGATGAGTTTGACAATCAAGTTGCTGTTAAACCCGACAAACCTGCTACAGGAAAAGGAGTCGGTGTTTGGGGTGACCACTTCAGGACTCGTGAAGAATTATTCGAACATTTTATTTCAATATATGAACAAGGTTCTGTGATAATCGAAGAAAAAATTGAAGGCGAAGAATTCAGTTTACAATTTTTTTCTGATGGTATAAATTTAGTTGAGACACCAGCTGTCAGGGATTACAAGAGAGCTTTTGATGATGATAAAGGCCCAAATACTGGTGGTATGGGATCTTATAAGGATGTCGGTGAAATACTGCCATTTATGAGTAAAAAAGATTGGACAGATGGTTTGGAAATTGGCAACAAAATTTTCAGAGAATTGAAGGGAGATGGAAGAAACACAGAATTATGGGGAATACCACTTTACATGGCATACACTGTTGCAAGGGATGGGTTGAAAGTTTTTGAAATCAATAGCCGAGCCGGGATGCCAGAAATTCAGAACTTGTTGCCAATAATGAAAGACGATTTTGTGGATGTTTGCTTTGACATTATCGATGGTAACTTAACAAAAATCAATTTTGAAGATCAAGCCTCTGTTGTAATCTATAAAGTGCCTCCAAGTTATGGTGGAAAACAAAAAGAATTCACCGGCGACATGAGAGTTGATTTGAGTGGCGCTCACAATCTAGAGAAAAAATATGACAATAGAATCAGAACTTATCCTTGTTCAATGGAATTGAGGGGTAATGACACTTTTGTATTAAAATCAAGAACGGTTTGTGTTGTTGGAATAGGCGATAACATTCAGGCTGCGAGAAAAATTTCAATCGAAGGTGTAGATGCTATAAAAGGCGCATCACTCTGGTACAGAAAAGATATAGCTTCAGAAGAACACATAAGAAAAAGTATTGAACATGTTAAAAAATTAAGGAGTGGTTGAATGTCAAAATGGTGGATTAAGTTTGTCGAAAGGCAAGATCCTGTTATTGCTGATGCTATTAAGAATGAGTTGAAAAGAAAAAGATTCGGTTTGGAGATGATTCCTTCTGAGAATTTTACGAGTATGGCTGTACTCCAGACTCTAGGCAGTATAATGACTGACAAGTATTCTGAAGGTTATTCACATAAAAGATACTATGGTGGAAATGAATTCATCGATGTAGCTGAAGATACAGCAATAGAACGTGCTAAAAAATTATTCAATGTTCCACATGTAAACGTTCAACCTTATTCTGGAAGTCCTGCAAACCAAGCTGTTTATATCGCCACTTGTAAACCCGGCGATGTTATAATGGGACAAAGTCTACCCGATGGCGGGCACTTGACTCACGGGTGGAAGGTCAATTTTTCTGGAATGTTCTTTAAAGCAGTTCAGTATCATGTCAAACCAGATGGATACATAGATCTTGATGAAGTACGTAGATTAGCTAGAGAAAATAGACCGAAGTTGATATGGTGTGGTGCGACTGCATATCCGAGAGAATTCCCATTCGAAGAATTTGCAAAGATTGCTGATGAGGTTGGTGCTTACTTTGCTGCTGATATTGCTCACATAGCTGGGTTGATTATAGCTGGTGCTCACAAGAGTCCTGTGCCTTATGCACATATTGTTACTACAACGACACACAAAACTTTACGTGGTCCTAGAGGAGCGATGATAATGGTTACTCAAAAAGGATTGGATAAAAACCCTGAACTTGCTGACAAGATTGATAAGACAGTTTTCCCTGGATTGCAAGGAGGTCCACATGATCATCAGACTTCTGCCATTGCTGTTGCTTTAGGTGAAGCGATGAAACCTGAGTTCAAAGAATACGGAAGACAGATAGTGAAAAATGCAAAAGCTCTAGCTAAATCATTGATGGATAAAAGAATAAAACTTGTCTCAAATGGAACTGATAATCATCTATTATTGATTGACCTGACTCCTTTTGGAAAAGGTAAAGGATTATATGTTCAAGACGCATTAGATTTGGCAGGAATTACTGCCAATAAAAACACTATTCCATCAGATCCTTCTTCTCCATTCTATCCGAGTGGTATTCGTTTAGGAACTCCAGCTCTGACGACAAGAGGAATGAAGGAGAAAGAGATGGAATTGATTGGAGACTGGATTGCACAAGTAATCAACGAAGTTAAAAATTATGAAATGCCTGATGATAAAGATGCTAGAAATAAAGCCATAGAAAACTTCAGAAAAGAGATAGTAAAAAATCAGAAAATAAAAATAATAAAAAAAGAAGTTATTGAATTCTGTAAGAAGTTTCCTTTATACCCAGAGCTTTGAACAAATATATAATTGCAAAGTTTAAATTATTCCATGGGATTCAGAGAGTGGATTATTCCTCAAGATAAAGTTTTCTTTAATCTCTTAGAACAACAATCTATACTCGTCTTAGATGCAGCTAAACTGTTCCATGATATGATAAGTAAACATGAAATTACTGAAAAAAACATAAAGAAGATGAAGAAAATTGAACATGAAGGCGACGAGATCGTTCATGAAATGTTCCATAAGTTGAACAAGACTTTCATCACACCTATAGATCATGAGGATATTTCTAAGCTCACATCACTCTATGATGATATTCTTGACTATATAGATGCCGTGGCTAATAAGATTTATCTCTTCAAAATAGAGAAACCCGATGACGTTATCAAAGATTTTGCTGATATTATAGTAAAAGAGGTAAAAGAAGTGAACACTGCTTTGGGTCATATGAGGAAAATAAAACAAGAACAGGTTGAAGAGATATTCAAGGGAGTCCACAAGCTGGAGAATGAAGCTGATGATTTGTGTGATAATGCGATTGCAAAATTAGTGCAAGAAAAAGACGCTGTCAAGATTTTAATATTCAAAGATATTTATGAGTTTTTGGAGAGTATAACAGACAAATGCGAAGATGTTTGTTTAGTTATTCAAGATATTGTAATGAAAAATACATGATTTTATGTTTCCATTAATTTTTATTTTTGCCATGGGACTTTCCCTATTTTTCTCATTCTGGAATGGGTTCACAGATGCTTCCTATGCTATATGTGATATAATAGGAACCAGAGCTTTGAAACCTATTCATGCCGTTATTATGGCTACGGTTTGTAATATGATAGGAATGTTATTTGGGACTGCTGTAGCTTTTACTATTGCCACGGGTATAATATCTGAAAGTATGATGTCAGGTGAAGTTATTATAGCTGCTTTAGTTGGTGCTTTGATATTTGATATAATTACATCATGGGTTTATGCCTTGCCAATATCAGAAACACATGTTTTGATAGGCGGGTTGATTGGAGCTGGTATAGGGGCAGGTGGGTTAGGTGTTGTAAAATATGTAGAAATAATAAATAAAGTTTTAACACCGATGATAGTTTTACCTTTTATATCAATAATAGCCACATTCGTCATAGGTTGTCTACTCATTAGATCGTTTAGGGGATTTGCTGCAAGTAAAGTAAACAGATGTTTCAAAATATTGCAAGTACTTATATCGATGATTTTTTCTATAACTAGTGGTGGTAATGCTGGTCAAAAAATAATGGGAATTATGACAATTTTATTTATATATTATGGTTATTTATCACAATTTATTGTTCCATTTTGGGTAATTATTAGCACTTACGTTACACTGTCTTTAGGTATATTTTTAGGGGGATGGAAAGTAGTACAGACTATGGCAACAAAAATAACTCGTTTGAGACCATATCAAGGAGTTTCTATTGACATTGTTGGTTCATTAATACTAGGTTTTACTGCACTCACAGGTTACCCTATGAGCTCTACTCATGTTATCAACGGTACTATAATAGGGGCAGGTTTATGTCAAAGAACAAAAGCTATCAAATGGGGAATGACTAGGAAGATAATTGTAGCGTGGATATTATCAATTCCTTTATCCGCCATAATGGCATATATAATTTTCAATATCATTAAATTCTTCGTGTAAGATTAAGTTATTTTCTAAAAAAATTCATAAAAATTTTTAAACTAGTAAAACAAAAATATAATAAATGATTCCAAAAATGATGTTTTTTACTAAGGGCGTAGGGATACATAAGGAGCAATTAGAATCCTTTGAGTTAGCATTAAGGGATGCTGGAATACAAAAATGTAATATTGTCAGTGTATCGAGTATTTTCCCACCTGGTTGTAAAGTAATTCAAAGGGAAAAAGGTTTACAATTATTGAGCCCGGGTGAGATTACTTTCTGTGTCCTAGCAAGAAATTGTACCAATGAACCCAACAGATTAGTTGCGGCTTCTGTTGGAGTAGCACTTCCATCTAACAAAGGTACTTATGGTTATCTATCTGAACATCATTCTTTTGGTGAGACTGATGAAAAGGCTGGTGAGTATGCAGAAGATATGGCAGCCTCTATGCTCGCAACTACGATGGGTATAAAGTTAGATCCTAACATAGCGTGGGATGAAAGGAAACAACAGTATAAAACAAGTGGTTTAATTATTAAAACTTCTAACGTAACTCAATCTGCTGAAGGTCACAAAGATGGTTTGTGGACGACTGTCATCGCAGCAGCAGTTTTTATTTCTGAAGAGAATATTAATTCTGAAGATTTTTTGTCAAACAATAAAAAATAGTTTTTTTCCTAAAATCTTTAATGAGGAGAAATATTATGATTGTGATAAATATAGAAAGTAATTTGAAAGACGTTAAGGAAAGAATCAGAAAAGCTGCAATAAAAGTTAACAGAGACCCTGATGAAATAAAATTGATCGCTGTAACAAAGACTTTTCCTCTTGATTTTATTAATGAAGCCATAAAGTTAGGTATCAGTTCAGTAGGAGAAACAAAACTACAAGAGGCGAAGAAGAAGTTTGAAGAAATAGGTAAAAAAGTTGAATGGCATATGATCGGACATCTACAGAGCAACAAAGTAAAAGAAGCTGTTGAAATCTTTGACTTTATTCATACAGTGGATAGAATGAAAATAGCTAGAAAAATTAGTGATAGGTGTCTTGAATTAAATAAAAAAATGTCTATCTTAGTTCAGATAGATTCTACTGGAGATAAGTTCGGGATAAAACCAGAAGAAACTATAGAATTTGTTAATGAAATTAAAAAATTGGATGGTATAAAAGTTGAAGGATTAATGACCATAGCACCATATATTGAACCTGAGAAAACGAGACCATACTTTAAAAATTTGAAAGAGTTATCTTTAATTTGTAAATTAAAACATTTATCTATGGGAATGAGTAATGATTTTGAGGTTGCTATAGAAGAAGGGGCAACCATGGTAAGGATTGGAACTGCAATATTTGGCAAGAGGTGATTTCAATCTCTGTTATAATCGACGGCAAAAAAATAGCAGATGAAATATTGGATGGATTGAAATTAAGAGTACAAAAACTGAAGAAAAAAAATATCAACCCAACTTTAGCTATAGTATTGGTTGGTGATAATCCCGCTTCTAAAATTTACATCAGCAACAAACAAAAGGCATGTGAAAAAATCGGTATTGGTTCTAACTTGTATGAATTTCCTGAGAGTATGAAAGAAGAGAAGTTAATAACACTCATCCAGCAGTTGAATAACGACAAAAAAATTCATGGTATAATCGTTCAGTTGCCATTACCAGCTCATATAAATGAAAATAAGATTCTTAGTTTGGTGTCACTTGAGAAAGATGTTGATGGACTGAATCCTGTGAACGCTGGTAATTTGTTAATCGGGAATGAACACATTGTTCCTTGTACACCTAAAGGAATAATAAGAATGTTGGAAAAAATGAAAATACCAGTAGAGAAAAAAAATGTTGTTATCATCAATAACAGTAATGTAGTTGGAAAACCTTTGGCTATGATGTTGACCAATAGATTTGCAACTGTAACTCTTTGTCATGTAAAAACAAAGTTTCTAAGCCAGTATACTAAAAAAGCTGAAATTCTGATAACTGCGACTGGGGTTGCTGGTTTAATAAAGAAAGATATGATTAAAGAAGGAACAGTGATCATAGATGGTGGGATAAGTTACAAAGACGGAAAGGTATACGGAGATGTTGATTTTGAAAATGTAAAGGACATTGCTTCTTTCATAACTCCTGTTCCTGGTGGAGTAGGACCGATGACAGTTGCCATGGTTTTAGAAAATACTTTAATTCTTGCTGAGAATATTCATAAATAGATATTATGAAAACCAAATCACTTTTCGATCAAAAAAAACAACCGATGCGTGTAGCCTGTTTCATGTCTGGTTCTGGAACTAACGTAAGAAAAATACTTGAACATCAAAGAAAACTGAAAAAGAAAATAGGAAAATCACCTTATGAAATTGTTTTGATATTTACTGACAACCCTGAAAGCAATGCCAAGAATATAGCCAAAGAGTACGGAATACCATTAGAAATCAATGATATTAAGGAATTCTATCGAGGAAAGGATATAAAAGACAAGTCAACACGTGAAGAATTCGATAAAAAAACGTTAGAATTGATTAAACCTTATAACGTAGATTTAATAGCTTTAGGAGGTTATGCTTGGTTTATTACAAAACCGTTGATATCAAAATATACGATTGTTAACGTTCATCCTGGCGATTTATCTGTTACTGAGAATGGAAAGAGAAAATACGTTGGATTATACCATATCCCTGTTATGAAAGCGATATTGAATGGAGAAAAGTCCTTGTATTCATCGACTCACATTGTCATAGAGTATGTTGACATGGGTGAAATCCTAGTCATTTCTAAACCTTTAAAAATTAAATTACCTAAAGGGATGACTTTGGATGATTTGAAAAAACCAGAGAATAAGGAATTGTTGAAAAAAATATCAGAAGAACATCAGAACAAATTGAAAGAAGTTGGTGATTGGAAAATATTTCCTCTAACTTTACAATGGATTGCTGAAGGTAGGTTCAGCATGGATGAGAAAAGGAATGTTTACTTTGATGGGAAATTAATTAAAAATGGATACAGAATTAAATAAGAAAAGACCAAAAGGTTTAAGGTTTTATTACAAATATTATTTAAGGTTCAATTATGAGCAAAATAAAGCGTGCTCTTGTCTCTGTTTATGATAAGACAGGTATCATCGAATTCTGTAGAAATCTTCACAGACTTGGTATCGAAATCATAGCAACAGGTGGAACGACAAAGTTATTGAAAGAAAATAAAATACCAGTTAAAAATGTTTCTGACATCACTAATTTTCCTGAGATCTTAAATGGTAGAGTGAAGACATTGCATCCTAAGATTCTTGGTGGTATATTGGCTTTACGAGAGAAGCAAGAACATGTTAGTGAGTTAAAAAAACATGACATAAAACCAATAGATATGGTCGTTTCTAACCTGTATCCTTTCGAGAAAGTCACGAGTAAAGAAGATATTCACTTGAAAGAGGCATTAGAAAACATTGATATAGGTGGACCAAACATGATCAGAGCGGCTGCAAAGAATTTCGAGAATGTGGTTGTTGTTGTCGACCCTAAAGATTACGATGAAGTTATAAAAGAATTGAAAGAGAACGGCGACATATCCAAAAAAAGCAGGTCAAGACTGGCAATAGAAGCATTTAGACATACTTCTAAATATGATTGGATAATTCATAAATTCTTGGAGAAAAATGTAAGTGAACCTACAGAATTTCCTGAATTACTTAATTTGACTTACAAAAAAATCTATGACTTGAGATACGGTGAAAACCCACATCAAAAAGGTGCATTTTACAGAGAATTTGAGATAAAAGAACCATGCGTTACTAATGCTGAGCAACTCAGTGGTAAAAAATTATCTTGGACCAATGTGCTTGATTTGAACTCTGCATTGGAAGTTGTCAAAGAATTTGATGAGCCAACTGTTTCAATAATAAAACATACGAGTCCTTGCGGTGTTGCTTGCGGTACTAATTTATATGATGCTTTCGAAAAGGCCTATTCATCCGATCCACTCTCGGCTTTTGGTGGAATAGTAGGTGCTAACAGGAAAATAGACTTAACTACTGCTAAAAGAATGTCAGAATGTCATTTTGATGCAATAATTGCCCCTGATTTTGAAGGAGATGCCTTAGAGTTATTGAAAAAAAGGAATGTCCTGATATTGATGAAGACTGGTAAATTGACTCATAATCAAGTAAAGCATTTTGACATGGTTACTGTGAAAGGCGGATTGTTAGTTCAAGAGCATGATTCTTTTCCGTTGAAAGATATTAAAACTGTTACAAAAGTCAAACCTTCATCTAAGGATATGGATTCCATGTTGTTTGCATGGAAAGTCGTTAAACATGTTAAATCCAATGCTATCGTTTTGGTAAAAGGTAAAAGAACTGTCGGTATAGGGATGGGACAAACGAGCAGAGTGGATTCAGTTAAGATAGCGATAAAAAGAGCTGGAGATGAATCTAAAGGAAGTGTTATGGCTTCAGACGGTTTCTTCCCGTTCAGAGATTCGATAGATGAGGCTAAAAAGGCTGGTGTAGTAGCAATAATTCAACCTGGCGGTTCTGTTAAGGATAAAGAAGTGATAGATGCAGCGAATGAACATGGTATTTCTATGGTTTTTACAGGGATGAGGGCC
>Ga0315268_10007267_pt1 | contig 11673 bp, 10 predicted proteins | sample C1_top_MG_FD_204535 | JGI IMG/M metagenome (GOLD analysis project Ga0315268, IMG submission 204535) | Sediment microbial communities from Yellowstone Lake, YNP, Wyoming, USA - C1_top | ecosystem: Environmental > Aquatic > Freshwater > Lake > Sediment | place: USA: Wyoming | collected 2017-08-01 | reverse complement strand
TCTCGGAGGCATGCTTTTCCTTCAGGATGTTCAGCCCCTGCTTGCGGATCCCGGTGCCGCAGTCTATGATCAGCCGCTGGCCTTTTGATGTGACCACCTCCACACAGGTGGTGTTGCCGCCGAAATCAACGGTGTCATGCCCCGGCGCCGGTATCGAGCCCCTCACTCCGTAATGGGTTATCTGCATAACTCTGCCTTTAAGATGTTTCTGGTTCCGTTTACAGTTTACAGTTTGCCGTTTACTGTTTAGTGCTTGTCCGACGAAGCTCTGTTTGTCTTCCAATTCCCGGGCAAAGGCAGAGCGTAGTTGGATCCATTGCTCATTTTATCAGACTTCCTTGTACTTCTGGTAGACCTCCATCACCTGGTCCATTCCCTTGACGAAGGCCTCGCTTACCGCCGGGTCAAAATGGGTGCCGGTGGTTTCGGTGATGATCTGCATGGTTTCGGCTATGGACATGGCCGGCTTGTAGACCCGCTTGTTGGACAGGGCGTCGAAGACATCGGCCAGGGCCACGATCCGGCCCTCCAGCGGTATCTCCTGGCCCTTGAACTTGTTGGGGTAGCCGGTGCCGTCCCATTTTTCGTGATGGGTCATGGCCACGGTCTGGGAAAGCTGCAGCATCGGCACCGCCGAGTCCTTCAGTATCTCGGCCCCGATTATGGTGTGGGATTCCATGATCTTCCGCTCCAGCACGTTCAGGTGGCCGGGCTTCAGCAGAATGGCGTCGGGGATGCCCACCTTGCCCACATCGTGCATGGGACTGGCCAGGCGGATGGCCTCCACCCGCTCCTGGGGCAGGTCCAGCATCCGGGCGATGATGGCGGAATAATGGCTCATCCGCTGGATGTGGCCGCCGGTCTCCTTGTCCCGGTACTCGGCCGCCAGCCCCAGCCGCATGATGGTATCCAGGTGGGCTTCCTTGATCTCCTTGTTAAGCTGGGCGTTCTTGACGGCCACCGCCGCCTGGGAGGCCACCGACAGCATCAGCTCCTCGGAATCCCTGTTGAAAGGGACGATCGTGCCCTTTTCATCCTTGGCGTTGATCAGCTGCAGCACCCCGATCACCCCGCCCTGGGCATCCTTCATCGGCAGCTGCAGCATGGAGGTGGTGCGGTAATTCACCCGCTGGTCAAAGGACCGGTCGAAACCATATTCGGCTGTATCAGGGATGGCGTAGGCGTCGGGAATATTGACCAGGGTCCCGGTGTTGGCCACGTAACCGGAAAGCGACCGGTTTGTGATGGGCACCGGAAACGGCTTGAACAGCATCTCTTCGGCCTTCTTCCCCTCCCGGGCGGCCAGGGTGTCGTTCTGGCTGACCACAAAGTTCAACTGGTCGCCCTCCTTGATGTACAGGCTTCCGGCGTCGCAGTTGGCGAAGGCCCGGGACTCGGTCACGATCATTTCCAGCAGTTGCTCCAGCTCCCGCACCGAGGAAAGGGCGATGCCTATCCTGACCAGTTTATCGAAGGCGCTGCTGCATTGTTCCATATTCCGCCTTGTTTGGTGGTTATTTATCAATTATGGATTAAACCCTTGGCAACCTGCTGGAATAATTTCCCGTCAAAGATATCAAACCCATAAAATCATGTTGATCCTGTCTGAATTGGTTCCCGTCTTGCTGGTTCCCCAATGGCTGCAGTCTCAGATCACATCATGTTCCGGGGCACGAATTCCTCGTCTTCGAAATCCTCGTCCACGGCCTCGAACACCTCCTTGCCGGCCCCGCATTCCGGACAGATCCAGTCCAGGGGCAGATATTCAAAGTAGGTCCCCGGCCTGACGTCGCCGTCCGGATCCCCCAGATTGGGATCGTAGACGTAGCCGCAGATAGAACATCGCCATTCCATTGTTGTCTCCCGCTTTTTCGTTGTCAGGGATTTTTTATTGTCCCCGGGACAGGGCTGCAATTATCCGGTCGGCCGGGATCAGGCGGTCCAGGTGCATCAGGTAAATCTCGCGGTCGCCGTCGCGCTGGGAATCGAACACTATCGTTCTCAGGTCGGGGAACATGGCAAAACCCACGTCCTCGGCCGGATTGACGGTCAGTTGAAGGTTCTGGTCCGCCTGGCGGTCGTAAAGGTAGACCTCGTCATTGCCCTGGCGGGAGGAAGTATACAGCAGGTACCTCCCGTCGGGAGAAAGCACCGTGGGTATGCCGGCCCGGAAAGAAGGACAGTTGATCTGTTTGGCCTGGCCCCCGGCCAGGGGCCAGGTTTTAACCACCATCTGATTCTCCTGTTCCTGTTGATAGATCACCTGGCCAGCCGCGATGTCCAGAAAATTCTTGTCCCCCTTCTCCTCCGAGCTGGTCACGACCATCCGGGGTGCTCCGCTTGCGGCCAGGGACATTCTCCACAAGCCGTAGCGGCCGCCGGCGTCGCTTAAAAATAATATCTCTCCCCCGTCCGGGGAGAATTTTGGCAGCAGGTCGTCGCATCTGTTGGCTGTCAGCCTCCGCTCCTTCCGGGCCTGCAGGTCGTAAAGGTAGATCTCGTTGTTGCCGTCGCGGTCGGATACGTAGGCCAGGGATTTCCCGTCGGGGCTGAAGGCCGGCATGAACTCAATGGCCGCATTATTGGTGAGGCGCTTCTGGTCCCGGCCGTCGGCCTCCATCACATAGATCTCGGGGTTGCCGTCCCGCTTGCTGGAAAAAGCTATCATCCGGCCGTCGGCGGAGACCGACGGCAGGGCGTCGTTCCCCGGCGAAAAGGTCAGCCGGGTCAATTCATACGGCTCCAGCCCCAGAAACACTGACACCTTTTGGCGCAAGAAAGTGTCCTGGGCCGCCCCATAATCCAGGCGGCTTAATATCCCGTATTCCCGGCAGGCCGGCCCGGCCGAATCGGCCAGACAATAGGCCTTGGCCAGATAGTAATGGCCCTGTTGATCCTTGGGAGCATCCTGCACGGCCCTGGCGAACTGCTCGATGGCCTTGCCCAGGTCTCCGATCTCCAGAAACTGCCGCCCCTTGTTCAGGGCCGCATTGCGCCCGCAGCTCAAGACCATCAGGGCCAGGATCAGGCAGATGGCCGGAACTCCGGATTTAATCGATCTCATTATTCCATCCATTTGACCATTTTAAACACCGGCAGATGAAAAGTCAACAAAAAATTCATTTGCCTTTTATTTTTGCTTGTGATATAGTTTTAAGGCATCCGGGGTTTCCGGGCCCGCCCGGGTTTTTAACAATTTAAGATACCACGACTGCATTTTTATGTCAAGACCCTTTTACTTTTTATCTGACGTCCACCTGGGAGCCGGCAGCCCCGGGCAGGAACGGCTGAAACTGGCCAGGCTGAAGGATCTTTTTGCCCTGATCGGGCGCGACCCCGGGCCGTTGTACATCCTGGGAGATCTGTTCGACTTCTGGTTCGAGTACCCCACCGTGATCCAGTCCGAACATTTCGAGGTATTGGCGGAAATGCTGGAACTGGGCCGGACCGGGGTGGAGATCACCCTGCTGGCCGGCAACCACGATTACTGGACGGGGCCGTTCCTGGAAAGACAATTGGGCGTAAAGACAGTCAAGGAAGACCTGACCATTGAGCTGGACGGCCAAAAAGTTTTGCTCTGCCACGGCGACGGCCTGGATCCGGCGGACCGGGGATACAGGATTTTAAGGGCGGTATTAAGGAATCCTCTGAGCATTAAGGTTTTCAGCCTGATCCATCCCGACCTGGCCGTCTCCTTCGCCCATTGGTTTTCAAGATTTTCCCGCAATCATCTGACCAAGCACAAATATGTGGACCAGACCCCTTTGGAGCGCCAGGCCGCCAGGTTCTTTGCCCTGGGTTACCAGGCGGTGGTGTTCGGCCACACCCATCAGCCGGCCCTGAAGGACGTGGGAGGCCATGCCTTCCTTAACCTGGGAGATTTTTTCAAGAATTTCACCTATGCCGTTTACCGGGACGGAAAGTTCAGGCTGGAAAAGGTCATTGACTAGGCCAACAAATACTTATTAAAAGATAACTGGAGATAGCGCCATCATGTCAAACATCACCAATATCCTGGCCCGCCAGATCATCGACTCCCGGGGCAACCCCACCGTGGAGGTGGACTGTCGCCTGGCGGACGGAAGTTTTGGCCGGGCCGCGGTGCCTTCGGGAGCCTCCACCGGCCAGCACGAAGCCCTGGAGCTGCGGGACGGCGATCCCAAAATGTTCGGCGGCAAGGGTGTCAAAAAGGCAGTGGACAATGTCAATAAGATCATCGCCCCGGCTTTGACGGGGATGGACGCCCGGGACCAGGTGCGGATCGACCGGACCATGCTGGACCTGGACGGTACCCCGGCCAAGTCCAAGCTGGGAGCCAACGCCGTGCTGGGAGTTTCCCTGGCCGCGGCCCACGCCGCCGCCGCCTGCTCCGGCCTGCCGCTTTACCGCTACCTGGGAGGGGCCAACGCCAAGACCCTGCCGGTGCCGATGATGAATTTTTTGAACGGCGGCAAGCACGCCGGCTGGAACATCGAGATGCAGGAGTTCATGATAGTTCCGGCCGGGGCCAAAACCTTTTCCCAGGCCGTTCAGATGGCCTCGGAGACCTTTGCCGCCCTCACCAAGATCCTGCATAAGAAGGGCTACCCGGTGACGGTGGGCGACGAGGGCGGCTTTGCCCCGCCCCTGAAATCCAACGAAGAAGCGCTGCAGCTGCTGGTAGAGGCCATCGGGCAGGCCGGGTACAAACCGGGCCAGGAAATCTTTTTGGCCATGGATCCGGCTTCCACCGAATTCTTCAAGGACGGTTTCTACCAGGTGGGCGGCAAAAAGCTGAGCTCGGCCGAGATGGTGGAGCTTTACGCCTCCTTCGCCTCCAAGTATCCGCTGATCTCGCTGGAGGACGGCCTGGCCGAGGATGACTGGGACGGCTGGAAGCTTTTGACCGAAAAGCTGGGCAAGAAGATCCAGCTGATCGGCGACGACCTGTTCGTCACCAACGTCAAACGGCTGCAGATGGGCCTGGAGAAGGGGGTGGCAAATTCCATCCTGATCAAGCTCAATCAGATCGGCTCCCTGACCGAAACTTTGGACTGCATCGGACTGGCCCGGGCCAACCGCTACACCACCGTGATCTCCCACCGCTCGGGGGAGACCGAGGACACCACCATCGCCCAGGTGGCGGTGGCCGTTAATGCCGGCCAGATCAAGACCGGCTCCATCTCCCGCAGCGAAAGGGTGGCCAAGTACAACCAACTGCTGAGGATCGAAGAGGAACTGGGCGGGGCCGCCGTCTATCCCGGACAGTCCGCCTTCAAGCAGTAGATGAGCCGTTCGGCCAAAAATAAAAAAATCCGCCAAAGACTGGTACTGGCACTGGTGCTGGGAGCCACCGGAGTGGTGGTGGTCTCTTTCGGCCTGGGCAATTACGGCTGGATCAGGATGCTGAAGCTGCAGCGGCGGCAGGCAGCCCTTAAAAGACAGATCATCGTCAACCTGGCCCATAACGAGATCCTGAAACGGGAGATCGGGCTGGTCCGGGAGAACCGCCTGTTCATCGAGGCCCGGGTACGGGAGAACCTGGGAATGGTCAGGCCCGGCGAGGTCTCCTATCGTTTCTATTCCCCGGATTCCCTGGACCGGAAGCGTTAGCCGGAGGTCTAGCTCCCCGCCCCGGCTGAAGCCGGCACAAACAGAAAGGCTTCCCCGGTTTTCCGGGGAAGCCTTTCTGCTCGTTCAACGTCCCACAGGCATTCAGGCCGCCTGAAGGGTGGAGATTTTTTCCGCCAGCTCCTTGGCCTTGTTCTTATCTATCAGCAGGCCGGCCGAAATCAGCACCCAGCGGGAAAGATCGGACAGGTGGTTCTTTTCCAGATAGTCGAAGACCACACCGTTCATGTGGCGCTTGGTCTGACGGTCTAAAAAGATCTTGGAGGCCGGACCCAGATAGGGAGTGGTGGTCTCTAAAACTTTTTGCGCTAATTCTGTCACTGGCGGCACCTTAATTCACTCTTTCGTTATGGTTTTCGTCCTGGCCCATCATTATCTTCAGACTGGCCTCCATCCGGGAGAATGAGTCGGCCAGTTCCCCAATCTCGTCGTTGCGCTTGACGTCCAGCTTGATGTTCATGGTTCCCATGCTGATCTGGTTGGCGGTCTGGTTCAGCTTCTTGATGTCCCGGATTATGGTCTGGGAGAACATCATAATGATGATCCCGGCCAGGATTATGGCGATCCCGATCAGGTAATAAATGGAATTTTGGATGACCCTTAAACGGGCGACCACGTCCTTGCTGTCCATATCGATGCCCACCAGCCCCACGGGATGGCCCAGCGAGTCCCGGATCGGAGAGTAGCCAGAAAGTACCACTCCCCACTGATCGGTGGTCATCTCGTAATCGGCGCTGGTCTTGTCGAATCCTTCCAGCAGCTGGGGAAACTGCAGGCCTTCCTGGTAGAGCTGGCCGATCTTTACGGTATCCTCGCCCGTGCCGTAATCCGCATCCACCACGAATTCCGGCCCCTGCTGGGTCCGGCGCATGGTATAGATGTATTTGATGTCCGGGTTGTTCCCCTGCACCGCCCGCAGCTGTTCCAGGATTTTCCTGAATTCCGGCCGGCCCTCGTCCCCCGGAGCCAGCCGGGCATGGGCGTTGCCGTCTATGACCGCCGATACCGCCGCCGCCGTGGACATCAGCTCGTTCCGGAGCTGGTCCTTGAGGGCCTTCTTGGTGGCCCTAAATGTATAGAAGAACACCATCCCGGAAATGACAACGATCAGCAGCACGAAGCTTAGGGTCAGCTTGGTCTGCAGGCTGTGGAAGATTTTGGGCATAAGACTCCTGCGGTTAAAATATGAATTAATTATAATTCACCGTGCTGGTCGTTGTCAAGCAGTAAAACAGAAATACCTTGACACCGGCCTCAAAGTTTGGTATCATTGTCAGTTCCGGTGGAAATACGTCGCGGGGTGGAGCAGCCTGGTAGCTCGTTGGGCTCATAACCCAAAGGTCAGAGGTTCAAATCCTCTCCCCGCTACCAAATTCAGGGACAAGGCCATAGGCAATACAAGTGGCGGCTTAGCTCAGCTGGTTAGAGCAGCGGAATCATAATCCGCGTGTCCGGGGTTCAAGTCCCTGAGCCGCTACCAGATTATAATAGAGCCAGACGAAGGTCTGGCTTTTTTGTTTAAGGGAAACTAAGAAACCGGGAATGCCAATCATGAAGACCCTGATCAATTAACGCCTTATTGGTTCCACTATGCATGAGATCCGGTTGCTTTTGTTCGTTCTGCGGCCAGACCGATGCCCTGGCCGCCAGCCACAGAAAAGCCGCCCCGCAGTCCGCGGGGCGGCTTTATTTTTTCAGTCATCGGGCAAGGTGACCATCCCTACATCCCGGACACCCGGTAATCCCGGATCTTCAGCCCGCTCTGGAAGTAATTATACCACTGCTGCATGGCCTGGCGCTGTTTGGTCTGCATCAACTGCTGGGATATCTGGGGCCCCTGCTGGCTGAGCAGTGCCTGGTCGGGGACGATGTGCTTGTCAACCTTGATCAGATACACCCCGTAATCGGTGGCCACCGGGCTTCCCAAGACCCCCGCCGCCTGGCTGAAGGCCGCGCCGGTGAACTCGTTGCGGGCACCCACTCCGGGCACCATGTCATTGCGGGTTATCAGGGCGGTGGTATCGAACCGGGCTCCGGCGGCGGCCGCCGCCTGCTGCATGGTCTGTCCGGCCTCAATAGCCGACCTTATCTGCTGGGCAAGGTCCTTGGCCTTGGCCATGGCCCGTTCCCTGGTGACCGCCATCTTGATCCGCTGCTCCACGTCGGCCAGCGGCTGGATCCCTTCCTTGCGTTTCTCCAGCACCCGGACCACCACCAGCGCTCTGTCGCTCTCCAGCACCTGGCTTATGGCGCCGGCTTTTTCGTCGAAGGCGAAGTTCAGGACCTCGGGGAATGAACCCAGCCCGGGAATGAAGGAACCCCGGGGCAGAAAGCCGGTGGGCGTGGCCTGCAGCCCGTGGTCCCCGGCCGCCTTTTCAAAACCGTCCTCGGTCTTGGCGCCCTTGGCCTGCTCCAGGAAGGACTCGGCCTTGGTGCGCAGCTGGGACAGGGTCGCCTCGCCCGGCTGTACGCGCAGCAGGATGTGGCGGGCCCGGACCTTGAGCTTGCCGGCCTCGGTCTTCCGTTCTTCAACCTTGACGATGTGCCAGCCGAAGCTGCTCTGGAACGGCTTTGATATCTGCTTGGGGGACAGCTTGAAGGCCACCTCGGCAAAGGCCGGATCCATGGCCTCCTTCTCAAAGAATCCCAGGTCTCCGCCGTTCACGGCCGAGCCCGGATCCTCGGAGTATTCCATGGCCAGGGTGTCGAAGTTGGCGCCGGGCTTGACCGCCTGGGCGTAGACGTCGTCTATCTTGAGCTTGAGCTCGGCCAGGTCCTGCGCGGTTGGCTCCTTGGCCAGGGCCACCAAGGATATCTTCACCCGTTCCGGGGCCTGGAAATCATCCTGATGGGACTTGTAATAGGCCGCTATCTCGGAGGCGGTGACCTCCTCCTGTGGGTTGAAGTACTTGCCGGGGTCTACCGCAATGAAGCTGGCCTTGACCTTCTCGTTCTGTTCCTGAAAGGCCCTGATGACCTCCTGGTCGGTGATCCGCACCCCGGCCAGCACCTGGAGGTTCAGCTTCTGCTGGGGCAGCTGCTCCCGCAGCTGGTTCTCGTATCCCACCAGCCAGGCCAGGTTCTGGGGATTGGAAATGACCGACTGGTATTTCTGCATGTCGAATTTGCCGTTGGTGAAAAGCTGGGGATCCTGCATCAGTTCGTCGGGCGGCCGGTTCTTGATGATGCCCACGATCTCCTCGTCATAGATCCGGATCCCGTACTGGCGGTAGGCCCGCTGCATTATCACCGACCCTACCAGCCCCTGCCAGGTTTCCTGCTCAATCTGGCGGAAGGTGGCCTCGTCGGGATCGGTCCCAAAACGGGTGCGGTACTGCTCCCGGCTGCGGCTCAGGGCCTCCTGATACTGCCGGGCGGAGATCTCCTGTCCGCCCACCTCGCCGGCTATTCCCCGGGCCAGCTTGTCCTGTCTCTTGCCCATGCTTCCGCCGGTGCCCATGATAAGATAAACGAAGCCCACCACGAAGGAAACCACCACCACCCACATGATGACCTTCATTTTGCGGCGCATCATTTGCATGACCATAACGATTTTTCTCCCTGCTGCTTATTTGTGCTTGGATTATTGGAATAATTCGAGGTCAGGGCCTGGCTATTAGTTTTGACCCTGACCTTTAATTATAGCTTAAAAGGAACGGGTATTCAAGGGTATTTTAGGGGTGGCAAATAAAAAGACCGGGATTTTAAATTCCAGTCTTTTTTTGCATAATGGGCTTGTTTTACTTTAACACCACCAGCTTTTTGGTATTGTTAAACTCATTAGCTTGGATGCGGTAGAAATAAACGCCTGCGGCAGCTTGCTGACCCGATTCATCCTTGCCATCCCACTTTACATTGTAATATCCTGGCTGCTTACCTTCGTTCACCAGAGTTTTTACCAACTGCCCGGAAATGTTGTAAATTTTGAGGCAGACATTGCCCGGCTTGGCAACGGCAAAATTGATGGCAGTAAAGCCAACCAACGGGTTGGGGGCATTCTGAAGCAAGCTAAAGGTCGTTGGCAGAGCCATAACGCTTGTTTCAAGTTGCGTGCCATGATGGGTATCCTTTGGGCCATCCCACAAAGGCAGATAATTGATTGTGCCCAGGCCCGCTTGATCGCTTCCATCCCAAATGTATTTGGCAACGGTGTCAACATTCATCGTACCCCAATAATTCTTCTTGGCCATTATGTTGTTACTGGTGGCATTGTAAAGGTTGTAGGGCAGATTACTTGAAATAATATTATGCCCGCATTCCTCGTCATCGCCAAAATTGGGCTGGGCATTGCCATTTATTACTATGCCGTTATTCTTGTTTTGGCTTATGTAGGTATTTTTAAATAATGGCGCCGAATAACCGTTACAGGCAATGCCCGTGTTATTATTGGCAATGGTGTCATCTTTACATTCAGCTGTTGCCTGGTCATAAAAACCAAGGCCTGTCGTATTTTGCTCCAGCTTGCATTGCTTTAGTTCAAGCTTTTGGTTTTCATCAATGAAAATGCCACAAACGGCATGGCGGACAATGCAGTTTTTCATGTCCCTGGTTATAATGCCTTTTGGCTCCGAACCTTTGCTTGCAGTATTTTTTGACATGAAAGTAATCCCGCCCCAATCGCCATGCATGGGTTTATAGGCGTCCGATTGGAAGATAACCGACGGCTCGCCCGGTTTGCCCTTAAGCTCAAGCTGGCCGTAAACAATAAGTTCTGCTTTGGCGGGGTCGTTGCCGCTGGCAGCGGCGTCAAAGTTGCTGATAAACCGCACCACAGTTCCAGGTTCTATCTTAAGCGTTATGTCTGCCGGAACCACAACATCGCCAGCGATGGAAACTATGCCCGACCAAACGTCACTTACATCCAAGCGCTCCCAAAAATAAAACGGTTGAAAATCAACCGCGCCATAAGCTGAATTTTCGTTATCATCGTAAATGCGGGCATCTATCTGAGAAGCAAATCTTTTATTCCAGAAATTGCCCTCGGCCTTCATAATAATTGGCGCAGGGACGGCATAATAAACATCGTAGCTGCCATTATTAAAAAGCCTGTTGCTGCCGTTATCCTCTGCCGAGGCATTGCCCAGGTCTCCCAAACTTAAGGGACAGCCGTTTACCGCGTAAACACAAACGCCATAAATTGTGTTGCCAACAAAAGTATTGCCGGTGGCAATGGCCGTTAAAGTGGGACTAATATCGGTGGCAATTTTAATTCCGACCTCGTTGTTTGAGATGAAATTATTACCTCGTATAATCAGACTAATACTCGCTACGGGGGCAATTGAACCATAGCGGGTGCATCTTGCCCCGGCATGGTTGCCGGTAAATGTATTGCCTTCAATGTTTATGTTTGATGCCGCCGAAATATCTCTATAGCCAATGCTTATGCCAGCATTTTCCCACATATCTGTACCGTTTAAAGGGACGGCATTCCTGTTGAAGTTGTTTCCGGTTATGGTCATATTAAAAGCGGTGCCAAAAAGATCCATGCCCTGATATTCGTTATCCTCAAAGGTATTGTTGGTGATAGTTCCCTGTATGTTGCCGCCGCCATAATAGCCGGTATAATTATTCCGAACGATATTGTTGTCCAATGTTAAATTGGAATTTAGAGCAACAATGCCGGTGCCGATGCAAGAGGCAGAATCCAAACCTTTTGAGGCAAAGGAATCAGCGGAAGCCTTGAACAGCCCTTTAGCTGATTTGGATAACGGTCCGTTGTCAACAATCAGGTTATTTATTATTTGTGCCGTAGAATTGTTGCAGTGGATACCGGTATTACACCCCTGAATCCGGCTGTTGTTTGTTTGCAGCGAACTGCCATTTACTTGAATACCAGCATAGGCATGTTCAATTGTACAATAGTTAAGCTGGGCCGTCGAACCCGGCATAAGCCTGATGGCGTACCAATCAAGCTTTTCAGGAAAATGGGCCGCGGACAATGACGCTCCTCGCAGCAAGCTGCGAGGTATCTAAGTTAAAAGTCTAAGGTTAGTTGACTTCGGTATATCCGTTTATACTTACCACCCTGTTCTTTTACATACTTTTTAATTGCCTCTTCGTTCC
>Ga0315268_10007264_pt1 | contig 11675 bp, 9 predicted proteins | sample C1_top_MG_FD_204535 | JGI IMG/M metagenome (GOLD analysis project Ga0315268, IMG submission 204535) | Sediment microbial communities from Yellowstone Lake, YNP, Wyoming, USA - C1_top | ecosystem: Environmental > Aquatic > Freshwater > Lake > Sediment | place: USA: Wyoming | collected 2017-08-01 | reverse complement strand
GACAGGTTTTGCGCGACAAAAATGAGGTCGGGATGAAAATCGTCAAGGAATCGCCGAGCCATGCTCTCATCGATGGCGGCAGGAAAAACGGCATTGTGGTGCTCCAGGAGGTGGTGCGGCTGGCGATCGCAAAAGGCAGGCAGGGCGCTATTGCAATAGTTGGCGCGCACAACAGCTGGACCACGACTGGCGTGCTGGGCTACTATGCGCGAGCGATGGCCAAGGAAGGGCTGATTGGCATCGTGGCGTGCTGTCCCCCGCCTTCTGTTGCTCCGCATGGCAGCATTGATGCTATCCTGGGCACGAATCCACTTGCGGTAGGCATTCCGACAAAGGCTGAGCCCATGGTTTTGGACATGTCAACCGCGCGAACGCCCTTTCTCGCGCTCTTGCTCGCAAAGGCCCTTGGCCAGGCGATTCCAGCAGGCATAGCGATCGATAAGGCTGGCAATGAGACAACAGATCCGGCAGCGGCGATAGAGGGAGCTATCCTTCCCTTCGGCGGCCACAAGGGATCGGGCGTGGCGTTAGCGATAGAGGTGCTGGCGGGCGGCCTGGTGGGAGCGCACATGGGCAGCTCTGCGCCAGGATCGTGGGGCAGCATCGCCATCGCCATCAACCCCGCCGCGTTCATAGATGCTGCGCAATTCAAGGAAAATGTGTCGAAGCTTGCAGCGGAGATCAAGAACTCTCGAAAAGCGGCCGGCTTCAGCGAGATACTTGTACCAGGCGAAAAGAGCGAGCGGGTCAGACAGAGCTACCTTAGCCAAGGCTACATAGAGATCGACGATAAGATCCTCAGCGGGATAAAGAAGGCGGCTGCATAGGTCTGCTCTCCAGCTGCGTAAAGCATTTAAGAACGCCTGAGCCAATAGCAGCGCATTCCGGTGATCTGATGGTTGATTACGATTCCAAGGCTATAGAGTCGAAGTGGCAGGACGCGTGGTATGGGCAGAAGATATTCGAGCCAAAGGTGGGCAGGCGGCCCAAGTGGTATATGGTCTTCGCCTATCCCACTGTATCTGGCACGCTGCACGTGGGCCATGCGCGCTCCTACTGCCTGCCTGATGCGGTTGCGCGCTACAAGCGGATGGCCGGCCACAACGTCTTCTTCCCGCTGGGCTTCCATGCGACAGGTGTGGACTGCCTGACAATACTGGAGAAGTCAAAGGCAGACCCCGTGCATGCCGCGCAGCACTATGGAATGGGGCTGGAGGCCACACAGAAGTTCCAGGCCCCCCTGGATGTGGCTGAATACCTGCAGGGCCGCATCATCACTGCCTTCAGGCGCATGGGGCTGTCTCTGGACACGAGAACCGCTGTCTCGACCATCCACCCGCACTACAACAAGTTCGTGCAATGGCAATACAGAAGGCTGGCTGAGAGACCGGGCTACATCGTGCAGAAGGACTACGTGCTGCCATTCTGCACAAAGTGCGGCCATCCTGTTTCACTAGATGCGGCAGAAGCTGACATCGCGGCAGGAGGGGAGGCGCAGATCAAGGAATACCAGCTGATCCAGTTCCGCGACTCCGCTGGCGCCGCATATCCCGCGGCAACCCTGAGGCCTGAAACTGTTTCCGGCGTGACGCAGATCTGGGTGAGCCCGCAGGCTGAATACGTGGAGGCCAAGATAGATGGCCAGACATGGTGGGTGGCTTTCAAGGCGCTGCAGAAGCTGCGCGACCTTGGCAGAGCGATCACTGATGAGAAGGCCATTGTGCTTGGGCAGCAGCTGGTCGGCCGCAAAGTGAAGAATCCTGTTACTGAGAAAGAGATCGAGATCCAGGCTGCGACTTTCGTGGATGCGAACGAAGCGACCGGCATCGTGATGTCTGTTCCAGCGCACGATCCGTTCGACTACACGAACTTCATCAGGGCTGGCGGCAAGGAGGAGAACATTCCGCTTGTTATGGAGAGCGCCGAGCCCGGAGTGCCTGCCGGCAACATGCTCAAGAAGTTCAATGGAGACGAGATGAAGGCGCAGACCGAGCTCTACGGGCTGGAGTACAGGGCAAGAGTGAGGCCTGAGGTCCCAGTGATCGGAGGCATGCTGGCGCCACAGGCAAAGGAGACCATTTCTAAGTGGCTGAGCGAGCGCGGCCTGGGGGACGCAATCTCTGAATTCACAATCAAGCCGCTCTACTGCAGGTGCGGCGGCGAGCTGGCGATCAAGAAGATTGACAAGCAGTGGTTCGTCAACTACGCAGATCCTGGATGGAAGGCGGTGGCAAAACAGGCTGTCGAGCAGATGACCACCTGGCCGCCTGAGTACAAGAAGGAGCTGCCGGGCATCATCGACTGGATGCACGAGCGCCCGCTGACCAGGAAGCAGGGGCTGGGCACGCCATTCCCGTTCGAGTCCGGCTGGGTTATCGAGGCCATATCAGACTCCACCATCTACATGGCGTTCTACTTCGTTTCAAAGGCGGTGAACGAGGGCAAGCTGAAGCTCGAGGAGATAGATGATGCGCTTTTCGACTACATCTACTATGGCAAGCGCAAGAGGCTGAAATGCGACAGGAAGGTGGCCAGAGAGATACGCAAGGAGTACGAGCACTTCTATCCGCTGGATGTCAACTTCGCTGGCAAGGAGCACAAATCCGTCCACTTCCCGGCTTTCATATTCCAACACGCCGCGCTCTTCCCACAGGCAAAGTGGCCAAAGGGCATCTTTGTCAACTGGCACCTCGGCATAGAGGGCGAGAAGCTCTCAAAGTCCAAGGGCAATGTGGTGTTCTGGGACGATGCGATCGCCAAATGGGGCGCGGACGGCGTGCGGCTCTACATAACAGAGGGCGCAAACCAGTGGGCTGACTTTGACTGGCGCGCCAAGGATATGGAGGCAGCGGCCGCAAAGATCCCGCAGATATTCGCGTTGGTGGGCGAGTACAAGAAGAGAGCACACAAGAGGCCGCTGACTGATGCTGACAGGTGGATGCTTTCGAGGCTGCACTCCGCGATCAAGACCACGACTGCGCACTATGAGGCAATGGAGATGCGCAACACAGTTGCTGTTGGGCTGCACCAGCTGTGGAACGACCTGCGCTGGTACCTGAGACGCGGCTCGCGGAACCAGGTCGTGGTTAACCAGGTGATTGAGTCGCTGGTCAAGATGATCGCGCCTGTGTGCCCGCACCTGGCTGAGGAGATGTGGGCCGCCACTGGCCACAAGGGGCTTGTTGTACAGTCAGACTGGCCTGTTGCTGACGAGACGCTGATATCGCCGGCCGCGGAGGCTGGCGAGCAGTTCGTGCGCGCGGTCATGGATGATGTTGCTGCGATTAGGAAGGTGGCCAAGATCACGCCGACCCGCATCGCGCTCTGCACCGCAGCGGACTGGAAGTGGGCAGTGTCAGATGCAGTGCTCAAGGCATGCGCAGAAAAGCCTGACATGGCTGCGGCAATGAGTGCTGCTATGGCCGTGCCTGGCGTGGATAAGGCGCAGGCTGCTGATTTCGTCAAGGTGTTCTTCAAGCGCGCAGTGGACATGAAGGGCCGCGCGAAGATGGATGAGGCTGCTGTGCTGTCCGGCGCAAAGGAGTTCCTGGCAAAGGAACTCGGGCTGCAGGTCGATGTGTGGGTTGAGACAGACCCTGCCAAATGGGACCCGGCAAACAAGGCCTTCAGGGCCCAGCCCGGCAAGCCGGCCATCTACATGGCATAAAAAGCCGACAGAGCTAAGCAGATTATGCGCGCCTGCTGGCTGGCAGCTGCTGTGCTTGTGGTGCTGATATTCGCAGCGCTCAGCATGCCCGCGATCTCTTCCCAGCCGGTGCAGAGCGCGGCGGCGGAGATTAGTGCAAACCCCCAGACTGCGCAGCTGCCCTATTTCATCGGGCGCACGCTGCTGCGCATGGCCATGGCCTACGCACTGGCGGTGCTGATCGGGGTGGCCTGGGGCATAGCTGCAGGATTGTCCGAGCGCGCGGCAAAGTTCATGATACCGCTGCTCGACATCTTCCAGTCGGTGCCCGTGCTGGGCTACCTGCCGGCAGCGCTGCTGTTCTTCATTGCGATTGCCCCTGGAGAGGTGGGAATCGAGGCGGCCGCCATCGTGCTCATCCTCACATCTGAGGTATGGGCCATCGCGTTCGGTGTGTATCAGGGGGTGCGCTCAATACCGCGAGAGTACAAGGAAGCGGCCGCCGCTTTTGGGGTGCGCGGGTGGGGCTATATCAGCAAGGTGGTGCTGCCGGCCATATTCCCCAACTTCATCACCTCCTCGATCCTGGCGTGGGGAGGCGGCTGGTACTTCCTGGTCGCCTGCGAGTTCATGACCTTTGGCAACCAGGTGTATGCGCTGCCAGGCATCGGGTACTACCTGGCCAGCTCTGTGTATGGCCAGGCATATAACCTGGCTTCAGCGCTGTTCGGGCTGGCCGTCTTCATAGCACTTGTCTACTCGATCAACAGGCTGATCTGGCGTCCGCTGATGAGCTACGCTGATGTGTACAAGTTCGAGGCCTTGGCCGTGCCCGGCATCGCCCCTCCCCCGCGCAGGGCGCTGCTCCCCGGCGCGCTGCGGTTCATGACGCGCGAGGAGGAGGTGCTGGCGCTGAGTGTGGCCAAGGAGAGGCGTTACCTGACAAGACATCTGCCCTCGCTGCACCTGCCGCGTGTTAAGCTAACCAGGATGATTGCGCGCCTCGGCAAGCTGGCGACCGCGGTTGCAATCGCGGCCAGCCTCATCGTCACAGGCCTTGTTATCGCGTGGATAGTGGCGTCGCTCCCGGTTGTAAGTGCGCAGCTGGCGGCCAATCCCGAGGCCTACAGCCTGCCCTACTTTGCACTCCGGTCGCTGGCGCGTATCGGCATAGCGTTCCTGCTGGCGCTGGGCTGGACCCTGGTCGTTGGTATCGCGGTTGCGCGCAGCAAGCGACTCTTTGATGCTCTGTTGCCACTGTTTGACGTCGCGCAGGCGGTACCCGCTCTCGCGCTGTTCCCGTTCATCATCACAATAGTCATCAACTTCTTTGGCGCCAGCGCGCCAGGGCTCGAGCTGGCATCCATACTGCTGCTCATGACTGGTGCGCAGTGGTATCTCCTGTTCAACATCATCGGCGCTGTCAAGGCGATTCCCGGGGATGTGATGCAGGCCGCGCAGGCATTCGGGCTGCGAGGATGGGCCTTCACCCGGAAGATCATAATCCCGTCAATCTTCCCCGGGATAGTGATCGGCTCCATACAGGCGTTTGGAGGGGCATGGAACGCATCCATCGTGAGCGAGTACATCTACTGGGGCGCGATCGGCCAGCCGTACACCGTGCCCGGGCTTGGCTACTTCCTGGACAAGAGTGCGGCTGCTGGCAACACTGTGCTGATGGTTCTCACGCTGGTCATCATGACATCCGTGATCCTGATACTGAACAGGACGCTGTGGGCGTGGCTTTTCAAACGCTCAGAAAGGTATAAGTTCGAAGCGTGAGTGGTGAATCTATGGCCCTGATTGAGGTGGACGGCGTCGGCAAGCGCTACAAAGAGGACAACAGGTGGCTGGACGTACTGCAGAATGTCAACTTCAAAGTCGAGGAGGGCGAGTTCCTGGCAGTGGTTGGGCCGTCTGGCTGCGGCAAGTCAACGCTGCTGCGCATCATCGCAGGCATCGAGCAGCCTGATTCTGGAGGGGTGGAGTTCAAGGGCAAACGGGTGGAAGGGCCTCAGCACGATATGACCATGGTCTTCCAAACATTCGCGCTGCTGCCATGGAGAACGGTGCTGGAGAACGTCACGCTTGGGCTGGAGGCGCGCGGCTGTTCCCCTGAAAGCTGCGAGCGCAGGGCGCGGAAGTACATCAAGATGGTGGGGCTTGCGGGCTTCGAAGACAACTACCCGCGAGAGCTGTCTGGAGGCATGAAGCAGCGGGTGGGGCTTGCGCGCGCGATGGCCGTGGAGCCGCGCGTCATGCTGATGGATGAACCATTCAGCTCGCTCGATGCTCTGACAGCCGAGACGCTGCGCAACGACGTGCTGGATATCTGGCACAGCCCTCGCAAGCCGACCAACACTGTGGTGATGATCACGCACCAGATCGAGGAGGCGGTGTACATGGCCGACAGAGTCATTGTGCTATCGCACAGGCCCGGCAGGGTGATAGGCGATCTGGCCATACCCATACCGCGGCCTCGCAAAGGCCATGAAAGACATCCTGAGTTCTACAAGTCGTGCGACAAGATCAGAAAGTTGATCTACAAGAAATAGTCTAGCGTATGTATGACGGTTTCTCTTCTGCGGACGGCTTTGGCCCTCCGCCTGCGCGCTGCTTCGCAACCTCCTTCTCGGTCTTGCGCATGAACTCTGCCGTCTGCTTTGCGGACTCCTTCAGCTTTGCGGTGTTGACCTTGAAGCCCAGCACCTTCATCAGCACCTCTATCACCGAGGCTGCTGAGCGTGCGTCCACATACTGGCCGTGGGTCTCACCCATCAGGCATACGCCCTTCATCCCTCGCAGAGTGCCAAGGCCTGGCAGCATGCCTGCAGCTCCTACTATGCCGCCCTGCACCGCTCCAAAGATGACCCCTGCCTTCTTGAGTGGCGGGATCAGCGACTTGTCAGTGACTGCGCCGAAAACCTTCGGCTTCTCCGACACTTTGCCAGTGCCATAGCCGCCTAGCGTGTATATCGAGGTTCCGCCAAGGCTTGCGAAGTAGTCGAGCACCTTCTCGGTGACCTCGTACTGGGCCTCTGAAGTGACCGCCTGAACATCCCCCGCCAGGATCATGATGTCCTGCTTCTTTGCCTTGACCACATACAGCTCATTGGTCAGCATCTTGACAGTCCCATCTGGCTGCATGATCACCTGGTGCGGGAAGTGCGGCGAATAGAGGGTTGCGAGGTGCACGGCCTTCATCTCGCGCACCATATGGTCGACCACCAGCTTGCCAACAAGCCCAATGCCGGGCAGACCCTCCACTAGGGCTGGTTTGTTTAGCTTGAGCTTCTTGTGCACAACGATGGTCGTGGAATCCATGGCATTGCCTTAGTCTTTGGGCTTTAAATACCGTTCCGCCAGCGCCTTGCGGCGGAAGCGCGCCCACTTGTCCTGTGGAGAGTACTTTGGCGGGTGGGCCGTCAGGGTTGGGCCGCCGCACTTGGGGCAGCGCTCGGCCATTGTGTAAGTGCGATCAGCGGGGCAGCGGCGGATGCGCATGCTCTCACTTCGCGCGCTGCAGCTCGCCCGCGCCGCCGTGCTTTGTGACGTAGTTGATGGCAGCCTCGGAGCCATCTGCCAGTGCAGCCTCGGCGCGCTTGTAGTCCGGCCCAGTCACCTGCACAGCATACTTCGGGGCCGAGATGTATTTCAGCACAATCTGGACATCGCCGCCCGAGTGCGCAAGCAGCTTCTGAAGGCTTGCCTGAACATGCTGCACGCCATCAGGCGCCCAGCTCTGCAGAACCAGCGTGCCGTCCACTACCACAATGGGCTTTGAGATCGCCTTTGTGGCTATGTCGATGATGGCCTTCTTCCATTCGTCAGGCAGGTCGATGCCATCCATGCACTGGGGGCCGGTGATCACCACATCCTCAAGTGCGGCGTAGAGGTCGCCGCAGTGCTCCGTGATCGTAGACTCTATGGTCGGCAGGTCTGACTCCGCCTTGAGCTCCTTCGCCACCTGCTCGAGCAGCTTGTGCGCGCGCTTCTCGTGCTGCCACGCATCCAGCTTGCGCCTCTTGTCCTGCTCTGAGACGCGCCTCAGCGACAGGTCAATCTGGTCCTTCTCGGCGTTGATTCGGTGCACCCTGGCAACTATCTTCTGTCCCTCTTTGACGAACTCCGAGACCGCGCGCACCCATCTCGAGGCAACTTCAGAGATGTGGATGAATGCCTCTCGTTCGCCGTACTCATCTAGGGTGCAGAATGCGCCATACGGCATGATCTTCTTGACAGTAGCGATGACGAACTCGTCTACGTCCGGCTTGTCCTTCACCATGGCACTCAGCTGAGCACTTCGAGTACGCGCGCGCCTTCGACCACCTTGGCACGTGCGCCGGTGGGCTGCGCGAGTGTCTCCTTGCACACGAGGCAGCTTACCGTGCTTGATGCCGAGCCGTAGATGATCTGCTCGTTGCCGCACTTGCACTTCACTTTCAGAAACTTACCTTTGGTCATGCTGGGGTTTCACCACGATAGTTTATATTGCTTCCACTGCCTTCCGGCTAATCAGGATGGTCGCCTCGGCATCTGGCAGCGTGATCACTTCGCCCTTTGCGAACGGGCCTCGCGCCGTCATATCCGAGCCGATGAACTTCGGCATGTCCACCAGCACCTTCAGCCGCGCCTCCTTGAGAGCCTGGGGAGAGGGGGCGGGCTCGGGTGGGGGAGAGGGGTCCCTCGCTTCTGCTTTAGTGCCTTCGAGGGCGGCGTTGTATGCCGTACGCGACGATTTGAGCGCGGCCAGCAGTTCATTGTACAACTGGGACTCCTGCGGCACCATGTGCGTCTCGTCCATTTCGCTGTTGCGCACGGAGCGGAGGGCGCGCAGCACTATCTTCTGCTCGCGCCGCTCATAGATGTCTCTCAGTATCTTGATCGCGTTCTCGTACTCGCGCATCTCGTTGATCGACGCCCTGCTGGCCTTGTTGCGCAGCAGGGAGGCCGTCTCGGTTATGGCCGCCCAGTAGTTGTCGGGCGGGGCGGTTAGCGTTGGCTGGGCTTTCTCTGCGTTCTGCATTCTTTTGAGTTCGTCGTAGCTCAGCATGGTTGCGCCACCCCTTTCGCAACGAAGAATATGGCCGCGGCCTCGGGAAGCTCTAACTCGGCGTCTGTGAATGGCCCGAAAACACGGTCGCGTAATCTGATGGCGGGCGCGTTTTTAATTCTAACCTTCACAGGGCTCTCGCCGAACGCGATTGTGTGGGCGAGCGGGTCGAAGCTGTCCATCTTCTTTACTGTTTTTGCAAGCAGACCTGTTGAGCCATGCAGGCTGTCCGGCAGCCTGAGGAGCTTTGCAGGATCGCCGGTGACGCCGCCATCTATCCTATCGCCCAGCGCCACTGCCTTTGCCTTTGCAACCCCAGTCAGCAGATGGTGGAGGCCTGCCACCGCATCCCAGCGGCCAGCGGCTATCTGGCGCTTTATCTCCGGCGCATGGTCGATGATCTCGTGCCTCTTTGCCGCATTGGTGATGCCCGCGGCCGTCAGCTTTGCATCCGCGTCAGGCCCTTCTATCGTCTCGAGCACTGAGCGGGCCAGCCTGCCGAACCATGCGGGGTCTGTGGGAGTCGGCCCTCTAGCACCAGTGCCTGCTGACGGCGACTCCGGGATGTATTCCTTGCTGACATAGAAGAACTTGCCGAAGTCTATCCCATTGCCCGCGATGTAGTCCACGATCTCCTTGCGGGCTCCTGAGTCTAGTTGCTGGACCGTGTCAGAGAAAACGCGGACGTGATAGCCGCGGTTGCCTGAGAAGCTGATCTGCATCTCTTCCTTTGACAACCCGAAGTCCGGCACCAGGAAGTCCTCGATGAGTCTTATTGTTTCGGTCTTTGACTTCTCCAGGCAGGCGTCGCATATCCAGTCTGCCGGATGGGTGCACTTCACCCCCAGCTCGTTTGCATCAAGGTCGAACACAAGGTCTGCGCCGATGCGCTCCTTCTTTGGCATTGGCCGCGCAGCAGGGAACTTGTAGTAGGCGGCTGAGTACGAGATGTACAGCGGCGCTTCTCTGGCCAGATAGTGCCACAGCTCGTCTGCTGTCCTAAAAGCGTAATGCCTGAACGCGATTTTCTTCACCGCATCGCCGAATCCCCATTCGCGGCGCTCCATGCCTGATGGCACCGGCGGCTGGTTGCGGGCGTAGTACTCGCCGAACCTCTGGTGCAGGAACTGCTCTGGGTTCATGCCGGACGCCTCTTCGGTTTTGCGCCTGCTGCGCGCCTGTAGAGCGCGAGCGGCGACCTGGTGCGGCAGTGCGCGGTGCACAGGCCCCAGCTGTCAATGGTCGCGCAGCCGGGCATCTTGTACTTCATCTGCGCGGCGTGCTCTGCCTGGTACATGGAGTACTGCTCATTGTAGTCAGACTGCTTTGCGAACAGCTTGGCGGCATCCACGGGCTTGCTGCCTATGTTGAGCATGAATACCGCCAGCGCCCAGCGGCCGTAGTGACCCATGTGGCTGCCTTTGTCCGCGCTTTCAAGCAGCGATCTGATGCACGGCGGGAAGGCGCCTGCCTGTATCGGGATGTTGGCTATCGGCTGCGGGGTCACTTCCGCCAGCTGCCGCCTGAGACTGCTGATGACAGTGGTCATTGCCGGCGTGGGGTCAAGCGGTGGCAGCGCGCCTATGCGCTGGCGGGCCGCCTCCTCGACCAGCCGGACCAGCTCGTTTTCTGTGAGCTGCACCTCACCGTTTGCAAGCCGGCTGTTGACCATCCTGAATTCCTGCAGCGGCGGCCTGAATCTGAGGTACTGGTCAAAGCGGAGGCGCAATGGGCTCATGGCGACCGTGATGCCGAGCTCTCCAGCCACCTGGAGCGTGGTTTCCGGCCCATCCTCGCGCAGATGGGCTGATGCATGGCGAGCCTCAGCGCGGGCAAACCGGTCCGCCACATACCGGTCGCCCATTGCTGCCAGCAGGGCGCGCGCGAGTGCGAAGCTGATCACCTGGCTCTGCAGCGAGCTCTCGGTCTGCATGATGTGGGGCTTGGAGCTCGCCAGGTCTGACACGATGCGGCCTGCCGCCTGCTCAAGAGCTGCGTGGCTGGGCTCTCCCTTTCCAATCTGTTCCAGCAAGGTGCGCGCCTGTGAGCTGAACGGGTAGCGGGCGCAGAACTGCAGATCCATTGCCTCCCCACTGCAATACTCAGCGCAATTTAATATAGACTTGCCTATAGCTGCATGGCAACCAGGTTGAGCAGGAAAAACAGGTGGGTGCAATATGCTCTCATGGCGCTGCTTGCTCTGCCGGTCGTAATCGCGCTGCTGATCCTGTTGTGGACCATCTCAATCGCGTTTGGAAAATAGCTCAGCGCCGCTTCTTTGGCTTCTCCTTGGGCTTCTCCTTCTCGGCCTTCTTCTTTGGGCGGCGCCGCTTGGACGAGTAGTATGCAACCGCGGCTGCGCCAATCACGAACACGATCGCCAGCAGCAGAGCCCACTCGAATGCTGCGATCGCGGGTGCAGGAGTTGGTGTGGGGGTCGGGGTGGGTGGGCGCATGGTCGGGGTTGGCACCGGCACATATGGCGTTGGCGTGGCAGGCGGCTTGGCAGTTGGTGTTGGGGTGACGGCCGGTCTCTCGCCCACATAGAAGGCCTGCTCCAGCGCGCCAGATCTCGCCACGTAGGTGCCTGACCGAGTTGGAATGAATGCGAACTCGCCCTTCTCATTTGTGGTTCCGAAGGCCACCAGCTCCTCGCCTGGTTTCGCTGTTGGCACGGCCTGGAACTCGATCAGGTCATCCCCGGCCAGCCGTAGATTGCCAGTGCGGAAGATGCCGACCGGCGAACCGGCGAGCGGCCGCTGGTTCTCTCCGGCGCCGGTTAACAGTATGAACACGAGCGGTGCGCCTCTGTAGAAGCCCGGTGTCGAGTCCATCATCGGGGCTCTGTCACCGAGCGCGAACGATATCACGAACTGGCTTGGCGTAGCGCCTGGCCGGCCGACCGGCAGGTTGGACGATATCGGGCCGAATGGATAGTAGCTGCGCGCCCTTGATGTGGGGGTTGGAACTGGTGTT
>Ga0315268_10007263_pt1 | contig 11676 bp, 14 predicted proteins | sample C1_top_MG_FD_204535 | JGI IMG/M metagenome (GOLD analysis project Ga0315268, IMG submission 204535) | Sediment microbial communities from Yellowstone Lake, YNP, Wyoming, USA - C1_top | ecosystem: Environmental > Aquatic > Freshwater > Lake > Sediment | place: USA: Wyoming | collected 2017-08-01 | reverse complement strand
CTTGTCGATATCCTCCCACTTGAAAGTCTCCGCACCTATCAGGCTCATCTATCACACCTCCGTCCCTTCGATCACTCGCATGCGCTTGTTGAACTTGTCTTCGAAGTCCGTGATCCTCGCTTTGATGTTCATTATGTCCTTGTGGCTTGTGGCCTCGTCAGCGGCCATTAGCGAGCTCTTCAGAGAGTCGATGCTGACACCCATTGCAGCTATGTGATCGAGCATGCTCGCGTCGTACTCGTATAGCCTGTCCAGCTCGTCCTCCTTGATCTGAATGTCAGCTGCGATCCCGGAGTAGCCCATCTCAGCGTGGGTGACCTGTCCTTCAATCTTCTTGAACTGGTTGATCAGGCCGCCGACCATGTCGAGCTCGCCTGAGCCCCAATTCCGGACCAGCAGGCCCCTGCATTCCTCAAGCCCGCGCCTCTGGAGGCCTATCTTCTGCGCGAGCTGGGACCTGAGCATCCTGTCCGCGTCCCTCAAATCTTCCTTTCGCCTGTAGCCCCTGAAACCGGGGATGTAACTCTGGATCTTCTTCAGTACGCCTTTGTCTTCTTCAACTCTATCTCTAATGTCGGGCATTCAATAATGCCTCCTTAACCGGGGTACGAATATGAATCGGATGCCTTAATAAAAGTGTCGTCGGGAAACCACTCTGGATTCGATTTATGAAGGTGTAAGCCGATTAGCTCCCCCATGGGGTTCAAGATCATAGGGGTCATAGGCTCGACCAAGGCGGACGATCAGACCTTGGCGCTGGCCGAGGAGGTAGGTTCTGAGATCGCCAAGTCAGGCGCTGCCGTTGTCTGCGGAGGGTTGACGGGCGTCATGGAGGCTGTGTGCAAGGGCGCTAGGAAGAACGGCGGCCTCACGATAGGGATCATGCCATCGGATAACCCGAAGGATGCCAACCCCTTTGTCCAGATACCTATCGTCACGGGCATGGGGATGGGCAGGAACGTTATGCTAGTGAAGACCGCTGATGTCCTTATCGCCGTTGGAGGGGAGTTCGGAACGCTCTCTGAGATTGCCCACGCACTGAATATCGGGAAGACAGTAGTGGGGCTCAACACCTGGAAGCTCGAGAAGGCTCATTGGAAGCCCATCCCGAATCTTATCGAGGCTACCACGGCAGTAGAGGCTGTCCGGATAGCCCTGAATACGATTTCTGCGAAGAGGTAGCGTAAGCCTCCGCGCTGAGCGTCTTCCAATGAATTCCCACTATATCTCCGTGCACTCACCAGACTCCAGAACAACAACGGAATCCTTGATGCCGAGGCTTTCTGCGCGAGCAAGCAGCCTCTTTCTCGGCTCGTAGATCGGCTCCCAGGACATGTTGAAAGTCTCGAAGTGTATGGGCATCATTCTCTTCGCTCCGAGGAGCCTGAAGGCTTCGAGCGCGTCTTCGGGACTCATGTGGTGCTTTCTGAAAGACGGCGGATGATACGCGCCTATTGGAAGCATTGCTAGGTCAATCTTGAATCTGCTCCCAATCTCCCGAAACATCTGTCCGTCAAACCCTGTGTCGCCTGCGAAATAGAGGCTGCGGCCCCCGTCGACAACATATCCCTGGTATCCGGCGGTGAAGTAGAACGGCGGCCTCCCACCGAAATGGTGTGAAGGGACCACGGAGACGCGGAAGCCATCAAGGTCAACTTGACCCCATGGGCGCAAGACGCGGACGTCTCTGAAACGCCTGAGCATCAGAGGAAATAAAACGCCCTTGGGGACGATAATGGGGGTTCCTTTGCCAAGCATCTTCAGCGACCGGAGATCCATATGATCGTGGTGCCCGTGCGAGATGAGTATGCCGACTAGGTTCTTGATGTCTTTCGGATTGAATCTCAGCGGTCTTAGCCTCCGACTGAAGAACGTCGCAAGCCTCTCTGAGAATATCGGGTCCATGACCACGCTGGCTCTCTCATTCTGGAACGTCGCGCTAGCGTGACCTATGTAGGTGACCAAGTGCCTGGGCAAGTCATCTTCCATACAGTGTCGGTCCTCGGAAATGATCACTTGCATATAGATTTCACTGCGAACCCGATGCGCGTCAGTGGGACCTACAGGCTCTCCAAGAATAAGATCCGCACCTGAGCCCAGAGTTAGGCGGAAGATCTCGAGAAACCCCTTCCCTTTCAGTACTCACCGCCCGGCGATTGACGCAGAAGTCAACGCTGGGGGTGAGTTCATATAGTGTCGGACCCTACTTCAGGCCCTGATTGCCATGAAGCAGAAGTTCAATACTGTATCAGCTCTGTTCTGGGCTGCTGCGGTGATCGCCGCGGGCATTAGCGCATATGTGATCGTCTTAGGCAATTCCCAAGACAAGTCGAACCAAGGCGGCGACCTTCTCCCCGCCTTTAGGAGCAGGGACCAGGTCAAGGAGTTCCTTTCTGACATGAACTCATACTACTCAGGAAACAATACAAACTATGTACTCGCTCCGACCTCGGCAGCCAGAGACACGATGGAGGGAAGTGCGGATGCCGTTTTCTCCAGTACGAATGTCCAGGTCGCGGGCGTGGATGAGCAGGACACCGTGAAGACTGACGGAACCTACCTCTACTTGGCCTCTTACAACAACGTATCGATTGTCAGGGCGATTCCGCCCAACGACATGAAGATCATTTCGGTGATCGAGGCAGCGAGCCTCATTGGCGCGGACGCCCAGAACACATCCGTGTACATCGATGGCATCTATCTCGACCAGGGTAAGTTGATTGTGATATTCAGCGCCTACTCCTGGGCACCCATAGCCGTGTCTCAAGAAAGCCCGGATGTCGCGGTTCGCATTGTCGATAGCATGCCCAGGACAATTGTAGCTGTTGTAGATATCTCAGACCCATCAAACCCGACACTACAATCATCGTTCGGGGTGACGGGCTATTCCTTGACTTCTAGGATGACCGGCGGAGTCGTCTACATGGTCACCCAGCAGTACATCTGGTACTACGCGGAAGATTACTACCTCCCGAGAGTATATTCCGAAAACGGATCAACCGAGGTGCCGGTCGGGGACGTGCACTATGATCCCAATTCGAGCGTGGCCAACTCATATGTCAACATCCTGGCAATCGATGTGGGCTCCCTTCAAAGCAGCGTGATGTCAATCATCGCGGGATACTCTTCAACGATATACATGTCAACGGACCACCTCTACCTCACATTCCAGAAATGGTCCGGAGATATCGTCATGCTCGACGGCTCGGTTGCGCCCGTCGACAGCAACACTGCACTTACGACAATCTACAGGATCTCGGTCGATGGCCTCTTGATGAACACGACTGGAAAGGGAGATGTCACGGGCTGGCTCCTGAACCAGTTCTCCATGGATGAGAAGGGGTTGTATCTCAGAGTCGCGACCACGACCGACTGGTCTAACTCGAAGAACGCAGTCTACGTGCTCGACGACCAGCTCGATGTCGTTGGCGCCCTCGAAGGGCTGGCGCCTGGGGAGAGGATCTTCTCAGCCAGGTTCCTGGATGATACACTCTACCTTGTGACTTTCCGGCAGATCGATCCGCTGTTCGTGGTAGACCTCACCGACCCGACCGATCCAAAGGTAGTCGGCCAGCTCGAGATGCCTGGATTCTCATCCTACCTCCACCCGATCGATGCCACCCATGTCCTTGGAATTGGCAGCGAGGCGTCGAACTTGAAGATCGCTCTTTACGATGTCGGGGATCCAGCGAACCCTGTTGAAGTCGACAAGTACGTCTTCAACGCGGACTGGTCTTATTCCGCCGCTCAGTACGACCACAAGGCCGTCCTGTACGACCCAGATCGGGGACTGCTGGTTTTGCCAGTCACCATGACTTGGTACACTACTGTAGACCCATACAACTACACGTATGAAACCTGGAACGGGTTCTACGTGTTCACAGTGTCTGCGACAGCAGGCCTTGCGGTGAAGGGCACCGTCGCACACGACGACTACGCCCAGAGGTCGGCATACATTGGAGATTACCTCTACACGATCTCGACGTCTATGGTCAAGGCGAACTCTCTGATCGACCTCTCGGAGCTAGGGTCTCTCCAGTATCAGTCCATATACTGGTGGGGACCGATCTACTACGCGGACCGGACTGGTGGAGTAGCAGTACCTGCGGAGCCCGCCCCATAGGGCTCTGCGAACCGGAGGAGCGAGGTTAATGTTCAGGGAGTCCCTTACTATCTTTGGCAGAGGGGACGATTTGCGCGTTGAGCTGGATCGTAAGTCTCTGTTCGCACTTGCCTCGGATACGCGCTTGGATATACTGAGGGCTCTCCAGCCGATGCGAAGGACGGTCACCCAGCTGTCCGAATCGCTCGGTATCGACAAGGCTGCTGTGCACAGGCATCTCAAGACGCTCGAGGGGGGCGGACTTGTCAAGCGCTATGAGGAGCACGGGTTCGTGTACTATGGCCTCTCATGGAAGGCGAGGGACCTCGTCTCTCCAAACGAGCACACGAGGATTGTGGTGCTCCTGTCCGCGTCTCTCGTTGTCGCGGTCTGCGCCCTGTTCTTCACGCTCATAGCGCTATCGGCTCTGAATTCAAACGGGATATTCGGGAGCAGGGAGACCCAAGCTCCTGGGGACAACCAGGGCTCAGCGTACTACCAAGCATCGAGATCGATCGGTGAGAACCTGGTATTCAGTGCTCCGGCCACGATATTGATGGCGATCTCAGCGATCTTGCTGGTGGCTGGTGCTGTGACCCTTGCGAGAAAGCCCAGGCAGAAGATGCAAGGCCCTGGCGCTGCAGAGGACAAGGCATGAGTCAGTGAGAAATGGGAATATCCTTCGGTTCTTCCAGTCGACGTTTCCTGATTTCGTGGATGTAGGTGATGTCGACGGCTCCTTGGACCAGTCCCTCGACCTGGATTCTCTGCATGACGATAGGCTGTGAGGCGATTCTAGCTCGGCCTCTTCGTTCTATCTTGGGTTTTATGAGCGCGGCGTTCCCCAAGAACTCTATCCCGAGGTACGCGCCCACGAAGGATGACATGGCGTAGTAGGCCCTGTTCTCAAGCGCTCGTGTACGGGCAAGATCGAACATCACGTCGTCCGTGGCCATGGTAGAGAAGAAAACGACCTCGGCAGCTTTCATGCAGTCCATGTATGATTGGAATAGTATGTCGAGCCCTCTCACCAGGCCCACCCTCACGCCATCGACCTTGAAGATCTCGACCTGGGCGCCCGAGCTGAACCACGGCATCTCCCCACAGTAGAAGTTCTGCTTGTCCTGGATCCCAAGCACCTCGCCATCTCTGCCGAAGATGTGCGTGGACGAACGGCCTCGTTTCCGGCTCCGGCCGAAGCGCTGTTGGTTCGCGTTTATCGGAGCAACAATGTTGCACTCGTAGGACTCTGCAAGCTCTGCGAGCAGAGGATAAGGGTCGACGCGATTGGTCTCGTTTAAGGAGAACTCCCCTCCGAGCAGCACAAAATCGGGACCCTTTGCGACGTCCAAATATTCGCGAGCCCTCTGGACATTGTCCTTGAAGCTGCCAGCCCTCTTCGTCTGCAGGATGCAGATCCTTGAGACCATCTTTCCGGCTAAATGCGTCCTCGGAAATGACCTTTGTACCAAACGTCAGCTACGTCTTGAACGTGCCGTCAGGGAAGTTGTTTAACTGCAACAAGTCGTTTCCGCAAACAAGCACCATGAGTGATCAGTAGGCGGCATGTGATGTCCCTTTCATTGACCAGCGATGGCCTCAGAAAACTCGTATCGAATGACAAGAAGCCTGCCATCGTCCTTTTCACAGGCGACTGGTGCCCAGACTGCAAGGCATTCAAACCGATATGGGACGCCTGGGTCATAGGACATCGGGACTTGGCTCGTCATGTCCATGTCCCTAGAGATGGTGACGAATGGGATCATTGGAGGCTGGATGAGATTCCCACGGTCTCAGTCTTCTCCGAGGGGAGAGAGATGGGAAGAGTTCATGGAAACATCAGCGAGAGCGATTTGGATAGCCTTCTGAAGCTCATCTGATCATTTACTGGCCTGGTCGCTCATCCCGCTTTTCCGGTCGTACATCAGCTTCATGGCGACTATTGTCCCGGCGAAGGAACAGCCTGCGAGGTTGGCAGCGATTATCGCCAGGTCTTCCCTGACAATCCCGTAGATCAGCCAGAGACTCATGCCGATTGCAAGAATTGAGGGCATGAGCAGAGAGACATCTTGCATCCGTTTCGTCCTGAATCCTTTCACTATCTGAGGGATGAATCCTGAGGAGGTCAAGGTTCCTGCGAGGAGGCCCAATACTGTCCAAGCATCCATCTTAAGTCGATGACAGGGAACGGCATCTCGGTTCTTGGAGTTTCTGCCAGCACAGTCAATATACCAATACGTGCATTATGGATTCCAGGATGGGATTAGATTGACTGCGAGCAGTAGAACGGTTCCGAGGCCGATGGGTATCAACCTGCTTGCACTCCTCCAGCTGCTATCAGGGCTACAAATGCTTACCGGTGCCATCTGGTTCCTGTCTATCTCATCGCAGGCGCACCTGCCAGAGATCCAGGACAAGTTGCAGGCAAACACCTTCGAGTGGGTAGCACGAAACGCCGAGGCGATATTCTTCTGGATCGGGCTTGGATACCTCATCCTCGGGATTCTCGCCTTTAGCATGGTCTATGGCTACCTGAAAGGAAGAGAGTGGGCCCGAAGACGCGGTGGGAGCATCGCGAAGCTCGCTATCCTCATTGCTATCCTGAGCATCTTTGTGTTCCCCAGGAGAATCGATCCCGGCTCGCCATTCTTCACAATCCTGTTCAATATCTGTGTTCTACTGTACCTGAACAGGCAGAATGTGAAGCGATATTTCAAGGCCAAGTCACGATGAGGCGCCAGGGGCTGCGACGAGCTATTCGGTGCAGAAAGTGCTTTAGTGACCTTGCCACTATCCTGGACGCATTCCCTTCGGAGTTGGTTGAATGGCGTCCGATGACAGCAAGATCAGCGGCCTCAGGAGACTTAAGACCATCCTGAGAATCTCCTACACGCTCCCTTTCGTTATGGCGTCGTTGACGGGCGTAGCGTTCGCCCTAAGAACGGAGAACGAACTCCTCCTTGCCTTCCTGATACCTCTGGACGTATTCCTGCTAAGCCTGTTCGCCAATCTGTCGAACGACTACTTCGATCACAAGAGCGGAGCTGACAAGGACAGGTTCATGGAGAAGGACCCAGAGTTCCGAGAAGCTGCGTACAAGATCATGGGAAAGAAGGTCTACTGGGAAGGCAATTCGTTCGACCTGAAGTACATCTCAGAGCGAGAAGGGCTGGTGCTGATGATGGCTCTCGCGGCAGGTGCTGTCGCAGTAGCCATCCCCATCCTCTGGGCACGGGGAGTCGAAGTACTTGTCCTTGGGGGGATCGGACTCTTCATCAGCTTCTTCTACACCGCCCCTCCGCTCAACCTCGGCGCCAAAGGTTACGGCGAGATGTGCGTGTTCCTGTCGTTCATGTTCATGTCCTTTTTCTCGTACTGGGTCATCGTCGAGGAATTTAGTGGGACGATGTTGCTCCTCTCGATCACAGTCGGGATCGGCGTGACCATGATGCGACTTGTAGACGAGATGAACGGCTATGAGATCCATGTGTCGCATGGAGAGAAGGACCTCGCGGTGAGATTCGGCCTTGAGGGCGCGATACACATTGTCCGGGCTCTGATCGTTGTTCTCTATGTGGTGGTAATCGCTCTTGCTGTCCTGAACTTGACCTACGCTCTGATGCTGCTGACGGCCCCAGTCGCTTACAGGATAACCAAGATCCTGGCTGACAAGAATGACAGGTTCAGATTCGTCAGACCAATCTTCAACACGTTCATGCTCGCAGCTGGCAATGAGGTCCTGATAATCATCGCTTTGACAGCGCAAACCGCTTTGACATATCTGTGATCGTCTCGAGGCTTCCTTTCGAGATAAGCCGATACTCCCTCACCGCGTTGAACCCGCACTTCTTGCAGGATGCCGTGTTGGCCAGAGGGCAGCCCTGGAACTTCGCCAGGTTTGGCATGACGAACGCGGATATCCAGTACGGGCACTTCGCGCTCCAATCCTCCTCCAGCAACCCTCGCAGTGCCTTTTTCGTGTTAAGCACTGGATAGCCCTCTTTCTTGAGACGAAGCGCGAGATTGACAACCTCACGCTTCTCCTCTGGAGACAAGGCAAGCTCGTAAGGAGGAGGGGTGATGAAGTTGATCATTATCCCCCTGATCCGCGGATTCTTGGCAACCATCCTGACAGTCGCCTCAACGTCCTTCAGGTTCTCTTTCATGACCACCATGTTGGCAAATATGTTCCCGTGAGTCGTCTTGCTCAGGTTCTCCATCATCTTGTCGAAAACGCCCGCCCCGCGGACGGAGTCGTGGACATCTCTCGTGCCGTCGATACTAACAGAAATGACATCGCTGTCTTCACAGAAGGCGTTCAGTCCGTGCGTCGTGTATCCAGTGACGAAGTAGCCCACGTTCTTGCCCGCTAAGATAAGGTCCCGTAGGTTCTTTCCCTCATCAGTCCAGAGCGTCGGCTCCCCGCCCTCGAAGAAGAGGATCCGCGCGCCCTTGTCGTAGTGTTCCTTCATCTCCTTGAGCGCATCATCATGCGAGACGGAATGCGGTCTTGGCAACTCATCCTTGTGAGCCGCGATACTACAGTGCTTGCATCTCAAGTTGCACTCGTAGTTGATGATCATCGTGTTTACTAGCGGGTTCTTGATTCCCAGCTTGGATTTGAAGAACCATCCAGCGTAATATGCGACCTGACCCGCAGTGAAGAGCTTGGCCATTTCGTGCGATGATTCGCCCAGCTCTACTTAAACAATTGCCATGACAGCCTCGGAGAATCACTCGCCATCCAGAGAAAATGGGTCAGCGTCCCCTCTCGAACTCTCGTGGTGGCTGATATGTGAGAGAATAGAACCACCAGGTGCGGAGTAGAGCGCCCGCCAAGAACATGATTCCGAGGAAGATAGGGCAGACTACCGTGGAGAAAAATGAGATGAGGACTATTGCAAGGCCTGAGACATATAAGAGCGCCAGCAAGGTGACATTGGTTGATATCCATCCCGATCTTGTATACGCAGTAGTCTGAGTCGTGCCTCTCCCTACTTCAGTTGTGACTACTACGAATTGGTCGTCCGATCCGCTGTCGACACGATATGTACCCCTGAAAGAAACTCGCGTCTTGGTCCAGCCTCTTCCACCCAAATCCTGCTTTTGCGGATACGCTATTCTTGGCTCTTCTCGCGGTGATCCCTGATAACCGCCTGTATCAAACGGCGAGCTTGTAACGATCGGTTCGAGCCTCTCACCGCAATTCGGGCATGACCTGGCAGAGCCTGGGAGTATCTCCTGACATGTGGGACAGAGTCTCGTGGTTGGCTCACTCTTCTTGGCTAGAGCCACCCGTGTTCCGCATTTCCCGCAGAAGGTCGCATTGGCGCTGACCTCCGCACCGCAACCGCCACATCTCATGCACTTCCCTCCTACTGGTTTGATTGGTTGAGATGATATTAAGGATGAAGATGGTATTCCTTCGACTTGGGCCCAGCAAGGATGCAATAGTGTATCTCGAAAGAACATGGACCGAAGGGGATCTTGGTCCGTTTCTTCGACCACCTAGGCTGAAGAAGATGAATGAACCTTCCCTAAAGATGCGCTTGGGTCCACACCAATCCATTTTCCACGGCCGTCGAGGTGAGGCGAATTAGTCTCTCCGGTTATTGAGAATGATAAGCTGATAACAGAGGCATTCTCCTCATATCGTTGAACGCAAGATTGACTGATGTGGCACCTCTTGTTTCAGCGACAGGATTCACTGCTGGATTGCGGCTGTCAACACAGCTGCCCAACATAGAGGATAAGAAGCTACACAAACGCAACAAGAATCACTCTGCATTAGCCTTCATCTCATCTCTTGTCGTTGTGTTCATCCTTCTCTCTCAGTTGGTACAGAGTCTCGGAGAGGAAAAACCGATCGACGGAGAGAAATCGTCTGTCAAACCACCAGACAACTGCTACGAAATGAGAATCTACGCTCTCAACTATACTGAGAGGAACTCTACTGGCACGGGAACTCTCTTCAGGTTCGACGCGCAGGATCTGCCTTTCGAATTCGAATCCCTCAGATTCGGCGACTTCAGAGAAGACACAGAATATTCTTCTAGCTACTATGCTGGGATTGGTCTCCTGGCTGATGCTGACGGCTCCAATTCCACTCTGACTCTTCGAGAGGGCAACGGCAACCTCATTCAAGAGGTGGCATACCATGGTCAATCACTCATCGCACTCGGCGGATGGGAGTCCATTTCGAGGGATAACAACGGCTCAGTTGTGGACTGCTCATGGGGATCGATGGCAATCCCCGCACATGACTGGAAGGACGGAGGCTGGATCCCCGAAAACGGGATTCTGATTGAGCATCCAACGAATGTCACTATTGCAAAGGCGACGATTCATGTGATGGTATTCGAGCCAGCGAGCAACACAGACATTCCAGAGTTCACACTCCTGCATGCGAGCATAGTGGCTGGAGTATTGATTCTCCTAATAAGAAGGCGAATGACAAAACAAGTGGCGTCAATCTCAATTGCACGCCCGCCTGAACCTTCGGATCAAGAACACTAAATCCGTTGAGAGCCGCACGACCTTGTTCTGGAAAGACGAGCCGCCTTTCGTTCCCGAAGGGCTTTTGCAGGATTCAGAGGACACTCAGAATCTCCATATCCAGACATGAAAAGCTGCGGAATCCGTAGCTTTTGCGGCCCTGCCAATAGCCTGAGCGGACCGAAGCGGATCTGAACCGCATGGGGCTAACGAGTAAGGGATCAGATCAAATCAACAAGGATTGAGGCCGGACCTAAACCTCTTTCTTCTCTCCCACAACCTGCTTGAAGCCTCTGCGATAGAGGAACAATGAATCTGTAACGAGCAGCAGCCCAAATACGGTAATTGCCACAAGACCCCAATCAAACCCTTTGACATCGAAGACGAGATTGCTAATCCCTATGAATACCAGAAAAGCTCCGGCCAAGAACTCCACGGCCACATACAAGGCCAGGGCCGTCGATGCCTCCCGCAGATAGGAAACGCTCAATGCGCGGTTCCACCATCGGATGAGCCATCGCTCGAGCCATCGGCGGGGCCAAGGGGTAGCGGGGGAGGTTAGCATGTAGGATTGGTGGAATCGCAAGGGAGACGGGTTCGCGAGCGCACGTGAAGCAGCGAATGATGCGGCAAGGAACATCAATCCAAGGAATCCAATTGTAAGGATCGTGACCAAGGCGACAAAAGAATCCAGGTAGTTCGCAAGTCCTATTACAGCGCTAATCAACATGATGCCTAGAATGAGTGGCCCAATAGACCAAGCCGTCAAAAAGAGCACTATCGTTCGGGGCTTTGTGGCCACGGTCCTTGAGGTCTGTTGAGACTCGGTCACTGAGATTCCAGGATGGATTCTAGATATTCGTATCTTTTGGCATGAATCTTCTTGCCTTGACATCGCGAACGACTTGCCAGGTGCCTGTCCTCCCCCATGGGCTCTTGCCAGACTTCAGGCCTTGCTACGCGACATCTTCGTTCGTCGCCTTCGGAAAGGTCTGGAATTTCTTGAGCTTTGCAGGCACTTGAGACCGGACAAGGTTGTTGGATGTGAATATGTAGGCGGGTTCTCCAGTCATATGGTC
>Ga0315268_10007262_pt1 | contig 11676 bp, 12 predicted proteins | sample C1_top_MG_FD_204535 | JGI IMG/M metagenome (GOLD analysis project Ga0315268, IMG submission 204535) | Sediment microbial communities from Yellowstone Lake, YNP, Wyoming, USA - C1_top | ecosystem: Environmental > Aquatic > Freshwater > Lake > Sediment | place: USA: Wyoming | collected 2017-08-01 | reverse complement strand
AGCCAAGCGGGAGGAAGCCAACCACCGCGGTCTCGTGGAGTTGGCGAAACGGAAATACGCGGAGTCGCCCACCGAGGAATTGAGGATCGTCCTGGAAGAGGAGTGACCTTCCCTTCCGCCCCGTGATCGGAATCTTCGCTCCCCCTTCCATGCAATGGAATGAACGAAAAACGGAATGTGCCACAAGTATTCGTTAAATATCATGTATTAGTATGGTAACCTTCATTTGTCATGAAATTTCTTGACACCCGCTTCCCTGAAGATATCATGAGCCGACGCATGATCCTTCTCCCCGGGGGTTCCCTCCGATGGCCAAGCTGGTCCCCGTCAACCTGAGCGAACGCGCCTACTTCAAAATCAAGAAGATGATCTCCGACTACCGGTTCTCCCCCGGCAGCCGACTCAACGTGGAACAACTGGCGCGCGATCTGGGAACCAGCCACACCCCGGTCTGGGAAGCCGTGCGGCGCCTGGAGCAGGAAGGGCTCGCGAAGAACATCCCGAACCGCGGCGTCTTCCTCGTGGAGCTGACCCGCGAGGCCGCCATCGAGCTGTACGCGGTCCGGGAAGTCCTCGAGGGGATGGCCGCCCGTCTCGCCGTGCAGCGGATCTCCGACAAGGCGCTCGAGAAGATGGAGAGGTTGCTCCGGGCCCAGGAGAAGATCGTTGCGGAGGAGGACCTCGTCGCGTACTCCAAGTCCGACTTCGAGTTCCACGCCTGTATCTACGCGGCCTGCGGCAACGCGATCCTTCGCGAAATGCTGGAAAGCATCAAGGAGAAAGTCCGCCCGATCGCCATGCGGATCACGCCGATCCTCACGGAACTGTTCCACGACCACCAGAGGATCGCTCGCGCCCTGCGTCTGCGCGACCCCCTCCTCGCCGAGGTGGCGTTCCGCGAGCACAACCAAAGGGTCCTGAAGCAGTTGAACGGGGAAGATTTCGGTGGTCGAATCCGCGTCTGACCGTTCGCCGGAAACCTTCTTCCCCGGCGCGCGTCGAAATCATGAACAAGCGGGTCACATTCTTCCACGGAAAAGGAGTCCGCCATGCAGGAGCGCAAGGGAGTGATCACGTTCAAGGGAAATCCGATGACCCTCCTCGGGCCCGAGATCAAGGCAGGGGACAAGGCCCCCGACTTCCGGGTCGTGGACACGGGGCTGGCGCCGGTGACGCTCGCGGATTTCAAGGGGAAGGTCAAGATCATCAGCGCCGTGCCGTCCCTCGACACGCCGACGTGCGACACGGAGACGCGGCGGTTCAACCAGGAGGCGGCGAAGCTCCCGGGGAACGTCGTCGTCCTCACGGTCAGCCTCGACCTCCCCTTCGCCCAGAAGCGGTGGTGCGCGGCGGCCGGGATCGACAAGGTGAAGACCCTCTCGGACTACCAGGACCGCTCCTTCGCCTCCGCCTACGGGGTGCTCATCAAGGAGCTGAAGCTTCTGTCCCGGTCGATCTTCGTCGTCGACGGGAGCGACACGGTCCGGTACGTCCAGCACGTCAAGGAGGTGGCCCAGGAGCCGGACTACGCCGCGGTCCTCGCGGCGGCGCGGGATCTCCCGTAGAAGGGACGGCGGGAGCCGGCGGGGACGCCCGGAAAGGGGGGATCGGTGACCCGGTACGCCACCGGCGTCTTCTATCACCCTTCCTTTTCCCGGCGCAGCTACCTGACGGTCGGTGCGCGACTGGCCGATTTTCCGATGGCGCTGGACGGGATCCTGCGGAATGAGCGGGTCAAGCTTTACGAGCCGGGGCCCGTTTCGCGGGAATTGGTGCTGAAGGTCCATACCCCGGGGTTGATCGAAGGGGTGAAGGGGGATCCGCTCTGCTCGACCGCCTGGCATTCGGCGGGCGGCGTGGTGATGGCGGGTGAGAAGATCGCCGGGGGCGAGATCGGCAACGCCTTCGCCTTCATCGGCGCGGGGGGGCACCACTCCGGTCGGGACTTCTTCGGAGGGTACTGCTGCTTCAACGACGTCGCGCTCTGCGTCGTCAACCTGCGGGAGAAGCACGGCTTGCGGCGGTTCGCGATCCTCGACACCGACGCCCACCACGGCGACGGCACGCGGGAGATCTTCCTCGACGACCCCGACATCCTCCACGTCTGTTTCTGCGGCACGGAATACGAATCACCCGACAAGACGAAGGTGGACGCGGGGTTCCCCGACTTCCGCGGGAGCGCCGCGGGCCGTCCGGTCAACGACGCCTACTTCGACCGGGTGGCGCACCAATTTCCCGACCGGGTCCGCCGGTTCCGTCCCGACCTCCTCTTCTGGTACTTCGGCTTCGACACCCACCAGGGGGACTACGGCGACATCGGCCTCACCGGGCCGTGCTACTGGGACATCGCCCGCCTGATGCGGGATCTCGCGGGGGAGGTCTGCGGCGGGAAGCTCGCGGTGGTCCTCGGCGGCGGCTCCCATACGAAGCTGGCCACGTACCTGATCCCGCCGGTCATCGAGCGGCTGGCGGGGCCGTAACGGTCACGCGAAAAGCTCCATGAAGGCGTGAAGGCGGTTGTACGCCTGCGCCTCCGACCAGGCGCGGGGGTCGGCGTGGTCCGCCTCCAGCAGCAACCCCTTCACCCCTTCCTCCGAGGCGAGCCGCCCCTTCAGGTCGATCTGCCCGATCGAGTACGGTTTGCACGAACGGTCGCTGTGGAAGATGGCGCCGGTCGCGCCGTACTCCCGGCAGAGCCGCTTCATGATCGAAAGCTTGTACGGAAGATCCCGGTTGAGGAGCACGTGGACGTAGGCCCGTGCCGCGGAGCCCTCCGGATCCGCCGGCTCGATCATCGAGCCCGCCTCGGCCCACGCGTTCGTGTAGGTGGCGCAGACGATGTTGAAGCCGTTCCTGGCCAGCACGGTGGAGAGGTCGCGCAGGTTGAACCAGATGGGCAGGTTGTCCCAGAGGAGCCGCACGCGCTCGTCGGCGATGCCTCCCACCCCCCGGGCGACGCGGTCGTTCAGTTCGTCGCGCAGCATCCGGTAGTAGGCGTTGCACTCCCGCGTGCCGCGCATGGCCACGATGGGGGCGAGGTGGAAGAAGGAGTCGAACCCGGTCCACGGCGACGGGCGGGCGCACCCGGCGCGCAGGCACTCGTCCCACAGGCGAGTTCCTTCACGGGCCAGCCGCATCGTCTCGACCAGCCTGGCCCGGTCCACCTTGCGGCCGGCGACCCGCCCGGCGATCTCCGTGAGCTCCCGCAGTTGGTCGGCGACGTAGGCCAGGAGGTGCGGCTGCGTCTCGCCGTACACGAAAGGGGTGTCGATGACCACCAGCGGCACGCGGAAATGGGCGGCCAGCGCCCGGTACCAGTAAAGGACGGTCTGGCAGATGTTGGTGCAGCAGCAAAGGAGATCGGGTCTGGGCAGGCGTCCGACGGGGGTCTTCCCCGTGGCGACGCTCCCGAGGTCGGCACGGGCGTAACCGCACAGGTCGCGGGAATACCCCTCGCGCTCCGCCGCTTCGGACAGCTCGGGGACCATCCGCTTCACCGAGCAGATCGCGCCGTGATTCTCCGGGTAGACCGTGTGGAACCCGAGCGGGCGCAGCACCTCCACCGGGAAGCCGCTGGTGACCCAGGCGACCGGCACCGCGCCGTCGGCGCAGCGGCCGGCGAGGTAGTGGAGGGTCGTCAGTTCCTTGAGCTTGCGCGTCGACTCGAGCGGCGGTCCGAACGGCCCCTCCGCGCGTCCGCCCCTGCGCCCGCGCAGGCGGCTCCGCCACCGTTCCATCGCCATGAGCATCGGGCCGAGCGCGCGCGACACGATCTCGTATCGGACCCGACGGGTGATCACGGGGCCTTCCTTCGTGCGGTCACCATCTCGACGAACGCTTCCAGGCGGGTGATGACCTGGCCGGAGAGCGAGGTCTCCAGCTCGCCCTCCAGGTAGAGCAGTGGCGCGCCGATCCGGGAGAAGCGGCGGCGGATCGCAGGGACATCGAAGAGTTCCGGTTCGCAGAACTTCTGCACGTGGACGACGAGCCCGGCGGATCCCGATCGCCGGTAGAGGGTCTCCAGGTACTCCATCCGGACGTCCTGGTCGCCTCCCCGGGTCGGACACGGGGGCATCGTGAACGCCTTGGCCGCCAGCGTGTCGAGCGGATCGCCGCCGTCCTCCGGGGGGGACAGCGGGACGCGCCGTCCGACCGCGGCGTAATCGTCGGCGGCGACGAACGCTCCGGCCGACGCCAGGGAGTCGAAGAGCGTCATCGGCTCGGGGACGTAGCCGGTGACCATCAGCGGCACACCGCGCTGGACACGCACCTCGCCGATCCCGCGCGCGGCGACCGCAAGCTCCGCCAGGTGGTCCCCGGGGACCAGGAACTCCCCGCGGCGCAGGAGCCGGTACAGCGCAGGATCGGCCATGTCGAGGAACGCGCGGCGGGAGAGGAGCTCCCCTCGAAGCCGGTCGATCCGGGCGTGCAGTTCGATCGCCTCCGCGAGCCGGGGGATCGCCAGCGGCCGACCGGTCAGCCGCGCGAGTTCGTCCGCCAGGTGTGCAAGCTCGGCGCGGACGAAACCCCGGGCGGCGGGGCCGTCCCCGCCCTTGGGGTGAAGATAGCGCAGGGCCGGCTTCCCCCATCCGCCGAAGTCGGGCGCCAGGGTGGCCAGCCCCTGGATCGAATCGCAGGTGTGCGGGAAGAGGACGGCGTCGGCGGCGTCGGCCCCGCCCGAGGCGAGGAACGCCAGCGCGTTGCGGACGACCGCGCAGGCGTACGACTGGATGCGGCCGGCGTCCGGACCGCGAGGCGGGCCCGGCGGACCCCACAGCTCCACCGTGTGGACGTCCATCGCGGTGAAGAGCTCCCGGGGATAGTGGACCGGCAGAACCACCACGGTCTTGTGGCCGAGCTTCTTCCGGGCGGAGATCGTGGCGGCGCGCATCATCATCTAATCTGGCATGTCCCCCCGCGGGGGGCAACGAAGATCGTTAGGAACATGGGTGCCACCCGGCATCGATATGGTACGCTTTACGGAATCGGCAGTCGGGAGAAAACATTCTGGAGGGATCGATCATGAAGAACGTCGCGCGTCTCACCGTTGTCCTGTTTGCCTTCATCCTCCTTTGTGCCGGGGCCACCGCGCATTCCGCCGGCGTCGACATGAAGGAAGGGGAGTGGGAGGTCTCCACCGAGACGACCATGAAGATGGGGGAGATGTCGATGCCCTCCCGGACCAACAAGGTGACGAAATGTCTCACCCGGGAAGACCTTGTTCCGAAGACGGAGAAGGATAAGGAGTGCAAGATCGTAAAGCAAAAGGTCACGGGGAACAAGGTTTCCTGGCGCATGGAGTGCAAGAAGGCCGAGGGGGAAGGGGAAATCACCTACAGCGGGACGACCTACAACGGATTCTTCAAGATGAAGACGGTGGAAGAGGGACAGACGATGACGATGAACACGAAGCTTGCGGGAAAATATCTCGGCCCCTGTCCCAAGAGCAAGAAGTAGGGCCCGACCGGGGAGACGAAGCATGCCGTGGGGCGCGGAGATTCGGGTCACGCCCGGTGGTCGTCGATCAGCGGGTACGTTTTCCCAAAGATGTAGGACCGCGCCTGCACGAGGAAATCGTGCGGGAAGCCGAGGTCGACCTTGCTGGCCGCGTCCAGCCTCGCGAGCTGATCCGGCCCGAGGGTGAAATCGAGGCACCCGAGGTTGTCCCGCAGCTGCGCGACGGTCTTCGCCCCGACGATCGGGACGATCACCCCGAACGGCTGCTGGCGGACCCATGCGAGCGCTATCTGGGACGCGGTGCGGCCGGTCTCTTTCGCCGCCTGCGTCGCCGCCTCCGCGATCCGCACGCTCCCTTCCGTGACGACCGCTTTGGCCCACGCCTCGTCTTTCGTGTACCGCGCTCCGGCCGGCCGGTCCTTCGGGGACTTGTACTTCCCCGACAGCACCCCTCCCGCGAGGACCCCCCAGGGTGTCACGGCGATGTCCAGCGCCTTGGCCATAGGCATCAGGTCGCGCTCCGGCGTCCGGTCCGCCAGGCTGTACTGGATCTGGAGAGCGGCGAAGGGGCTCCAATCTTTCAGCTCGGCGAGGGTGTTCGCCCGCGACACGACCCACGCGGGGGCGTCGGAGATCCCGACGTAGAGGACCTTCCCGGCCCGCACGACGTCGTCGAGGGCCCGCATCGTCTCCTCGAGGGGCGTCATCCCGTCCCAGGCGTGCACCCAATAGAGGTCGATGTAGTCGGTGCCCAGGCGTTTCAGGCTGGCGTCGAGCGACTGCACCAGGTTCTTCCGGTGGTTCCCGCCGCCGTTGGGGTCGTCGGGGCGCATGTTCAGCGTATACTTCGTGGCGAGGACGAACCGCTCCCGCCGTTTTTTCAGGAACTCCCCCACGAACTTCTCGCTGGTGCCGTTGGTGTACAGGTTGGCGGTGTCGACGAAGTTGCCGCCCGCGTCCGCGAACGCATCGAAGATCTTCCGGCTCTCCTCTATCGACGCTCCCCAGCCCCACTCCTCGCCGAACGTCATCGTCCCAAGGCACAGTTCCGACACCCGAAGTCCCGTCTTCCCCAACAGCTTGTACCGCATCGTGCGCCTCCTTTCGAATTCCGCGGAATATCCAACCTTTCAGTATAGATGAACGCTACGGCCAATCCGTCGCTTCCCGCAGTGCTTCTTCCTCGATCCGGATCTTCTGCCGCAGGGCGGCGAGTCCCTATAGCCTCGAGACGCATCCAATTGCAATAGACGGAGGCACCCATGGCCGCCTGGATCCACCGGATCGACACGCTGCTCCCCGATTTTTCCTTCGCCCAGGAGGAGGCGATGGTGAAGATGCAGGAGTGGGCTCGCGACGACCGGGAGCGGCGTCTGGTGCGCGCCGTGTACCGGCACTCGGGGATCGAGCGCCGCCACTCCGTCCTTCGCAACTACGACGGGGAGGGGGAGGGCGCCTTCTTCCGGCGCGACGCAGGTGGAGCTCTTCGAGGCCCCGGGACGGCCGCCCGCAACGACATCTTTTCGGCGGAGTCCCGCGCGATGTCGGTGGCGTTGGCCCGGAAGGTGATCGGGAACTGTCCCGGTGTCGCTCCTGCCGACGTGACGCACGTCGTGACCGTGTCGTGCACCGGGTTCTACAACCCCGGCCCCGACTACTACATCGTGCGCGAGATGGGGATGTCCGATGCCACGCAGCGGTACCACCTCGGCTTCATGGGGTGTTACGCCGCCTTCCCCGCCTTGCGGATGGCCGCCCAGTTCTGCGCGGCGGACCCGTCCGCCGTGATCCTCGTGGTGTGCCTCGAGCTGTGCAGTCTCCACCTCCAGTTGAACGGATCGGAGGACAACCTGCTCGCGAACTCGCTCTTCGCCGACGGGGCGGGGGCCGCGATCGTTTCCGCCCGGGAACCGGAACCCGGTACGCCCGCGTACCGGCTGGTCGGTTTTCGTTCCGCACTGGTTCCCGCCGGCGAGCAGGACATGACGTGGCGGATCGGGGACCAGGGGTTCGACATCGCCCTGTCGAGCTACGTGCCGAAACTCATCGGCTCGAACATCCGCGAGTTGATCGGTCCCGCGCTCGCCGCCGGGGGACTGTCCCTGTCCGACGTCGATACGTGGGCGGTCCACCCCGGGGGGAAGTCGATCATCGACCAGGTGCAGAGGACCCTCGGGCTTTCCGCCGACCAGGTGAGCGCATCCCGCGAGGTGCTGCGCAGGTGCGGGAACATGAGCAGCGCCACCATCCTCTTCGTCCTCGAGGAGATCCTCAAGCGTCCCTCCGGGAAAGGACGGGAGCGCGTCTGCGCGGTCGCCTTCGGACCCGGGCTGACCGTGGAAATGGCGACCCTCGATGCGATCTTCGCCCCGGATGCCGCCGGGGTCGCGGCCGCCGCAGCGGTCCCCCTGCCGATGGGATGAGCTCCCCGCTGCTCGCCACTGCGTTCGTGGAGAAGCGGCCAGGAGGGAAACGGTGAGCGAACGGTTCCGCCTCAAGGCGCGGGAGTGGCTCGACGTCCCCGAGCGGAAGCGGGTCTACAACGAACGCCACTTCGCCGAGGCGGCGTCGCGGTACGACCTGGCGACGCGCATGATGTCCCTCGGGCGGGACGCGGCGTGGAAGAGGGCCCTTGTCGGCGCCCTGCCGAGCCTCCCGCACCCTGTTTGCGTGGACCTTGCGTGCGGCACCGGCGACGTGGCCTTTCTCCTCGCCGGACGGTACCCCGGCGGGGTCGTTACGGGGGTGGATCTCTCCGCGCCGATGCTGGCGATCGCGCGGGAGCGCAACCGGTTCGCGAACGTCCGGTTCGAGCGGGGCGACCTGTGCGACCTCCCGTTTCCCGACGGTTCCGCCGACGTCGTGACCGGGAGCTACGCCCTTCGCAACGCCCCCGACCTTCGGAAAGCCCTCGCCGAGGTCCATCGGGTGCTATCACCCGGCGGTGTGGCGGCGTTCCTCGACTTTTCGAATCCGGAAAGCCCCCCCCTTCGGCTTCTGCAATACTACCTGCTGCGGAGCTGGTGCGGCCTCTGGGGGCTCCTCCTCCACGGGACGCCGGAGATCCACGGATATGTAGCGGAGAGCCTCCGGGTGTTTCCGGGCCGGAACCGATTGCGGGAAATCTTCCGGGAGCAGGAATTCGGGGTGTCGGCCGGCCAGCGGTTCTTCCTCGGTATTACGGGGGTGCTGGTCCTGCGGAAGGAGGATCCTCCCCCGTCGCCGGTGTGAAGTTTTGCCCACGATCTTCCGATAATCAATACGTTACGCTTGCATCGGGGGAACAACGTGGCAATAGAGGAAGAAAGTTCGACGAACGTAAGGACCTACGCGCCGCCGGGTGCGGGAGGTGCTGGACAAGGTATAATGCACCGCAGGCAGGAGGAGTGATGACATCCAGGCGCGCCGATGGGCGCAAGTCCCTGGACATCCGGACGATCGACGTCTCCCTCGGGGTGCAGAAGCACGCCGAAGGGTCGGTCCTCTTCGCGATGGGGGACACCCGCGTGGTGTGCGCGGCGACGATCGAGGAGCGGGTCCCCCCGTTCCTGCGCGGTGGAGGGAAAGGGTGGGTCACCGCGGAATACTCGATGCTTCCGCGCGCGACGAACACCCGTGTCGCACGGGAGGGGCGGACGGGGAAAGTGCAGGGGCGCACGCACGAGATCCAGCGACTGGTGGGGCGGTCCCTCCGGGCGGTGGTCGACTTCGAAGCGCTGGGCGAGCGCACGGTGACGATCGACTGCGACGTGCTGCAGGCCGACGGGGGGACGCGCACCGCCTCCATCAACGGGGCGTGGATCGCCCTGTGGCAGGCGTGCCGGAGGCTGGTCGCCAGGGGGGCGGTCCCCCGCAATCCCGTGCTCGACCACGTGGTGGCGGTCAGCGTGGGGATCGTCGGGGGGCGGATCCTGGCGGATCTCGACTACGCCGAAGACTCCGCGGCGGAAGTGGACATGAACGTGGTGATGACGGGAAACGGCCGGCTGATCGAGGTCCAGGGGACGGCGGAGCGGGAGCCGTTCACCCGGGAGCAACTCGACGCGATGCTCTCGGCCGCGGCGGCCGCGGGGAAGAAGATCCTGAAGGCGCAGCGGCGGTTCGCGGAAGGAGGGGTGCGGTGAAGCTCCTGATCGCATCGAAGAACCGGGGGAAGGTCGTCGAGATCCGGGCGCTTCTCGGGCTCGCCCTGCAGAGGGTCGTCGAGGTCGTCACGTTGACGGAGTTGCCCGGCGTCGAGGAGCCGCGGGAGGACGGGAAGACGTTCGCGGAAAACGCGCGGCACAAGGCGCTTCATTACGCAAAGGCGCACAAGATCCTCTGCATCGCCGATGACTCGGGCCTCGCGGTGGAGCCGCTGGGGGGGCTCCCCGGCGTGCGTTCCGCCCGGTTCGCCGGAGAAGGGGTCTCCGACGCGGCGAACAACGCGCATCTGCTCCATGAACTGGCCCCGTTCGCGCGCCCATGGAAGGCGGCGTTCGTCTGCGTGGCGGCGGCGGCGCTCCCGGGCCGGGTGGTCGCGGAGGCGACGGGAAAGGCGGAAGGGGAGATCCTCCCCGAGGGGCGGGGCCGGGACGGCTTCGGGTACGACCCGCTCTTCTATGTCCCTTCCCTCGGAAAGACGATGGCGGAGCTTTCGACGGAAGAGAAGAACCGGATCAGCCACCGGGGCCAGGCCCTCCGGGCGCTGATCGCGGAGATGAAGGCCGCGGGGCTGCTGCTCACGTAGCGGCCGGGTTATACTTCAATCCCCTGTCTTTGCCGTCGGGACGTAGCGCAGCCTGGTAGCGCATCTGCTTTGGGAGCAGAGGGTCGCCGGTTCGAGTCCGGCCGTCCCGACCAATTCTTATTATTTATGCAATGGTCAAGAAGTCGGCGCCGGCAGCCCCGCCAGCAGGCAGGCGCCACTGCGATACCCGGTCGGAAACAGGGAGCCCAACTCGACAAGGCTCATGCCAGTGGCCGAGCACGCATCGTGAACGGTGGGGACGCTGGCGTGCTTGGTGTAGTAGTCGCGAAGGTACCGGATCATCTCCCAATGCCGGTTGGTGGGTGTGGTGCCGGCCCCGGCAAACAGCCCCTTCACGAACCCTTCGTCCCACCTCTCGAAATCGAGCAGATACCCGAGCGGATCGAGGGGATAGCGCGACCTCAGCGGCAGTACCGTCTCGTAGGTGAGCCAATAGTTGGTTTTGAGCATGAAACGATGGCTGATGCCCGCGATCTTGCACGCGCTGCGGTGGTAGCCGGTCGGGAAGAGAGCTCGCAGTTCCCCGAGCCGCATGCCCATGTCTGCGCACGCCATCACAACCACTGGAACGGTCTTGTCGTCCACGAAGCGATGCCGCAGATATCGGATCACCGCCCAGTGTCGCTCGGAAAGGCCGGCGGCAATACCGAGGGAGCGGGCCATGCCGTCGGCAAAACCTTCATCCCACTGCTCGGCCGGGTCCAGGAAACCGAATTCATCTACCCGGTAGGTCTTTCCATTGAAAACCACGCTGTTCACGTTCGTCGGCCCTCCAACAGGCCATCACCCGCATCGATGGCGGCGAGTCGCCCACCCTGAGTGTGCCACGGAGCTTTTTCCTCTTCAAACGATTTTTCCGGTTCAGCTCCCGCCAGAAGATTTCTCTTGACTCGCCGCCGATGGCAGTGTCACTATGCAACCCATAAAAACAATAAAAGGCATAATTCAGCTATGGGTTCTCCAACGGACGATAGCTTCTTGAGTACGGGACAGGCAGCAAAACTGTACTCGGTCACGCCTGACGCCGTCCTCAAATGGATCCGATCCGGCCGTCTGCAGGCGCGCAGGACCGCTGGCGGCCACCATCGAATCGCGAGACAAGATCTGCAATCGTTCGTCAGCGTTCGCCCCGTTTCCCGACCGGTGGCAGAGCCGTCGGCGCCCCGTCGACCGTTTCGCTACTGCTGGGAGCACAACGGCAAAGGGAAGCTTCTGGATGGGTGCAAGGAGTGCGTGGTCTACTTGATGCGCGCGCAGCGCTGTTACGAAGTGATTCGCATCGCGCCTCCAGGCACCCACACCAAGCTCTTTTGCAAGGGTACGTGCGACGATTGCGACTACTACCGCCGCGTCCACGCCCAGTCCACCAACGTCCTGGTGCTCACCGACAACCGGTGTCTCGCGACAGCGCTGCGGGACGCTGCGTCCACGGCGCCGTTCAGGCTTGAGACCACGGATTGCGAGTACGC
>Ga0315268_10007261_pt1 | contig 11677 bp, 7 predicted proteins | sample C1_top_MG_FD_204535 | JGI IMG/M metagenome (GOLD analysis project Ga0315268, IMG submission 204535) | Sediment microbial communities from Yellowstone Lake, YNP, Wyoming, USA - C1_top | ecosystem: Environmental > Aquatic > Freshwater > Lake > Sediment | place: USA: Wyoming | collected 2017-08-01 | reverse complement strand
GCTGTTCAGCCACCGGCGAGTGCCGGTGCGGCAACGGGCCGCTGTGCGGCTCCGGTCAGCTCTGCTCGGGCGGTGTCTGTGTCTGCAACGTCAACTCTTGTTCCAGCGGGTGCTGCACCGGCAACACCTGCAACACCAGCGCGCTCGCGACGTGCGGCACGGGCGGCGCGAGCTGCATCGTGTGCGATCCGGCCAAGGCCAACAATTGTTCGACCAGTGGCGCGTGTCGCTGCGGCGCTTCGGCGGCGTGCGGCGCGGGCCAGAACTGCGTCAACAATGCGTGCGTCTGCAACCCCGCCTCGTGCTCGAACGGATGCTGCGCCGGCACCACGTGCCTCGCGGGAACCGACAACACCGCGTGCGGCACTGGCGGCAACGGCTGCCAGTCGTGCTCCCCAGGGACCTGCAACGGCGGCGTGTGCAGCGGCTGCAATTCCGGCAATTGCGGCAGCGGCTGCTGCTCGGGCAACACCTGCACCACGCCTCCCGTGGTCAATGCCTGCGGCAGCGGCGGCGAGGGGTGCGCGGTCTGTGACACCACCAGCGCCGACAACTGCTCGTCGGCTGGCGACTGCCAGTGCGGCAGCAATCCGGCCTGCAATTCGGGTCTGCACTGCGTCTCCGGGAGCTGCGTCTGTGACGTGGTGGCGTGTCCCAGCGGTTGCTGCGCCGGCGCGACCTGCCAGTCGCGGTCGCTGGACAACTGCGGAGCGGATGGAGCGACTTGTACCGCCTGCGACCCGGTGCGCTCCGACAGCTGCTCGACCACGGGCAGCTGCCGCTGTGGCACCAACTCGCAGTGCAGCACGGGGCGTCACTGCGTGGGCGGCACCTGCATCTGCGACGCAACATCTTGCAGCGGCGGCTGCTGCTCCTCCGGCGGCAATTGCTATTCGCCGCCATCGGTGGGGCACTGCGGCACGGGCGCAGGCACCTGCACCGCGTGCGACACGACCAAGGCCGATAGCTGCTCGGTAGCGGGCGAGTGCCGATGCGGCAGCAATGCAATGTGCAACCCGGGCCAGACCTGCGTCAGCGGTCAGTGCGTCAACTGCGATTCGACCTCGTGTCCGACGGGTTGCTGCACGACGACCGGTTGCACGACGTCGTCGTTCGATCATTGCGGCACCACCGGCCTGGCCTGCGCCGCGTGCGATCCGATCCGAGCCGACACGTGCTCTGGCCTGGGCAACTGTCGCTGTGGAGGCGACTCGCAGTGCAGCACCGGCCGCCGCTGCGTGAGTGGCAGCTGTGTCTGCGACATCACCTCGTGCCCGGGCGGATGTTGCTCGTCGGGCGGCAACTGCCACTCGCCACCGTCGATCGGTTACTGTGGAATGGGCGCCGAACTCTGTGTGGCATGCGACATTTACAAGGCCGACAACTGCTCGGTCAGCGGCGATTGCCAGTGCGGCGGCGCGCCGATCTGCGCCGCGACCGAGAGCTGCATCGGCGGGATCTGCGTCGTCTGCGACGCCGCCTCGTGCCCAAACGGCTGCTGCGAGGCGGGCCGCTGCCGCACGGCGTCGATGAGCCGCTGTGGCCTCAATGGCGAAACCTGTGTCGCCTGCGACTCGAGCAAGGCCGACAGCTGCTCTGCGGCCGGCGACTGCATGTGTGGCAGCAACCCCGGTTGCGGCACGGGCCAGACCTGCATCAGCGGGACCTGCGCCAATTGCGACGCCACCTCGTGCCCGAGTGGCTGCTGCTCGTCGAGCGGTTGCCACTCCCGGTCGATGAGCTACTGCGAGATTGGCGGCGACATATGCAGGACCTGCGATCCTGATCACTCGGACAACTGTTCATCCAGCGGCTCTTGCCACTGCGGCAGCAACTCGCAATGCGACAGCCAGCATCGCTGCCTGTCCGGTCGCTGCCAGTAGCCACCCCGCGCGAGCCACGCACATCCCTGGCCAAGCGCGCCTCGTTACGGCATATAGCGCGCCATGAGTCTGATCACGGTCGAGGGGCTGAGCCTGCAGTTCGGCGGCCGCGTGCTGTTCGACGACGTCGGCTTTGCCCTCAGCGCCGACGACCGGGTCGGACTGGTCGGCCGCAACGGCATGGGTAAGACCTCGTTGCTGCGCGCCATCATGCACGAGCTGCAGCCCGACGCCGGTAATTTTCGCATCGCCCGCGGCGTGCGCATCGGCTACCTGCCGCAGGAGGTGGCCGCGCCGTCGGACAAGCAGCTGCTGGCGTCGGTGCTCGACTCGGTGCCGGGCCGCGCCCAGGTCGAGCGCGAGCTGGCCTCGGTCGAGAGCGAGCTCGGCGCGAGCAGCGATGCGCAGGAGCAGCACGACCTGGCGGTGCGGCTGGGCGAGCTGGCGCAGCTGCGCGACCACTACGAGACCTGCTACGCCCAGCACGAGGCCGAGCGCATCCTGACCGGCCTCGGCTTCACCACGGCGCAGTTTGAAAAACCGCTCTGGCAGCTCAGTGGCGGCTGGCGCATGCGCGCGGCGCTGGCGTCGATCCTGTTCCAGCAGCCCGACGTGTTGCTGCTCGACGAGCCGACCAACCACCTCGACCTACCGTCGGTGCGCTGGTTCGACGGCTACCTCAAGCGGTACCCCGGCGCCTTCATGCTGGTGTCGCACGACCGCGAGTTTCTCAATCGCCAGATCGAGCGCGTGATCAGCCTCGAGCTCGAGGGCATGCGCACCTACACCGGCAACTACGACCACTATGTGGAGCAACGCGAGGAAGAAGACGAGGTCCTGCAAAATCGCGCCAAGAACATCGAGCGCGAAAAGAAAGAGATCGAGCGCTTTGTCGAGCGCTTCAAGGCCAAGGCGACTCACGCGCGCCAGGCGTCCTCCAAGGCCAAGATGCTGCGCAAGCTCGAGTCGGTGCAGTCGCTCGAGCTGCCCAAGGAGCTGACCTTCAAGTTCAAGGACGCCGCACCATCGGGCCGGCTGGTGGTGCACCTGGCCGGCATCGCCAAGCGCTTCGGCGACGACGAGCTGTACCGCGACGTCGACCTTTGCCTGTACCGCGGCGAGCGGGTCGCGGTGGTCGGCCCCAACGGTGCGGGCAAGACCACGCTGCTCAGGATCGTCGCCAACGAACTGACCGCCGACGCCGGCGTCATCGAGCTGGGCCACCAGGTGGTGCCCGGCTACTACGCCCAGCACTGCGCCGACAACCTGCACGGCAGCCTCAACATCATGCAGACGCTGTGGGAGACGATCCCGGAGCAAAGCGTCACCTACGTGCGCACCGTGCTCGGCACCTTTCTGTTCTCGGGCGACGACGCGCTCAAACCGGTCAACGTGCTGTCGGGCGGCGAGCGGGCGCGGGTGGCGCTGGCCAGGCTGGTGGTCAACCCGACCAACCTGTTGCTGCTCGATGAGCCGACCAGCCACCTCGACCTCAATGCCAGCGAGGCGCTGGCCGAGGCCCTGGCGCAGTACGCGGGCGCCGTGCTGTTCGTCAGCCACAACCTCAGCCTGCTCAAGCGGCTGGCGACCAAGGTGTGGGAGGTGCGCGACGGCCAGGTGCGCGAGTACGTTGCCGGCTTCGACTACTACCTGGAGCAGCGCGAGCGCGAGCAGGCAGCGCCCGTCGTCGATGAAAAAAACGCGGCGACCGCGCGCAACCGCGACGACGTCAAGGCCAAGAAGCGGGCCGAGGCCGAGTATCGCCAGGTGCTGGCGCGCAAGCTCGGTGGCATTCCGAAGAAGATCGCCGAGATCGAGGCGCGCATCGCCGAGCTCGAGGCGCAGCAGCAGCAGCTGGAGCAAGTGCTGGCGCGCAGCGAGACCTACCTGGACCAGACGCGCTACCAGGACCTGCTGCGCGACTACAACGCGGCCAAGAGCAAGGTCGAGGAGCTGATGGCGCGCTGGGAGGGGCTGGAGGAGCAGCGCCAGCAGATCACGGCCGCGGTCGAGCGCGAGTTCGACGCGGGGACGTAACCGACCCGAGCCGAGCGCGTGTCACTCCATCGCCGCCAGCAGCTGGTCGAGCGGGACGCTGGCAAAGCTGGTGGCGTAGTCGCTCATTGCATACGGGATGACCAGCTCGCGACCGTGGCGCAGCGCGCCGCAGGTATAGACGACGTTGGGGACATAGCCCTCGCGCTCGGCCTCGTTGGGCGACAGCAACGGCTGGCGCAAGCGGCCGAGCACCCGCGTCGGATCAGCGCGGTCCAGCAGAAACGCGCCCAGGCAGTACTTTCGCATCGGGCCGACGCCGTGGGTCAACACCAGCCAGCCCGCATCGGTCTCGATCGGCGAACCGCAGTTGCCGATCTTGAAAAACTCCCAGGGTTGGGCCGGCGCCAGCAGCAGCGCGGGCGCCTGCCAGAAGTGAACGTTGTCCGAGTACATCAGCAGGATGTTCTCGTCGTCCTGGCGCGAGAGCATGGCGAAACGACCGTCGATCTTGCGCGGGAACAGCGCCATGCCCTTGTTCTGCACCGCCGGGCCGTTGAGGGTGGTGAACTTGAAATGCACGAAGTCCGGCGTCTCGAGCAGCTGCGGCAGCGTGATCTTGCCGTCGTAAGCGGTGTAGGTGGCATAGTAGGCGACGCTGCCGTCGTCGTTTTCGAAGCGGACAAAGCGCGCATCCTCGATGCCATTGCGCTGGCTGGCCGTGGACGGAAACAGCACGCGCTGGGCGAGCCGGCTGTCGGCCGCAAAGTGCACTTCGTAGTTGGACTCGGCCAGCAGCAGGATGCCGCGCACGGCGCTGTCCGTCGTGGCGTCGGCCGGGTCGGTTTGCCGGCGCTGCGCAGTCAGCACCCGGTGCAGATCGTCCAGCACAAAAACCTCGGGCAGCTGATCCAGCGCGCGCTGACTGAACTCGTTGTGTCCACCCGCCTCGTGCAGCTTGCGATCAAACAGCGCCTTCTCGTAGGCCGGATTGGGCACGCGCTCGGGCTCGGTCACGTACGGCACGGGCGGGGTCAGCGTGATGCGATGCTGCGCGCTGACGATGCCGGCGCGAAAGGTGATGGACGAGATGTGTCCCTCGCCCGTGGCGCGCAGGCTCAGGATGAAGCGGAGCGCGCCCCTGGGCAGCCCGCTCTGGTCGGGGTGCGGCACGATCGACGGATTGAACAGCGCGGTCGACTCCGGCGAGTACTCGTGGGCGAAGTGAGCACCGATCAGCGCCTGCCGCTCGGACGAGGTCGCCCACGTCTGGCCCAGAACATGGCTGACCTGCGCAAAGCGATTGCGAAAAAAAACCTCGACCTGGTGGTGCCGATCTTCGAACTCGCCCAGCACCTGGCCCAGCAGTTGCGCCACGTCGTCATCGGACAGAGCCATGACCCGGCCGACGATCCGCCGCGCAATGTCGTCGCTGCTGGGGAAAAATGGGCGCAACAGCACGCGCGAGCGATCCGGAGCCAGGGTCGGACCGATGCGCTGCGCTTGAACCCGAGGCGCGGTCTCTGTGGACATGCTCTCGTTTCTGCCGCCGCAGCGGCCGGTGCGGCACTACTCGCTTGGTTCCTTGAAGCTGGTGATGGTGTTTTGCAGCGCCTGCATCTCGGCCAGCGCGAGCAAGAAGGCCAGCGTCGACTCGGCGCCCTGGTTCTGGCTCACCCGATCCACGTGCAGTCCGTCGCTACAGCCGCCGGTGCTGGCGTCGTAGAGCGTCAGTCCCAGATCATTGCGGCCGAGGAACCACTCGAACGCGCGACGCGCTTCGGCCACCCAGAACATGTCGCCGGTCGCATGGTAGGCCTCGATGCACGCCGCCACCGTGGCCTGCGCCTCGATCGGTTGCTGGTCGAACAGTGCGCGTTCCTTGCCCCGCGGGAAAAAACCGTTCGAACCGATCGGGCGAAACGAACCGGCCTCCGACGTCTGTATCTGGATCAGCCAGCGCAAGGCCTTGAGCCCGGTCTCGAGCACCGGTTGGTCGCCGGTGCAGAGGCCGCTGAGAATCAACGCGTGGGGCAGCTTGGCGTTGGTGTACGAGACATTGTCCTCGAACCACTGCCAGTCAGCGCTGGCGGCGTCGGTAAATCGCTGCATGAGCTTAGCCGTCAGCGTCTCGCGCAGCTGGTTGGCGCGACGATCGCCGCTGAGCCGCCGCAGATATTCGTCGATACCGAGCAGCGTGAAGGCCCAGGCCCGCGGCGACGTGAAGTCGGCGGCCACGGGCAGCGCCTGCTCGAACAGCTCGGCCGCCAGCATCTGAAAGCTGCCCTGCCCGGCTTGCTCCACGCACAGGCCCAGTGCCCACAGCGAATGACCCTGGCAATCCTCGGAGCCGACGGTCTCGAGCCAGCGCCGGTCAAAGCTCATGAAGTTTCGAAAGCGCCGGCTCGGCCGGTCGAAGGCGTGGTTGATAAACGCGGCGTAGGTGGCGGCGCAGGAGCGGATCGGCGGCGAATCGTGACCCAACTTTTGCAGCTTGACCGCCAGCACCAGGGCGCGCGCGTTGTCGTCGGTGCAATAGCCTTCGGCGAAATTGGGCACGGTGAAGCTGGCGTGCTGGAAGATGCCGGTCGAGTCGCTCATGCGGAACAGGTGGTCGAGCTTGAGATCCGGCAACAGCCCGGGTTGCTCGTCGAGCGTCTTGATGGGTGACGCCGTGCGTCCGATGAAGCTGTGGTCCTGGCGCGCCTGCTCGAACGATTGCAGGTAGAGCTGCGCCACCCGGCTCCACACCATGTCGCGGCCGAGCCGGTAGGCGTTTTTTCGCATGGTGTGGCGCAGCGGCTCGTCGTGCAGCAGTGCGCGCACCGCGTCGGCGATTGCCTTGGCATCTCGAAACGGCACCAGCTTGCCGCGGTCGGCGGTCAGCAACTCGGCCGCATGCCAGTACGGCGTCGACACCACGGCATTGCCTGCGCCAAACGCGTAGGCCAGCGTGCCCGACGTGATCTGCGCCTCGGTCAGGTACGGTGTCAGGTAGATGTCGGCCGCACCGATGAAGCGCATCAGCTCGTCCAGCTCGACAAAGCGATTGAAGAAGACGACGTGCCGCTGCACACCGAGGTCCTTGGCCAGCCGCTCCAGGCTCAGGCGGTACGCTTCACCCTCGTCGCGGATCAAGTTGGGATGGGTCTGGCCCAGCACGATGTAGACGACGCTGGGGAACTCGCGAATGATCTCGGGCAGCGCGCGCAGCGCAAACTCGATGCCCTTGTTGGGCGATAGCAGGCCAAACGTCAGCAACACCTGTCGGCCCGCCACGCCGAACTCGTCCTTGAAATAGTTGGGGTCGGCAAACGGCATGTCGGGGATGCCATGCGGGATCAGGTCGATCTTGGCCGCTGGCGCCTGATAGACCTCGCGCAGCAGCTCGCGACCCCGCTCCGCCATGACGACGAGCCGGGTCGAGTGCCTGATCAGCTCGCGCATCACGCGCCGTTGATCGGTGTTGGGCTCGCGCAGGATCGTGTGCAGTGTGGTGACGATCGGCATTCGCAGCTCGCGCAGCAGCGCCAGCACGTGGCTGCCCGCCGGTCCGCCGAAGATGCCGAACTCGTGCTCGACGCACACCACGTCCACGCCCGTGATGTTGAGAAAGTCGGCCGCCCGCAGATAGGAGGGCAGATCCTGCTCCGCGATCTCGAAGCGCACCTCGCCCGGGTAGTCGTAGCCGCCCGCGATGTCGTTGACCGGCACCACCAGACACTGCACGGCCGGAAATTCAGCTGCGATCGAGCAGCGCAGGTCCGTCGTGAAGGTGGCGATGCCGCACTTCCTCGGCAGATAGTCACCGAGAAACGCAATCTTGCGGATGGCGGACGGCTTTTGCATTGGACGCGATCTTCGCGGTGCGTGCAGGCCAAACTCGAGGCAGGACAGTAGCAGCTTCCGAGGTGCAGCGGCAAGCTGGCTGTCAGCTGGCCGCGCTGGTGGTCCCGGCGTGTGCTCGCCGTCGCGCAACTTCGAACCGCATGATCGGCCGGCTCTCGGATCGCCGCGCCACCTCGACGAAGCCCTCTTTCTCGAACGCGCTCGCCAGGCCGACCCAGACGAACGGGTCGGGCGTGCTCTTCGTGACCGCGACCGGATAAGCCTCGAGCACGCCGCCACCCTGCGCTCGCACGTGGTCGATGGTTGCCCGGATCAAAGTGCGGCTCATGCCTTGGCGTCGCCAACCCCGCTTGACGAAGAAGCAGACGATCGACCAGACGTCGACCTCATCGACGGGCGCCAGCACGCGCGAGTTGGCGAGGCGCAGGTATTCGCTGCGGCGCGCGATCGAGCACCAGCCGATCGCCTCGTCGCCGGCGTACAGCAGCACGCCCGGGATCGCGCCCCGCCGGACCAGCGCCTTCATCCGGGACTTGTTCCGGGCACCCTTGCCGGCCTCGAATGCCGCCTTCTCGAGTCGCCACGCCATGCACCAGCAACCGCCGCAGGCGCCGCGCGAGCCGAACAATTCTTCGAAGTCTGGCCAGTTGTTCGTCGTCAACGGCCGGCTGTGCGTCCTGGTCGCCATCGCTCACCCCGCGCCCATCGGAACCGCGCATCTTACACGCATTGCTCTCAACCTTGCCCCGTGCCATTTCTGCGGTACCGGGTCAGCCGCGTGCGCCCCCCGGGCTGCGGAGCGACCATGAAATCCCAACCTGTGGTCTCGGCGACGGCAACCCTGTTCGCGGTTGTCGTCTGCGCCACGGGCGCTTTGCTGACCGGTTGTCCACCGGCCAACACTTGCAGCACCGCCGCCGACTGCCCCGACGGCTACCAGTGCCACAACGAACTGTGCACCAGGGCCGACGACGCGGGCCAGACGCCGGCCGACGCCGCTACCGATGCGATCGTCGGCGACCGTCGTCCGGTCGATGGTGCGACCGCTGACGGCGCTCGCGACGCCAGCGTCGACGCAGACCGGGACAGCGGCCATGACGCGGGCCACGACGGCGGCCACGACGCAGGTCACGACGCTGGCGTCGACGCTGGTGCTTGCACACACGTGGTCTGCGATCCCAACGAACATTGCGTCGAGACCGGCGCCGGCGCGGTCTGCCAGTGCGGCAGCGCACCTTGCACGGGCGACGCCAGCTGTCAGCTCAGCCAGGGCGATGGCAGTCTGGTCGACGGGCACGTCGGCTGCTGCCCGACCGGCACCACCTACTGCGGATCGAATTGCATCGACACCTCGAGTGACAACGCCAACTGCGGTCGCTGCTTCAACCGCTGCGTCGACAGTGTCTGCATCAACAGCGCCTGCGTCTGCGACAGCGTGACCCGGTGCACCACCGGCGCGCCCCAACACACGGTCGCGCGCTGCCTGGCCAGCGACGATGGCGGCGCGCTCGGTATTGACGGTGGCGGCCGCTCAGGCCAGTGCGACTACAGCCAGTGCAGCCTCGGCTATGCCAGCTGCGACGGCGGCGCTGGCTCGTGCGGCACGCAGATCAACGGCAATGACCCCAGCAACTGCGGCGGCTGTGGTGCGTCAGCCGTCTACTGGCGAACGATCAACGCCTCCAACGGGTCCGAGACGTTGCCCCTGTCGTCGGTCTGCCTGGATGGTGTGCCGAAGTGCGGCGCACAACCGCTGTGCGACGCCGGCGGCGTTTGCTTTGACCCGGATCCTGGCCGCGATGCCGGCGCCTTCAACGGCAACGAGTACTGCGTCGAGTGTTACACCGCGCTCGCGCTCAACTGCCCGAGCTCGAACAGCGCCTGTTGCCAGGGCGCGTGCCTTGCCCCGGGCGACGCGACCCTCGACCAGAACTGCGGCTGCGGTCCGCTGCCCACCGACCTGCCCGGCACCGACTGCACGCCATTTGTTCTCGGCGCCGTCCACCTGCCGGGCAACGACGGCAAGGTCTGCATCGACCCCGCATCGGGTGCGTTCGCCACCGCGCTGACCCTGGGTCAGGGCGTGTGCGGTTGCAACGCTCCCGGGTCCACGCAATGCGGTTCGTACGCGTATGACAACGGCGGTTTCAGCACGCGGACCTTCGAGCTGGCCGGTCTGTGCAGCAACCATGTGTGCGTAACGCAGAACACCGCGTCGTGCGGCATGGTCGACGGGGTCACGGTCGACACCTCGGGCTATCCAGGCGCGACCTGCGATCCGTTCTACGGTGGTCTGCTGTGCGAGGACAACGTGTCGTCTGCGCTCGACGGCATGGGCGAGTGTGGCTGTGGCAGCTGGCAAGCGGCGAACGACGTTTCGGCAGCCGAATCGTGCATGGTACCTGTGCACGGACTTCACGACATCGACCACATGGTCGCCGACTACTGCAATTCGGCAAAACGCTGTTCGTGCGGCAGCACGACGTCGGCTTGCGATCCCAATTCGCTCTTCCCGGATTGCTGCAGCAGCGTCTGCGCGGACCTGACCGACAATCCGATTCATTGCGGCACCTGCGACACCGTCTGTCTCCACGGATCGAACACGCTCGCCTCTTGTGTATACGATCCGGACCTGCAAGCCGCGCAGTGCAGCTGCGATGTTGCGGACGCCAAGCTCTGCCCGACCAACGGCGGCGGCGGCGGAATGCGCTGTGTCGCAAACAAATGCGCCTGCCAGAACAATGGCGACCAGCCCTGCCGCATCGGAGAATATTGCGCGGCCGGAGTCATCGCGAATGGCTTTGGCCTTGGCTGCTGCACCGGGCTGGAGAGAGCACTCAAAAATTCTTGTACTGGACCCTTTATCGATAGCCTGTGTGGTTCAGGATGGAAACTCTGCCTCGACTCGACCGTTTCCGGAACGCCAAAATGGGCGTGCTGCAATTTGACCGACAGCTGCGGCAGCAACGGCACCAGCGTCGTGTGCGTACCCTGATCTGAAGTTCTTTCCGTCGTCGTCGGCCGCGTTCCGCGGGCCGCACCCACTCACATCCAGCCGACGCACTCCTCGGCCGCCCGCACGGCCGCAGCAAAGGCATTCTCGAACGCCGGCAGGCCATCGACGTCGCTGTTGGCAAAAGCAACGTGACCTTGCGGCCGCTGTGCACTGATGCGCGCCTGGCTGAAGATAAAACCCTTGTCGGCGCGGATGGTGGCGTGGCCCCAGCGGTACAGGTTGAACTCGGTGACGGTCTCGCGCACGCCCGGCACCACTTTCTCCAGGTCGGCCAGGATCCGCTCCTCGTACTGTTCCAGCGCCGTCGCCAGGATCTGTTCGCGGGCGCCGGCTCCGACCAGCGGCATGTAGATCGAGAGCACGTTGGGACGCGAGGCCGGCGCAGCAGCCGGATCGGCAAGAGCGGTCCAGTCGGCGACGATGAAGTCGGTGAAGCAGAGGCCGGCGTGCACCCAGTTGTCGTAAGCGAGACCGGGCGGCGTCTTGTTGACGTGCACCGCAGCCACCAGATAGGGCGAGTACTTGAAGCTCAGGTGCTCGCTTCGATTGGCCGTCAGCAGCTCGGGCATGATCAGCGGCGCCTGATAGCGCGGGCAGGCAAAGATGGCGCTCCTGGCCCGCAGCGTGGTCGGGGTGGTGCCGTGGTCGAGGTACGAGACCCACACCTCGGCGCCCTGGTTCTGCACCCGGTAGACAAAAGCATCGGTCTTGATGCGCGAGCTCTCGATCTTTTCGGCCAGCTTGAGCGCGATGTAGCCATTACCGCCGGGCTGGGTCAGCAGCGGGAAGAACTCCGAACCGAGAAAATTGCCCGCGCCCCAGGCCGACACGCGATCGACGGTCGAACCGATCGCGGACTGACAGTAGTAGTCAAAGAACTGCGCCACCTCGGGCGCCCAGCCCTGGGCAGCGATGTATTCGGCCAGGGTCTGGT
>Ga0315268_10007260_pt1 | contig 11678 bp, 9 predicted proteins | sample C1_top_MG_FD_204535 | JGI IMG/M metagenome (GOLD analysis project Ga0315268, IMG submission 204535) | Sediment microbial communities from Yellowstone Lake, YNP, Wyoming, USA - C1_top | ecosystem: Environmental > Aquatic > Freshwater > Lake > Sediment | place: USA: Wyoming | collected 2017-08-01 | reverse complement strand
TGGCTTCCTGGAAAAAGAACTCATGAATATACTCTGGAAGAAGGGAAAGTCAGATGCACGAGAGGTCTATGAGGAAATGAGAAAGAGGAGAACAACCACCTATTCCACCATAAACACCACCCTCGTGAGGCTTCATGAGAAAGGCCTGCTCGAAAGGGAGCAGCTGAAATCCCGGGGAGGATTCAAGTATATCTATAGCCCAAAAGAGTCGAGAAAGGAGTTCGAGGAGAAGAAGGTGAAGGAAGGATTGTTAAACCTCTTCAGGCGATTCGAAACCACAACGATAAGTTACCTCTCAGAAACCCTTGAAGAAGATGAGAAAGAGATTAAGGATTTGAAGAAGAGGCTGGAGGAGGAAATGAAGGATGATTGATTTCATCTTCTGTGTGAGGTTTCTCACAGGATTTTGCATTTCCGTATCCATGTTTTTCATAGTCATATTACTCATAAGAATGTTGAAAATAAATGATCACAAACAGAAGTCTCACTTATATCTCTCTGCACTCCTCTCCAGTTTCTCTATTATGCTGTATACCCTCTTCTTCTTTGACATCCATAAGAGAGGAGACAGCCTTGTTTTTCTCTTTCCCAATCAGTTGCGAGGATTGGAGTTTATGCTCAAAGCGAGTATTGAGAGCGTGGGTGAAGGATTCGGATTTTTAGATTTGAGGCTGGTACTTCTGATTCTTTTTATGATTTCTCTTGGCGCATTCTTTTGCCTCCTTTTCATTTCGCGGTTCTGCATTCTGAGGAAATACAATCTGACGCCTTGTCATGACGAGAGGGTCCTCCGTCTCATGCAAAATATCTGTCGTGAGAATGGTGCAGGGATTCCTGAAACGATGACGTTCCGTGGAGACATCAATGCCTTTGCGTTTGGATTCCCTCCTGTGCTCGCCATAAGCGAGGAGCTTTTGGGAAATGTCGGTGAGAGGGAACTTAGACTCATATTGAAACACGAAATGAACCACATACAAAATCACGACCACATTCTCAAGCCTTTCCTCTTCTCACTGCAAATCCTCTTCTTCTACAATCCCTCTGTGCATATTCTAACCCGATGGATAACAAAAGAAAGAGAGTTTCTCGCAGACAAAGTCTCTGATATGAAAAAGGAGAAGGCTTTCTTTCTGTACACCCTTGTGAGGTTGAATGAACGACGAGGCGGAGCAAGATCGATTTTGCCCTCCTTCATCTCCTCCCCACTCGTGAGGTCCACTCTTAAGATGAGGACGGAGACGCTTCTTGAGGAAGAAATCAAATGTAAAAGCAATCCCTATCTCATCTTCCTCTGGCTCTTTTCGATTCTTGTATTCACCGGCACATATGCCTCAGGCAATCTGCCTTCTCCGAGAAAAGAAGGATTCATGGAAAAAAACGATATGTTTCACAGGCAGCCCCCGGGAGAGATTTTCACCGAAGAGAGTCTTTCAATGAAACAATCGTCACCACCGATTGCCGATGGCTTTCCTTTCCCCTCCCGCTCACATGACATCGGGCTTTCCTTTTTCCCCGAACATAAAAATAAGAATGGATTCTCTGATTTTCCATTCATGCCAATAAAAAAAAGAGTCTTTGCACCTCCTCTCTCCTATGCTATAAATATCAGAACAATGCTTGTCGCATTCCTTCTGATACCACTCTTATCTGTCTTTTCTCATCTGTTATCCCATTCCTTCCTTAAAGAAAAGCATCTCCAATGAGCCATTAAATGTAAGATTTCACAATCCTGTGTGTTTCAATCGTAACGATCTCTTCGTGATTCCTGAAAACCCTTCCTCATAGTATAGGGGAACAAAGATAATACTCCAGTTCCTACACTCTTCACCTCGCGGCAGTCCCTGCAGAGGGTACTTAGAATATTTTGAGGAGGATACCTGATTCCTTAAATATATGGCATTGACGAGTCGGAGGGGTTTTCTCTCTTTTACCCCTCATGCAGGTTCGGAAATTGGAATTTCTGGACGTCGATTCTTTTTGTTTTCCTAGTAGAAACAATAATGAGGTGAGGCGAGCATCTTCTTCCATTTTCCACACATGGTTACCCTGGCACGAGCCAGAGTGTGCGATGCGCGTGAGCCCTTATGTCTTTCGCTGTGAAACGCATCGTATGGTATTTCCCGGTGAGCCACATGTCAGTCATATTCTTGTAGTTCTCGCAGAAGGGAGAACCTCCCTGACCAGTGGGAATGACGAGCATAGCATTACCCATATCAGAGAAATCCACTATCATTCGGAGAGAGGGTCCTGTTTTATGGGCAAAGGGTTTCGCATATGAGAATTCGCCATTATTCACGGTGTCAGACCCACCAGGGGATTCGAGGGGACCGATGTTATATATGTAATTGAGCGGTTTGACAGAGCCCACGGGATGCTCAAAGGTCATGGTGTGCAGTCTCCCCCACCTCCAGTCGGTTCCATACTGTTCCCTGAGAAACTCGATGCTTTTCTTTGCCGCACGGTTGACGATTTCTCTCTTTGTCTCTTTGACATAGGTGTTCTTGACATCAAAGAAGGGGGAATCGTTCTCTATGAGGTTGGCGAAGGCAAGGGCTGCGAATGACCTGTGGTCCAGATATTCCTCATAGAGATCTCCCAACTCATCCGCATATGTCTCATGCAGGAGTTGAAGAACGAATGTGAAATATATAGACGGACCCATCTCTTCAGGTGTCGCGTAATTATCCCAGCCTTCAAGTCCTTCGGCGAATATTTTCACGTCGGCATCATTTCTGTCGAGGAGGGGAAGAAGCTTTGGTTTGAGTATCTCTGCCTGGAGGGAGTATGTGTCGGATTGGATTTGTTTCATATACTCAACGTTCACAATGTCTCTTTCTTTGAGCATGTTCACAATCCTCTGGAACCGGTAGGGTGGCACGTAACTGTAGAACAGGTAGTAGGGATAGGAATCGGGGACAATCTTCACGTTGGACGTCACCACGAATCCCTTCTCGGGATTCACGATGTGAGGCAACTCCTTCCAGGGTATAAACTCCGTCCACTCATACTCGCCCGTCGAGCCATCTACCGGAAGAATGCCCATGCCTTTCTTCCTTATGGGGATCTTGCCATTGCAGAAATAGGCGATGTTGCCCTGTGTGTCCGCATAAACGAAATTCTGGGCAGGTACGGTGAAGTGCTTCAATCCCTCTTTAAACTCATCCAGATTTCTGGCTCTGTTTATTCTTATGAATGCTTCCATTTCATTCGAGATGAGGTGAGCCGTCCACTGAAGACTCAAAACATCTTTTTCGTTAGCATCAGACACGACGGGTCCGTGGCGCGTGAAGAGGATATCCTTTACCACCGGTTCTTCTCCTTTCACATTTATTCTTGTCTCTTCCACCTTCATGTCTTCCCAGTGGTCCATGTACCAGTATTGCCTGTCGTTTTTGGGATTTATCTTTTCTATGTAGAGGTCTTGCACGTCTGCGCCAACATTGGTGAGCCCCCAGGCTATGTTCTCATTGTGACCTATGACGATAGCGGGGACGCCGGGAATGGTCGTCCCATAGACATTAAATCCCGCCCCCACGAGATGAATTTCATACCATATGCCGGGTTCGGACAATCCGAGATGGGGGTCATTGGCGAGGAGTGGGTACCCCGACTCCGTCTTTTTCCCCGAGACGACCCAGTTGTTGCTTCCCTTGGACGGACCTCCCCACCCAAGCATCTCTCTCACTTTGGAATCGTCGTATACGGAAAATGAGGGTGGATTTTCATATTCTGGAATCTGCACTTCGAACCCCTTTGGGTATGGGGGAAACAATTCGGGTATGACATCCGGTCCGAGGTTCTGCACGAGCTTGTAGAGGTAGAGTTCGTCCTCGTAATCTCTCGATAAGTCCCATGCCATGTAGCGCGCTATTGAGTAACTGTCTGCAGAGGTCCACGGGCGCGGGTTGTAGCCCAGGAGGGTGAACTCGAGGGGGAGGTTTTTTGCGTGGGTCGTGATGTAGTGATTGACGCCCTTGTTGAAGGCTTCTGATATGAGTTTCGGCTCACCCGAAAGGGATGCCGCCATTCCATCGGCTGCCCTTCGCAATCCTATTCTTCTAATGAAATAATCATAATCTGCATAGTCTTTCCCCAGAATCTCTGCAATTTCGCCTGAAGCCGCCCTGCGTGTCAGGTCCATCTGGAACAAACGGTCAGAGGCGACAACATACCCCATTGCAAAGAAAAGATCCTCCTCATTTTGAGCAAAGATATGGGGAACGCCCAATTCATCTTTCACGATTTCCACTTTTTCTTTCAGAGGAGCCGCAACCTCACTCTCCTTTTCAGAACAGGGGCATGTCAGGAAATAGTAACCATAGCCTCCTGCCAAGACGATGAGCGCAACAAGAATGCCGCCAATATATTTCCATTTTTTACCCATGAGAACACCTCACTTCATAATACCGGAGGATATATAAGATTTGCGATAGGGAGGAAATCGTCTTGCGGTAACGAGAGGACCCAACATAACTCGCCAGGACTATATGTCGATAGAGAGATAAATCAAAAAAAACGAGAAAAAAAAGAATAATGGGAAGAATGAAAGGAATTTAGCTGAATTGCATGAGAAGTTTTTTTGGAGAAACCACGTTCTTGTCGAATCCGAGGGCTTTCTTTCTTATGCCGAATGCCAGCCCCATCAGCTGGGTGAAGTAGACGACAGGTATGTTGAATTTCTCCCCGAACTTCTCCTCGATTCGCTTTTGATACAGGTCAAGCGTCATGCTGCAGAGAGGGCAGGCCGTCTGTATGACGTCGGCACCGGTCTTTTTGGCTGCCATGAGAATTTTGTAGGCGAGCGTGAGCGCCATGTCTTCGTTGGTGAGGAGGATGGGTCCACCACAGCATTTCGTCTTGTAGGGGAAATCTATGACCTCCGCACCGAGGACTCCTGCAAGCTTGTCCAGTGATGTGGGGTAGAAGGGATGGTCGAAGTTCGAATGGGGTCGTGTCATCTGACATCCATAGTAGGTGGCGACTTTGAGTCCCTTGAGAGGAGTATTCACCTTGTCCTTCACCCTCTCCAATCCATAGTCTTTCACTATGACCTCGGCTAAATGCTTGACAGGCATCAAGTTCACCTTGATGCCCTTCGCCTCCACCATGTCGCGGAAAGCTGGGTTTATTCCGAGATCTTCAACGGTTTTCGTCATGTTCTTGTAGCAGCAGCTGCATGGGGTGAATACCACGTCCCCCTGTTTTGAGGCAATCTCGAGGTTGCGCGCATTGAGAACGAGGCTCCAGGCAAGGTCCAGGCTTCCCACCGAGGAACCGCAGCAGTTCCAATCTTCCATTTCGTTATAATTTATTCCGAGAAAATTGAGGACTTCCAGTGTGGACACGTAATATTCCCTCGCAGAGGTGGTGAGTGTGCATCCCGGAAACAGCACATAGCTTTTGTTGTCCCTCATGTCCGTGAGGGGTCTGCGTATGAGCTGACCATAGGAACCCACGAAAATGCGGAATAATTTTCCCTCTCCGCATATCGGACACAGCACCTGTTTCTTTGAATCATTGTAGAAATAGTTCCCTATAAACCTGCGATTCTTGCTGATGCTTTTAAAGGTGAGTTCATCTGAAATGGTCCACTCGTGGTCACAATCCGCGCATTTGAAAAGTTTCTGATTCATCATTCGTATCACCTCACACTACCTTCACATTGGTTTGTTGCGTGTGGCTGGAAAGCTGCTTGGTGGATCCCACAAACAGCCGGTACATCTTCCTCCCGCCACACTCCGGGCAGGTGATGAGCTTTCCGGTCACCCTGTAGTAGAAATAACCAACGAACCTATATGGACCTGTGGCTTTGAACTCGAAGTCGCCCGTGGTCACCCACTCGTGTTCGCATTCGCCGCACCTGAGGAGCATTTCCTTTTCTATCCTCTTGTCTTCTGCAATATGCTCGGGCAGGAGGGTTATCTTATTCTTTATGAACATGTCCAAGCCGACCCTTATGAACCGGAGGAAGTGCAATGGATTGGTCAGGAGATTGAACTTCATGATGAGCCCGGTTTCGAAGAAACGCCCGTTATCTGCAATCGTCTTCATGAATTGTTCCGAAAAGGTCTTCTCTTCCTTGGGTGCGATATTCTTCGCAATGGCAAGGTTTCTGAGACGCGTCATGACCTCACGGACGGGAATCCCACGGGGGCATCGAGCCTGGCATGAGTAGCAGGAGGTGCACATCCATATCATCTTGCTGTGGAGGACAGTATCCCGTGCGCCGTTGGCTGACATGGCAACAATCTGGCGGGGTGTGAAATCCGCGTACTGAGAAACGGGGCACAGACCGCTGCAGGTGCCGCACTGCATACAGGTGGAAAGTTTCCCTAAGTTGTAGAAAGAACGTACATCTTCCACAAAATTATTGTCCAGCGCTTCTGGACCCCAAATCTGTTGTGTCTTCATTTGTATCACCTATGTATGTAATTATAGTATACATTAGACAATCAAATATAAGAGAATTTAGCAAAAATCATGCTCAAATATGCTCAAATATGCTCAATCATCAAAGCAGCAATTCTTCCCCGTTTTTCGTCAGTATAAGGACCTTCTGCCTGCCTTTCTTGCTCACCATGACGAGATTGGTGGATTTGAGTATATTCACCCTTTTTGCAGCCGTATTCCTTGTGATGGAGAATCGCTTTGTGATGTCTTTGAGGCTCGGCTTTGTGCCTGCGTTGTTCTGGGAATGTATGTACTCCAGGACTTCGAAGAGGTCTTCCGTCAGGTCCAGCTCCTTCGGTTTGAGAATCTGAGTCTCTTTTTCCACGAGCCGCAACTCCCTTTCCCCTAAGGTTAGAGGGTCGACCTGGAGGAGGGAGACACAGTTGTTCATGTATGTCAGCGTATTGAGTTTGGAAATGAATCTGAAGCATTCCGCAAATCCTACCTGGGTCTGAAGATAGTCAAGCCGTTCTATGAGCAGGACTTTCTTTCCGCCCTGCCAGAAAAACTCCTCTATCGATCTTTCCAGCCCTCGCATGAACTTCAGAGGGATTCCTTCTTCGGATTCTATATTGCTGAGGAAGAGTACTTGGACGTCTTTCATCCCGTACTTCTCACGCAATTCGGCAGGCTGGGTTCGTGTGATGCAGAGACCCTTGTACCCTAAAGAGAGAAGGTCCTGGAAGATGGTATAGATGCGGGAGGGGGTTTCCTCTTTTATGAGATAGGAAATTCCTCTCTTCACGTTGTATTTGGACAAGGGTTCGACCCTGTGCTCAGGAAGGATGATTTTTTCCCGATTTATTATCCTCTTGGTCTCTTTTCTCAAGACGATGAGGGCCGCAAGCAGGAACGCGGTCACAATGGGGATGAGGCTTATTTTCGTGAATTCTAATATCTCAATGAGAGTCTTGAATCGGGCGAAGTCTAAGTAGAAGAATTCTTTTATGAATCTGAGGAATGAGAGGAGGGAGGCGATGATGAGGCTTATCTCGAGGAAGAGCCAGGTATAAGATCGTGTAACCCTGTAATTCCTGTATCCATAGAAGGCAGATATGAGAAAGACAGAGGTGGCAAGGAACTTTAAAATGAGGATAGGAACATCGAGAGGCACATCATTCACCCCTCAGATTCCTGAAAGTGGTATAGGATACATGTAAGAATATGATGCCTGAGAAGAGAATCGAAGTCCATTCAAGAATTCGCATGATGTCCCAAAGAAAAAGTTCCCTCAGTATTCCAAATATCGTAGAGATGAGGAGAAAGAGGTAAGCCCAAAAGACGGGAAAGAGGTTTCTTTTTTCCCTGCAGAGCCTAAAAATAAATATGCTGGAAGGTATCATGATAAAGAGGGCAATGATCTGAGCCAGTGCAAATTGCTCTCCGAAGAGGACCAAGGTAACACCACATCATGCTCTTTTAATTACCCTTAAAAGGTTATCCTTGATTGTCGAGCGACCATCTCACCCTTGATGATTTCTCCCTTGTCAGCCCGGCGAACCCTCATCTCAGTGCGGCATACAAATCACCGGTCATGATCAAGGATTCCAGTTAACATTCGAGTGGTGATTTGAAATATATTCAATCCATATGATTGCCTCGAGATATCTTCTTTTCCCATTTCAGCGAAATTGAAGATGAACAGGTGCGTTGTATTTTATTGTGATTTCAATGAGAATATTGTACATGTGTGTGGAGAACAACACATTTTATCGTTGAATATTGTATTCGGCATCCTATTGCATCTCATGCCCAAAAATAAAAATAAAAGTACCGAAAATTTTATAAGAGGGCTTCATGTTAAATATACAATCAAATGCAGAGTAGTAATGATGAAAAGATGGCTCAAAATGGCTTTGGACCTGAAAAAGAGGAAGATTTTCCGATTTTCCTCTTAGTGAAGTCTTTGAAAGGCTTAGAAGTGCATCGTGGAGGTCCCAGCCTTGACTTTTGGAGGAGAGAGTAATGGAATCGGACATGAACTTATGTGAGGTTTCTTTGAAGAATCTTTTTGATACTGAGGAGGGCAAGAGAGTCCTCTCATGCATTCAGTGCGGTGTGTGCAGGGGTACCTGTCCCCATGGGTTTGCCATGCAGTACCCCCCAAGAAAAATAATAGGGCTCCTCAAGGCTGGAATGATAGAGAAGGTGATTTCGAGTCCCGATATGCTCTTATGTATTTCCTGTTATTCGTGCAAAAACAAATGCCCCCGAAAAATCCAGCTCACCAATATGCTCCTGCCTCTTGTAAAAGAAAAAGTATTCGAGAATCTTGGAGAAGTCCCTCCCGAATTGCAGAAGGCTTTAGAGAATACCTTCCGCTACGGAAATCCATTAGGTGAATCCCCTAAGAAAAGGCAGGAGTGGGTAAAGGAGGCAGGAGTTCCCATACGAATCCTCTCACAGGATAAAAGCCCCGCAGACATTCTGTGGTGGGTAGAATGCTATTCATCATACCATCCCCGTGGCATTGAGACCGCCATCGCCACGGCGAAGATTCTCAATGCCATGAAACTCGACTTTGCTATCCTTGGCAATGAAGAGGTATGTGCGGGTGAGTGTGCACGGCTCGTGGGTGAAACTGGACTGTTTGATACAATGCGCGAGAAAAATCTTAAAACGTTTAAGAAATACACGTTCAACAGGATTGTGACAAGCGGAGTCCACGCCTACGATGCCCTCGCGTTCAAATATCCCTGCAGTGGCTTTCACTACCCCGTAGAGCAGATAACACCCTTCCTTGCACATCACATCCAATTACTCAAACCACTTCTGAAAAAGAGACTCGACGACTATGTCGTCACATACCATGATTCCTGCGTTCTGGGCAGGCACAACGGATTCTACGAGGAGCCAAGGACCCTGCTCTCTGCCATCCCCGGACTGAAACTCGTTGAGATGGCGCACAACAGGGAAAATGGTCTGTGCTGTGGAGGCGGAGGTGGAGGCATGTGGCTCGACACCTACTATAAAATGATGGGACTCGAAAGGCTTTCGGAGAAAAGGGTAAAAGAGGCGGTCGCCTCGGGTGCAGATGTCATTGCAGTTTCATGCCACTATGAAATTCCTCGATTTGAGGACGCGATCAAAGTCATGGGGTATGACCAGAGAATTATCGTTCGTGATGTTGTCGAACTTTTGACAGAATCGATGGGGGGATAGAATGAACATAGTTGTCTTGATGAGGAGTGTCCCGGACACTGTTGAAGAACTGGAAATTGACGGCAGCGGAAAGGCGCTTGATACCCAATGGCTTCGCTTCATCACGAGTGAGTCCGACGAGCATGCTTTAGAAGAAGCCCTTATTCTTAAAGAGAGGCATGGGGGTTCAATCACAGTCGTTGCCATGGACGCACCTGAAATTGACGATGCATTATTTGCAGCCTACGCGAAGGGAGCGGATAAAGTAATAAGGATTTCAAGCGAAAGCAGGAACGTACTCACCTCGGCACAAGTCTTTGCCCACACACTCAAAGATATTTCTTATGATATCATACTCACTGGGGTACAAGCCATAGACGATATGGATGGACAGATTGCCCCATTTCTCTCTTCTTCCCTAAACATTGCATACCTGGGCGTTGTCACTGGGCTCACCTTTGATGATGCAGCAGGGACTTTTTCTGTGAAAAAGGAGTATGCGGGGGGACTTCGCGGGGAATTTATCCTTTCCCCTCCATTTGTCATGGGTGTGCAGGCAGCAGAGAAACCTCCACGCTATGTACCGGTGGCAAAAATCCGCGCTGCAATGAAGAACATGGCGATAGAGGAGGCATCCACAGACATCCAGCCTTCTTCCAACATTGAAATAAGAAAAATGTACAAACCCGTCGTGTTAGGGAGAGCCGAGATACTCGAGGGCTCACCGCAAGAGGTAGCAGAGAGGCTTGCTTCACTCATTGCAGAGCAGGGATTGCTGGGGGTGAAATGATGAAGGACATCTGCGTACTCGTAGAACACCAGAGGGGCAAAATTGCCGATATCACCTTCGAGATGCTTGGCATGGGGAGAGAAGTGGCCGATGCCCTGGGCTATTCGCTAAATGCAATCCTCCTCGGGAACAATGTCAAGGGTCTTGTTTCTCAGCTCGGGATCGCCGACAACGTCCTGCTCATGGAACACGAGGCACTTTCGGAACTCATTCCTGAGACATACCTTCAAGCCTTAAACAAAATCAATGACGAAAGGGATTCCGAAGTAGTCCTTCTAGGATACACAAACATGAGTATGGGGGTAGGGGCATTGCTCTCCTCAAGACTCGGCATACCTTTCATCAATTACTGCAAGAACCTCAAAGTAGAGGGCGGCAAGATACTTGCCACCTGTGTTCTGTACGGAGGAAAGGTTGAGGCAGAAGTGTCTTCATCTCAGGACAAAGCCATTTTTGTCATCTATGCAGGCGCCTATCCCGCGGATAAGGGGAGAGCTGACCGTAGCCCCACAATCAAGGATATATCTCCTCCTTCTTTTGAGAGAAAAGTTGTATTCAAAACGTATATAGAGCCTGAGGTAGGGGATGTCGACATCACAAAACAAGACATTCTGATCGCCGTGGGAAGGGGCATTCAGAATAAGGAAAATATAACACTCGCCGAAGAATTGGCTTCCGAACTCGGAGGAGCCGTGTGTGCATCACGCCCCATAATAGACCAGGGATGGTTGCCCATGACCCGCCAGGTGGGAAAGTCTGGCATGATAGTGAAACCCAAACTGTACCTTGCGGCAGGCATCAGTGGAGCGCCTGAACACCAGGAGGGTATGAGGGGGTCTCAATTCACTGTCGCCATTAACACAGATCCCCACGCACCGATATTCGATATATCCCGGTATGGTATCGTCGGAGATGCCCTCGAATTGCTTCCCCTCCTGACGGAAGCTGTACGAAAGAAGAAAGGCGGGTAACCTCTCATGGATGGAATAACGAGGCAGATTTTCTGGAACATAAGCCACCTTATTCAGTACGGGCACTACATAGGATTCGTCATCATTACCCTCCTCATCCTTTTCGGACTCTTTCGCAGGTCACGAATGTGGAGGAGGGGCAAAGGAGAAAACAGGTTCGACAATCCTGTGAGACGATTCATCGACCTCATCGTTTACGGGTTCATCCAGAAGAGAATCTTCAAAGATAGGTTTGCTGGCATAATGCACATGCTCATCTTCTCCGGATTCATCATGCTTACTATAGGCACTGCCATCGTTACTGTTGAGGCAGACACCCCTCTCCA
>Ga0315268_10007259_pt1 | contig 11680 bp, 14 predicted proteins | sample C1_top_MG_FD_204535 | JGI IMG/M metagenome (GOLD analysis project Ga0315268, IMG submission 204535) | Sediment microbial communities from Yellowstone Lake, YNP, Wyoming, USA - C1_top | ecosystem: Environmental > Aquatic > Freshwater > Lake > Sediment | place: USA: Wyoming | collected 2017-08-01 | reverse complement strand
GGTTCTGCGGTTTTTTTTATTATGGAAACTACTGACAACATCACCATGGAAGAAGCAAGGAGAAACCGGGAAAAGGGGAGAATTATTCTTCTGTCCATCCTTTCCAATTTAACCCTTGTGATCCTGAAAGTTCTCATAGGGATCATGACCGGGCTTATAAGCATTGTAGCCGAAGCGCTTCATTCAGCGAACGACCTGATGGCGGCTATAATAGCGTTTTTCGGGGTAAAGAAATCCCTGAAACCAGCCGACAAGGACCATCCTTACGGGCACGGCAAGGTTGAAGTGATAACAGGATGGATCGAGAATTTCCTGATACTTGTGATAGGCCTCGGCATAATCTATGAAGGCGTGCTGAAATTCATAAATCATACCCAGAGCCAGCTTGTCGAGATAGGCATAGGAGTAATGCTGTTTTCTGCCGTGGTGAATTTTGTCGTTTCAAAATACCTGCTCAGGAAAGGCAGGGAATTAAGGTCTGTCGGCATTGAATTGGACGGGCAGCACCTGAGAGCGGACGTAATAACTTCAGCCGGCACCGCGGTCGCTCTTATCCTTCTGAAACTCACAAATATCTGGTGGCTTGACCCGCTTGCCGCAGTGTGTGTCGGGATATGGGTGATAGGCATCTTTATCAGTCTCTCCGGAAAACTCACCCAGCAGGTGATTGACAAGGGGTTGAGCGACAGGGAGATAGCTGAAATAGAAGATATCCTAAAAACATTCAAGGATGTTAAAGACTACCATAAGATAAGGACGCGCCAGAGCGGCTCAACCATATTCGTTGACATGCACATCAAGGTGGACAAGAATCTAAAAACCGAAAAAGCCCATGAACTAACAATAAACATAGAGAAACGCTTAAAAGAGAAGTTCCTGCTGACTAATATCCTTATCCATATAGAACCCTACTATGATAATCATGAACAATAGGATTAAAACCATTTAAAATAGATTTTCCTGTGCAATTGCGGAGATATATTATGAATGTAATATTGGAAGACAATGATGAAAAAAAAGATATTCGGGTTTTTTAAGAACATTTTCTACATGGGATTGGTGAGTTTCTTTACCGATGTAAGCAGCGAGATGATATAACCTCTATGACCTTGACCTGCCCCCATTAACATCTGGTATAATTAATGGGCAGGTCAGTAACTTAGCAAGCTTGACGAAATCGTCGGAAAAATGACCCAGAGGAGAGGTGGCCGAGTGGTTGAAGGCGCTGGTCTTGAAAGTCCGTGAATAGCCTCTAACGCCCGTTCCGTTTTTCGCTATTTTTTCAAGCACCTCTTTTTCGGATAACCCCGGAAATTTTGAAAGCAAATTGCTGTCAGACAATATTTGCATTTACCTTCTCTTCGTTGAAAGATATTCGGTTAATTCATTATAGCCGTATGTGTTCAGCAAATTTTCTTTTTCAAGCCAGCCGCGGCGCGCGACAAATACGCCGAATTTCATAAATTCAAGTTGTTCGGGAAAATGAGAATCGCTGCCTATGGCGAGCATAACTCCTTTTTCTTTTGCTTTTTTGCACCAGATGTCCGGCAAGTCCAACCGTTTGGGATAGGCATTTATTTCTAGCGCCACCCCGTTTTCCGCCGCAGCATCAATGATTCCCTCAAGATTCACCTTATACGACTCCCGCCAGTTCAAAAGCCGGCCTGTGGGATGTGCGATAATGTGGACATACCGGTTTTTTATCGCTTTAATAATGCGGTCAGTAATTGTTTTTTCATCCTGTTTGAAACCGGTATGAATAGCGGCAATAACAATATCCAATTCCTTTAATATTTCGTCCGGATAATCAAGCGTTCCGTCGGAGAGTATGTCCACCTCGCTGCCGCATAAAAGTTTTATGTCCTTTGATTTGGAATTGAACTCTTTTATCTCCTCCATCTTTTTTTTCAAATTTTCAAGCGAAGTCCCGCCTGCGACTTTCAGCGATCGGGAATGGTCGCATATCCCTGCCCATTGATAACCCATTTTCCGGGCGATTCCGGCTATTTCTGTAATATCCATATTTCCGTCGGAATACCTTGTGTGGATATGCGTGTCGCCTTTTATGTCGCCTTGTTCGACAAGTACCGGCAAAGCGTTTTTTAGCGCTGCCTGAATTTCGCCCGCATCTTCTCTTAATTCCGGCGGCATTACCGCCATTGCGAGTTTTTTGTAAATTTCTTCTTCCGTTTTTCCGCCGATTCTTTTGCCGGTCTTTGTTTCGAAAATTCCGTATTCGCTTATTTTGAAATTTTTGTCCTTTGCAAACCCTCTCAGCGCTACATTATGCTGTTTGGAACCGGTAAAATACTGGAGTGCGGCGCCGTATTCCTCTTCTGCGACGATTCTCAGATCAACCTGTATATTGTCGTCGGTCAAAATACTGGATTTCGTTTCGCCTTTTGCCAGCACCTGACTGCCCAACGAACAAAATTTTTCAACTATTTTCTGCGGATTTTTTGTCGAGCAGAGTATGTCTATATCCCGTATTGTTTCCTTCCTTCTCCTCAAGCTGCCTGCCTCGGAGATGCTTATCACACCTTCCGGCTTTAGTTCCGAAATTATTTTTTCCGCGGTCGAAAATGCTGTTGAAATCAGCATTCTTTCGGTCCCCTGCTCGTGAAGTGCGATTCCCTTGAGTATGTTCTCCTCGGTTTTCTCGCCGAATGTCTCAATGACTCTTATTTTTTTTTCCTGCGCTGCTTTTTTCAGGTCCTTTATACTCTTAACGCCGAGCTTTTCGTACAGGAGTTTCGCTTTTTTAGGTCCCAGTCCCTGAACGGACATTATTTCCAGAAGTCCTTCAGGAAAATCCTTTTTCAGTTCATCCAAGTATTTTAGAGAGCCGGTTTCAAGATATTCCTTTATTTTGTCGTGTATCCCTTCCCCGACCCCGCTGATTTTTTCGTTATTGCTGATTATTTTTTCGATATCTTCGGTCAGCGTTGAAATGTTCAATGCTGCTTTTTCATAAGCCCGGATTTTGAATATATTTTCACCTTTTAAGGAAAGAAGTTCTGCGATTTCGGTCAGAATTTTTGCAACTTCTTTATTTTTCACCCCGCTCTTCCTCCTTGTTTGTGCCCCAAACCGTTCCTCTTGAATATTTTAGGAAGGGCGGGGTTCATATACAATATTTTAGTTTTTTATTTGACTTTTTCAAGTTTATTCCATAAGATATTACTCGGGGTTTGTCTCATCAGCTCAGCGTCGGCTTAGAAGCCGCGCACCGCACTCAGCCCGATGAAAGCTATAATCGGGCTTCCGTGAGGGCTTCTTCAACAAACCCCTCGCTCCAGTATTGTTGTCGGTAGGAAAATTTGTCACCCTGATCGAAACGAAGGGTCTCGATACTTATTGTTAAACGGAGAAATTTATGAAAATTTATACGGATAAAATTATTTTTAAGACAGGCGGCAACTGCGATATTGTGAATATCACGGAAACCGCAGCAGAAATTCTTAAAAAATCCGGCATCAAAAACGGTTTATTGAATATTTTTATAGCCGGCGCCACAGGTGCGATTACCACTATAGAATATGAGCCTGGGCTTGTCGCTGACCTGAAAGCGCTTTTAAAAAGTATCGTCAAAGAAAAAGGCGATTACGGCCATAACAGAACCCATTCGGACGGGAATGCAGCATCACACCTCAGGGCATCCCTGCTCGGGCCGTCGATTACCGTGCCGGTTGACAGCGGCAAAATGAATCTGGGTGTATGGCAGAGCATAATTTTTGTTGATATGGACAACCGCCCGCGCTACAGGGAAGTAATAGTCAAAATAATCGGAGAATAGTCACTCGGGCATTGCCTCGGCGGGACGCTATCTGCCAGAGCAGCGCTCTCACTCGGTCAGCAGAATGTTTTAAGCTGACCTGCGTGAAGCCCGCTACGGCAACACCCTCGCTCCTATATCGCAAGTGGTGAATTATTTAATGGGTCGCTCGCAATCAAATTTGCCGGAAGGTCGTCCCACGGGACTTCCGTTGGTCGCTCGGGCATTGCTTCCAGAAAACGCCTCGACCCAGAAGTCGGGCTCTCGCTCAGTCAGCAGAATGTCTTAGCTGACTGGAGTTTATCCCGAATGAAATGAGGGACGAGGTTTCTTCCAGCAACGCCCTCGTTCCCTTATTACTTTCCTTGGCAAATTTATTGCTTCGCTCCTGCATTTAAGTTAAATTTTTAAAAGGAACATTATGATTACCGGAAACGGAAAAACGGTAATATCTAAATTGAACTTTAAGCTGACGCTATATCTACATAGCGCCGGCTTTTATTTTTTGTGTGAGAAAAAAGTGGAAATAAATACGGAGAGCATAGATGAAATATTTTAATGTTTTAATAGTGGTGCTGGTATTAGGTGCTTTTGTCTCAGGGTGTAGTAAATATAGAGAAATTGATAAGTCACAAACAAGTGAAAGGATGGGATTAATATATGATAATAGTAGTTCTGAACCTTATACTGGAAAAGTTGTTTCTAAATATAACAATGGTGAAACAGAGAAAATAGAGAGTTATAAGAATGGCGAGCTTGTTGGCAAAATAGATTACTATGAGAGCGGACAGATAGCGCTAAAAAGGAATTTCAAAGATGGCAAATTATCTGGCAAATTCATAGCATACTATGAGAGTGGAAAGATAAAACTAAAAGGGAATTACAAAGATGGAAGGGCAGATGTGACAATGTATGATGAAAATGGCCGCTCAATGGGAACAAAGACTTTTAAAGATGACAATTAACCGAGGTTAGGGAAAAGAAATACCGTAAGCGGTCAGTTGTAAGTAGTAAGGAGTAACGACTTCTCCACCGCCTACTTCCCACCTGCCTGCCGGCAGGCAGGCTTTCCACTTACTACTTACTATATTAACCACGGAGGATTCTATGCTTATAGGAATAATGTCTGACTCGCATGATAATATGGTCGCAATAAAGAAAGCGGTAAAATTTTTTAACGGACGCAGGGTCGGTATGGTCCTTCACGCCGGTGATATTGTTTCTCCTTTTACGGCATTAGAGTTCGAAAAATTGAAGATGAAATTTGTCGGGGTATTCGGAAATAACGACGGGGACAAGCCGTATCTTCTTGAACGGTTCAAAAAAATCGGCCGCATAAGCCATGACCCGATTGAATTAACCGCCGTCGGCAAAAAAATCGTACTGATGCACCAGCCGAAATTCATTGACCAACTGCTGAAAGACACGAAGTATGATGTCGTTGTATATGGGCATACGCACAAAGTTGATATAAGGAAAGGGAAATCATTGGTTATTAATCCGGGCGAAACAGGAGGCTGGCTTACCGGCCGCGAGACCGTAGCTTTATTGAATACGGCAGACCTTAAACCAAAAGTTTTTGATTTGTAAGCTTGCTATGTCGCTGTGTTGCTAAGTTGCTGCGTTACCGTCCTAAACATTCTTGTCAAGGAATGCTTTTATTGAAGGTTCCGGCATTGCGCCGACAAACTCATCCACAACTTTTCCGCCCCTGAAAAGTTTCACATTGGGTATCGACATAATTGAATATTTTTCCGCTATACTTCCGTTATCATCCACATTAATTTTTCCGAGTATAAACCTGCCTGTGTAAGCACCTTCCAGTTTTTCAAGCACGGGCCCTATCATCCGGCAGGGTCCGCACCATGGCGCCCAGAAATCTACGAGCACAGGAATAATTTTAGATTTTTCAATAACTTCTTTTTCAAAATTGCTCTCGGACAATTCTAACATTACCTTTCTCCTTTAATTATTAATAAGTTTTTTTACTTCATCTTCGAGAATTTCTTTTCTTACCGTCCCGATGTATTTTTTGACCAAATTGCCGTTTTTATCTATGATAAATGTAGCCGGAATGCCGGAAATACCGTATTGTTGGGCAATTTGGTTATCACCCATTACAATCTCATAATTTATTCCTCTTTCCTTAACAAATTCCTTGATGCCGGTAGAGTCTCTTTCAAATGCTATGCCGACTATCTCCAATCCGTTTTCTTTGAAATCTTTCGTCATTTGGATAAAATCCGGTATCTCTCTTTTGCAGTAGGGGCACCATGTCGCCCAAAAATTCAGTAGTATCACTTTCCCTTTCAGAGAAGAAAGGGTGAAGTCGGCATCGTCCAGTGTCTTTGATGAAAAATCAGGCGAATCTCCCCATATGATATCTGCGGTTTTTGTCGGTTTTGTTGATTTCGCCGGCTTCGCAGGTTTTTTCTTTTTTGGATTTTTAGTTTCTTTCTTTGTCGCTGCCGCAGTTGCTGGCTTTGCCGTCTGATTTTTTGGGATTTTTCCTTCTCCCCACCCCGCTGATATAAAAAGTGAAAAAATAACCGCCGTCGAAACAATTCCTGCTTTAGCTGCCGTCATCATACCTCCCCTTTGCTACGCTGTTAGTACAACCGCAGAAGTTTTGCCTGTAAATCCCGTTCCTTTTGGCAAAATCAATCGCCTTCTTAAAGCCGTCCGCTTTTTTAAAATCCCTTTCCAAAAATACTGCCGAATCTATACCAGCACCGATTTTATTTATAAGAGCTGCATTTTTGTGCGGACTTATCGTCAAGGTCGTAGTAAAAAGCGGTATATTGATTTCTTTCGCTTTTCTGAATGCCTTTTCAAGCCGCATCCTGAAGCATATTTCGCATCGTTTCCCGCCTTCCGGTTCCTCTTTCAGTCCGGCGGAAATCCTATCCCACTCGTCCCTGTCCGTGTCGTCGCGCAACAATTCAAAGCCCAGTATCCTTGAGACAGTTTTTGCTGCTTCAAACCGTTTTTCGTATTCTTCAATTGGCCGGATGTTCGGATTATAAAAAAAACCGGTTATTTCAAAACCTTCTTCCTTCAGCTTTTGTGCAGTTGCGCCCGCACACACCCCGCAGCAGATATGAAGTAATATTTTTTTAGATGCCATCTATTTATATTCGGTTCCTTTAATTTTATCTATATATTGCTGCGCCGAATACGCCGCTATCGCTCCGTCACCGCAGGCGGTTACGATCTGCTTTAACGGTGTTACCCGGCAGTCACCGCAGGCGAAAATGCCCTCAACGGATGTATTCATATCGGTGCCGGTTATGATGTAACCGGCTGCGTCCATATTGATAAAACCTTTTACGAATTCTGTGTTCGGAGTCCATCCGATGAAAATAAATACGCCGTCGCAGGGCAGTTCTGTCTTCACACCGGTTTTGATGTTGTTTATTTTTACGCTTTCAACTTTATTTTTACCTGATATTTTTTCAATCACAGACTCGGGTAAAAATTCAATTTTCGGCTCTGCAAATATTTTTTCCTGGAGGATCTTTGCCGCTCTCAGCCGCTCCCTCCGGTGGAGCAGCGTTATTTTTTTTGCGAATTTTGCAAGAAAAAGCGTCTCCTGAAGTGCGGAATCGCCTCCGCCGACCACAACGATATCCTTATTTTTGAAAAGAGCGCCGTCGCATATGGCGCAATAAGATATACCCTGGCTTGCAAGCCGGTCTTCTCCTTCAACACCGAGTTCCTTGAATTTTGAGCCGGCCGCTATTATCACGGCCAGCGAGTCGTATATTTTATTTTCTGTTATCAAATGAAATATTTTTCTGTTGCCGGAGATTTCCGGTTTTATTTCTTTCACAAACGCCGCATTTATCTCCGTGCCGAATTTTTCCGATTGTTTTTTCATCTTGCCGATCAGGTCATAACCTTTTATCCCGTCGGGGAATCCTGGATAGTTTTCGATAATGTCCGTAAGAATTGCCTGCGGGGCAGGGCTGTAATTTTCAAACAGAACTGTTCTTAACCTTGCCCTTGATGTGTAAATTGAGGCGGAAAGCCCTGCGGGCCCGCTGCCGATGATGGTTACATCGTATAAATCATTTGCCATAATGTCCCCTTGCCTGCTTTCTACAATGATACAAAAAAACAAGAGAAATGTGAAGTAAAAAATTTATCTTGATTTTTAAATTTTTTATGCTAAAATAAACTGTGTGAAATTTTTAATCATCCGTTTCAGTTCCATCGGCGATATTGTGCTTGCGACATCTTTGATAAGGTGCCTGAAGAAAAAAAATCCGGCGGCGCAAATTGATTTTGTTGTGAAAGAACAATATGCCGGCGTCCTTTCTGGTAATCCGAATATATCAAATCTGATACTGTATAAAGACAATATTTTTAACCTTGTTAAAAAAGTCAGGTCCGGAAAATACGATTATATCATAGACATTCACGGCAATTTCAGGAGTTTTATAGTCGCGCTGTTTTCTCCCGGCAAAGTATTAAGGTTCCGCCGGTATCTTTTTGAAAGGTTTATGCTCGCCGAGTTCGGCTTGAATTTTTACCGGGTTAATGATTTCGTCGCGGACAGATATATCGGCACTGTAAAACCGCTGGGTGTTGAGGATGACGGACTTGGCCCCGAGTTTTTTATAACCGGCGGTGTACACAATGCTGTCGGCGTGCCTGCCGGTAATTTTGCCGGTATATGCCCTGTTTCCGTCTGGAAAACGAAACGCTGGCTGCGCGAAAATTTTATAGAACTGGCAAAAAGAATAATTGCGCAATCCTGCTGCGGGATTTTGATTTTCGGAGGGCCCGGCGAGCGGGAATACTGCGAAGGAATAAAAAATGCCGTAGGCAAGGGGGCGTTCAACCTGTGCGGGCTTTCGATACAGGAGACCGCTTTTTTCCTTAAGATGTGCCGGTTTTTGGTAACTAACGATACAGGTGTTATGCATGTCGCCGATGCCCTGAAAATACCGGTGGTTGCTCTGTTCGGTCCAACGGTCAAAGAGTTCGGTTTCTATCCGCATGGCGCCGCCTCAAAGGTGATTTCAAAAGATTTCCCCTGTAAACCATGCTCCACAAAAGGCAGTTCGGAGTGCCCGGCGGGTGATTTCAGATGCATGCGTGATATTTCCGTACAGGAGGTTTTTTCTTACTGTGCTTCTTATTTATAACATTTTGGTAGGTTTCGCTTTCGTTTTCATACTGCCCTTTTTTATCTGGAAATATAAATTCGGAATTTTGAGCAAAGCGTCCGTGGGTATAAGGGAGCGGTTCGGCTTTTACGATATTGAAGAAGGCAGATATATACTGCTCCATGCCTCGTCGGTGGGTGAGTTGAAAACTGTTTCCGAGTTCATACTTGTGCTGAAGAAGATGCTGCCTGAGAAGAAAATACTCATTCTGACGATGACCCCGTATGGTTACCAGTATGCTCAGGAAAAAAAACTCGGCGACAAGGTGGTTTTTGCACCGATAGACCTGCCGTTCTGCATTGAAAGAATGTTCAGAAAAGTTACACCCGAGATGCTGATCCTTGTGGAAAGCGAGATGTGGCCCAATATAATTTTTTCGGCAAAAAGAAAAGGGGCTAAAATCGTCTCGATAAATTCGCGGATGTCCAACAGAAGTTTCAAGCGGTATCTTCTTGTACGGGAGTTCATATCGGAAATTCTTATGAAAATGGACATAATGTGCGCCCGCGAGGACTCGGATGCCGGCAAATTCCTTAAGTTGAGTTACGGCCGCGCCAATGTCGTGAAAACGGGGAATATGAAATATGACGCGCAAAAGAGACCCCGGGCGGCAAAGACAAATAAGGATTTCGGATTTGCCGATAACGATATGATTTTTGTCGCCGGAAGTACCCGCGAAAACGAGGAAGAGGTAGTTGCGAATGTTTACAAAAAATTGTTGCCGTCATTTCCGAAATTGAAACTTATCATTGCCCCTCGTTATCCCGAAAGATGCCCGGAAATCGAGGGCGTTTTGTCAAAGATGGATATCCGTTTTATCAGAAAAACCCGGATGGCGGATTCCGGCGCCTCAAAATATACGCACGACTGCCTTTTGATTGATACTATCGGCGAACTGATGGACGCATATTCCGCGGCTACGATAGTTTTCGTAGGCGGCAGTTTGTTCGCGGGTGCCGGCGGGCACAACATACTTGAACCTGCGCAGTTAGGTAAACCGGTAATTTTCGGCAGTTTTATGTCGAATTTCAGCGAGCCGTCCAGGGCGATGGTTGCCGGTAATGCGGCTTTCCAGGTGCATGGCGAAAAAGAATTCTTAGGAAGTGCGGCGAAACTGCTTGCCGACGGACAGTTGCGTGTAAAGATGGGGAAGAATGCGCAGGAAATAGTCGCAAGCCGCATAGGGGCGACTACCCGGAATGCGGAAATAATTAAGGGTCTGCTTTCAAAGTAAGCCCCGGTAGTAAGATAAGACCATTGTCCCTCGCCCCCAGCAGCATCATCGCGGGCTTTGGCTCGCGGAGTTCCACAATGAGAAAAATTTTATTAATAGCGTTATTGGTTTTTGGAGCCGCTTCCGTCGGCTGGTTTGCCGGCAGAAATTTCAATTACCCGTATCCCGCACCGACGAATATGGTATTTTATAATTCCAAACCGGTTGACTTTGCGGGCTTCCTGCTCGGAATGAGAAAGATTTTCGCGGATATCACCTGGCTTCAGACACTTCAGTATTACGGCGGCGGCGGATTCGAAGATATTGTTTCCGACGAAGAATACAAAAAATACGCGGCAGACAAGGACAGAAAAGGCGAGTACGGCAAATACAGCCATCTTTTGGAATTGTGCAGAAAAACAGTTGGTTTTGACCCGTATTTCAAGTATGTTTATCTGTTCGGCAGCGCATCGCTTGCGTGGAATCTGACCCGTTATGACGAAGCGCTGGATTTATTGAACGAGGGTATTAAATATAATCCTACATATTATCCTTTTCACCTGTATGCGGCTGCAATAGTGTATTCAAAAGAAGGAAATGCCGAAAAGATGATTGAAAATCTCGAGGCCGCTGTCAGATACAAGGACTGCCCTTTTGAAGTCAAATTAATACTCGGAAATTTTTATATGAAAAACGGCCGGTATGAAAAGTCGGCGGATATCTGGCTGGATGTTTATAAAACAGATGTGAATGCCAAAAACCGTACCCGCGCAAAAGAAAAAATTATCAAACTAATTGAACAGAAAAAGTTGTCTCCGGCATATGTGGGAAAAATCATTGACCTGTAATAATGAGATGCCGGCATTTTTTTTGTTGACATTTTATTTTAATTTAATAAAATAGAAATACATTTGTCGAAGAGTTCCTTTAAAAAACGGGCCCGTAGCTCAGCTGGTAGAGCACTTGACTTTTAATCAAGTGGTCGGGCGTTCGAACCGCCCCGGGCTCAAAAAGTTTTTTTAAATTTTTTTTCTCTTGACAAAAAAGTTTTTTTTTGGTATAATTATAAATAGATGGTTTTGTAAAACCACATAAGCCCAATTGGAGCAAAAGACTTTTTGAATGTTTAAAAATTTCACTAACACGATTGAACGAGTATTCCCAACCTTTACTTTCAACTTAATGTATTTATATGTAAATATTTCATTGCATATGTTTTTAATTCAGAGATATTATAAAATAACAGGAGGAAGTTATGCGTAAAATGTTAATAGTGCTGGCCAGTATTTTTTTGTCAATCGGATTTGTTGCCAATGTGTATTGCGGTACCCCAGTGAAGATTAAATATCAGGGTGTAATGAAGGAAAAGGGCAACCCGATAAACGGAACCAAAACGATGAAGTTCCGCATTACGAATGCGGACGGGAGTATGGAGCACTGGACCAGCGGAGATGTTAATGTCGAATTTACGCAGGGCGTACTATATTATACGCTTAATGTATCAACCACAGTTAATTT
>Ga0315268_10007258_pt1 | contig 11682 bp, 6 predicted proteins | sample C1_top_MG_FD_204535 | JGI IMG/M metagenome (GOLD analysis project Ga0315268, IMG submission 204535) | Sediment microbial communities from Yellowstone Lake, YNP, Wyoming, USA - C1_top | ecosystem: Environmental > Aquatic > Freshwater > Lake > Sediment | place: USA: Wyoming | collected 2017-08-01 | reverse complement strand
TGGTCCGCGAGTGCCGTGTCCCAGAGCCTTATCGGCGAGTTGCCGCAGCCGCCGGCGACCTGCGTGCCGTTGTGGGCGAAGACCGCCACTGGGGAGCGGTATCCCCTGCTCCCCTCGAAGCAAGCGCTGAAGCCCGTCGCGCTCGGCGCGAAGTTCTGCCACAACACCGGTACGTCCCATACGACGATGACGGGGTCGCCGTCCACGTTGAGGTTCGATGATGATACCAGTCTCGTCCCCGTGCTGTCCCATCTGACGCTGACGACCGCGTTGGAGTAGTGCGCTTGGAATAGGTAGTTCACGAAGACGCCGGTCGAGGCGTCCCAGAGCGTCACGTTGAAGTCCGTCGATGAGGTGGCGAGGAGAGTCCCCGCCGGATTGAAATCGACCGAGGTTAGCGGGCTGCCGTAGGTGAATCTGGTGGGACATTGCCACGCAGCCCCGACCTTCTTCCACATGCATATAGTGCCATCCAAGGAGCTGGTCGCGACGGTGTCGTCCGACCACCGCCAGGATATCCCGGTTACCGCCATGGCATGTCCTGCGAGCAACTCCTCGGGTGCGCCGAGCATGCTCCATACACGCCCTGTGCCGTCCGACGAGGCGGACGCAAGCTTGGTCCCGTCCTTCGACCACGACAGCGCGTTGACGCTCGCGGTGTGTCCCTTGAACGTCTTGACTATCTGTCCGGTCGCGACGTCCCAGACCAGCACCCAGTATCTGCCGCCGGAAGCGTCGTCGAACCCTCCAGCCAGCCAACTGCTGTTCGGTGAGAACGCCAGTGAGACCGGCCTGCCGTCCTGCGGGTTAGTCACCCATTTCACCGCCCAGTTCGTCGTGTCCCAGACGATGATCTGGTGATCCTCGCCGCCAGATGCCAGCCACCGCCCGTTCATGGAGAAGTTGAGCGCCCTGACGGCACCGCCGGGGTCGAAGAAGTCCATGTACGATGTCTCGTCGTAGACGGTGCCCTGGCCGGTCCAGTCGACCGCGTGCCAGGTCTTCGTCGCGTCGTCGTACTTGCCCAGCTTCTTCAGGGGCTTGTCGTTGCCGAAGATCTTGTTATGGTCGAGGTCCACGTAGACGGTGTCGTAGACTCCCGCCACGGACTCGTCGACCACAAGTATCCTGGTCTGGGGAAGGTTCTTGTCCGGATGGTCCCCGAAGAAGTACTTCCCGCTCTTGCTGGTGCCAGTCGTGATGTAGTGTATAGGCCAGCTGAACGTCGCCCTGTCGCCGACCTTGTTCCTGGTGTGGTGCCAGTAGGTCCTTGTGACCTCCGTGAACGCGGTGAGCTGCGTCGGCGTGGTGGACCAGTCCGGGTTGGAGAATGCGACCGACGGGTCCTCATAGCAGGTGTCCTGCGCGTGAGATTGATTCGTCCCCGTCGTGAAGAGTTCGACGGAGATGGCGGGAGGATCGCCCAGGTAGTTCTTCGGGATCGCGAACTCCACCCATCCCTCCCCCTTCTTGAAATCGTACTTGCCGTAACCGAACTGGCCGCCGATCGGCTGGTCGGTGACGTTAACCGGGGAACCCCAGTCCGACGACCCTTGGTTCCACTTCCAGACCGTGGCGTTCTCGATCGTGTCGTTCCTGTCCCACCGCCCCGCCGGCTGCCCGCCGAGGTGCGTCATGTAGACGGCGAATTCGGGGCTGTGGTTCCCGATCGTCGTGATGTAGTTTCCGAGCGGATCAACAGTCGCGCCGGATGTCCATGGAGCCGACGATGTGGTGTTGATGTACATGCCGAAGTTGAGCGTGGAGTGGTTCGCCTTTGATGTGAAGCCGAAGTACCAGTTGTTGATATCCTGCGTCACCCAGACGTCCACGAGGTTGTAGTCGAGCCTGGACTCCGTCCCGTTGATCTCCACGATGTCGCTGTTGCTGTCCGTGCCTACCTTCTCGCTCCCGTCGGTCCAGAAGTCGTTCTTTCCGTCCACCTTGACCGTGTGCCAGACCGTATCGTTAGTAGACGTCGTGTTGGCGTACCAGGCGCCCTCCGCCTTGCCGCCGCTAGCGAAATATGCGGACATCGACGTGGGATCGTATGACATCGGCCAACCGTCGTAAGTGGCCAGCCATGGGGACGCGTCGAGCGTGGCGCTCGGGATCGCGCTCACGTTGTACCTGGCAGTCGTGCCCATGAGGTCCGGATGGGCGAAATCGACGCCGTCGTCCACTATCGCGACCGTGACGCCCTGTCCCTGATAGCCCCTCGCCCAAGCGGCGGGAGCCTGATGATTGTTGACGGCATCCACGTTCGTCGGGACTACGCCCGACCCTGCGGCCGGACTGACGCTGGAGTCCATGTGCTTCTCCGGCGTCGCATAATCATAGACGCCCAACGTGGAAGGAAGAGCCTTGATCATGTCCAGGGACGACTCCGGGACCTGGATGCGCGGGGTCGCGAGGCCGCCGCCACTGGCCGTGCCGATGGCGCCCCTGTGAGGGATGTTCTCAAGAGCCCGCCCGAGTTCCCCGGCGTCGTTCGTGAAGACGATGACGTCGACGAACTGCTTGCCCGCCACCGCCTTGGGAGCATCCTCGATTACGGACGAAGCGGGGCTTGACGGATTGTCGTTCTGGATTGCCGGCGAAGAGGGAGTGTCGGAATGCCCGTCAGTGGCGACGAATGTCGCGTTCACCCCGGGAATCCCTGATGTGATCAGCAACGCCAGCACTATGATGGCCAAGAGACCGGACTTTGACAATTCAGCCCACTCCTCCCGTGCGCGTCTAGGGTTGCTGATAGAACCATAACTGCGTATTTATGAATTTGGTAGGGAGCACGTATTGCTAGACCTTTGGAGTGACTCTTTGGCTCAGTCTATTGATGGCGATCGTGCTCTGTTGCTGAACCGACCGACCCCGAGAGCAGCGGTCCCACATTCACCTTGGACGTGGGGCGTGCCTCCCGCCACCGCCACGGCATTAATCAACGGTGTCAAGCGCTGTGCACGCAATCAGATAATCGCTGTGGCATACGCGCCTCGACGTCGGGCACGATCGGTGTTCCGCGTCCCGTGATTCTTCTTCTGCAGACTGAAAAGGCCCGGCAGGATCATGACCGGTCGGTCTCTTCCCCGGTTTCCTGATGCAGCTGTGTGGGCTTCTTCGACCTTTTCGGTGAGGCTGATCAGGATTGCTCCGGCGGTTGCGAGGACTCCGTCTGCGGCTCTGACACCGGGAATCGTGGCGGTCTCTAGTCTTTTCCTCTCATATGGAGATAATGCCCCGCTCGCGAGTCGCGGATCGAACTTGGCAATAAAATCTTCTGTTGCATGCAACATGCATGCAACAATAGGGATTGAAGTATTCGCCCGCCAACTTCCTCACCGTCCTCGGATGAGGCGCGCGGTGCGCGTCTTTGAAGGGGGAGGAGGTGAAAAACCTGGGCTACAGTGAAGCACAAATCCTTGGCACAATCGAGAAAATCGAGGACCTTCAGGTCACCGAGAGGGTGGTCTTGAAGAAGGGAAACCTCGACATCGACCCCATGCACGAGAAGCTCCTGGCACAGCACAAGAAGACGAACGCGTCGAACGAGAAGCAGGAGCAGAAGAAGAGGGAGCTGAAGATGTCCACCGAGGAGCACGAGGCGGACCTGAAGCAGCTCTACGTGATGGGGTCGAGCCAACTCGACATGATGATCGGCTCCGTCGACAAGAACAGCGTCCCCGCCAAGAACTTCAGGCGCATCCGGAGCAGGATGAAGAGGCCTTTCACTGACGAAGCCTTCGAGGTCGAGCCTGCCCCGCAGCCGACCCCGGAGCCCGCGCCATTGAGGCCTTAGCGGTGCGCCTCCGGTTCTCTCAGAACCTGGATGGAGGCAAGACTCCCGAAGAGGCCCCCTCGCGGGGCCTCATTTTTCTTTTTCTCATCGCATCTCTTTGGAGCGGAGAGACCCCATCGGGCATCTCGAACAGGTGATCGTGTTCTGTGGGCCCATGCCCGCCGCGACATGCCGCATAACCCTCATCGTCTTGAATCGTCGAGAAGGGCTCGTCATCGTCTGAATCCAAGGCCAGCAAACCCCCGCCGACCCATTTCTCCCTAGCGCCCCGTATCTCACCATCCGCGCCGCACTTCTCACCAAGTAGACCTTGTCCCTCACCACGATGACCCGACTGGTCTCCATGGTGACCCGTGACCTCCACCATGGTGGCGCGTAGATTCGAGTTAGAATAGGCCTTCCGCCATGGTGACCTCCCACCTCCACCGTGGTGACCCGGTCCGTCACCATAGTGACCCGCGAGGTCACCAAGGAGACCCTGAAGGTCTACGTGGAGAACCGACAATCCGGTGCCTCGAAGCGTCCACGAGAGTGGTGAGGAGATGAGTCTACGTGGAGAGAATCAATCTCACCATGGTGACCTTGTTCATCTCCATGGTGACCTGCGGGGTCACCAAGTGGACCCGGAAGGTCAGCGTGGAGGGGGACCGCATCCCTGATGGCGGGAGTTCTATGTCGATGGCCATCGAAGCAAGGGCGGCCGGGACGGGGAACGCGTGAAATCGAACTGGCGTGGCGGTGACGTACGGGACGAGGCCGAGGGTCGACTCCGACCGGCTGCTCAGTCTGCTCCATATCCTTTCCTGCAACGCATCTTCCGCTGCGGAAGTGTCAAATCCCATAATCACTTTCTTGGAGGGACCGCAATACCCCCTTTGCTCAGGCTGACGCAAAAGGCGCTCAGTCCGGGATGACCTTGACGCTCTCGCCGCCATGGCGGGTCTCCCTGGGCCTTACCTCCACCATGAGAGGCATCTGTATCCCGCCGCCCGTGACCAGCGCGACGCCGATGGGCAGCCTCTGCACCTCTTCTTCCATGGCGGCGGTGAGCCCCTCGACGCTGGCGGTGATCGCCTTGAGGTCGTTGGGGTTGGTGACCTTCAGGATTATCTGGGTGTTGCACTGGCTCAGGACGTTCTTGTCGACCTTGGCGGCTCTCTGCGTCACGATCAGCAGGCCGAGGCCGAACTTCCTCCCCTCCGAGGCTATCGTCCTCATTATCTTCGACGAGGCGGCGACGCCGATCTGAGGGCAGAAGTTGTGGGACTCCTCCATGACCAGGAGCATCGGCGGTATCTTGTTGACCTTCCTCAGCTCGAAGAGGGCGGTGGCTATGCGGTTGACTATGAGCTCCTGGATGTCCGGCGGGCTGCCCTTCAGGTTGATGATCGTGCACTTCCCCTTGACGACGAGGTCGTCGATCTTGGTCCCTTCCTTCGCGAAGACGTCGACCTCCCGGAGGTACTCAAGCTCGTCGATCAAGGCGCCGGCTGTCGGGTCCTCCTCCAGGTCGAGGAACGCGATTATCTCGGCGAGCGAGTAGGCCTTCCCCGCCATCCTGAGCGAGTCCACTATCTTCCTCAGGGTCAGGAGGTGACTCCTCTGGTTCGAGAGGTTCGTGAGCGCGAGTATGTCCCTCGCCTCGAGGTTGCCGAGCGTGAACCTGAGCGGGCGTGCCGACGGGTTGACCTTCACGTCCGGAGAGAACTCGACGACCTGGTCGGAGTAGCTCCTCGGCTTAACGGCGAACTTCCTGTCCGTCCCGTCAGCCTTCGACCTGTCGCGCAGCGACGAGTACTCGCCGTGGGGATCTATGATGACGACGGTGACGCCGTGCTTCATGAACTCCTCCATGAGCACCCCGACGACGTAGCTCTTCCCGCCACCCGTCTTCGCGAGCACGCTCACGTGCTTCTGCACCATCGCGTTGATGTCCAAGAAAATAGGTATCTCGTGGCCGCAGAGCAGGCCGAGGTACGCCCCCTTCTTCTCGCTGTCGAGTAGGCCCACGACCTGGCGTATGAGCGTGTCATCCGCCTTGCACACCGCCTCTCCGGCCTTGAACGGGGTCCTGGGGACCTGCAGCAGCCCTCTGTCGTCCCTGTAGCCGATGACCGCGATCTTCGCGGAGACCCTCTCCTCTATCGGTATGTCCTCACCGCCGGAGACGAGCTGCGCCTTCTCCAGGGAGAGGTCAGTCTTCCGCTCGACCTCCTCGACTCGTCCCAGCACCATCCCGGACTGCCAGTGCCTCACCTGGACGAACTCGTTCCTGTCGAGAGGGGCGATCAGGCTGCACTTGAACATCATCGTGCCGATGTCGCCGTAGATCACGCCGACGAAGCCCTCGGGGACTTCGCTGGCTACATCTGAATGGCTGCGAGCTTCTGCGTCCATGAGTGCATCCGCGAGTGTCATGTAAACCAAGCCCGTCGATAAATACTTTTTTCAAAGCGAGATTGGCGGGAGGTTCTCGGCCCTGATTCGCACAATCCGCATCGATAATCATCTCTGATTTTCGTGCGGACACATATATGCCCAACCCAGACCAATGCGCAATCGCATGGGTCCTCCCCCTTCATCCGCCAGACTCAAAGCTCTGTTCGGCAAGGCCTTTCTGGCCGAGCTTCAGAAGGGTGACATCGATTCCGCCGTCCTTTTTGCCCGCGCGTTCCTCGTTGAGCACGATCGGCCGTCAATCCGGGTCATCGAGGATTCTTCGACCCCGTTGCTCGTCTGAGCACGACCCTCAGACATTCCTCCACCACATCGTCCAGATTGCGGGAGGAGTCTATCGTCACGAACCTCCGTCCCTTCGCGAGGAGCAGGTAGTTCTTCCTGACCTCCTTGAGGAACGGCTCGTTCTCGAAATGGACCTTCTTCTTCCTCGGGGCTATCCTCTGGAGGCCGAGCCTGGGCGCGACGTCGAGGAGGAGAGTGAGGTCCGGCTCCACGACGAACGGCTTGCTGATGTCCATCAACCATCCCATTGCCCCCTTCCTCAGGTTCTTCAGCCTGGCGGCCTGGTACGCGTACGTGGAGTCGCAGTACCTGTCGCTGATGACGAGCTTGCCCTCGGAGACCCACCGCAGTATCTGCTGGGTGTGCGTCGCCCTGTCCGCCATGAACAGGAACGCTTCCGTGAACGGGCTCACGTCCTCGGTGTAGCTCCTCTTGACGGCGTTTCCTAGCCAAGTGTGCGTCGGCTCGGTCGTGAGGACTACGTCGAATCCCTTCCTCCTCATTCCGCGCGCGACCGCCGCGGCAGCGCTTGTCTTCCCGGAGCCGTCTATCCCTTCGAAAGTGACGAACCTGCAGGGCATCGCACGCCGCATGCGCTAGTGCGAATAAAACCTTGGCTTCGCGCATATCGACCGCCGCCGTTGCGCATCAACTTGCACTCGTAACTTTTTTATAGACTCCGTCCTCTCACGTCTTCGCAACCCCCGTAGGAGGAGCCTTCTTGTTGCGACTACGTCCGGATATCAGGAAGCATGACCATGAGGACGAGAGAATCAGTTACTGTCGCAAATGCGGAACGCGGCTGGTCCTCCTGCCGAACGACAAGCGCCAAGGCTTCTGCTTCGACTGCGTGGACAGCCTGATGTCCCCCTCGGCATCGGCTAGCTAGCCTATTGGGCCTCCATCAGTTCCTTCTTCTTCTCTCGGCGGCGCTTCTTCCAATCCTCGATGTCCCTGTCGATCCACTCCTTCGGCCTTCCCGTCGCCTCGAGGTGCTCGACATCAGGCTTGTTCAACCGATCCCAGAACTCCAGCTCCGCGTCCACCTTCGACTGGATCTCTGAAGGCTTCGGGCCTTCGACGTCCTCCTTGTCCGCTTTCCCTCCGAGCTCCCACACCCACGCCTTGAGTTCCTCCAGAAACTCAGACTTCTTCCTCCCCTCCCATACAAGCGTGGCGGTGATCGTGAGGTCTTTCAACTCATCGCGGACGAAGTCCGCTCTCACCTTCTCGCCGGCGTTTTGCCAGAGGAAGTTGCCGAACGAGCCCTTGAAGCCGAGCTTGTGCTTGCGGAGCAGCTTCTTGAACGAGGCTTTGTTCTTCGAGTAAGCTTGGCCGTCGAGGACGAAGCGCAGCCTCATCGGGCGTCCTTATCGACTTTGGCGGCATTAAGATATTGCAGCAGAATCTAGAGGTGCTCTTTCCCGGGATCGCCCCGATCTAGGGATTTCCTGGGAATCCGCGAAGACCTGGGACGGAACAAGAGACCTTTGCGCTCCTTTTCAGCCGGCGGTAGGGGGAGCCAAGGGGTATCTTCATCGACCTCCTCCAGTGAAATCCAAGCCCTCGCCCGTTCTGCCCAACCGGGCAGAAAGATATGCGGCGAGGACCGAGGCGCCAGGGTTCATGATCCACACAGGAGAGGCCATGGCGTGGCTCTTCCGAGGATTCTGCCCAACTGGGCAGAAAGACATTGACGATCGCCGAAGCGACGAGTGATCCCCCTCGGCCAGGGGAATCTTCAAATGGGAAGTGATTCGGGGATATGACATGTGGATCCCAGAGGGTGCACCGCCTCAATTGACTGGAGAGGATTTCTCGTCCTTGATTATTCTCGCCCTCGCGAGGCTGAACGCGACTATGGCGAGTATCCACGCCGCCGCGAAGCCGATGAGGCCGGCGTAGTCCCCGAGGCTGTCCTTCAGAAGTTCTCCGAACGACGCGAAGAAGTTGAAGCACGAGTGCATCCCCACCGCCAGAAGGTAGAACGGCAGGACCCTGTACCTGCCCTTCGACACGACGTTCTTCCCGATGCCGTACCCGACCGCAGAGGTCGCGCTCGCGTGCAGCAGGGTCGAGGAGACGCTCCTCAGGACTATCAGCGAGATTGAGAGCGCCGGACCCATCGCGATGAGAACCGCGACTCCGTAGAACAGGTTCTCGGTCGCAGAGAAGCCAAGCCCCGACGATGCGCCATACACGATTCCGTCCTGCACTTGATTGATGTTGAACGTCGCGCCGAACACGCCGATCGCCTTCGCCCCCTCCTCGACGAACGGCGCAATAACCAGCGCCAGCACGATCGTCTGCAGCGTCTGCTGATTGCCAAGCGCGACATAGACGGGGACGATGGTGTTGTACGCAACCGCCAGAAGCAGGCTGAGCACGATGGCGATGATGACGGCGAACACCGCCCCCCAGAGGAACATCTTGATGACGACCGCCCACGGCTCCCGGCCATACCGTTCGGTGTTCCTGACCCAGACGAGGAACATCACCGGGGGCAGGAATGAGAACAGCAGCAGTATCGTGAGCACGACGGGGGTGGTGTTGAGGACCTCGAGAAGTCCCATCGCCTATACTCCTCTATCAGCGGTCGCCTTCCCCTTCAGGCTGGCGTGCGCCGCAGCGAGACGCGCTATCGGGACGCGGAAGGGCGAGCAGCTGACGTAGTCCATCCCGACCGCGTGACAGAACTCAACGCTGCTCGGGTCGCCGCCATGTTCCCCGCATATGCCGACCTTGAGCTTTGGCTTCGACGCGCGGCCCCGCTGGATGCCCATCTCGATGAGCTGTCCGACGCCCTTCTGGTCCAGCTTGTTGAACGGGTCGTTCGGGAGGATCCTCGCATCGATGTAGTCCGGGACGAAGGTGCCTATGTCGTCGCGGCTGAAGCCGAAGGTCATCTGCGTCAGGTCGTTCGTCCCGAACGAGAAGAACTCGGTCACCTTGGCGATCTCGCCGGCCAGAATGGCCGCGCGCGGGATCTCGATCATCGTGCCGACCACGTGCGGGATTCTTTTCATCCTGTGCTTCGCCGCGACCTCGTCGTGCACGCGTCTCACCAGTGCAGCCTGATGCTGTATCTCCTTCGCCTCGCAGACCACCGGGATCATGATCTCCGGCATGGGCTTCTTGCCCTCCTTCATCAGCTCGGCGGTCGCTTCCAGTATCGCCCTGACCTGCATCTCGCTTACCTCGGGATATGTTATCCCGAGCCTGACCCCGCGATGCCCCATCATCGGGTTCGACTCGTGGAGGTTCCTCGCGCGCTCCTCGAGCTGGTCCATCGTGATGCCGAGGCTCTCGGCCAGTTTCGTCCGCTCGTCTTGGCGGTTTGGCACGAACTCATGGAGAGGCGGGTCGAGCAGGCGTATCGTGACGGGCTTTCCAGTCATCGTCTCGAGCGTCGACTTGACGTAGGCCTTGACATAAGGATACAGCTCGTCGAGCGCCGATTTCCTCTCGGCCAGATCCTCGGTCAAGATCATCTTCCGCAGATAGAACAGCGGTTCGTCCCCGCCTTTGTCGTAGAACATGTGCTCGGTCCGGAAAAGCCCGATTCCCTCCGCCTGGAACTGGAGGGCCTGGATGGCGGCCTCTGGGTTGTCGGCGTTCGCCCTCACTCCGAGGCGGCGCACTTCGTCGGCGGATCTCATGAATTCGGTATAGAGCTTGAACATCTTGCTCTTGGATGGGACGAGCTTCCTTGTGGTCACTTGCACTATCTCGCTTTCGACGAGCGGCATCTGTCCCTGGTAGACCTTGCCGGTGGTGCCGTTGAGGCTTATCCAATCGCCTTCATTGATCCTGATGTCCCCGATCCTGGTTGCCTTGGCCGACGAATCTACTTCCATGGACGCGGCTCCGACGATGCAGCACTTGCCCCAACCCCGCGCGACCAGAGCCGCATGGCTCGTCATCCCGCCACGGGCGGTGAGAATCGCCTGGGCCGCGCGCATGCCCTCGATATCCTCAGGGTTCGTTTCTTCTCTGACGAGGACGACCTTCTCCTTTCTATTGTTCCAGGAAACCGCATCATCGGCGGTGAAGACGACTCGCCCAACGGCGCCACCGGGACCGGCCGGGAGGCCCTTCGCGACGGCGAAGTGTCGAATCTCCTCCTTGGGGTCCAGCATGGGGTGCAGCAGCTCGTCCAGCTGATCCGGGGAGACGCGAAGTGTGCGCTCATTCTCATTGATCCATCCTCGCTTGTGGTCCTGCATCGCCATTCGAAGTGCCGCCACCCCGTTGCGCTTGCCTGTGCGGGTCTGCAGGATCCATAGCCTGCCCTCCTGGATCGTGAACTCGATGTCCTGCATATCTCTGTAGTGCCGCTCCAGCTTGTTTCTGACCTGGAACAGTTGGCGGTAGACCTTCGGCATGAATCGCTCCAGGCTGGGCCTGTTCTCGCTGTGCTCTGACCTCGTGGCCTCGTTGAGCGGATTGGGCGTGCGGATTCCCGCCACAACATCCTCGCCTTGGGCGTTCGGAAGCCATTCTCCATAGAAGACGTCCTCTCCGGTGGCGGGATTTCGTGTGAACGCGACTCCCGTGGCGCTTGTGTCCCCCATGTTGCCGAATACCATCGCTTGCACGTTCGTGGCGGTTCCCCAGTCGTCCGGGATTCCCTCTATCCGGCGGTACGATGCCGCCCTCTTCCCGTTCCACGACCTGAAGACGGCGGCTACTCCGCCCCACAGCTGCGCTATGGCATCGTCTGGGAAGGGTTTGTGGAGAACCTTCTTGATCTTGTCGCGGAAGAGAGTGCACAGCTCCTGAAGATTCTCAGCGCCGAGGTCCGTGTCGAGCTTGGCACCGACCTTCTTCTTCATCTCCTCCATCAGGTCTTCGAGCTGTTGGCGGATGCCATGGCCATCAGCCGCCTCTATCCCGGCTGCTTTCTCCATGACGACGTCGGCGTACATCATGAGCAGTCGGCGGTACGCGTCCCACACGAACCTGGGATTCTTGGTGAGGGCGATCATTCGGGGGATCGTCCTGGTCGTCAGGCCGATGTTCAGTATCGTCTCCATCATCCCGGGCATCGACGCGCGGGCGCCTGAACGACAGCTCAGCAGGAGGGGATGGGTCGGATCCCCGAGCTTGCCGCCCATCTCCTTCTCCATTCGCGAAAGCGCCTT